>Ga0181517_10001196_pt1 | contig 29898 bp, 18 predicted proteins | sample PEATcosm2014_Bin_31_FD_119748 | JGI IMG/M metagenome (GOLD analysis project Ga0181517, IMG submission 119748) | Peatland microbial communities from MTU Mesocosm Facility, Houghton, MI, USA - PEATcosm2014_Bin01_30_metaG | ecosystem: Environmental > Terrestrial > Soil > Wetlands > Peat | place... | reverse complement strand
CCACCTGGGGATGTGTGAGCAGGCCCTAAATCACATCGAACCGGTAACTGGGGCGCGTGGCTTGAAAAGGAAGACGTCAGGAAGGAAAGAGCGAGCCTGTGGAGGAACGAATGGTGGCCAGACGAGAGCGGCGGCGGGGCGGTTGTGGGTCGGGCGCGGTCAGCAGGCGCGCAATCTCCCTGAGTTCGGCGCGGGCCTGCCCGATGGTTGCGGCAACGGCGTCCAGGCGCTGGCTGGCGTCGCCCTCGGCCAGCGGCAGACGCGGCTGCGGATTCTGGCGCCGGTGTCCCTGTTCGATGGCCTGGCGCGCGCCCGAGAGCGTGTATCCCTCGCCGTGGACCAGGCGCTTGATCTCGAGCGCCATCTCGACGTCGCGCCGCCGGTAGAGCCGCTGGCCGGTTCCGCTTTTGTTGGGTTTGAGCTGAGGGAACTGCGTCTCCCAAAAACGCAGCACATAGGTTTCGACGCCGCAGATGCGGGCCACGTCCCCAATCTTGAAATAGAGCCGATCGGGAATCGAGGGCGAGTCGAGCGCGCGCTTCTGGGAGAGTTGCGTGGCCATGGGGAATCGAGGGAGCTTCGCAACCTGCGGAACCCCCGTTCTGACAGAAGTATAGGCCACTCTTTGCACAATTTGTGAAGCAAAATCGGCAGGTTGGCGCGATCTGTGCCGTCCTGCCTGCGCGGAGCGGGCCGGAAAGCGCCCCGTCCAGCCGGTTCTTATGCTCTTTCCGGGCGGCTGAGGGCGGCGCGCGCGGGCGAGTGGTGCGGAGCGGCGCGCAGATACTGCACCGGCCAACTCGCTGCCTCGCCCAGCGCGGCCGCGGCGTGGACCGGCCAGTAGGGATCGCGCAGCAACTCGCGGCCCAGCAGCACCAGATCGGCGTCGCCCCTGGCCACAATCGCGTTGGCCTGGGCGGGATCGGAGATCAGGCCCACGGCAGCGGTTGCGATGCCGGCCTCGCGGCGGATTCGGGCGGCAAACTGCACCTGAAAGCCGGGTCCGACGGGAATCTTCGCGTCCGGAACCTGCCCGCCCGAGGAGACATCCACCAGGTCGACTCCATGCTCGCGGAAGAGGCGCGCAAGCTGCACCGATTCGTCAGCGTTCCAACCGCCCTCGGCCCAGTCCGTGGCGGAGATGCGCACAAAGAGCGGCAAATGAGCCGGCCACTCGGCGCGCACAGCGTCCACCACCTGAAGCGCCAGCCGCGCGCGGTTCTCGAAGCTGCCGCCATACGCGTCCGTGCGCCGGTTGGCCAGCGGAGACAGGAACTGGTGCAGCAGGTAGCCATGGGCGGCGTGAACCTCGACCAGGTCGAAGCCCGCCGCCAGCGCGCGGCGAGCCGCCTGGCGAAAGGCCTCGACGACCGCGTCGATGCCGGCCTGATCCAGCGCCTGAGGAACGGCGTAACTCGAAGAAAAGGCCAGCGCACTGGGCGCAACCGGCTGCCATCCGCCCTCGGGCGGCAGCAGCAGACGCTCGCCGCCGAAAGGCACGCTCATGCTGCCTTTGCGTCCGGCGTGGGCCAGTTGAATGCCGGCCCGCGCGCCCTGCGAGTGGAGAAACGCGGCGATTCGCTGGAGGGCCGGAATGTGCTCGTCCTTCCAGATGCCGAGATCGCCCGAGGAGATGCGGCCCTCGGGGACGACGGCCGAAGCCTCGAGAATCACCAGGCCGGCGCCGCCCTGGGCGCGGCTGCCCAGGTGGACCAGATGCCAATCGGTGGCGAAGCCGTCGTGGCTGGAGTATTGGCACATCGGGGAAACGCCGATGCGGTTGGAAAACTCGACGGAACGAAGCTGAAAGGGCGAGAAAAGAGATTGGCTCACGAGTGAATGGATGATCGGGGAAGGCTGAGGATTCAAAGCAGCCCAAGGTCCAGGGCGCACGGCCCTCGCCGCGTATTTGTTTTTGCGGCCTGGGTGGTGTCCGAGAAATTCGTTTCAGTAGTGCAGCGACGGAAACGCAGGTCTTTCGACTCGCTGCGCTCGCTCAGGATGACAGAAAGGATGGGGCACGGAGCTGGTACAAATTCACGCGGTCGAAGACCTAGGGTGGGAGAACAAAATTTTCGGACTGGATGCTTTGCGAGCGGATGCTTCTATTGTTTTTTCAGCACCGCGGTGCCCTTTTCGTCGGTGAGGATCGTCCCCTCCAGCAGCCGGAAGGCCGCGGCTCTGGCGGGCGGAATCTCCACCTGGCGGACCACGTATTCGCGCTCGTAGTGGAGCAGGTTGCCTTTGGCCGTCACCGAAGAACGGTAGCTGGCGAAGTCGAGATCGATCTTCACCGGGTCGGGTGTCTCGTCCACCACGTAGCCGGGCGGAATGGCGATGTCGAAGCTGTCGCGCCAGCGGCCGGGGTGGCCGAGTTCGATGGAATACTTACGCGGTTTGCCCTCCATCACGTCGGGAACGGCGTGGGCGTGGCTGCCCAGCACGCGCGGACGCAGCAGCAGCAGCGGGCCGGCGGCGTGGGCATAGTTGGCGGTGCTCAGGTGCAGATCGAGTTCCAGCGGCTTGTCCAGTTCGGCCGCCTGGCGGAATTCGAAGCCTTTGAAGGTCAGGCCGGGCAGATCGGCGCCGAGAGTCTTTTCCAGGCCCTCGCGGAGTTCCTTGGCGTCTTTGCTTTTGATATGCCAGCGCTCCTCGCTGGCGTCGTCGCCGGTGAAGGTCTCAGTGATATCGCCGGCCAGAGCGCCATCGGCGGTCAGCGTAAAGGAGCCTTTGCGGCTCAGCCCGGATGACTCCGGCGGAAGCACCGGCATCTGCAGCACCTGGCTGTCGGGCCCGTTCGAAATGTTGGCGTAAGCACCCTGCAACTGGCCGCGAATGAGGCCCACGGGCGTCTCCTGGTCGGTGGGATCGAAGATCAGCAGCGTCTTACCATTGACTGCCTTCACGCGGGCCAGCAGCCGTGGATCATTCTCGCCCTCGGGCAGCTCGATGGCGGTAATCATGTGATTGCCGATGAGAGACGGAGTGTTGGGATCGATGATGCCGCGCTCGCTGTCGACATGGAGATAGTGGGCGCGGATGCCCACGGCCTGAAGCATCGAGATCAGCAGGGTGGTCTTGTCTTTGCAGTCGCCGTAGCGGTTGCGATAGATGTCTCCGGCCGGATGCGCCTGCCATCCGCCGATTCCTTTGGAGACGATGAAATAGCGGACATTTTTCTGGATGTAATCGGTGATGCGGCTGAGCCTGGTGTAAAAATCGGGCGCGCCGGCAATCAGCTCCTGGGCCTTGGCGGCGATCTCGGGCGTGGGATCGGGACGGTGCTCCTCCAGCTTGTCTTGCCAGAGACCGATGGCGCGCCACTGGGCATCGGCGCCCTTCACCGCCTCGTCTCCCCATTTGATGGACATGCGCGCGGCCAGCGCGCCCCAGGGAGGCGTGGCGTGGATGTTTTCCAAATCCAGCGCGGGCATCTCCTTGATCTCCCAGCGGAGATCGTTGGCGGCCACTTCCACCGGCTTCACGGGCGGAAAACCGTGCCAGGCCTCGGCGTAGTGCCCGCCCGCGGGAAGAATCAGCTCCATCGCCTCATCCACTACAGGAATGGGCTGCTGAATCTCCCATTCCTCCTCGCTCATGTAGGGCCGCAGATGCTCCTCGGATTCGCAGACGACCACCGAACCGGGATCGCTGGCCGGGGGATTGACGGTGCGGATGCGGTCGGTCGCCTGCTCGACGGGATTCTCATAGGCGCCGTAGTCGGTAAAGTCGGTTTCCATGGCCTGAAACTGATGGCCGTTGGCGGCGATGGTCCAGGAGCGGAAATAGGTGAGCTTTTCGTCGATATCGTACTCGGCCGAGCAATGCGCGTAGCCGCGGCCCTGCGGCTTGAGGATGCGAACCGCGAAGCGGCGGCGCTCGATGGCGTGGTTGTCGGCGTCGAAGGTGATCAGGTATTCGTCGAAGAGCACCACCGCGGAGGCATCCTTCGCCGCGGCGGGCGTGGGGGTCTTGGCGGCCGCGACAGCCCAATCCGGCGCGGGCAGGGGCTTGTCCTTGGCCGCCGCCGGCAGTGCGCCGGCGAGTGCCGCAAGAGCGGCCATTGCGGCCAGGGACTGAAAACCATGGAGGCGCGGGATCATCAGTTGCCTTTCGTTGCCGGAGACGCGGTGAGGACCAGTTGCTGTTGATCGGAGGCCGCGATCTTCTGGTAGAAGCCGCGCAGGTCTTGATACTCTTCCGGCTTGGCGAAGGTAAAGGCGCGGGCCAGCGAGCGGGCGATGGTGAACTGGCCGGGCGCGGAGACCGTTTTGGTGATGAGAACCGCATGGTCGATCCACGGAATCTTCGCGTCCTGCGGCGCTCCTTCCACCGTCAAGCCGGCCGGCAGGCGATAGACGACCTCGTCGGTTACGCGCTCGGCATAGTGCATATCCACCAGTTCCTGGCGCTTCTCCTGAGCGGCAAAAGGCTCATGGCCGCGAGTCTCGAAAAAGAAGCCGGGCAGCATCAGCCGTTTCGATGTTGCGGCGCCCAGCGAACCCTGTACGTTGGCCATGGCCAGCAGATTCACGTCGGGATTGTCCAGGCCCAGGAAGTGATCGACGTGGGCCTGAATGCCTTCGGGAACCGTGGACTCCAGCCACCGGTCGAACTGCTTTTTCACCTCGTCCAGGTCGTTTCTCAGGGCGGCCTGGCGCCAGCGAAGAGCCTCCTGCCCGGTCATGACGATGCGCAGCGTCCCCGTGGCCGTTTCGTGCGCGTCCAGCGCAATATCGCCGGTCCGCAGCACGGCATTTCCGTTGAAGGGCAGCAGCGGAGTCGACATGGTGGCGCGGCCTTCCGCGCTCTGCCGGATGCCGCTGGCGCCCGCGTGCCTCCAGTGGAGGGTCTGAAACGGGCACATCTTCTCGCCGGGATCGAGGAAGATCTCGTTGCCGCCGATCTTCAGAATCACGATGTCGTCGTCGAGCTGGCCGAAATCCATGTAGCCGGGATCGAAAAGGCCGGTCTTGCGGTCGACCACCTTGGCGTCGTAGGCGGTCAGGCCGGCGGCGCGCAGCATGGCCAGATAGAGCAGGGCAATGTCCTGGCGGGAGCCGCTCTTCTGCGTCCAGGTATCCTCGGCGCGCTTGGCGGCCTTCAGATTCAGTTGCTTCAGCTCGGATTTGCTCTTGGTGCGGGAGAAGTCGGTGTTATCCAGCGCCTGCACGGCTTTGTAGAGCTTTTTGGCTTTATCGAGGTCGCTGTCGCCAGGGGCGATCAGGCCTTCGACTGCCTGTTTGATCGGCTTCGTCGGCTCGGCAAAGTGATCTACCTCCTTTGACCAGCGCTTGGCCTCGGCGATCCAGAACTCGCTGGCGTTCGACTCGTTCTTGTAATAGAAAAGCACTTTGTAAAGAAAGCTGTTGATGGGTGGCATCCACTCTTCGTCGGGGATCGGCGGGATGTCGGTCAGGTCGACGCTGAAGTGTCCGACGACGTCGCTTTTCAGAGCCGCGCCGGGAGGCAGCTTCGGCCACCAGACGAGGTGATTGGCTGGATTCCCGTGGGCATCCACCACATTGCTTTCGGTTGCAAATTCGCTGAGATGCAGGAATGCCTTGAAGGGAGTAAAGGCATAGTGCGCCTTGTGCACGAAATAGGGCCGCTGAATCTCCCAGAACGGAGAGGAAACGTGGTCGTCGTCGTAGCGAAGCTCGTAGCGGTATTCCAGGATGCTGCCGACTTCCACGCTGGGCAGGGTAAAGACCGTGCGGCTGAATTCATGTTCCCCCGCTTTTACGGTCAACAGTTCAGCGGGGCTGCCCTCCAACGGGATGACGGTTCCATCCGCGTGGATCGTGCGGGCCCTGATGTCGGCTACCTTTTCGCCTCCGCGCAGGTGGGGAATCTCGACCGTCGCCAGCTCCTTGCCCTTTTCCTGGAGCACTTTGATTCTTGCGTAGAAGCTATGGAAGTGCACCGTATCGTCGGTAGTTTCCTCCACATTCAGATACACGGCCGCGGCGCCCGGCGCCTTGGGATCGGCGGTCATCTTGAGCTCTTCGCCGGTCGGCTTTTGGAACTGCGCCGAAAGCAGCGCAGGACAGGCTAGAACCAGCGCGAGCAGCGGGCCACGCAGCCAGAGGCGCCGTCCGCCGCCTCTGGCCGACCGAGAGAGAATGCGTGCCGCGCTGTTCATCAATTGCCTTTCGTTGCCGGAGACGCGGTGAGAACCAGTTGCTGCTGATCGGAGGCCGCGACTTTCTGGTAAAAGCCGCGCAGGTCCTGGTACTCCTCGGGCTTGAGAATCGTGAAGGCGTGGGCCAGCGAACGGGTGATGGTGATCTGGCTGGCGTCGGTCTTGGTCTTCACCACCAGGACTCCATGGCCCTCCCAGGGAATCTTTGCATCCTGGGGCGCGGATTCCAGCGCGAGGCTTGCCGGCAGGTGATAGACCACCTGGTCGGTGACCTGCTCGGCATAGTGCATATCCACGGGCTCGAGGCGCTGTGCCTGATCCACAAACGGATGGCTCTGGGTCTCAAAGAAGAAGCCGGGCAGCAGAACGCGTTTTGCGGTCGCGGTTCCGGGCGCGCCCTGCACCTTGACCGCGGCGATCAGATTCGCGCTCGGGTCGTCGAGCCCCACAAAGCGGTCCACGTGCGCCTCCACGCCCGCGGGAACCATGCCTCCGAGCCACTCGTCGAAGCGCTTCTTCACTTCGTCCACATCCTGCCGCAGCGCCGCCTGCCGCCACTGGAGCGCCTGCTGGCCGGCCATCACAAAGCGGAAGTTGCCCGCGATGCCGCCGCGCTCGTTCACCGCGACATCGCCGATGCGGACCAGCGTGTTCACGTTATACGGCAGCAGGGGAGAGACGTAGATGAGGGGTTCCTTTGCGGTCTGGCGCACGCCGCTGGCCCCTGTATGCCGCCAGTGAACCATCTGGAAGGGACACATCTTTTCGCCGGGATCGAGCACAACTTCCTTGCCGCCGATGGTGGCCAGGATCACGTCGTCGTCGAGTTGGCCCCAGCTCAAAATGCCGGTGTTGAAGATTCCCCGGTCGCGATCCACCACCTTCAAGTCGTAGGCGGTGATCCCTGCGGCGCGTGCCATGGCCAGATAGAGCAGCGCGATGTCCTGGCTGGAGCCGCTCTTCTGGTTCCAGGTGTCCTCGGCGTGCTTCACCGCGTGCATCCCGAGCTGCTTCAGTTCAGACTGTCCTCTTGCGCGGGAGAAATCGGTGTTGTCCAGGGCCTGCACGGCGTTGTAGAGCTTCTTCGCCTTGTCCAGGTCGCTGTCGGCGGGAGCGGTGAGGCTGGAGACCGCCGCGCGGATCGCGGCTGTCGGCTCGGCGAAGTCGTTCACCTCTTTCGACCAGCTTTTGGATTCGGTTTGCCAGTAGTCCACGCCGCCATAGGCGGTTTGATAGGAGAAACGCACCTGATAAAGGAAGCTCTGGATCGGCGGCATGAATTCTTCGTGCGGGATGGCCGGAATGTCCGTCAGGTCGAGCAGGTAACCGGTGGCCAGGGTCTTCACCGCCGCCCCAGGGGGAAGCTGTTCCCAGTCATTGATCGAAGTGATCCGGTTTCCGCGTCCGTCCACCAGATAGGTGGAGGATCGGGCGACCTGCGATCCATTCATGAAGTCCTTCACGGGCGTGTAGACATAGTGCGCCTTGTGGACGAAAAACGGCTTCTGAATCTGCCACTGCGGCGGAACGGCATAACCGTCGTAGTGAAGCTGATAGTAGTACTCCAGAATGCTGCCCACCTCGACGCTGGGCAGCGTAAACACCATGCGGCCGAACTGTCCGGCCGTGGTCTTTGAGGTCAGCAGATCTTCGGGCTTCATGACGAGCGGAACGACGGTCCCATCGCTGTGAATCGTGCGCCCCTGGATTGCCTCGACCTTGACGGGGCCGTGCTGGTAGGGAATTTCGACCGTGGCCAGTTCCTTGCCCTTCTCCTGGAGCACTTTGATGCGCGCGTAGAAGGTCTGGTATTGCATCGGATCGTCGGTAACATCCGAAATATTCAGATACACGGCCGCGGCGCCCGGCGCTTTGGGGTCGGAGGTCATCTTGAGTTCGTCGCTGGTGGGCTGCTGGAACTGGGCGAGCAGGAGGGCCGGCGATGCCAGGGCGAGAAGCACGGTAGCGGGACGCACAAAGGCGAAGATTTGCATGGATTTTTTCCTTTGCTTGAAGGCAAGGGAAAGTGTACAGCGCAACGGCGCAGCCGTGCCTGAAAATCTTCCGCCCTTGCACTTCGGTAACGGCGCGCGGGAACAGGAATCGAACGCGGAAATCGCGCGATGGGCCGCGCCTGCGCGCAACAGGCGGAGGCAGGGTTGGCCGTTTATTGATTCTTCTGCCAATAACCTGCAAGTTCCCTCCGCTGCCGCATGAAGCACCCTACATGCATTGCGCGGAACCCCGAGGCGGGCGCAACAGCAACCCGGCCGCGCTGGCGTAAACTGGGGCGGCTACAGCGGTTCTCCCATTGCTATAATCCGAAGCCATGCTGCCGAGTGGCTTTTTCCTCAAGAAAAAGCCACCTTGTAAAAAGCCGCCTAGGGTATATATATGGGAGAACCGCCCTAGGCAATGCGTCTTGAGAGGAAACTACGGTGATCGATCGGTTTCGTTTTGCGGGAATTCTTGTTGCTTTGTGGATGGGCGTTTTGGCCGCGCCGGCGGCGCAGGCGCAGTGGAATCCGCCCAATCCGGTGGTGAGCTTTGAAAAGCGGGCCGACGGCCTGGAAGTGCTGCAGAAGGATGGCGTTCTGCGCCTGGAAGTGAAGGCAGCCGACGTGATCCACGTGACCTATGCGCCGCTCGATTCCGCCGCGCCGCAGCGGGCCTCCGATTCGGTGGTCATCAAGAAGGATTGGCCCGCGGCCGAATTCGCCGTCAGCTCGAACGAAAAGGCCGTGACTCTTTCCACGGCGAAGTTGCGGGTGATCGTCGAGCGCGAAAGCGGCGCGCTGCACTACGTCGGCGCCGAGGGCAACGCCTTCACCGCGGCCGGTGCCACGGGGCCCGGATCGACAGGTCCCGGCATGAGAGGCAAGCTGCTCACCACCGAAAGCTACCGCTCGCTCAAGCCCGTCGAGGTCAACGGCGAAAAAACCTTTCATGCGGAGGTCTTCTTTGGGATCTATGGATCGCACGAGGGGCTCTACGGGCTGGGCCAGCATCAGGCCGGCGTGTGGAACTATCGCGGCGAAACCGTCGATCTCTCGCAGGAAAACACCAACATCGCGATTCCGCTGCTGGTTTCAACCAACGGCTACGGCATCTTCTGGAACAATCCCTCGCGCAGCCGCGTGAACAACCGCTTCGTTCACATGCTCTATCTCAGCGCCGAGGTTGCCGACCGCATCGATTACTACTTCATCTACGGTCCCGAGCCGGACCAGATCGTCGCGCGCTATCGCGAACTGACCGGCGAGGTTCCGCTCTTCGGCCGCTGGGCCTACGGCTTCTGGCAGTGCAAGAACAAGTATCAGTCGCAGCAGGAGTTGGAAACCGTCGCGGCCAAATACCGCGCGCTCCATATTCCCGTGGACAACATCGTGCAGGACTGGTTCTGGTGGGTCACCATGGGCGAGATGAAGTGGAACCCGAACTATCCCAACCCGCAGGGACTCATCGACACGCTGCACAACGAGCACTTTCACCTGATGGTTTCGATCTGGCCCTACTTCCGCCCCGGCACTGCGGTCTACGACGAGTTCGACAAGAACGGCTGGTTCATCGACAAGATGAAATCGCCCAACTATCATCCGGTGGGCCAGGCGCTCTATGACGCTACCAATCCCGAGGCGCAGAAACGCTACTGGGGCAACGTGAACACGGCGCTCTTTCAAAAGGGCGTGGATGCGTGGTGGCTCGACACCGACGAGCCGGAGACCGAAGGACGGGAAGACAACATCCTGACCACTAATCAACTGCACCTGGGCTCGGGCGCGCGCTATGCCAATGTTTATCCGCTCTTTCACTCGGCCGGCGTCTCCGACGGGCAGCGCGCCGCCTCCGGCGAGAAGCGGGTCTTCATCCTCTCGCGTTCGGCCTATGCCGGCACGCAGCGCTATGGCGTCACGGCCTGGTCGGGCGACGTGATGTCGGACTGGCTGACCTTCCAGCGCCAGATTCCCGCGGGCCTCAACTACTCCATCTCGGGGATGCCCTACTGGACCACCGACATCGGCGGATTCATCAGCGGCGGCAACCTGAACGATCCCAAATTCCGCGAGTTGTTCGTCCGCTGGTTCCAGTTCGGCGCCTTCTCGCCCATCTTCCGCGTGCATGGCACCCGCTCGCCCGACGAGAACGAACTCTGGTCCTACGGGCCCGAGGCGCAGAAGATCCTGGTCGACTACGACACGCTGCGCTATCGCCTGATGCCTTACATCTACTCCGAAGCCTGGCAGGTGACCAGCAATCACGGCACGCTGATGCGCCCACTGGTCATGGATTGGCGCAACGACGTCGAGTCGCAGAACACCGGCGACGAATACCTCTTCGGCCCGGCGATCCTGGTCAGCCCCGTTTCCACCCAGGGCGCAACCAGCCGCGCGGTCTATCTGCCCCCAGCCACGTGGTACGACTTCTGGACCGGCGAAAAGCAAGAAGGCGGAAAGCGCATCCAGGCCGACGCGCCTTTGGCCAAGCTGCCGCTCTTTGTCCGCGCGGGCTCCATCGTTCCCATGGGGCCGGCGATGGAGTGGACCACCGAAAAGCCCTCCGACCCCATCGAATTGCGCATCTATCCCGGCGCGGATGGCGACTTCACCTTCTACGAGGACGAGAACGACAGCTACCGCTACGAGAAAGGCGCGCACGCGACCATCGCGCTCCACTGGGACGACGCGGCCAAGACGCTGACTCTTGGCGCGCGCGAGGGCAGCTTCCCAGGGATGCTCGCCCAGCACACCTTCCGCGTGGTGCTGGTCGGCAAGGGGCAAGGCGTGGGAATCGGCGAAAGCTCCACGCCGCAAGCGACCGTGGTCTACAAGGGCGAGAAGCTGGCGGTGAAGCCGTAAGAGCGAGTTAGCAAGTCAGCATGTCAGCAGATTGGTGAAGAGGCTCCGCATTGCGGAGCCTCTTCTGTTCTTGATCCGGCTGTCGTCGATCCGGTCCAAATGGCTTGCACGGCAACCATGTTGTCATCCTGAGCGAGCGCAGCGAGTCGAAGGACCTGCGGTTGTTTTTTCTTCTGACCCACAACCAGCTCCGTGCCCCATCCTTTCGCTTTTTTTCTGGCGAAAGGGTGGGAAACCAGAAGGCCCAACCTTTGCTCACGAGGAGCGAACGGCTCGCAGCTAGAAGCTCGCGCCTTCCAGCATCGCCGTCACCAGCGCAATGGGCAGGCCGACCACATTGAAGTAGTCGCCCTCGATGCGCGGAATCCATCGTGCGGCGCGCCCCTGGATGGCGTAGGCCCCGGCCTTGTCCATCGGCTCGCCGCTGGCGACGTACGCGGCGATCTCCTCGTCCGACAGCGTGAGAAAGCGCACGCCGGTGGCCTCGGCGGCGACTTCGGTCCTCTGCGCCGTCACCACGGCCACGCCGGTCATCACGCGATGCGTCCGGCCTGAGAGCAGGCGCAGCATCCGCGCCGCGTCGGCCGCGTCTTCCGGCTTGCCCAGAATGTGATTGTCGAAGGTGACGGTCGTATCCGCGCCCAGAACGGCCAGATGCTCCGCGCTTCCGGCCCCGTCCGCAATCTGGTCGAAGACGGCCTGCGCCTTTTCCCGCGCCAGCCGGGTGACGTAAGCGATCGGATCTTCGCCGGGCTGCGGCTCCTCCGGAATGTGCGCCGGCCGCACCTCGAACGAAAATCCGGCCTGGGTGAGCAGTTCGCGACGGCGTGGCGAGGCGGAAGCGAGAACGAGCATATCTTGATTATGCCCTCAGCCCCGTCTGCATCCCGCCCGGCGTAGCGAGTCCCCAGGCCATCGCCGGCGTGTTGTGCGCCAGCCCGAAGCGGCCGTCGGGGCCGAGCAGAATGATGCCGCCGTGGCCGCCGAGGCGGTTATAGAGATAGCTGATGGCCTCGCGCGCCGCGATCTCCGGCGCGGTGCCGTCGGAGACGCGGTCGGCGGCCCACTTGCCCAGCACCAGTTTCATGATCGGTTCGCCCCAGCCGGTGAGCGAGACGGCGGCGGAAAGATTGTCGGCGTAGCAGCCGCAACCGATCAGAGACGAGTCGCCCACGCGGCCCGGCGTCTTGTTCAGCGTACCGCCCGTCGAGGTGCCCGCGGCCAGGTTGCCGTGAAAGTCCAGAGCGACCGCGCCCACCGTGTCGTGCGACTCAAACCCCGGCGACGAAGATCTGTCGCTGGGGTCCCCGGACTCCAGCAAATCCGGATCGCGCGGAAATGCCGTCTCCGGGCTCTTGTCGTCGTGCAGCGTGCGGCCGGAGAAGGTCTGGTCGGCCAGTCCCGCGGCCTCGCGCGCCTGTGCATGGGCCAGCCGTTCCCGCTCCCGCTCCAGCACCAGCTCGGCGTTGTCGATCAGCTTCATGCCCTGCGCCTGGGCAAACTCCTCCGCGCCCTGGCCCACGAAATACACATGCGGACTCTTTTCCAGCACCAGCCGCGCCGCCTGGATGGGGTTGCGCAGCCGCTCCACGCAGGCCACGCCGCCGGCCTTCATGCGTCCCCCGTCCATCAGCAGCGCGTCCAGTTGCACGCGCCCATCGGAGGTGAGGAAGCTGCCGCGTCCGGCGTCGAAGGTGGAGTCGTTTTCCAGAACGGTGACCGCGGCTTCGACCGCATCCAGCGCCGATCCGCCCAGCGCGAGGATCTTGTAGCCGGTTTCCAGAGCGTTGCGCACGCCCTTTTCGTGGGCGGCTGCCGCGTCGGCGGGGATGGCCCATGCGCCGCCGTGGACCAGGAGGATGGGAGCGTGTGTAACTGGGGATGTCACCGCACTATGGTAGCTCAGATGCAGTGGACAGTGGACAGTGGGCAGTGGGCAGTGGGCAGTGAACAGTGGACAGTGGGCAGTGAACAGTGGACAGTGGGCAGGGGACAGTGAGCAGAGCCCTGGGGCGGAGGCTTTTTGCCGCAACAATCCGCGCTTTCCGTTGCGTGTCAATGGGACGAAGACCGAGATGCATAGTTAAGTGATTGAAAACAATCGATAAAATCGATGCCGTCCGGTTTGCATGTAATTTCGCTGGTTCCGCTAACCTAAGAACATTCAAGACAAAATGAAGGTGCAAGGGGAGAGCTTGTAGGGCTTTCCCAATCCTCTTCGGGCCATCTCCGCGGCTTCGCGAACGAGAAAGAAGAAGAGGCAACGGCATTTCTGAAGATGCGATCGAGGGGCGATTCCGCGCGGGATCGCCCCTCTTTCCTTTCTACGGGCAGCGCGAATCGCCGTGGACGGGTGGGCCGGGAATGGCGGAGAGATGGCGACAAGTTGGAAGCAGACGGGCCAGGGGAAGGCGAAAGGCGCTGGAACCTTCAAGAAGGCGAAGAAACTCAACGAAGCGGCGCTCAAAATGGTGGACGAAAATGCCACCAAGATTGCCGATTCGCTGGTGAAAAGCACTCTCGATGGCCACGTGCTGAGCGCTCGGCTGCTGATCGAACTGGCAGAGGGAAACATCGAGCCTGAGGAGGCCATGGCCATGCGGCCGCTGCGCAGCATGGCGTTGGAACTGGCGGCGCAGCCGCCATGGCGGCCCGAAACAGAAAACCGGAAAACAAGTGTTGGGAGCTGGGGACCGGAAAGGGACTGAGCTCCTCGATCGGCGGGGAGTGCGGCCGCAACGCGGGGGAATGAGCCTGCCGCGGCGGCCGCACTCCCAAAAGAGAAGGACGAGAGACGGATGAAGCTCACGAAGAACGAGAGTTTGCGCGCCGGCGGATGGATAGGACGGGCTCTGAACCGGGTGGGTTGGATCGCGATGAGCCTGCTGACGCTGGCTTCGCTGGTCCATGCGCAGGCGGTCGCCACCACGACGGTTCAGGGAACGGTGTATCTGGCCAACGGGCAGGCGGGCGCGGGAACTCTGAATGTGAGCTGGCCGGCCTTCACCACGGCCAACGGCCAGGCGGTGACGGCGGGGCAGATGACGGTGACGATTGCGCCCGACGGATTCCTGAGCGTCAATCTGGCTCCCAACCTGGGAGCGACACCGGCCGGGCTCTACTACACCGCGGTTTACCAGATGAGCGACGGCACCACCAGCACCGAGTACTGGGTGATTCCCGCCGCGGCGCAGGCCACTCTGGGCCAGGTGCGGGCGCAGTTGATGCCCGCGGCGCAGGCCGTTCAAACCGTGAGCAAGGCCTATGTCGACCAGGCGATCGCGGAGCTGACCGAGAGTCTGCTCACCGCCTCGGGCGGCACGCTCAGCGGCCCGCTCTATTTAAATGGCGATCCCACGCAGCCCTTGCAGGCGGCCGACAAGCATTACGTAGATACGACCTTCAGCATGGAGGTCCCCATCGCCGGCGGCACCATGACCGGTCCCTTGGCGGCTCCGGCAGTCAACGGCGTCGAGTCGCCCGTGGCCGGAACCTCGCAGACCACTCTTCAGTCAGCCATCGGCGCGGCCGGAACCACCGGCGCCATGGAGATTCCGCCCACCTACGCGGGAACCGACACGTTTACCAATCCGAATGGCGTCTATGTCAACGATCTGCGGCCCAACGCCGCGCAGCAGTCCGAGCGCAGCGTCAAGGAATTCGGCGCGGTCTGCGACGGCGTCACCGACGACACCAACGCGTTGCAGGCGGCTATCGACTATGCCCAGACGCACCTGGTGGCGCTCACCATTCCGCAGGGAACCTGCAAGACGCACGCGCTCACCTGGCATGGCGAGTCCATCGGCGGCCTGGGCAAGCAGGTCTCGGCGCTGATGGGATTTCCCGGTCAGGATGTGCTTGCCACGGCCGCCGACAGCACCAATCTGCTGAGTTATACGCGGATTCACGATCTGACCCTTTATGTGGACCAGAGCGTGGATGTCTCCTGCTCGGCCGCCGAAGGGCGCGCGCCGGCAGGAAGCTGCGCGCTCAACCGGCCGCTAGAGAGCAACTCGATCTTTTCGCCCGGCGGCAGCGGTCTCACGGGCACGGCGGGAACCGGCGCGGCCTGGGCGGTAGGCAACTGCGGCCTCGCCATGCCCGCGGCCACGGGAGCGGGCGGCAACGGCCTGCGCGTGGCGGAAATCGAAAACCTTGAGATTGTGGCCACGGGCGTCGATCCTCTGGCCGCGCAGTATCCCGGCATCCACTCGACCCACACCTGCGGCCTCTATCTGGCGCAGTGGCCGCAGTGGAGCGAATTCCGCAATATCGATATTCGCGGGCTCAATACCGGCGTCGCCATTCCCGCGCTGCCGGTCGCGGTTCCCGCGGGACTGAATGCCGACTCGAACCGCTGGCAGAACGTGACCATCCAGGCCACGCACGGCTTTACGGCGGCTGCGGGCTCGAACAATGTCCTCGACAATCTGGTGGCCATGGCCGGCAACTCCGCCGCCACGGCCGAGCCGCCCACCGGTCTGGTGCTCGACTTTCCCGGCGCGCAGCAGGGCTGGACGGTCCTCAATGCCGTGGTCTTGCCGGCCTGGAACGCGGTGCAGCCGCAACTCGCGGTCGCGGCCTCGGGCGGCGCGGTTACCGGCGTCACGGTCGGCTCGGAGCACGGCCTGGGATTCGATCCCTATGGCACGCAGGTTCCGCTGGCCTTCAGCGGAAGCTGTACCGCGCAGGCCTCGGCCGGCGTGAACAGCAACGGTTCGATTGGAACAGTCACGGTGACGAGCGGCGGAGTGGGCTGCTCGGGAACCACGACCGCCAGCATCAACGTGGCGGGAAGCTGGGATACCGCCGCGCCGGTGAACCTGATCTCCGGCCAGAACATGACCTTCTTTGCCGGCAACCTGCTCAAGGGCAACGGCGGCTATACGGTGTGGAACGCGGCCGGATCGCAGAGTTACGGAACCCAGTTGGACGGCGGCGGCGGAACGCTGCCGGGCGGCGGCGCTTACAAGGGCCTGGTGGCAAACAATCCGCCGGGCAGTGTCTATCCGGTGGATCAGTTTCCCGGCGCGGACTTCGGTGCCAAACTCCAGGCCTGTCTGAATGCCCTCAGCGCGGAGAACGGCGGAAGCTGCGACGCGCGCAACTTCACGGGAACCCTCTCGATGGCATCGAACCTGACCGTCTCCACGGCCAATGCGACGGTTCTGTTGCCTTGCGCGACGATTGCGACCGCCAATCAGGTGATCGTGACCGCGGGAACCAGAAATGTGGCCCTGCGCGGATGCGCCTTGCGCGGAGCCAGCACGGCCAGCGGCAGCCAGGGCGGCACGGTCTTCCTCTACTCCGGAGCGGGCGCAATGGTGCAGGTCGGCGACCCGAGCTATGCCGCCGACACCAACGGTTTTCATCTCGACAACGCGGTCATCAACACCACGCCCTCCACCAGCGCAACCGCGCAGGGATTCGCCGCCTACCGCACCCAGGAGCTCGATCTCGAAAGCCTCTATTTTCTCGGCAACGCGAACCAGACGGGCATGACTCTGGACGGCACCGGCAACTATACCGGCGGAAGTTTTCTCGACAACCAGTTCGACGGCTTCCTGACGGCGGTCAACGCCATCGGCCATCAGATTTCCAACGCGGCCACGACCGACTGGATGAACGCCAGCACCTTTGTGCGGCTGCACATCGATTGCCCGACCACCAGCAGCGGCGGCCAGATCGCCGGCACCTACGGCATCAACCTGCAACAGGGCGATGGCAATACCTTCACCGGCGGCGATGTGGAGGGATGCTCGACTGCGCTCCATCTGGGCCCGAACGCGCAGAACAACACCATCGTCGGCCTGCGCAACGAGAACTCCAGCAATCAGGTGGTCGCCGACGCGGGCAGCGCCTACAACAACTGGATCACCGGCGGCACCATGTTCACCAACCAGTTGACCGACAACGGCACGCGCAACAGCTTTCTCGACACCTTCCACCGCAGCTTCAACGGTCTCAGGGGCGACTGGTACGGCAGCCAGCAGGACGCCACCATCACCAACCACTACCGCATCGGCATCGGCTTGGGCAACGAGCGCGGGCTGCTCAACCGCTACCAGACCGACTACGGCTACCGCTGGACGATGGGCCTCAGCGACGCCACGGCGGGCGAGCAGTTCTATCAGATTCTCGATGAGCTGAACAACGTCTACCGGATATCCATCGGCCAGTACAACAACGGCCAGTCCAGCACCAACAACCAGACGGTCATCAATGCGGCCGGCACCGGAGCAATCGTCTTGAACGGCTCCAACAACTCGGGAACCGGAGGCGTGGTCTTTGGCTCGGGCGGACCCTCCGAGACCACCGTGGCCACCATCAACAACGCCGGCAGCGCGCAGTTCCTCGGCACGTTGGAGGTCTCCGGCGCCTCCACCTTCAGCAGCTCCACTACGGTGAAGAATCAGGCCGATGCCGAAATCGACCAGTTCCTCTGGGCCGGCTTGACCACCAGCCAGAAGGAATCTTTCATCTACAAGGACTGGAACGGCAACAGCCAGTGGTACATGGTCAAGGACGCCAGCAACAACTGGGCGCTGAACTCGGCCACCGGCGGGCTCGACAGCTTCAAGGCCTACCAGAGCACCAACAGCGGCGACACGTACATCGATGCCTCGAATGCTTCGGGCGTGGTGCGCATCAACTACGAAACCGGCTCCGGTGCGGGCTTCAACATCTACGGCGGCAATAGCTCTACGCTCTACGCCAGCTTCACCGCGGCCAACGCCATCAAGTTTCCCGGTCTGGCCGCCAGCAGTGGCCATAACTGTGTCCAGATCGACACCTCCGGCTACCTCTCCAATACCGGCTCGGCCTGCGGTTCCGGCTCCGGCTCCGGCGGCAGCGGCACGATCAGTTCGGGAACCACGGGCCAGATCGCCTCCTACATCGGCAACGGAACTTCCATCGGTGGCATCGCTACGGTTCCTCTCTCGGCGGGAGGCACGGGTGCGGCCACGGCCGCCGCGGCGCTCGCCAACCTCAACGGCATTTCCTCCCTTGTCACGACTCCGCAGACGATGGCCGGCCAACTGACCTTGCCCGGCGTCCTGCCCACGGCCACTCCCTACGCGGACATCCGGGCGTATGGATGGGCAGGAGGGACTTCGCCGATTGACACTGCCTTGGCAGCGGCTACTACTGTCGCAGGAGGGACCGGGGCATCGAGGACTGTCTTTTTGCCGTGCATCGGCGGATGTACTTTGAGCAGCGGGAACATCACCAACACGACCGGCGCCCTGATTACGTTACGAATTCAGGGCACACTTAATCCTGCCAGTACATTGGTGGTGCCACCCAATATCAATCTGGTTTGCGATGGCGGCGGATCGGCCGCCCAGTTCCAGGCGCCGGGTCCTATCTGTAACATCAATGGCCCCACGGTCTACGGCACGCTGGGCACCGCGACGACGGCGATCAACACTCCAGTTACCTTTACGCCAACCTTCGGCGCGGGTACGCTTGCCGCCAATTTGCCCGTCAATTCCGCAATCACCATTGCTGGGACGGTGACCTGCCCGATTGCCTCCATCACTCGCACGACTGCCTCTGTCGCCAATGTCACAGCCACGCTTTCCTCGTCGTGCCGCATTCCGCCCGGAGTAAATGTCACCATCGCGGGCGTCACGGATAGCAGCTTTGATGCTGCTACTTTTTCGACTGCATCGGATTATCCGGCCCAAACGGTGACATGGACGCAAGTCGGGCCAGCCAGCACATCGAGCGGCGGCACAATCACAGGGTTCAACGAAGACAGTTTCGAGACCGTCCGCATCCAGGCGGTTTCCGGCAATACGGTAACGGCGACCTTTGCCCACGCGCACAGCGCGAGCGACGTTTGGGGCGAAGTGGCAGTCGCGACGACCTACGGTCCAGAGGCGTACATTTCCCTCGAAGATGTAAACGTCGGCAACTGCTACGGTGCCTGTTTCTGGGCGGAATCGACGTACAACATTACCATCAGCAACTCTTCGTTCAATTCAATCACCTTCATGGCATCTGCACCGATGGAGTTGGCAAATACCTGGGGTGTTGACCTTACCCGAGATGTGTTCCAGCCGTGGATGGCTTATCCCTGCGCGAGCGGTTGTGTGAATGTTGGTTATCCGTATGGGCTCAGACTCACCGCCCTACCGATCTCTCGCGACGTAGACAGCGGGGGAATAGCTACGGCGAAAATTACTGGCGACGGCACAATCTGCGCAGGCATCAAGATTGACAGTAACGGTCAGTCTGGCTATCTGATGGGACAGCAGAATTTTGAGGACATTGTGTTTGAGCAACCAAAGAGTGCGATCACGGTGGATTCCAGGTATATCTCATCTGGAGCACTCGGTACGATAAACTTGAGTAAGACTCTCCTTCAAGACGGCCCCATGGGTTACAACGTATCTGTCCTTGCATCGACTGATGGCGGCGGTGGACCCGTAGAGATAGACACAAGCGAAGGTTTGTCAAGCCAGATCGTCAATAAATACTACACAGGCCATGTGATCCTCAACCAACCGAATGAGCAGGTTGACCTACCTCAGTCACCCAGCGTAATCAACGATGGCACCGGACTGCTGGCCGAGCTTCCCAATATCGGAGCGGCTCTGGGGCCGGCACTTATTCCTTACGCGACCCTCCCGGTAACTACGAGTCCGGCGTCGTGGAGTTGCAGCGGAACGGGGTGTTCTGTTGTTACCGGCATTGCCGCTCCAGATGGAACAGCGACAGCGGGCGAAGTAGTAGAAGGAACTTCCCTTGCGCTCGTGACCCCGTATAGCAACACCTTTTCGCCGTCCGTTGGGGATTGTTTCCTGTATGGAGGCTGGATGGCTCCCGGCCTGAACAACCCTGCGGGTGGTCTGTTCGCGATTCAGGCTTACAACGCGGGGGATAGTTTCAACGGCTCACAGCAAAGCACAAGCCTGTCCTATCAGATGAACGTCAATAACATGGGATGGCATCCCGTTGTGGCACTTGCCTGTTTGACGACAGTCGGCAGCACGGGGACGCACACCTTTTCGCTGGAGGAATACGCATACAACGGGAATATCCCCGGCGTCGGGACTCAGTATTGGATGCCGTTTATGATCTACATCCCGGCATCAGCGGAAGTGAGCGCGGGAGAGTTGGCACGTTGGAGGCGCGACTTGCTGCACGGTGTGGTGCCTCCAGGAATGCCCGCAGGCGGCGCAATTCTTGCCGTGCATCCAAATCACGCTATCGCGTTTGGGAATGACACTGGATTGAGTCGTGGCGCAGCAGGCCAGATCAATGCGGGCAATGGGACTCCCGGCGATGCCAGTGGAACCTACAACGCAGCAGGATACAAGGTTGCCGGGACTCCTCTCGCGTTTTCCAACCTTACAGGCTCGGTAGCAGCATCACAGCTACCATTTCCCATGCTCACTACGCTAGGTGGTGTGGAGAGCAAGACCTGTTCAGCTAACGCATTTATCTCCGCAGTCAACACGGATGGTTCCGAGACCTGCACAACCGTCACTGCGGCTGGAAATGTTACCGGCCCCGGCGCCTCGACGGTCGGAAATCTCGCTTCCTATAACGCCACAAACGGGCAGACGATCAAGGATACCGGCATTGCCGCAAGCACGGTGAGAACGACAGCCGGAGGACAGACGATTACATCCGCCGATACGCTGAGCGGCTTGCCGAGCGGGTGTGCGCAACTACCGTGCCAGGTGGTGAAAATTGCGCCTACGTCCTATTCCGGAACATCCACTTACAATCCGCAAGTCTACACGACGCCATCCGGCTCGCAGCACGAATACCTAGCGTGCGCCAACGTGATGACCACGACCGCCGGGACTGGTGGCACTTTCTATCTGCAAACTCAAGGCTACAGCAGCGGCCATTTTAACAATTACGGAGCCACGAGCACGATCAACGTGTCTAGCGCCGGTTCGTTTCAGGGGGCGTGTAACACGATGGTTCTCGATGCCTCAACCGCTGTATACATCAACTTGTCGGCGGGAAGTCCTACCGGCACTTTTGCAATTCAGTATTCATGGGTCTTGACCATGCTGCAATAACGCTGTCGTGGATGGTGTTCCAGTTCCGGGCGGCGACGGCCGGAGCGCTTCGATCACAGTTGTCTCTCGCTCTCCGTCGACATCGCGCGGCTGCGTTCGGTTGTCGGCGCCGGCTGGCTCTGGTATGTGCCGGCAGGTCTCACTGCGCTGGCGGCGCGGAAGAAGGAGCGATCTGTGGCGGAAACCGGAGAAGACGGCGCGGAGCTGCCGCTGCGGTGGGAGATTTACCCTGGAGAGCTGCACCGGGAGGAGTTGGAGCGCTACGGCGCGATTCTGGATGAGAGTCCGGCGTTTTTTCGCGGCCGGACGGTGTGCATCGCGCTGGCGGAGTTGCTGCTGCTGGTCAGGACGCGCGAAGGCAAGCCCGCGCCGCTTCAGGCCAATGCGGTCCAGTGGGAGTTTGAACGGCGGCGGGGCCGGCAGAATATCGTGCTCAAGGCGCGCCAGATGGGGCTCACCACCTGGGCCGCGGCGCGCTTCTTTCTGCGGACCATGACCCATCCAGGCACGCTGACCCTGGAGGTGGCGCACACGCAGGAGGCGGCCGAGGAGATCTTCGCCATCGTCCACCGCTTTCTGGACTGGCTGCCCGAAGAGCTGCGCCAGGGTCCGTTGCGGACCTCGCGGGAGAATGTGCGCCAGATCGTCTTTCCCGAGATCGATGCGCAGTACCGGGTGGTGAGCGCGGGCGACCGCAACGCGGGCCGCGGACTGACGGTGCAGAACCTGCACTGCTCCGAGCTGGCTCGCTGGCCCGGCGATGCCGCGGAGACGCTGGCCGGGCTACGGGCGGCGCTGGCGCCCGGCGCGGAGCTGATTCTGGAGTCCACGCCGAACGGGGTGGGCGGATGCTTTTACGAGGAGTGGCAAAGGGCCGCCGAATCGGGGATGGTGCGGCACTTCTTTCCCTGGTGGATGGAGCGCCGCTACCGGACCAACGCAGTGGACGAGTCCAGCCTGACGGAGGAAGAGCGGGAGCTCATTGCGCGCCAGCGCCTGGATCTCGAGCAGATCGGCTACCGGCGGAAGATCCGGGCCGATTTTCACGGTCTGGCGCGGCAGGAGTTTGCCGAGGACGAGGAGAGCTGCTTTCTCGCCAGCGGCGATTCGGTCTTCGAGTTGGCCGCCGTCGAGGCGCGGCTGGCCGCGGCGCCGGAGCCGGTCCAGCGGCGGCGCAACGGGGAACTGGAGATTTGGCTGCCTCCGCTCCGGGGCAAGGAGTATCTGGTGGCCGTGGACCCCGCCGGAGGCGGCAGCGAGGGAGATTGCTCGGCGGCCCAGGTGCTGGAGCTGGAGACCGGCCTGCAGTGCGCGGAGTTTGCCGGCCACGTCGGCGGCCTGGAGCTGGCGCGCCTGGTTGCGGAGCTGGCCACGGAGTACAACCGGGCCTGGCTGGCCGTCGAGCGCAACAACCACGGCAGCGGCCTGCTGGCGCTGCTGGAGTCGGTCTGCAAATACCCGCGCATCTACGCGCAGGCGGGCCAGCCGGGATGGCTGACCACCTCGCTGAGCCGGCCCGCGGCGCTGGGGCGGCTGGGCGCGGCGCTGGTCGAGCGGCCGGAGAGTTTCCAGAGCCGCCGCCTGCTGGGCGAGTGCAGGAGTTTTGTCCGCCAGCCCGACGGCAGAACCGGGGCGCGCGCCGGCACGCACGACGACCGGCTGATGGCCATGGCCATCGCGCTGGCGGTCCGCGCCGAGCTGTTGGTGAGAGGCAGAAGTTAGCTTCCAACTTATAGCCTGTCAGCCCTAAGAATGCGTAGGAAGCACAGTGGTGGGGATTATTGCCTTTACGCGAGGTGGTTTGCAATGAGAAGATTGCGGGGAAATATCGTCTATGTTGAATTGGTCAACAACGCGAAGGCAAATCTTCCTCCGGGTCTTTCGCTGGAAGATTGTAGCCAGATGCCATCCATTGCGAGTTTCTGCGGGGGCTGCGCTTTTTATCTGCTTGGCCGTCTGCGGTCTAGGGTGGCGCTTCTTCTTAAAGACGATACCGGTCTGGTTAGTTCTTATCAGCGACCCGATATTTCAGGCTTCTCAGAGATATCCTGCTCTAGGCCGCTTCGTTCACGTTCTGGTGAACGCGGTTCCAGACATAGCCTTTGCACTCCTTGCGGTTGCAGGATTGGCCTACCTCGTGCCTGAGACGGTGAGGAGGTTAGAGGCAAAGCGAGGTGTGCGCCTGTTCCTAATCACTTTCTTCACACTCTTTGGACTCTTTGCGATTATCGTCAATGCTGTAAATCGCGAGGAGCAAGAGCACAAAGAGAGTGCTGCGAGTGAGAGGATGGGCGTGGTGATGAAGTCGGTTACAAATATTCAGGAGGCGCTACAACCAAAATCTCCCAACATGACGGAGTTGGAGCGACGCGAACATCTGATGTCCGCTCTTCGCGATGAGTACATACTTTCGCACGATCCGATCGATTCGGAGATACTGGCCGGGGTAAAAATGCCTCCAGAGGAGTGGATGAATGATCGATTGCGAAAACTGAAGGAACCGTGGGCATTCAAAGATGCTCCGAAGCCAACAGCGCCACAGATTGTTCAGCAGGCTGTCCCAGAAGAAAAGAGAGCGCGTCTAGTATTCAGTTTTTTCCAGCAGGACATGTCAGACGCTCCGCAAACAATAAAACTGGACCCCATGAATGAAAGCAAGGTCAGCGTTTCAATTGTCGCGATGGTCGTTGGCGATGTCCCCGCAGAGAATCTGCAGATTTGGATCAGAAGGTGTGAGAAATGTGAGTGGGTGCCTCCGAGTCCTCCAGGTTTTGCTTCGACAGATCCCGATCACGAATTCGACATGGCGACGGCGATGCCGGAGTTGCTTCCGAACATATCGACGCAAAAGTGGAATTTCACTATTCGAGTTCAGCGGTTTCCGAAGTTCGATAGTTTCGCAATCGGCTGTTATTACGCCTGCAGGAACTGCGCACCTGTCGATTGGAAAAGGCCGCAGACTCTATGGGTCACCCAAACACTGCAGTCCGGGGTTAGGCTGCAGTTTTCACCAGTTCTTTTCAGTCCGGAGAAGGTACGGCGATAAGCCGCTCCAAGCGCTTAGAATTCCATGCAGAATCAAAACAGCGGCGGGAGAATGGCCTTGGCGGTTCTGGCGGTGCAGCAAATCCGGCGGATGCGGGGCGGTGCGCAGGGCCAGTTGATGCTGGGCGCCGACGGCCACGTGTACGTGGTCAAGTTCCAGAACAATCCCCAGCATATCCGGGTGCTGGCCAATGAATTTCTGGCTTCGCGGCTGGCGCAGGCCGCCGGGCTCACGGCGCCGGAGACGGAGCTGATCGAGGTCTCCCGCTGGCTGGTGGAAAACACCCCGGAGCTGGAGATGGATCTGGGGCGGACGCGGGTGCGATGCCAGGCCGGCCTCCAATTCGGCTCGCGCTTTGTCGGCGGTCTCATGCCCGGCCAGGTCGTCGATTTCCTGCCCGAGGAGCAGATGGCCGAGGTGCGGAACCTAGCCGAGTTTGCCGGCATTCTGGCCCTGGACAAGTGGACCGGCAACGCCAACGGGCGCCAGGCGGTCTTTGCGCGCAAACAGCGCGAGCATCGCTACCGGGCGGTTTTCATCGACTACGGCTATTGTTTTCACGCCGGGGAGTGGAAGTTCGAGGATCTGCCCCTGCGCGGGGTCTACTATCGCAACGACGTCTACCGGACCGTCGCCGGCTGGGAGTCCTTCGAGCCCTGGCTGACGCGTCTGGAGACGATGGCGGCGGAGACGGTCTGGGCGGCGGCCAGCCAGATTCCGCCGGAGTGGTATGGCGGCGACTTGTCCGAGATGGAAGCGCTGGTGGAGAAGCTGCTCCTGCGGCGCAGCCGCATCCGGGAGATGATTCAAGCCTTCCGGGACTCCCCGCGCGCGCCCTTCCCCAATTGGGGAAGGGCGGCGGACAAAAACGCCGCGCCACCCTGGCAAGACGCCCGCTGGGGAGATAGCATGGCGGGAAGGGTGAATTGAGAGGAAGCTTTCAGCGTTTGGCGATCCGCTTTCAGATGTTGCCTTGGCGCTTGGGCCACTGCTGGCTGGCAGACACAAGCTGGGGCTGAGAGCTGAGAGCTGAAAGCTGAGGGCTGAGAGCGTACATCGATGGACAAGGAACACCAGCGGCGGGCCTGCGAGTTTCGTCTGCTCCGGTATGTGCCGGATGCGGTGCGGAACGAGTTCGTCCATATCGGGGTGATCCTGCGCGAGCAGGGCGGCGGGGAGCCAGCCAGCCCTGAGCCGATTCTGGTCCGTTTCACCCGCGACTGGCGCCGCGTGCGCTGCCTCGATCCGGAGGCCGACATCGCCCTGCTGGAAGGGATGGAGAGCGAGCTGCGCCGGCGCTTCCAGGCCGAGCCGGAGGGCAACCTGATGCGGTTGCTCGCCGAGTCGCTTTCGCTGAGCGTGCAGATGACCGAGGCCAAGGCCTATCTGGCCGAAAGCCTTCCCGCCGGCATGGAGGAACTCATGCGGCTGTATGTCGACCCGCCGCCGCGCGAGCGCATTCCGCGGCTGAGCGGCCGGGCGGCCATCCAGGCGCGGATGCGCACGGAGTTCGAGCGCGCCGGGGTGTGGGAGCTGCTGCGCAAGCGGATCGCGGCCTCCGAGTACACGCGGCCGGGCGATCCGCTGCGCATCGATCTGGGCTACCGGCCCAACGGGCTGATCCGCATGTTTCACGCGGTCAGCCTGGAGCCGGGCGTGGAGATGGCCAAGGTGCTGGCCTTTTCCGCGGCCAGCCTGCGCGCCGGTGTGGAGCGCATCGAGCACGCCCAACTGGAGCTGACCGCGGTCATCGAGCCGGCGGCCCGGCTGGGCGCCACCCACGAAGAGCCGGAGCGGCTCGAGATCTACCGCTTCGGCGTGGAGACGATGGAGGAGCACCAGATCCGGGTGCTGACCACCTCCGACCTGGGCCGCGTGGCTGACACCGCGCGGCGCGAACTGAGGGTTTAGGGACGAGGGAGTAGGGAGTAGGGAATAGGGAACAGGGAATAGGGAATAGGGAACAGCCAGACACTTCGCTCCATCGACAGAGAAGCCAGTCCTTCGTCCCGAGTCCCCGACAACGGTATTTCGACAAGAGCGAGGCATGGCCCTTTCCGGGGCTGTGCCTTTTTTGTTTCTAGGCGGCGGGATCTCTGTGCGTTTGCAAGACAGCTTCCAGCGAGGAGCGAGCAGCGAGAAGCTCGGAAATAGGGAGGGTCCACGTGAAGGTAGCGGAGCAATTGCGGGAGTTCTGGCGGCAGGCGGCAGGCGGCGGCCGGAAGGCGAACTTGGTGGCAGGCGCGGCCGACGCCGAGGCGGAGCGGAAGACCTTGGCGCTGCCCGCCATCCTGACTCCGGTCCAGTTTCCGGGGCGTCTCTTGCCCAAGCCGACGCCGGTGAACCTGCGCCGGTTTGCCGAGACGCCGGTGGTGCGCCGGGCGATCAACGTCATCAAGGACCGCATCGCGGCCATGGACTGGCAGGTGCGGGTACGGCGCGGCGTCCGGCCCTCGGATGTGGCCTTCGCAGCCAAAAAGCTGCGCGCCCTCCGCCGCACGCTGGAGGAGCCCAACCCGGTGGACAGCTTCCGCACCCTCCTCGAACAGGCGATCGAGGACGCGCTGACCGGCGGCTTTGGGGCCATCGAGATGGAGCCCACCGGCGACGCCGAGCGGCCGGCGATGCTGTGGCCGGTCGACGGGGCCTCCATCCGTATCAATGCCCGCTGGGATGGGCAGGCGGAGACGCCGCGCTATGCCCAGGCGCTGCCCGGCCAACTCGAGTCCGGCGCCGTCGAGCTGCGCGACGACCAGTTGATGTACATCCGCATGAATCCGCGCAGCTTTACCCCCTTCGGCCTGGGTCCGCTGGAGGTGGCCTTCGAAACCGTCAACCACTTCCTCAGCGCCCACCGCTTCGCGGGCAAGCTGGCGGCCAACTCCGTGGCCCAGTACGCGCTCTGGCTCAACGAGGCCACGCCGGCCCAGCACGACCGGCTCATCCGTTGGTGGCAGGACGAGATCGAGGGCACGGGCCGCGTCCCGCTGATCTCGACCGAGCAGAAGCCCGAGGTGCTGCGCTTCGCCCAGGGAACCGACGCCGACCTGCGCCTGGCCTGGCAGGAGTTTCTCATCCGCATGGTGGCCAACGCCTTCGGGCTGCCCCCACTACTCCTGGGCCTGGAGGCGGATGTCAACCAATCGACCGCCGCGGAGATGACCGACGAGGCCTTCCGCGGGGCCATCTCGCCTCTGGCCCTGCTGCTGGCCGGCCACATCACCCGCGACCTCTTCGCCAAGTGCATCGGCTGGCGGGAGTTCGAGTTCGTCTTCAACGAGCTGAACGCGCGCGACGAGGAGACGGAGCTGGCGGTGCAGGTGCAACTGCTTCAGGCCGGCGTCCTCACGATCAATGAAGTCCGGGCGATGCGGGGTCTGGGGCCGCTGAGCCAGGACGGGACCGTGCAACTGGCGGGCGAGGCGATAGAAAACCGGGAATAGGGACTGAGGGACTGAGGGGCTAAGGGACCAGGGACGAAGATCGGAGTTGGTTCGAGCAGCTCCGGCGCGGCGATCCGGCTCTAGATACCGGGCTGGATTCTCGCCTCGCCTCCCTAGTCCCTCAGTCCCTCTTGCGTTGTGGAACGGAGAGCGCATGAGATTGGAAGCGATGGCGGTAAAGATTCCTCCCGTGGACGGGCATCCCAACCGGGTGCCCTTCGAGGGGGTGTTGGCGGTTGTGAACGCGCCCAGCGACAAGGCGCCGGCCGGCGCGCGCGGGCACCGCGTGCTGCTGACCCGCGAGGCGGCGGAGAAGGCGTTGCCTTCGCTGCTGGGCATGGCGGTGGACTACCGGCCGGGCTGGGACGGCCACGATGCGCGGCGCAAGATCGGCCTGCTCACCGAGGCGGACCTGGTCGGCCGGCGCCTGGTGGTGCGCGGCTATCTCTACGCGCGCGACTTTCCCGAGGTGGCCGGGGCCATCGAGGCGCAGTCGCCCGAGGCCATGGGCATGAGCTACGAGCTGGCCGATGCGCGGGTCGAGGACATGCGGGCCGAGATCTGGAAGCTGACCCGCGTCACGTTTACCGGAGCGGCGATCCTGCTCCGGGAAAAGGCGGCCTACCGGGCCACCAGCTTCCGCATGGCAAGCTAGCAAGTCAGCAAGCCAACGCGGTGCGATCCCTGACCCCTGACCCCTGACCCCTGATCTCTGATAACTGACCACTGATAACTGACAACTGACAACTGACCACTGAAGGAAGGACGCTCATGGAAGAGCAGGAGAAGGACATTGCCCAGCGGCTGGAAGCCGCAACCACGCAGCTCGAGAAAGCGCTGAACTGGCTCGAAGAGCGGCAGGGCGCCCTGGCCGGCGAGGTGGAGAGGATTTCGGCCACCGTCGAGCAGGGCCGGCGCGAGGCGGAACTGGCGGAGAAGCTGGCCGCCGCCGAAGAGGAGTTGGCCCAGCTCAAGGCGGAGGCCGCGCCCGCGGTGCTGAATCCGCTGCGCCGGACCGTGCCCGCGGCCACCTCCGAGATGCTGGCCAAGCACGGCATCGGCGAGGGCCCGGTCGACGTGCGCACCCTGGACGCGGCGCTCTCCGGCTTGAGCCTGGAACAGCGCATCGCCGTCAAGAGCCAACTGCTGCGCGCAGGCGCCATCGCGTAAAGGCAGTGAACAGTGAACAGTGGTCAGTGATCGGCGGTTTGTGCGGATGCTGACCTCTACTGTGCACTGCCCACTGTCCACTGTTCACTGTTCACTGACCACTGAATTGGCCCCATGGAGGGGGCGGAAAAGCCTATGAACGCAACCTTTGCAGACATTCACGCGGCAGCCGATTTTATCGGGCCCGGCGCCATCGAAGTTCCGCTGTATCAGACCGAGATCTTCGACATTTGCCGCCGTTCCAGCCCCTTTGGACAGCGCATCAAGCAGGTTCCCGCCACCGGGCATCCCTCGCGCTTCTTCGAGGAGACGGCGCTGCCCAATCCGGGCACAGCCGGCTTCGTCAATCCGCGCAGCATCGTGGCGCCGGTGGTCAGCCCCACCCGCGTCGAGCGCAGCGTGCCGCTCAAGGCCATCGTCTCGCAAATCAACTACAACCTCTTCGACATCGAGCTGGGCGACCAGCAGAAGCAGTTCTCCTATCTCCAGGCCAAGGATCTGGTGGACACGGTCAGCGGCGTCATGGTCGCCCACGACGTGGCCCTCTGGAACGGCAACGACACCAGCCTGAGCACGCCCACCACCAACCAGTACATGGGCGTCATCCCGCAGATCGAGGCCGGCGGCCTCACCACCACCATCGGCGCCACGGCCTCCATCGTGGACGGCATCAAATCCGCCGTCGCCCAGATGGTGGCCAACAACGGCTACTATGTGCGGCCCACGGCCATCTACGCCAACCCGGTCCTCCTCGACCTGATCGACCGCGAGATGAAGACCGAGTTCAACGTGGTGTTGAACACCGACAGCATCACCGGCGGCATCCGCGTGAAGATGCTCTCGACGCAGGCCGGCGATCTGCCCCTCATTCCCGACTGGAGCCTGAGCTACACGGGCACGCCGGGATCGGGCTCGGCGGTGCTGCCGGCCTACATCGTCACCGAGGACCTGATCGAGTACCACTGGCTCGGCGACCCCACGCCGCGCATCTTCCAGCTGGGCCTGCCCGGCGCGCTCACGTACCAGTACGTCGCGGTCAAGTTCGGCGCGCCGGTTGTCAAGGGCGCCAACTACGCCCATTACCAGGTGCTGGTCGACCGGTAGACAAGGAAGTGAACCGTGGGCAGTGGGCGGTGAACAGCAGGAATCGAACACTGTCCACTGCTCACTGTCCACTGCTCACTGTCCACTG
>Ga0181517_10001191_pt1 | contig 29981 bp, 28 predicted proteins | sample PEATcosm2014_Bin_31_FD_119748 | JGI IMG/M metagenome (GOLD analysis project Ga0181517, IMG submission 119748) | Peatland microbial communities from MTU Mesocosm Facility, Houghton, MI, USA - PEATcosm2014_Bin01_30_metaG | ecosystem: Environmental > Terrestrial > Soil > Wetlands > Peat | place... | reverse complement strand
CGCCGCCCCGCGCGCGCCCCCAGCGAATTCAAAAACAAGTCGAGATTGTGGGCCCGGGCCAGCGAGCCGTTTTCGAGCGGAGTTGAACTCGCCCACCATACAACGTGGCCCTTGCCCCAGTCGTACTCCACCACCGCCGGCTCGCCTGCGCAAGCGTATTCCACGCGATGCGCCGGATTGCCCGCAGTCCAGGTGGCCTGCGGAACCATCCACACCTCACCCGAGCCCGCTAGCCGATCCAGCCCCTCGGGTTCCAGCTTGCAGGCTGCAAAATTCAGCTCTTTCGCCGGGCCGGCGGCTCCTCCCGGCAAAATGAACCCGCCCCAGAATCCGGTTGAAAGCACCCGGCCGCCACGCTCAAGAATCGTCCGCACCGCCTTGATGTCGTCACCCTCGCGGCTGAACGGCTCGGCAAAAATCACCACCGTATCCGGTCCCGCCGTGGCCGCCAGTTCGCTGAGCGGCCGTTCCCAGCGTTCTACCGGATAATTCGCGCGCAGCAGCGTTTCATAAGCCGCGCGCGCCCCATGCTGGCCTGCAAGATAGGTCGAGGGCAGCGGGTTCTCGTTGCTGTTGGCGCCCGGCAAAAGAAACCCGGTCAGCACTGCCAGCGCCACGCCTACGCCCACAAACCAAAACAGCAGTCGGCGGTCCTGGGGGTCGAGCGAAGGAAACAGATTCACTCCTCACCCCTGCCTGAGGCGCCGCTTCCAGCCATCAGTTCCGCCGCCAGCTCCTCAGCCGCCCGGTAGTCGCGCTCACCAGCCGTTCCGCCGCCGTACCAGGTTCGCTCAAAACTCCGCGTCAACCCCGCCAGTCCGGGCTGCCGCGGGTCGTGTGCGCTCACCAAGGCGAGGTATTCGCGGGGAGTGCGGGCGCGGTCTGCCGGCCACATGCGCCTGGCTTCAAGCCGAGAGATTGAAGCCCAATAAATGCAGTGAATCGCCTCGCGCCACCGGCCGTCCGCCGCCGCTTTGTGCGCATCCCCCAGCCACAACTGCCAGTCGCGAGCAGACGCCGCTCCCGCTGCCGGCCCATCGCTCTCCGGTGCCAGCCTTAGCCGCCAGCGCCGTTCCAGTTGCAAGAGCCCCCAGACCAACCCGACGCAGACGATCAGAATGAATCCCGATACGATGAGCCGCCCGATCCACGCCGACCGGGAGCGCAACTTTGCAAAGCTCTCAAAGAGCCGGTTGAGCCAGTTCCCCAGCCGCTCCAATGCCGCATCGCGTGCGCTGGGTTCCTCAAGATTCCTGAAGTCGCGCCCGGCCAGCACGTTCTGCATCGCGGCGCGCTCCTTAGGGTACGCCGCCGCTGGCGGTGCTGTGCCGTTCGCTTCGGCCAGATCGCGGCCCAAACGCGCCGTGGCGTCTGTGAGCAATTCCGTAGTTGTCCGCGGCGCAGGCAAAAGCACTGTCTGGCCTTCACTGCCTTGCGGAGCGGATTTCGGGGCCGCTTCGTCCTTCTCCTGGGCCTTCGCCAGCAGCACCCGGAGCCAACCGTACCGAACCAGTCGCTGCTCCGCACCCGCACGATCCACGACCGGAACATGATCGTCCGTCCCTACCAGCGCAGGGTCGCAGGCCTTTGCATCGCGCGCCTTGGCGCAAGCGTCGACAACCGTTGCGAGATTGAGCAAGTGTGCCCGGTATTCGTCGAGCGAAGATGCACGCGATCGGTCCTCAGCCTGGGCGGCTGGAGTAACTCCAAGTGGCGTGACCGCGCGCGCCTGCGTTGCGGCCAATGCCATGGCCAGCGCAGCACCGAAAAGCACCCATCGTGCCGTCACGCAAAAAGCTCCTCACCCGTCTTGCCCGGTCTAAAGCAATCGCAACTGCCGCCTGCTCAATGAGCCGGGTGAATCCAGATCGCGTTTCCGCCTCCGGAAACCATGTGCACGTCCAGCACCGTGTTCTTGTCCACATTCTGCCTGGTGAATGTCGAGTGCGTTGCTTCCTGCGCGGCATCGGCGGCGTCGGCATAAATCTCGGCCACATATTTGCCCGCGCCCAGGAAGTCGAGCGGCACCTTCACCGTGCGTTCATCCCAGTTGGTGATCGACCCAACAAACCAGTCGTTCCCGCTCCGCCGCGCCAGGGTGATGTTCTTCATCGGCCGTCCGCCGATGACCCTTACTTCGTCCCACGTCGCTGGAACCTGCTTGATGAAATCGAACGCCTTCTGCCCCTGGTAGTGCTCGGGATAGTCCGACACCATCATGAACGGGCTCTCCAACACCACGTACAGCGCCAGCTCATGTGCCCGCGTGCCCAGCCCCATCGGCTCAAAGTTGCGTCCCACAAAGTTCTCGCGGTTGCTGTTGCCAAAGGCTCCGGGGGTGTAATCCATCGGCCCCGCCAGCATGCGCGTGAAGGGCAATGTTGTATTGTGCACCGGGCCGGTTCTCGCGCTCCACTTCAGATATTCCTTGCCCATCACCCCTTCGCGCGTAATCAGGTTCGGATACGTCCTGCGCAGCCCATCCGGCTTGTATGCGCCGTGAAAGTCGATCATCAGGTGATGCGCCGCTGCGCTCTCCACCACGCGATGATAGAAGTCCACCATCCATTGGTCGTCCCGGTTCATAAAGTCGATCTTGACGCCCGCGATGCCCCATTTTTCAAACTGCGGAAACGCCTGGTCCATGTACTTATCCACCGAGGTCCAGTGCGACCACAGCCACAGCTTCACATTCTTTTCCTTTGCATAGCGCAGCAGTTCCGGCATGTCTACTTCCGGCACCACTTTGGTGATGTCCGCCAGGGCCTCGTAGTCCTCGGGGCCGCTGCGTGCCGGGGCAACCGCCCAGCCTGCGTCGATCAGCATGTAGGGAAATCCCGAAGCCGATGCAAAGTCGATGTAGTGCTTCATGGTCGCGGTGTTCATGCCGGTCTTGAAGCTCACGCTGGGCGCTGCCTGCCCTGACCACCAATCCCACGCCGATTTGCCTGCCTTGATCCACGACTCATCCGCAATCTTTGATGGCGGATTCAGGTTCAGAACGATATTCGACTCAATCAGCCGCCCCGGCTCGTCGCCGATCATCAGCACCCGCCAGGGGCTCGAGAACGGAGTTGTTGCCTCCACCGCGACTTCCGGCTCATCCACCCGCGGCGACAGGTCAGCTTTTACTTCGAAGCGTCCTTTGCCCTTGCGCAGATACATGCCGGCGTAGTTGTCGATGTTCGCCTCGGTAATGGCCACCCAGCCAATTCCCGGCTCTTCGGCCAGCAGCGGCAGGCCCACCAGCCAGTCATGGTGCAATCCGCCCACCAGGCGCTCCTGGTACTCGTCCTCCCACGAAGATTGGTATCCCTCCAGGATCAGCGGATAAGTCGTCGCGTCCTTCGCATAAGTGAACTCCGTGTCTTCATGCGCAATCTTCACCTGCTTCAAGCCAGGCTGATCCGGCACCACATACCGGAAGGCCGCCCCATCGTCGAAGACCTTCACTTCAATCGCCAGCTTGCGGCCCTGCTCATCTTCGTAGTTGGCGTGCAGGGAGTTGTAATGGTCGCGCACGGAGCTGGTCTTGCCCACCGGAATGGTGTAAGTGTGATCCGTGCTGCCGATCTCCGCGCCCATGTTGCGCATCCCCGGCCCCAACGCTGGCTGGCCCGTGGGCTCCAATCCGAGCTTCGACTCGGCGATCATCTGCTTGCCGTGGAACTCCACCGCGTAGCGCAATCCCGTTGAAGCAGTGGCCCCTTTTGCCGCCTGTCCCTCGAAAAGCACGAAGACAATCTGCCCATTGGGCGACGTTACCCTCAGCGGTGCCGTATCGCCGCCTTGAGCGGCAAGGGTTTCAACAGTGCAAAACGCAAGCAGGCAAAACAGCATCGAGCGCAGGCAGGCCATGGGTTCTCCGTGAAGAATGCAGACAAGAATTTCACCGGCAGCGCATTCCTGCTCTTCCGGTTCCGCGCCAGTATACGCCCCCTGCTTCTAGCGTCCTCTCTTCAATACTCCTATCACGATTGCCACTGTCATTCTGAGAGAACGGGGCCCCAAACGCTCCTCAGTTTGGGGGTGGTGAGCGAAGAATCTGCTTTTGGGTCCTCGTAGTTCCGGTACGAACTTCTGGGACACCACGCTAGGCTTGATCGGCACCTTCGGGTGGAAGAAGCGCTTCCGCGGGCAAAGCTTCCGGCACCGTCAGCCCGGCCGCCTGCATCATCCACTCAATGTCGTACCCTTCCTTGCGCACCCGCTGGTCATAGTAGAAGAGAGTCAGCCCCGTCGCGTAGATGGGGCCCACAAAAGTGTTGGTGAAGAATCCAACGACCTGTTGCAGAATCCGCATCCACGCCGGCAGCATCCCGTGCTGCCTGAAAGCCGCCACCACAAAGAATCCCTGGGTCAAGGTTCCCAGTCCCAGTTGAATGACGAAGACCAGAATCCCCAACACAAAGATGCGCCCGCGCGATCCCTTGCTCAACTCCACACTGCGCCGCAGCGCCGGAAAGGCCTTCAGATTCTCCACCACGCTGGCCGGAACCGCCAACGCATAGCGCAGGCCCATCCACGTGGCGTAAATCCCGGCTGGAATCAGCAGCAGGACAAAGGCCACCGAGGCCAGCCCGAAAATCATCGTGGCCTGCTGGTTTGCCACGTCTGGATGGGCCATGAAGCCCTTGGGAAGGTAAAGCGCGATCAGGGCAAAGTAACCGCCGTAAATCAGCACCATGGGGGTCCACACCATAAATGCCGCAACCGTCATCAACCACAAATAGCGACCCAGACGCGGCAGGACGCCCGCATAAGCGCCCCGAATGGTGGCCGGCTCCCCCAGGTGCACCCACGCCACAGCGCGGTTGTTGGCGGCAATCGCCATGCCGGCGAACACAAACATCAGCAGCATCGAGAGGCCCGTGGTGCCCAGGGTGAGCCATTGCAGCCGATCGGTCAGGTGCAGCACCCGTAGCGTTTCTCCCAATCCGATCTGCATCAGGCTCAGAACCAGCAGAACCCCGGCATACACCGCCGAGATGCCGGCAAACAGCAGAAAGTTCTCGCGGTAGAGCTGCGCGGTCCGGTCCAGTATTTCGCTGAGAGTCAGCGGGCGAAGATTGCTTTCCATGCGCGGTCCTTTTTCTATCACCGTTGGGCTTGCGGGCATACTAGCACAGGCATAATGAGCCTCGCCGTGCGGAGCTACCTTGGGGAACAAAAACGAATTTGCAAACAAATAACTCCCCGACCGTCCTTGGGGTAAACTGGTGTCCCGCGCAATGGACAGCTCTCGAGCCTCAGTCAACGATCTCGCCAAGGCCTGTGCCCACTCCGCTGACGCCGCCGAATGGGCTGAGTTGGTGCGCCGGTGCGCGCCCCTCGTTTCCTTGGTTGCCCTGCGCGTTTGCCGCCTCTGGACCAGCCGTACCCAGCCCGCCATGGTTGACGATATCGTGCAAGAGGTCTTTCTCAAGCTGTGCGATCAGGAGCGCCGCATCCTGAGAGAGTTCGAACCCCGCGGAGAGGACTCGTTCCTGGGCCTGCTGCGCGTGGTGGCCACCTCGGTAGGCAACGACTACTTCCGCCGCCAGAGCTCCATGAAGCGGGGTGGCAAAGTGGTAACCTCTTCGCTCGATGACGACTCGCTCCCCAGCCATTCCGCCGGCGCTCGGCCTGCCGGGCATGTCCAGCAAGCGGTTCTGCTTTCCCAGTTGGACCAGAAGCTGCGCTCGGCTCCTGGAGTTATGGGCGAGCGGGACCGGGTACTTTTTTGGCTCTATTACCGCCAGGGGTTCACGGCAGAAGAAATTGCCGCCCTGCCCGGTGCGGCGTTGACGGCCAAGGGTGTTGAAAGTGCCCTCCGCCGCATCGCAAATTGGCTCCGCAACCAGGTTGAGGGGCCAAATCTCGAAGCACAATCCGGTCCCGGCGGCTAAGAAAAGCAGCTCACCAGAAGGAATGTCGCCCCCAAATCCGATAATCAATGTGCAGAAATGAGTGATGAATTGAACCCGGAACGCCCGCTCGACCAGCCCGAGAATCGCGCTCCAGATGGACAGGACAATGCCCTCGCCCAGGCCCTGGATGATCTGCTCGGTGGGATCTCCGCCCGGAATTCGGCTCCCGGGAGCGAGGCAGATCCATGCCCCGAGCCGGACGAGTGGCTGCGCCTGGTAGACGGAAAGACGCATCCCCGCGACGAAATGACCTTGATGACGCACGCTGCCGCTTGCGGCAACTGCGCCCACCGCTTGCGGCAAAGCCTGCACCTTCCCGCAAAAGTGGCCTCCGACGAAGAGTCTGCCCAGCTTGCCGGTCTTGCTTCCGCTTCCGGCCATTGGCAAGGCAGTTTGGCCGCCCGTTTAGCCCATACTCCGCACCAGCCAGCGCGCAGAATGCGGCCGGCCTCGTATCTCTGGGCTGGCGCGGGCCTCGCTGCGTCATTGGCCCTGGCTGCCGGCATCGCTCTCTGGTGGCAGCATGTCCACACTCCCGAGCGGCTGCTTGCTGAGGCATACACGCACTCCCGCATCTTTGAGCTGCGTATGCCCGATGCCGGCTTTGCCGAAGCAGTTCCGCAAACCCATCTGCGTGGCAGCGGGACCGGACGCGAAGCCTCAAAACTCCTCGACGCCCGCGCCCGCATTGAAAGCCGCCTTGAGAGCTCACCAGACGACCCGCATTGGCTCCAGCTCGAGGCCCGCGCCAATCTACTTGAAGAAAAATTCGACCCCGCCATCGACATTCTCGACCGGCTTCTGGCAGCGGGGCCGGTGACCGCCAGCCTGCTCGCCGACGATGCCGCCGCGTACTTCCAGCGTGGAGCAGCCACCGGCAGCGAGAACGACCGCGCCACCGCATTGGACTACCTGCGCCGCGCCGACGAGTTGAACCCCGCCGACCCGGTGGTGCTCTTCAATGAAGCCGTGGTCATGGAAGATCGCGGCCAGGTCATGAACGCCGTCGAGACCTGGAACCGCTATCTGCGCTTTGAACGCGATCTCCGCTGGCAGGCCGAGGGCCGCACGCGCCTGCATGTCCTTGAAGAGAAGTTGAAACAGTTGAAGACCCACCAGGGCCGCATGGAGCAACACCTGGCATCGCCCCAAGCCATGCGCGCGTTGGCCGCGGATCCGGCCGCCCTGGCAGCCATCGATGAGGAGCTATCCAGTTCGCTGCTGCCGCGGCTACTTATCCCTGCCTTCGCCATGCCCGTTGACCGTTCCCGTGGTTCGCCGTGCGACCCAGCCTGTGAGGCAGCCCGCGAACTGCTCCGCGCCTTGGCCGCTTCCCTCGAACGCAACCATCAGGACCCCTGGCTCACCCAGCTTCTTCCCGCCGTTTCCACTCCTCCCAGCGATCGGTTTCTTCAAGCCGCCCACACCCTTGGCCAGGCCATTGCCGCGGACGTTGCGGGCGACTACGCTCAAGGCCGGAGATCGGCAGAAATCAGCCGCGGCCTCTTTCACGCTCTGGGCAACGCCGCTGGCGAAGACCGAGCCGCCGTCGAGCAGGCATATGCCTTCCAGGTCCTCTCTGACATTCCCGGCTGTTACCGTGCGGCTCACCCCGTGTTGAACCGCAACCCGCAGTTTGCCTGGATTCAGATCCACGCCCTGACCGAAGACACTGCCTGCGACCCTGCCCCTGGAACCGGCACTGAAGACAATCCGGCGTTTCTGCGCGCCGTCGCCCAGGCGCAGAGTCGGCACTACACCCTGCTCGAATTGCGCGCCAGAAACTGGCTTGGCGGCGCTGCGGTAGACACCGGCGATGTCGAAAACACCTGGCGCATCTACCTTGGCACGGTCCGCAAGTTCCTCGCTGGCGACTACCCCGCCAGCCGCCTTTACTCCACCCTCTCCGGGCTCGAGGAAGTCGAGGAGTCCACGCCGCGTGTCCGCAATGCGCTGCTGTTGCAACGCGAAGCAGTTGGCGCCCTCGAACTGTCGCAGAACCATGGTTTGATTCCCGCTGAGCGCCTGCACCTTGCCGCGGTTGCCATTCGTGCCGGGGCCATCTCTGAAGCTCAAGACCAGATGCAGCGCTCCCAGCAGGAGCTGGCGGCGAACGGCGGCGGCGATTCAATTCGCGGATTCCTGGTCGAAAACGAAATCGCCATGACCGACCTCTATCTGGATCGCGGCGACCTGCCCAACGCGGAGAAGATGCTGCAAGCTTCCCAGAACCACATGAAGGGTGAGAAGAACTCGTATCACAGCCGGGAATATGCGCTGGCCCACGGACGGCTCGAACTGGCGCTCGGGCATCCTGAAACCGCCGAATCCCTGCTGCGCGAGGCAGTCGTTGAAGAGGAACGCCTTGGCGCGAAAGGCGGCGCCGAGAGCATCACACCAGCCCAGCAGGACCGCAACCTGTATGCCGTGCTGGCTGGCGTCTGGCTCGCCCAGGGCCGTTCCGGTGAAGATGTGCTCGCGCTCTGGGAGCGCTACCGGCTCAGGATTCTGGGCAAGCGTGTTGCCCCCTGCGCGGCCAACGGCCTTGCCTGCCTCAAACCGGCTCTCGCCGATGCCACCCGGCGCTTGGGTCAGTCCACGGTCCTTGGGCAGATTGTTCTTTTTGACCGGGTCCTGCTCTACCAGGCCACGGCCAAGGGGGTTCAATGGACCTCCGTCCCAGCCGGCCGCGACCAATTGCTCGCCGACATAGCGCCTCTCGAGCGCGCTGTTAGTTCGACGGCAACCTCGCAGGCATCGGTGGACTCGGCGGCTCGGCGCGCCGGCGTACTGCTTCTCGGCAGCCTCCAAGTTCCGTCGCAACCACGAGGCCCCTTGTTCATTGAGGCCGATCCCCTCCTCGGCAATCTTCCCTGGCCCGCCGTTGAAGCGGGTGGCGCGACCATCGGGCTAAGTTTCGACCTGGAAGAAATGCCCTCCCTGCTGCTTGCTCCCCGGCTCGCTGCACCTTCAGCCGCTGAAAACGGGCCGCTGGTCGTCGGCGCCTCCGTATCCCCCGGCCAGGACGCCCTCTTGCCTGAAGCTCTGGATGAAGCCCGAGCGGTAGCCCGCTTTGAGCGAAACACGAACCTGCTCCTTGGCGGTCAAGCCACTGAGCCAGGCGTCACCGCGCGGCTTGCCACGGCCCCGGCACTCCATTTTGCCGGCCACGCCGCTCAGCAGAACGGCGCTACCCGCCTGCTGCTGGCCTCCTCAAACGATGGCAAACCTTATCTGGATGGCGACCTGCTGCGCATGCATCCTCCCCGCGCGGCGCGCCTGGCGGTCTTTTCCGCCTGCTCCACCGGCAAGAGAGAAGAAGGCTGGAACCACGGCATGGGAGACATTGTGAACACCCTCGCCGCCCTCGGCGTCCCCGACGTGGTGGCCACCCGCTGGCAAATCGATTCCGCCTCCGCGGTTCCCATGATGGATGCCTTCTATGGCGGACTCGCCCGGGGCTTTACCGTGCCCCACGCACTCACCGCTGCGCGCCAATCTCTGGCCCGCGATCCCCGCTACCGCCACCCCTATTACTGGGCCGCCTACTACGCCTCCGGTTCCGGAAACTCCAACCTGAGCCAGCTCTTCCACGCCCCGCGCTGATCGGCGAGCGCGGTTGCCCGTTCAGATTCCCAATTGAAGCTGTCATCCTGAGCGAGCGCAGCGAGTCGAAGGACCTGCATTTGGCTATGCAGCCGGGTGCCCCACCCTCGCGACGTCTTTGTTTTTGTCGCCAGGGTGGGATACCACAGACCCCGGGTGCCCCACCCTTGCGACGTCTTTGTTGTTGTCGCCAGGGTGCGATACCACAGACCCCGGGTGCCCCACCCTCGCGACGTCTTTGTTTTTGTCGCCAGGGTGGGATACCACAGACCCCAACAAGCCGGGTGCCCCACCCTCGCGACGTCTTTGTTTTTGTCGCCAGGGTGGGATACCACAGACCCCGGGTGCCCTCAGCAAATCAAAATCTACGCAAACTGCTCCAGCTTCATCCCCAACTGGTACGTCTCCCCATGCGCCAGCAGATCTTCCCACGTCACTTCGTGGTGCGTATAACCGGCCATCCGGCCCAGCATGCAACTCAGCGCCGTCTCCACGCCCGCCGCAATCTGGTTATGCACACTCCCCGAGGTAATGCTCTCGATAAACGTGCGCTCTTTCTCGCGGTCCGCGAACTCCAGGTTGTCGCTGAAAGCCCCGTTGGCCGCGAACTTCCCCGGCTCGGCAGCCGCCGCGTTCGGGTCTTGCCACGCCCAGGCCTGCGCGCCTGTAATTTGCATCGGTCCACTGTACGGAACGCTCGCCGAGCCCAGTCCACCAAACAGCCGCAGCCCCGCATCGAACGTCCCATAGTCGCCAAACTGCGTTGAAGAAAACGCCAGGTGCACATCGCCGGGGTACGTGAAGTCCACCTGGTAGTTGTCCCAGCAATCGCCGGCGTGGGTCAGGATATTGCGTCCGCCGGTTGCCGTCGCCTTCAGCGGGTGCGCGCCGAGCAGCCAGTTGCACAGGTCGATGATGTGAATGTTCTGCTCCACCAGAATGTCGCCAGAAAGCGCCCGGTCCCAGAGCCAGTTGCGCAGGCGATACTCATCGGCCCCGGCCCCCGCGTGTACCCTCTCCGTCGATGCCGGCGCGTTATAGCTTCCCGACGCCGCAGCAATCTTGCCCAGTGCACCGCCCTTGATTCTCTCCGCGATCGCCGCAATCGGCGGCGCGTTGCGGCACTGGAAGCCAACATCCACGCTCTGCGTCGATCGCACGTGCTTGGCAATCTCCAAAGCAGCCTGCGCCTGGTGGATATCGATGCCCACCGGCTTTTCGCAGTACACGTGCTTGCCCCCGGCCACTGCTTCCCGAAGATGCTCCACGTGGAAGAAAGGCGGCGTTGAGATCTGGATCAGGTCCACCTCTGGCGAGCCGGCAATCTTCTTGTAGGCGCTCGGTCCAACAAAGAGAAGCTTCTCGCCGATAGGCTGCTGCCCCAGACTCGCGTTTACCTCATTAAAGTGCGCACGTCCGGCCGCAAGCTGATCGGGAAACAGATCGGCCAGCGCCACAACCTGCGCCGACGTGTTCTTGGCAAACGAGGTAGCCACCCCGGTCCCGCGTCCCCCGCAGCCCAGCAGCCCAAGCCGCACCGCCGAATTAGCCTCGTACCCAAATGCCGCCCGCGGCTTCAGCAACAAAAATCCCGCAGCAACTCCCGCACCTGCTTGAAGAAATTCCCGACGCTTCATAACGCCTCTCTTCCTGTCAGTCCTTTGAACTCCCTGCCGTAGGTGCGGCCGGGTGCCCCAGGTCCCGATTTTGGGACCTGGGATACCACCAACCTCATCCTGCCCAGTTCATCACCCCAAATGCCGGGTGCCGGGTGCCCCAGGTCCCGATTTTGGGACCTGGGATACCACCAACCTCAACCTGCCCAGTTCATCACCTCAAATGCCGGGTGCCCCACCCTCGCGACGTTTTTGTTTTTGTCGCTAGGGTGGGAAACCGCAAATCTCAGCCAGCCTCGTTCATCCCCCCAGAACCTCGCGCAGTATCCCTTCCAGGTACAGTTTCTCCTGCCGCACATCCTCAATCTGCCCCGGCCCCGAAGTCTCCCGCTCAATCGTCACCGCGCCCGCATAACCCAGCCGGTGCAGCTTGGTAAACACCGTCTTGAAATCCACCAGCCCTTTGCCGATGAGAACCTCTTCGCCCAGTTTGCTGGGGTCGGTGGGCCAGCGGCCGTCTTTGGCGTGGATGCTGCGAACGTGCGGCCCCAGGATGTCCACCGCGTCCACCGGGTTGGCCTTGCCGTAGAGGATCAGGTTGGCCGTATCCAGTCCAACCGCCAGGTTCGGCTGCCCCACATCGCGCAACATGCGCGACATCGTAGTCGGCGTCTCCTGCCCCGTCTCCATCAGGAAGTGCTGTCCGTTGCCCTGGCAATGCCGCGCCACCGTGCGGATAGCCTCAACCGTTCCGGCATAGAGCGCGTCGTCCGGGTTCTCCGGAATAAAGCCACAATGCGTCTGCACCTGGGCCACCCCGATCCGCTTGGCGAAGTCCGAAGCCTGGCAGAGGGCGCCGATCCGCGCCGCCCGCGTCTGGGGCGGGACCAGCCCAATCGTTGCCGGACCGCGCATAAAGTCCCACACCAGAGGCTCGGGGCCCACCACCTCTACCGTCGTCGCCGTCACCGCGTATTTCGCGAGCAGTTCCCGTATTTGCGCCGCCAACTCCGGTGTGAAGCCATTGATGTAACCGTCCAGCGAGAGAAAGCAGTTTGAAAAACCCAGATCGTGCACCCGGCGAATGGTCGCCTCGGGCGCACCAAATGGGTTCACCAGCAGACCCAACGCCATCGGCTTAAGGGCAGCAGGCGTCGCAGCACCCAACGGTGTCGCTGCCCCCAGTGTCTTCGTCAGCAGCGTGGCCGAGGCTGCGCCGATAAAATTTCTCCGGTTCATCCAGTGTCCTTTCCTGCGCAAACTAATACTACATTTACAGGTCGGTCATTTTGGAGGGCCTTCAGGCCCGGGCCGCCGCTCTTGTTCCTCCGGGCTGCAGCTGTGTCGCCAAATTTTCCAGTCCTTGGTAGTTTTTACCGGCAAAGCTTCCCGGCAGCATTGCTAAATCCTGCGCTTTCACTCGCTGGGAATCTGGCATGCCAGGTGCTGTCAATCATCCACACCAGTGTCGCGGGGCTTTGCTTGTTCAAGCGATCGCCTGCACTCGCCGGGCGGCCTTCCCCTCGATCAAGCCGCTCTTGACGGCGCGACCCCGGGCATCTCTGCATCCGAATCGCGGCACATCAAGCCGGAGGTATACATCATGAAATTCATCAAGAGTTGGTCTTTCTCTGCAGTCTCCATTTGCCTGCTCGTACTCACCGGCGTCCGGGCCTGGGCATCGCCTTTCGGGCAGCTTTCCCCTGCCGCGGCGAACGCTCAAGGCCCACAGCAGGATCAGCAAGATGCGGACTCCGATGAAGCCATCACCTTTACCGGAACGGTAACCAGGGACACCGACCAATTCACGCTGCGCAATTCTTCCGGCGCGGTATATCTGCTGGATGACTCGGAGCGGGCCCGGCCCTTCGAGGGCAAGCCGGTCAAGGTAACTGGCAGTTTCGGAAATGAGGCCAGGATGATTCACGTTGAAACCATTGAATTGATCGTTGCCTGAGGCTCGAGCGTCTCTCGGTCCCGGGGGGTTACGGCTTCGCCGCGGTCTTGCGCATGGGCAAAACCGCACCGCCATTTCCAGGCCACCGTTTCCTCATTTGAAGCTTGAAGACTCCGGAGACGGGACACCGAAGATAATAAGAAAGAAAGTCCCTCAGCCGGCTCGCGCCAGCGCCTACTCAAGCTGCTGGAGCTGCGTTCCCTCTGGCACCTTCACCAGAAACTGGTCGTCGGTGAGCGCCATGTTCTCCACGACCTTCTCTACCGTCAAAACAATCTGGTACTCCTCCAGCGGCCGGCGAATCGTCACCTTGGACGGGTACCGGCTGGTGCCAAAATCCGCATAATCCGCATAGAAAACCTGGGTCTCCAGATTCCCCTCGTTGTCGTACAAATCCTGCTGATAGGGCAGAAGATCGTCACGGTGGAACGTGACCACGCGCACCGGCGTCAGCTCCGGACTACCCGGCTTGCGCCGCATGATGCTGAGAATGTACTCCGGCACCGTGTAGAAATGCTTTCGCTCCGAGTCTTCAACCGTGGATGTATCTGCGGTTACTGCATATAAGTCGTCCGGCTCAAGACCGCGAACGATCATAGCGTCCAGAAAGAACCCCGGCCGCATGTTTTCCACCTGGCTGGCCGACTTCTTTTTCACCGTATTCGGCCCTTTGACCACCTTGTTCCGCGAGGGAATGTACAGGGTGAATGTCTTGCCGTCGCTGGCCATGTCAAACATCGTTGTTCCCAGAATCGGCACTTGGCCATACACCCGCAGCGACTCCGGCTTGCGAATAAGTATGTGTCCCCGGAAGGTGGTGTAGTCCTTGGCAACGCCTTGCTTGGTTTTCATCACGCTGGCTTGAATCTCCACCGTGGCGACCAGCGTATTGAGTGCGTCCCAACGCTGATTGAGCTGCGCAACCAGGACATCTGGCTTGACGGTCTGCACCACCAACGGGGCTTTCGGCACCGGCAGCCTGCGCGTGGTCGAGAGAATGAAACATCCGGAGAGCGTGAACGGCAAGAGCATGACCGAAAGCGCGGCCAGGCGGCGAACAGGCTTCATCGTCCACCTGCCTTTTTCACCGCATGGCGATATCCGGCTACGTTGTGCTCGTGTTCTTCAATGGTCGACGAAAAAAGCGAGTGTCCCTGTGCATTGGCGCCGGCGGCCACAAAGTAGAGATAGTCCGTCCTGGCCGGTTCCATGGCCGCGCGCAGCGACCGCATGCCCGGGTTGGCCACCGGCCCCGGCGGCAACCCGGCATGCAGATAGGTGTTGTACGGTGTGTTGCGCTTCAGGTCGCTTTCGTAAATGGCGCCCCGCCACAATCCTTCAACCTGCAACCCGTAGATCACGGATGGATCGGTCATCAGCGGCATTTTTTTGGCAAGGCGATTCTCAAAAACGCTGGCCACCAGCGGACGCTCCGCGTCCACTGCCGTTTCCCGCTCGACCAACGACGCCAAAGTCACCACGCGATGCACATTCTCCTTCAGTCCAAGCTGCCCTGCCACCGTCCTGAAGCGGCGCACCATGGCCGCGCATATCTGTGCCGGGCTGGCCTTGCGTGCAAAGTAGTATGTATCCGGAAAGAGATAGCCTTCCAGACTCGTCGCGGCTGGATCCATGTCGGCCACCAGCTTGGTTTCATTTGCCTGTTCGTCTACAAAGCCCTGCCTGCTCCCAAGGCCTGCCGCCTCCAGCCGGGCGGCAATGTCGAATACAGTAGCCCCCTCCGGAATGGTCACCGCCTTGGTAAATACATCACCGCGCGCAATCCGGTTGTACACCTCGGTAAGCGCCGCCGGATGATCGAAACGGTACTCACCTGCCCGCAGCCTTCCCCGTTTCCACAAGCGCATCAGGAGGAAGGCGTACCGGCTGCGCACGATGCCCGCCGACTCCAGTTGCTCACCGATCCGTGCGGCGGTCGACCCGGACGGAAGATCAACGAAGGTTTCGGTCTCTGGCCCGTATGGGGTGAGCACAAGCCACGCCCCTGCGCCAGCCCCCAACAGCAGCACCAGAACTGCCGCCAGGAAGACACCCGCCGCGCCAGAATTGCCTTTTTTTCTGCTCGTCCTTCTGCGGCGTGCCATTCGTTGTTATTGACCTTCCATCCTTTAAGACGCGCTCGATCGGCTGGGAGATTCGATTACTTCGATTGTAATGGGCATCACCGCCAGAATTGACCGTTTCTTCAACAGGCTGCTGGCTTTAAGCTGGACACTAGGTCTCTGACCGTTCGTTCTTGTACGATCTCCGTGCCCCATCCTTTCGCCTCTTCTCTGGCGGAAGGGTGGGAGACCACGAATCCACATGGAACGAAATCACGCAGTCTGAAATCCGGGAGCCAAAACCTGCAAGCCGCCCCCCATCCCCGCTATCTCGCGCTCGACGTCGGCAATCGCCGCATCGGCGTGGCTGTCAGCGACGAACTCGGGCTCACGGCTCAACCGGTGCTCACCCTCGAGCGGCGCCGCAACCAGCGCGACGATCTGCGTTCCCTCGCCCGCCTGGCCCGCCGCTATGAGGTCGCCGGCATCGTAGTGGGCAATCCCGTGCATCTGTCCGGCGAATTGAGCCCCCAGGCCGCCAAAACCCAGGCCTTTGCCGCTGAGTTGGGAGAGCTGACTGGCCTGCCCATCCACCTGTGGGACGAGCGCCTGACCAGCCGCGAAGCCCACCAGATTCTCTATGAAGCCGGCCGCCCCCGCCAGCAACACCGCCGCGTCGTAGACCAGGTAGCCGCTACGCTCATTCTCCAATCCTTCCTGAACGAGAGACCGGGGCCAGCGACGAGCCCCGCGTCCCTGGTCCCTTAACCACGAGTCCCTCAGTCCCTAGTCCCCGCCTCTCCGCGTATAATGAGTTGTCTAGTTCTTCTATCTCCCGCGGTTTGAGCTACCCCAGCTAACCGCTATGGATTATGGATGCCCGAGCACATTAAGAAGCAGCTTCTCGCAGAGATCGCGGTCCTTGAGCACGAGCTCCAGCATGAGCTGCCGGCCGAGATCAAGAAAGCCGTTGCCATGGGAGACCTCTCGGAAAACGCCGAGTATCACATGGCCAAGCAGCGTCAGGACTTTGTCAACGCCCGCCTGGGTCAGCTCAAACGGCGCATGGCCGAGCTTTCCCTCGTCAACCTGACCAACATTCCCCGGGATAAGGCAGGCTTCGGCTCGACGGTGGTGGTGTTTGACTCCACCAAGGACGAGGAAATCGTCTACCGCCTGGTCACCAGCGAAGAGTCTGACGTCTCCAAGGGCCTCATCTCCACCACCTCCCCGATTGGGCGCGGCATCGTGGGCAAGCGCGTGGGCGATATTGCCACCATCGTCACCCCCAACGGCAAGCGCGAGCTTGAAATTTTAAAGCTGACTACCATCCACGACGAGGCCGCAGAAGCAGAAGCGAAGGATGGAACTGCTGCAGCCGGCGCGGAACAGAAGTAAGGACGAGAAGAAATGACCTGGACCAGCGCTCTTGGCCGCGCCTGCGGCTGGCTACTCAATCACCTCGTGCATGGCCTGGCGCTTACCCGCATCTCTCCCAACGCCCTCACTTTCATCGGTCTGGTCATCAACATTGTCGCCGCCTTTCTCTTTGGTCACGCAGACGCCAAAAACGCTGACTGGATGTTCTTCTCCGCAGGCTGCGTCATCTTCACCGCCGGCGCCTTCGACATGCTTGATGGCCGCGTGGCCCGCCGCAACAACCAGGTCACCGTCTTCGGATCGTTCTTTGATTCGGTCATCGACCGCTACTCCGACGTGGTGCTGTTCTTCGGCCTCCTGGTCTACTACGGCCGCATCAACCGCTTCCGTTATGTGGTGCTGGTGGCTTTCGTAATGGTCACCTCGCTGATGGTGAGCTATACCCGCGCCCGCGCTGAGGCTCTCATCGGCCAGTGCAAGGTTGGCTTCATGGAGCGCCCCGAACGCATCGTTCTGGTCATCATCGGCGCCGTCTTCAGCCACTGGGGCGCGATGGGCCCGGTTCTCTGGGTGCTGGCCGTGCTCTCAACCATCACGGTCGCCCACCGTATCGTCTACACCTACCAGAACACCAAGCACCTGGCCGCGCAGGGCTGACCGGGGGTCTGGGAAGTTCGTCGCATTACGAATCTCCGGTTCGTTGATCTATGATTCTGTCATCCTGAGCGTCGCAATTCGCCGCGGCTGGCCACGATGAAGATGAACAGACCCTCATGTTGCAATGAAGCTGGGTGCCCCAGGTCTTGCTTTTGAGACCTGGGATACCACAAACTCTGTCGGGCTTCTTCATCAGGTGGGCAGCGGAGTCGAAGGACGCGCTTTTTGAATGGCGGATTTCTTCAATGAACCTCAGCAGTTCACCACCATCACCGAGCAGCCTGCTTTCACCGGCTTCCACTGCACCAGGAACTGTGTCACTGCCGAAGTTTCCATCCGCCGCATGGCTTCAAACTGTTTGTCCTTCTGGCTAAACAGCAGCTTGCCGTTTTCGCTCAAGACAGCCAGTGCCGGCACGCCCTTTTCCACCGGGACTTCGTACTTTTTGGCGAGATCCAGGTTGCGATCCATGTAGCCGATGTTGATGTGGACCAGCACGAAGTTGGCCTCAAGTAGGGGCAGATTCTGCGGGTCGTGGAAGTACATGTCAAGCACCTGGCAGTCGCCGCACCAGTTGCCGCCAAAGTCCAGCAAGATGCGCTTGTGCGCCTGCGCAGCGGTCTTCATGGCTGCGGCAAGATCGGCCTTGGCCTGCGCTGCATCGGGATAGATTTCGCGGTTGGCAGGCCTAGCCGTGCCCACGGCTAGCGCCAGGAAAGCAAGCAGGGCGATGTGTCTGAAGTTCTTCACAGGAGATTCTCCACAACTGCCTTCAGTGTGCCACAAAGCAGAGAGTGCTTGCCATCCCCGCGCCCCGGCGTCATGTACTCTGAAGTGTGGCCAGTGAACTCCGGAATCGACTCGAATCTTCCATGTTCCCCGATCTGGGATCCATGATGGAGGGTTACGCCCGCGCGGCCGCGGAGTTCGCCCAAAAGGAATTCAAGCAGAAACTGGATTTCACCTCGGATTCGATTGACGCCCTGGACGAGATTCTGGTTATGGTGGGAGAGAATCCCGAGATCGACGTCGACTTCGAAACCCGCTTGTGGGGCAGCTACCTGGGCGAGGTTCTGCGCCGCCGGTATGCCGGCACCTGGGAAATGACCCAGTATCCCGGCGGCATGGTGGCCGTTCCCGCCGTGGATGTGCGTGGATCCAGGCTCTTTCCGCTCATGAAGGTTTACCGCCGCCTGACCATCGGCGAAGAGGATGACCTGCGCACCTTCTACACCATGGCCACCGAGCGGCTGGGCAAACCGGCACAAGTGAACTAGATTCTGGTGCATGCGAAGGTGCACTTGGGTTTGTGGTCTTCCCGGACCACGCAAAAAGAGCCTCTTTGGACAAATCGCGAAATATTACGCGTTCCCATTGGATTCAGCGGCGCTGCGCGGATACCCGCCTTTGTGCGACAATAATCACGGATAGAGTGCGTCGGCACATCGCGGCGCTCGGAGGATAGCATTATGGATCTCATACAGCCGTGGCATCTGGTTGTGCTGGGTGTAGTCGCGTTCCTGCTGTTCGGCGCCAAGCGGCTGCCGGAGCTGGGCAAGGGATTGGGTGAAGGACTGAAGGGCTTCAAGGAAGGCATCAAGGGCGTCACGGACCCCACGCCTGCGCCTCCGGCGCCGGTTGTGCAGCAGAGCGCACCGCCTCCGCCTCCCGCACCTCCTGCCGCCCCCACAGTCGAAACGAAGTAGGTCATTTCGGATAGCCAAGATTTCGCGCCGGGCCGGTTTTTGAGGTCAACGCACAATCTTGAGTGGCGTGAATTGTTCGAGAAGTTCGGCGGCCCGTGCCATAGCATGGGCCGCTTTACGTTTCCCGGCTGCCGCCCCAGCCGTAGTTCTTCCAGGCAGCTCTATTCCCTAATCCCTAAACCCTATCCCCTATTCCCTCACAGACTCAGCAGCATCACGGCAACCAGCGCCACTCCCATGCCGCCAATCTGGCGCCGGGTAGGCCACTCCCGCAGCACCAGCGCGGCCAGCAAAATGGTGCCGGCGGGATACATCGAGCAAACCACGGCAGCCACATCCAGGCGTCCCAGTTCCGTGGCCCGGAAATAGATCAGGTTGCCCAGGGTATCCAACATCCCAGCCGCAATCCCCGTAAGCCAAAAGCCCCGCCAGGCCCCTTTGGGCGGCCTGGCCAGCAGCACCAGCACCATGGCTAGCACGCCTGCTGCGCGGGCCGCGGTCATGGGCCACAGGAGGCCTTCCCCGCTGGCCATTTTGAACAGGATCAACTGTATGCCGAAGCCGATTCCTGAAAGCGCCCCCAGCAGAAGCGCCAGCGGCGGCGCACCTGCGCCTTCGGCAGTTGGCGAGTGGGAGATCAACCAGATGGCAACGCACCCCAACGCCAATCCCGACGCGGTCAACGGGGTTGGCAAGCCATCGTGGAAGAGGGAGAAGAGAACGGGCACCAGCGCGGTCAGCAGGCCGGTGAGAGCGGCAGTCAGGCCCATGGCGCCCATGGCCAGCGCGCGATAGAAGACGGCCAGCGCTACCGCCCCTTCAGCTCCGCCCACAGCGGCATAGATCAGGGGGTGAGAACCGGGAAGGGCCAGCTTCATGCCCAGGCAAACGGCAAGTAGTACCAGAAGGGAAACAAGGTGGCCGGAGCAGACTACCAGCAGTGCGGGGGCGCGGCGCGCGCCCAACCCGCCCACGAAATCCGATCCACCCCAGGTGCCGGCAGCCACCAATCCCAGTCCAGCCGCTGCTCCCGACGAGCTCACGGGCTACTGTTGATCCTTCGCCGAAGGATAGTAGCCGTGTTTTGCAATCACCTCGAGCCCGGGGCGATCGACGCGCACATCGATCTTGCGGAACTTGCCGTCGATCACCGGCTGGTGACTCAGGTAGCCCAGCGTGTACTGGGTCCGCGCCTCTTCGGCAATCTTGGCGTAGCTCTTCTCGATGCCGTTCAGGTTGCTTTCCGAATCCAGCGTTCCGCCGGTTTCAAGCGTGTACTTGTTCAGGATGTTGTCATACATCGTGAAGGGAATATGGACGCGGCTGATGAAGCCTTCGCCCCACCGCGCCGAGTCGCCGACAGCGGTTCCGTAGACAGCGATTTGGTTCGTTTGCAGGTAGCGCACAACTTCTTTGTAAGTGGCCTTGCTGCCGTATTCCTTGCCGTCTGAGATCACGTAGATAATGCGCCGGCGGCCCTTGGGACGCGTTGAAAGTTCCTTGGCCGCAGCCAGGATGGCGTCGTTGAGGGTGTGAATCTCCTTGGGAATGGTGATCACCCCGCTGCCGCTGCCGGCCGAGCGCCCCGGCTGAATGTTGGGGTCGGCGCAGGCGCCGTTTACATGGATGCTGCAGCCGGCCAGAGGACCGCTGTTCACGGGCACCAGCATATCTTCGCCGGACGCCTTGGTCATCGAGAGCACGTAGGGAACCCGTGCGCTCTGTGCGCCGGTAAAGCCCCCAGAGCGGTTCTGCGCCCCATTGTTGTAAGAAAACACCGCTACTTCGTCGTACGGCGTGAGCGCTCCCTGGATGGCGCCGAGGGAATTGTTCACCTTGGCCATCACATCGGAGGTCAGGCTCTGGTCGATAACGAAAGCGATGGAAAGCGGGAATGGGTCCACTGTAAACAGGCGCAAGGGTTCGCGAATTTCGTTCTCAAAAACCCTGAAGTCGCGGAACGTTAGCCCGGCAACCAGCTTGCCTTTTGCGTCCTTTACCGTGACCGGAACTTCGACAAAGTTCACGTTCAGGTGGATGATCGTCGTGGTCTTGTCAACGCCCTCTCCGGCTGCAGGCATCTCGGGCGGAGCGGCCTGGAAGGTGTCTTTGCCTTGCGAAGAAGGCGGCAGGCTGCTCGGCGCCGGCTGTTGCTGCGTTTGCTCGCTGGATGAAGAACTGGAAGCGGATGGAAGGTCTCCGGCGCCCATGCCAGGCGTAATGGGACCGTCAACGCCCGACAGCGGGGGGTGGGGCTGAGGCGCAGGGGCATCGGGCACGGGCACGGTGGGTTGCTGCTGTTGGGCGAGAGCCACCCGCCCCAAAATCTGGCTCGAACTCAAGAGCGCGGCAAGCGCCATTACCGATAAACCAAGCTTCACAGGTATTTCGTCCTCCCGGACTGCCGCTTTCTGCCGGCCAACGGCTCGCGGAAGCACTCCGCGCCAGCCGGAAACCAGCCAGCAGGGCTGCATTGGACAGAGTATCAGACGCGCCAGCGCTGCGCTGGTTGGCATCCGGACCAGAATCGGTTCGAGTATGCTCTCTTCAGTGTTCAGGACTCGTCTAAAGGAGCAGAATGAGCGTTCGTTTGCGAGTTGCCGCCTTGTTGCTTGGCCTGCCGGGCTTGTGCGCGCCGGTGTGGGCTCAGCTTGCCCCGTCGCCCGATGCACCTCCGGTCAGCACCGCGCCGGCTCCTGCCGAGGAGGAATCCGTGGCGACGTTCAAGTTGAATGTCAACCTGGTGGACGTGTTCTTTACCGTCAAGGACAAGGGCGGCAACCTGGTTCCTCACCTCACCAAAGACGATTGCAGCGTGCTCGAAGACAAGGAACCGCAGAAACTCAAAAGCTTCGTGGCCGAGACCAACCAGCCGCTGACCCTGGGCATCCTGCTTGACACTTCGGGCAGCCAGGAGCGGGTGCTGCCCCTTGAGCAGCAGGTCGGAAGCCAGTTTCTGGAGCGCGTATTGCGTCAGAAGGACGAAGCCTTTCTGCTGTCGTTCGACGTGAATGTGGATCTGCTGCAGGACTTCACCAATAGCGCCCGTCAACTGTCGCACGCCATGAACAAGGCGGAGATCAACACTGCCGGCGGCAACGGAGCTGCTGGAATTCCCGGAGCCGGCGGCGGAACCATTCCCTCCATCGGCGCTCCCAAGGGAACCCTGCTCTACGACGCGGTCTACCTGGCGGCTAACGAGAAGATGACCCAGGAGACCGGCCGCAAGGCCATGATCCTGCTCACCGACGGCGAGGATCAGGGCAGCAGGGTCAAGATCGGCGAAGCCATCAGCGCAGCTCAACGGTCCAACGTTCTGGTGTATGTGATCCTGATTGCCGACCGCGGCTTCTATGGCGGCTTCAACATGGGGTATTCCGGCTTTTCGGCCATGAAAAAAATGACCGAAGAGACGGGCGGCCGGCTTATCGATGTGGGCAACAACGGCAAAAAGCTCGAAGCGGCGTTCCAGCAGATTGAAGACGAGTTGCGCACGCAATATGTGGCCAGCTATACGCCCAGCAATACCAAGCTGGATGGCACGTTCAGGCATCTAGCGGTGGAGTGCCGCGGAGATGGAATGAAAGTACAGGTGCGCAAGGGGTACTTTGCGACGCCTCCGTCCAACTAGAAATCTAATTTAAGCAAGATGTCTCATTTTCGGACAGAGAATTACCTAAGTTTTATCTCACGGTAATCTGGCGCAAACTTCACGTCTTCGGTACTATCGGCACAAGTGGAAAGAAGTTTAATCCGCCCTGTGGAAAAGTTCCGTTCTTTAATTTATCCACCCAGGATGAGCCATGATGACGAATTGCACCGCCGATGACTGTTTTGAAATCAGCCCCAGATTTCGCCGCACCATCGAAGACCGGATTGCCCGGCTCGAGAAGGACGCGGATTTCGACGAAGCCCAGCTGTCAGCGCTCATCGATAGCGACCATATTCGCAGGCATTTGCGCCTGGTGGCCGTTCAGCGGGCCGAGGCTTTGCGCATGAGGCTCTTCCTCGATCGCGCCAGAACGCGGCTTCCACTGCCTTTGATAGCGCTTTAATCTGAGACGCACTAAGTAATTTGCAGCTTGATCGGAAACCAGGCCATCGCCAATCGGCTGCCCTGGTTTCTACTTTTTTGGAGAGTTTGGAGCACCGGGCGGGTTTCGAACCCGCGAATACAGGTTTTGCAGACCTGCGCGTTAGCCACTTCGCCACCGGTGCTTAGAATCACGGAACAGGGAATAGCCTCCGTCATCAAGTTTGCCTCCGCAGCGCATCCCTGCTCGTTGCGCTATATCAGGGTCGTTCTTCCCTATTCCCTAATCCCTAATCCCTATTCCCTAATCCCTAATCCCTAATCCCTAATCCCTGCAATTGAAAAACCCACCGCGCCTCGTGGCGGGTGGGTCGTTGGGGTTCAGGATTCCGGGTTCCGAATCTAGCCCATACGACACGCCCGCCTGGCGCAGCAGCTCTGACAGCTGCAGCAACAAGTCGCGGGAGTGAAGAAATGAGCCATCGCATCCTAACCGGAGGACGGGCTTGCTGCCGCCTCGTCCATCAGGGTATTCGTAGACTAGAGTAAGTCCGAATTGAAGTCAAGCAAGACCGCCTGATTGCCAGCATGGATATCCGTGATGCAGAATGAAGCCGATTATTTCCATGTCAGGAGTTGAAAGCCGTGGAACTCGACTACTTCGTAGTGGATGTCTTTACTGAAACGGCACTCAAGGGCAACCCGCTGGCAGTGGTAATGAACGGCGCCGGCTTGAGCACTGAGCAGATGCAGGCGATCGCGCTGGAATTCAACCTGTCAGAGACCACATTCGTGCTACGAAGGCCGCTCCAGGTGGAACGGGTCGAGGGAGTGCGTGTGCGCATCTTCACCACCCAGGAGGAACTGAACTTCGCCGGGCATCCGACGCTGGGAACCGCGAGTGTGTTGCGGCGTGAAGCGCCTGAAACCGTGCAAGGAACGACGTTGACGCTGGCGCTCAACGTAGGACCCGTTCCCGTCGTTTTCAAAGCCGAAGGCGCATTTGGCGAGATGACGCAGCGGGACCCGGAGTTTGGCGCTGAACTTGCCCCGGGGGTCGTTGCGCGGCTCACCGGGCTTGTGGTGGAAGATCTTGACCGGAAGTTGCCGCCGCAGGTGGTTTCAACAGGGACTGCGTTTGCCATTGTTCCGCTGCGCTCAGTGGCTGCCCTGGCGCGGCTCAACGTGAACCAGCAACAGGCGACCGCCTGGCTGCGCGAGCGCGGGGCGCGCTGGTTCTATGTGCTGGCGCCGACCGGAGACGAAGCGCCGGACTGGCGTGCACGGATGCAGTTTAATGGCGGCGAAGATCCCGCAACAGGTTCGGCTGCCGGGTGCGCCATCAGTTACCTGGTTTCGCGCGCTGCAGCACATTCCGGGCAGAAGATCCAAATACGTCAGGGCGTTGAGATCGGCCGGATTAGCGATCTTTTTGTTTCTGCGGACACGATTTCGTCCAAGGTGACGAATGTGCGCGTAGCGGGCAGCACCGTTCTTGTAGCAAAAGGACAGCTTTTCCTGCCGTAATGCACATGCTTTCAACAGGAATTTATCGGTGCAAGTGATGGCCAGTGTTAAATCTAGGTAACTTTCCCTTGTTTCACGCAGATTTTCAAGCTCACTTTCGCTTCCCCTTCCCCGTTGCCAGAGATTTTCAAGCACCGTACTCTAGCGATTCATTGAAGCAATTTAACCGGCGACTTTACCGGGTTCGGCCCCAGGCACGAAGCACAATCTAACTGCGAACGAAGGATACCCTCCAGGAAATCGAATGCCGGATGCTGTTTCGCCGGAACTCCGCGCCCCCTCATAGGCAGTGGTATTCCGGCCAATCGGCACGGCTGCACGTTCAGTCTGGATGCAACTGTCCTGTTTGTGGTTCACGGCCCCAGAATCCAGCTCGAACGCCACTACAGCGGGCAGGGGAGAAGTGTTTGCCGTTGGGGCTCGCCAACTAACTAAATGAAGGAGTTAATCAACACACGATGCGGCCGAAGAAAATTATTCTCTGCGTAGACGACAACGAACAAGACTTATCCATTGTCAAGTTCATGCTGGCAACCAACGGATACCGGGTGATTACCGCCACCAGTGGACAGGAAGCAATTGGCCTCTTTGGCGAGTGCCAGGTGGACCTTGTGCTGGCTGATTTTGGAATGCCTCAGATGAACGGAAATCAACTGGTTGACCGGCTCAAGCGGCTTGCTCCGCATGTGCCGATGATCCTGCTCGGCGACCCGCAGAAGATGGGCAGCGATATCCACGCGGCCGATGCTCTGCTGGCCAAGAAGAATTGTTCGCCGCAGGAACTGCTGGAACGCATCAAGGTGATGAGCGCACGCAAGCGTGGACCGCGCAAGGGCGCGCAGCGGATGTTGCCTGTAAGAGAATTGGCGGCGGCCTCCTAGACCTTAGCTGTGCCGTCCACTTCCTGTAGAGACTGCTGAAATACGACTGGATTTTGCGACGCGACCCATCCTGGGCGCCGGCGAACTTGCGGGCGACGACACCCTGGCGGCGAGTACGAAAGCCTCAGAGCACCAGCCGGTGGGGAAGTTCCGCCTGATAATCCGGCCGCGGTAATCGGAGAGCCGGATTTGCCCGGCCTCGCCGGCCATGGTGAAATCCCTGGCCGGCGCGCTTGCCAGCGAAATTTGGCCGCCGGTCTGGGTTGTTGCGTTGGCCGGCGGCGGCGATTGAGAGTTGAAGAGCCCGATCCGGGTGTATACCCTCTGCGATCATCGCCAAAATGGCCGGCACAACCCTCCAGGCCGGGGAGAAAGGTGCGTCTGGAATCGCCTGGCTTCCCGTCCGCCGACCCAACTTGGAAGCCTTTTCAACCCACTGGCTTCGATGACGTTCTTCTTTGGCCAATACTCTGCTCTTGACGACTCTGCACGCAGATGGGCATACTCCCCAATTATGCCCATGCTGGAGAACTTTCCTCTGCTCCGGCGGCAGTTGGCTTCTTATGGATCTGGTTGTTGTTCGTCTTCTTTTTGTTGCCCTTCTTGCCGGAGTTTGTTATTTCCTTCGTCCTTTCGGCATGACTGGTTGGGTGGCAGCAGGCGCTGGCGCGCTGGCAGCCTCTGCCGTCATTCTTTTTGAGTTCCGTGTGCGAGCCCTCAGTCTCCGCCGCCTCATCGGCGCCTTGGTTGGCTCCATCATGGGAATCATCGGCGCTGCCCTCTTTTGTCTGGTCTTGCGCAGCGCTCCCCTTCAAACCTCGAATTCGGCTGCCCTGCAGATCTTCGTCCTGCTGCTGATGACTTATGTCGGGCTGCTGGTGGGAGCCAACAAGGGCGACCTGCTGAATCCCGCGGCTCTGGGAACTGTCTTTTCCAGTGATCGGCCCACCCGCCGCAACGTCAAGGTGCTCGACACCAGCGTGATTATCGACGGCCGTATCGCCGACATCGCCGAAGCCGGCTTTATTGACGGCGTCATGGTGGTGCCGGAGTTCGTGCTCCGCGAACTCCAGATTGTGGCCGACTCCACCGATGGATCAAAAAGGCAGCGCGGCCGGCGTGGACTCGACATGCTCCAGCGCATGCAGTCCAACACCAACATCCAGGTGCAGATTGTTCCCGACGACTTTCCCTCCATCCGCGAAGTGGACCTGAAGCTGCTGGAGCTGGCCAAGAAGTGGGAAGCCAAGGTGGTGACCAACGACTTCAACCTGAACAAGGTGGCCCACCTGCACCGCGTTGAGGTGCTGAACATCAACGACCTGGCCAACGCCCTGAAGCCCGTAGTGCTGCCCGGCGAACGCATGACCGTGCTCATTCTGAAAGAAGGCAAGGAGTACAACCAGGGCGTCGGCTACCTCGACGACGGCACCATGGTGGTGGTGGATCATGCCCGCAAGCTGATCGGCAAGTCGGTGGACATCTCCGTCACCAGCGTGCTGCAAACTGCCAGCGGCAAAATGATCTTCGGCAAGATGGAAGAGAACGGCAAGAGCGGCGAGGTTGCGCGCCCCGGGCCGGTGGAGATGACGCACTAAGCGCCTGCCTGCAATTTCGACCTTTGTAGGCAGCCGATGTGCGCTCAGCCCTCCGCCCAGAACCGTTCGGAGAGATATTTTTCAGCCGAATCCGGAAGCACGGTCACAATCACCGCCGGGCGGCCTGCCGCCGCCTCTTCTTCTGCAATCTTCACGCAGACTGAAACCGCCGCTGCGGCCGAAATGCCCACCAATAAGCCTTCGTCTCGCGCCAGGCGTTTGGCCATGGCGTAAGCCGCTTCAGTCTCCACCTCCACAAGGCGGTCGGCCAGGTGGGGATTGTAAATGGCCGGGACGATCGAGGCTCCCATGTATTTGAGACCTTCGATGCCATGGAAGGGTGAGTCCGGCAGGATGCTGATGGCCTGGAGCGCCGGGTTCTGACCCTTGAGATAACGAGCTGTTCCGGTAAATGTTCCGGTAGTTCCCAGGCCGGCAACAAAGTGAGTCACCTGGCCTGCAGTCTGCCGCCAAATCTCAGGCCCGGTGGTGTGGAAATGGGCCAGCCAATTGGCATCGTTCGAATATTGGTCAACGTAACAAAAACGGGCAGGGTCGTTTCCTGCCAATTCACGGGCGCGTCGAATGGCGCCGTCCGATCCCTGGTCCGGGTCCGTCCAGTCCATGATGGCCCCGTAGGCTTTTAGAATCCGCTTGCGCTCAGGCGAGACGTTGGAGGGCATGGCCAGGTGCACAGGGAAGCCCAGCGCCGCCCCCATCATGGCCAGAGCGATGCCGGTATTGCCGCTGCTGGCGTCGAGCACGGTTTTGCCCGCTACCAGCAAACGCCGGGTCAGCGCATCGCGAATCATGGCGGCGGCAGCCCGGTCCTTGACGCTTCCGCCCGGGTTTGCCCACTCCGCCTTGCCCAGCAGGGTGATGCCTTTGAGGCCGCGGATGCACTGTTCCAGGCGGATCAGCGGCGTGGAACCGATGAGTTCGGGCAGCGAGGAGCCGGTTTTCGACTGAGTTGTGCTTGTTTCCATAAGAGATTGCGGCCTTCGTTCTGAATATGCGAGATTGGAAGTGCGAGTTTAAGGTTGGCTAAGAATTTGCCGATATCCCTTGCAACATCCTCGCAGACTGGAAAGCGACCATGGCCCGGAAATCGAAAAATGTGAATTTCGAACAGACGTTGGACTTGCTGCGTGCTCATTCGTTTGATGTTGCGCCCTATCCCGAGGTCGCAGGCAGTGTGCTGGTAAGCAAGCATGGAGCAGGCGCGGTACTGGTTCCGGTCAAGGATGAGCCGGCGGCGTTTGTTGTTGCTCCCGGGGCGCTTTTAGGGGGCGAAGTGGGCCGTTTGCTCGACCGCGGCTTCCAGAAGTTCATTAGAACCGCCCAATACGAGGTTCCGGCCACGGCAAGCCAATTGCAGTCGATTCATAGGTTCGCCGATGAGTTGAAACAGTTGACCGGCGCAATCAACCTCTATAACCAGTCACTAGGCACGACGAGCGATTTGTATGAGTATGACCGGCTGAAGGGCCGTGAAGCCCTGCAGCCTGATCCCCCAAGCCCCTGGGAGACCACCGGGGCACACTGACGGCAGTTCTGGCGGTGAGGTCCATGGACGCGGAAGAGAACGGCAAGGTCCTTGCTCAGAAGCCAGCGAACCGTCGCTCTGCGCCGCGCCTCCCTGTGGATGGCCCCGCCACGCTCTTGCTCTTGAGGCATGGCTCCAGCGTACCTTGTCGGGTGCTTGACCTGAGCATGGGAGGGTGCCTGGTTGAGACCCAGAAGCAGATGCTCGCGGGCATGCAATTACGCGTTGAGGTCAGCTTCAAGGTGAATGGATTGGCCCTCCGCTTCAACGGCCTGACTCAATGGACAGACGGCCGGCGCCGGGTGGGCATTCGCTTTGTGGACCTCACTGCTCGCAGAAAAGACGAGTTGGCCGAACTTCTGTGCGAGGTGGAGCAGCAGAATGCCGCCAAGGCCGCCGAACAAGCAGCCAAGGCGATTGAAGAGCCGGCTCTGGAAGAAGTTGCTGAGGCGTGCGAAGAGCTGCAGCCTGCGCCCAGGTTTGATTCCCGTTCAGTGCTACCCGCGCCAATGTGCGAGGAACCTGCTCGATGCGCAACTGTCGATCCAGGCGCTGGGCCTGCACCGGAAAGCCGCGCAGCCGCGAGCCTTCCTGGTGCAAGTTCAGCGACCTCGGCAGAGCCTGAAGTTGAAAATGCGCTTGCGGTGCAGCCGCTTGCCAAGCCGGCCAAGCGGGAACGCCGAACGCAATCCCGACATGAAGTGGATACATCGGCGGTAATCTATCTCGTCAAGGTTGGGTCAAGGCTGCCTGCGCGCATTCTCGACCTGAGCATCGGCGGGTGCCGCATACGAACCAACGACCGCTTTCCCGTAGGCATTTACACGCGGGTTGAAGCGGAGTTTCGCCTGGAGGGTTTGCCATTCCGCCTGGGCGGCGTGATTCAGTCCATTCACGACCAGCAACAAGTGGGCCTCCGTTTCCTGGACATGAGCGACCGGAAGCGTGAGCAAGTTGAACAATTGATCGAGGAAATAGAAGAGATGCGCGCGGGACGGAGGGTTTCTGGGCCGCATGGCCCATCTGACCTGGCCATCGGAGCTTAGACTTCAGGCGGTCAAGGGCTTTTGTCGAATACGCATCCGCGCCAGGAAATGAGGCTCACTTTCCTGGCGCAAATGCGTGAATCGTTCACTGGGCAATTCGCCGGACTTACTAATTACGCCGTCCGCTGATCAGGTTGAAGATCAGGACCACGACGGCGATCACGATGAGGATGTGAATCAGTCCCCCGCCGATGTGAAGGGTGAATCCCAGGAGCCACAAGATAAGAAGAACGACGAAGATTGTCCAAAGCATTCGATGATCCTCGCCCATGGGCGCCCGGAATCCTATGTCTCCCGGTACGCCCATGGGCATTTTGATTTGGTTACAAGCTGCTAGTGTCCTGTCTCAGATGTTCCTCTCATAATTCTCGCTGTCATTCTGAGGGAACGGGGCCCCAAACGCTTTTCAGTTTGGGGGTGGTGAGCGAAGAATCTGCTTTTGCCGTCTCCCGCGTT
>Ga0181517_10001188_pt1 | contig 30021 bp, 30 predicted proteins | sample PEATcosm2014_Bin_31_FD_119748 | JGI IMG/M metagenome (GOLD analysis project Ga0181517, IMG submission 119748) | Peatland microbial communities from MTU Mesocosm Facility, Houghton, MI, USA - PEATcosm2014_Bin01_30_metaG | ecosystem: Environmental > Terrestrial > Soil > Wetlands > Peat | place... | reverse complement strand
GCAGTTCTCGCCAGACCGGGACGATGCTCCAGTCCCGGGCCAGTTCGATGAACTCCTCCCGGGTGGGGCGCACCCCGGCCGGCGCCCGGCTATTCAGTGGTGGCCCCGGTCAGTGGTGGCCCCGGTCAGTGGTGGCCCCCGTCAGTGGTGGCCCCGGTCAGTGGTAGCCCCGGTACTGCTGGCTCGGGCCCGAACCGGCGGTAGAAGCAGCTGTGCTCACCGGTGTGGCAGGCGCCCGCCCCCTCCTGCTCCACCACGAACAGCAGCGTGTCCCCGTCGCAGTCGTAGTAGGCGGCCTTTACCCACTGGCGTTCGCCCGAGGAGTCCCCCTTGCGCCAGCGTTGCTGGCGACTTCGGGACCAGAACACCGTCCGCCCGGACTCCAAGGTCTCGCGCAGCGTCTCCTCGTTCATCCACGCCATCATCAGCACCTCGCCCGTCCCGTGCTCTTGGACGATGGCGGGGACCAGGCCGTCGGCGTTGTAGGTGACGGCGGCCAACTGCTCGGCATCGGCAACGATAGATATGGCGACAGGCATCCTCACATCGTAAGCGACGGCATCGTAAGCGACGGCATCGTAATCGACGGCATCATGAGCCACGGGCCAAAACGCGTTGAGCCCGGGACCGGGCCGGCCTCAGTCCCGGCTTCAGCCGCCCGCCATCGCCCCGACGACGACGAGAGCCTCCTGACCGCGCGCTACGCCGTCGGGCAGGGCGGCGTCGGGCGAGGCGTTGGACAGGTCGACCTCACCTACGAAAAACCTTATGAACGCACGCCGTTTTCCGGTGGCCCGGTCCCGGATGGTCCCTTTCAGCACCGGGAACTGCGCTTCGAGGGTCTCCAGCACGGACGCCAGCGTGACGGCCCCGACGATCTCCAGCTCGACTTCCCCGCCGACCCCCGCCAGGTCCCGCAACTGGGTGGGTAGGCGGGCCCTGACCACGGTCATGCCAGGACCAGGCGTCACGGGAGGGTCTGTGCCTCCACTGAGAGCACGGGTGGCAGATCCCTGACGGCCGCCGACCAACTATCCCCGGCATCTGAGGAGGCGTACACCTGTCCACCGGTCGTCCCGAAGTAAACCCCACACGGGTCGAGCGAGTCCACGGACATCGCGTCACGGAGCACGTCCACGTAACAGTCAGCCTGAGGCAGTCCCTCCGTCAGAGGCTCCCACTCATCGCCCCCGGACCGGCTCCTATAGACCCGAAGCTTTCCCTCGGGCGGGTAGTGCTCCGAATCGCTTTTGATGGGCACGACATAGACGGTCTCGGGCTCGTGGGCGTGCACGTCAATGGCAAACCCGAAGTCGCTCGGGAGGTTGCCACTTACCTCTCGCCAAGTACCTCCACCGTCATCGCTGCGCATAATATCCCAATGCTTTTGCATGAAAAGCACATCTGGGAACGCTTTATGCAGGGCAAGCTTGTGAACGCAGTGGCCCTCGTAGGCGTCAGGGTCCGGGAGCACACCCTCCGATCGCAGGCCATTGTTGGCCGGTCGCCAGCTTTCTCCCCCATCGTCGCTGCGGAACACCCCGGCCGCCGAAATGGCCACCGCCATCCACTCCGGGGCGCCCGGGCGAAGAAGGACCGTGTGCAGGCAGAGGCCGCCGGCACCCGGTTGCCACGCCGGCCCGGTTGCGTGGCGGCGCAGTCCCGTCATCTCATGCCAGGTTGTCCCTCCGTCCGTGGACCGGAACAAGGCCGCGTCCTGAGCGCCGGCAAACACCGTGTCAGGCTCGTCGGGCGACGGCTCTAAATGCCAAATCCTGGTGAACTCCCACGGCCGGGACGAACCGTCGTACCACATGTGAGTACCCACGTCGCCCTGGTAGGCAAAGTCGTTGCCCACGGCCGTCCAGGTCTTCCCACCGTCGTCTGAACGCTGTACGAGCTGGCCGAACCACCCGTTGGACTGCGACGCATAGATGCGGTCCGGGTCGAGCGGTGAGCCCTTCAGGTGGTACATCTCCCACCCGCCAAAGTAGGGGCCGTCGACCTGCCAGCTCTCTCGCTTGCCGTCCGAGGTCAGGACGAAGGCGCCCTTGCGTGTCCCCACCAGTAGCCGAACTTTGCTCATCCCCGAGAGTATTACAAGTAGAGGCCGGTACCGTCCGTGACCCGTTCGGCGGCCACGGCGTGGATGTCGCGCTCGCGCAGGATCAGGTAGTTGTCGCCCTGCACCTCCACTTCAAAACGGTCCTCAGGGCTGAACAGCACCTGGTCGCCGGCTTTTATCGACCGCACCTGAGGCCCGGTGGCAACCACCTCCGCCCAGCTCAGCCGGCGGGGGATCTCCGCCGTGGCCGGGATGAGGATCCCGGATTTGGACTTGCGTTCGCCCTCCGAGCGCGGCACCTGGACCAGGACCCTGTCGGTCAGCATCTGGATCGCCTGCTTGGGAGAGCCGAGCTCGTTCGGGCCCATTGAACGGCAAGCTATCGCGCCCAGCCCCCAAGGGGCCACCCGGGCCTGTACCCGGTCACCTCCGGGGCGCCGAGGCCGGCGGGCGCACGGTCACCCCGGCGGCCGATAGCGCCGCCTTGGCCTCGGCGATGGTCGACTCCCGGAAGTGGAATATCGAGGCCGCCAGCACGGCGTCCGCCTTGCCGATCACAGCCCCGTCGACCAGGTCCTGGAGCACACCGACCCCGCCGCTGGCCACGATGGGGATGCCGGTCTCGTCCACCACCCGGCGCGTGAGCTCCAGGTCGTAGCCCTCCCGGGTGCCGTCCCGGTCCATCGAGTTGAGGACCAGCTCTCCCGCCCCGAGCTCTTGGCAGCGCACGGCCCAGGCCAGAGCGTCTATGCCCGTCGGGACGCGGCCGCCGTGGGTGTACACCTGCCACTCCGCCTGCGGTCCGGGGGCTCGGCGGATGTCGATCCCGACGACGGCGCACTGGGCCCCGAACGTGGCCGAGATCTCCTGCACGAGCTCGGGCCGGGCCACCGCCGCCGAGTTGACGCTCACCTTGTCGGCACCCAGGCGGAGCAGCCTGCGGGCATCCTCCAGGGAGCGCACGCCGCCGCCCACCGTCAGTGGGATGAAGACCTCTTCAGAGGTGCGGGCCACCACGTCGAGCATGGTCTGGCGCTCCTGCGCCGACGCGGTGATGTCATAGAAGACGACCTCGTCAGCGCCCTCTTCGTCGTAGCGGGCGGCCAGCTCCACGGGGTCACCGGCATCCCGGAGCCCCTCGAAGCGGACGCCCTTGACCACGCGCCCCCCGTCCACATCGAGGCACGGGACCACCCTGACCGCCCTCATAGCCCCAGCGCTCTCATGCCCGGGCGTCCCTCATCAGGGCATCCCCCGGGTGGCGGCCACGGCGTCGGGCACGCTGAAGCGCCCCTCGTAGATGGCGCGGCCCACAATGACGCCGGCCAGCGGGCGGCCGGACACCCGCAACCAGGCCAGCCGGCGCAGGTGCTCGAGGGAGCCCACGCCTCCCGAGGCGATCAGGGGCACGGCACACACTTCCAGCAAGGCCCGGTAGCCGGCCACGTCGGGCCCGACCATCAGCCCGTCACGGGATATTTCGGTGACCACCACAGCGGCGGCACCGGCTGCGGTCAACTCGGCCACGGCATCGGCCACCTTGTGCCCCGAGCCCTCCGCCCAGCCCTTCACCCGCACTTCCCCGTTGAAGTGGTCGACACCCGCCGCCACCCGGCCCGGCCAGCGCCCAGCCAAGCCGGACAGGAAACCCGGCTGGCACAGCGCGGCAGTGCCCACGATCACGCGCTCGACGCCGGCGCCGAACAATTCCTCGGCATCGGCCTCGCTGCGTACTCCGCCACCCGCCTGCACGGGGATCTTCACCGCCGCGGCTATATCGGCCACAACGGCCCGGTTGCCGGCCTTGCCCGTCCGGGCGGCGTCGAGGTCCACGACATGGAGCCATTGGGCGCCGGCCGCCTCGAAAGCCAGGGCACGTTGGACGGGGTCGTGGCCATAGACCGTCTCCCGCCCGAAGTCGCCCTGGGCCAGGCGCACGCAGCGGCCGTCCCTCAGGTCGATAGCGGCGAAAAGGTCCACTTCTACTGGCACGCTTTCACGAAATTGGCCAGTATGCCGAGACCTACCGACGACGACTTCTCGGGGTGGAACTGGGTGGCCCAGATGGCGCCCTCCTCCACGGCGGCGGCCACCGGCCCCCCGTAGTCACAGGTGGCAACCGTCTCCGGGCCGATAGGCGGGGCATAAGAGTGGACAAAATAAGCCCACGCCCCGTGGTCGAAGCCGGCCAGCAGGCGGCTTCGAGCGCGGACGTCGAGCAAGTTCCACTGGATCTGCGGCCGCCTCACGCCTTCGGGCAACAAGGCGACTTGACCGGGAAAAATCCCCAGCCCGGGGATCCCGGGCGATTCCTCTGATCCCCCGTAGAGAAGTTGCATCCCCACACAAATACCTAGGAACGGCTTACCGGATCTCGCCGCCGCCAACGTGGCCGGCCACAGCCCGCTGGCGGCCAGAGCTTCCCGGCAGCGACCGAAGTTCCCCACCCCGGGCAGCACCACCCCGTCGGCCGCCTCGATCCCGGCCGGGCCGGTGACGAGACGGGCATCGGCGCCGACCTTGCCAAAACCCTTCTCGGCCGAGCGTAAATTGCCTATGCCGTAATCGACGACGGCGATGGACGGGCCCATTCTCAGCCCAGCGCCCCTTTTGTGGAAGGCACGCCCCCGCCCTCGACCCGCACGGCGTCGCGCAGTGCCCGGGCCACGGCCTTGAAGCAAGCCTCCAGGATGTGGTGGCTGTTGCGGCCGCGACGCATCGTGATGTGCAGGGTTATGGCGGCCGAGGTGCAAAAAGCGCGCCAGAACTCCTCGGCTAATTGCGGGTCGAAAGGCGGGTCGCCCAGAGAGTGCGCCTCCCCGCCGGCCCCGGGGTCGACGTCGTAAAACAGGAACGGGCGCCCCGACAGGTCGAGCGCCACATCGATGAGAGCCTCGTCCAGGGGCACGGAAATAGAGGCGAACCGGCGCACGCCTGACTTGTCGCCCAGCGCCTCGTGCAGCGCTTCGCCCAGGACTATGCCCACGTCCTCCACCGTGTGATGGGCGTCCACGGCGAGGTCGCCTTGCGCGCTCAGTTCCAGGTCGAAGCCGCCGTGGCGGCCGAGCTGGGAGATCATGTGGTCGAAAAACGGCAGCCCCGTCGCCACCGTGACCCGGCCGGTGCCGTCCACAGCGAGCCGCACGGAAATTGAGGTCTCCTTGGTGGTGCGTTGTTTGCGCACCTCACGTGCGGTCATGCCAGCACTTCCGCCAGGGCGGACAGGAAGCGGTCGTTTTCGTCGGGGGCGCCCACCGTCGTGCGCAGGCAATCTTCCAGGCCCGGCCAGCTCGAGGTGTCGCGCACGAGCACCGAACGCGCCACCAGGCCCTGCCAGACCTCCTGGCCGCCCCGCTCGAGCGGGCGCCAGAGGACGAAATTGGCCTGGGACGGCCAGACTTTTATGGGCATGGCGGAGAGGGCCGCCACCAAACGCTCGCGCTCGGCCACCACGGCGGCCACCCGCCGCTCCATTTGGTCTGAGAACTGCAGGGCCAAACGCCCCGCCGCCTGCTTGAGGGAGTCCAGGTGGTAGGGCAGGGCGACCCGCTCCAACGCCGTTACGACCTCAGACGGGCCGATCAGGTAACCGAGGCGCAACCCGGCCATCGACCACGTCTTGGAATAGGTCCGCACCACCACCAGGGGGACGTCCTCGGCCACCAGTGCCAGTGCCGACCAGGAGGCGAACTGGCCGTAGGCCTCGTCCACCACCACCAGCCCGTCGGTGGCCGCCACCACCGACGAGACGGTGGCGGCGTCCTCGGCCAGACCGGTCGGGTTGTTGGGTGAGCACAAAAAAACGATGGACGGTCTCTGTTCTTCCACCAGTGCGACGGCGGCGGCGGCGTCAAGGCTGAAGTCCGGGCGCCGCCGGCCCTCCGCGATCTCCGTCCCCGTCAGGTGGGCGATGTGAGCGTGCAGGGCGTACGTGGGCTCGAACATGGCCGCCTTGCGCCCGGGCCCTCCGTAGGCCAGGCACAGGCACTGGAGCACCTCGTTGGAGCCGTTGGCGACAAAGACCTGCTGAGGGGGCACGCCGTGCAACCGGCCCAGGGCCTCGCGTAGCGCCCGGGCGGACCGGTCCGGGTAGCGGTTGAAGGCAATGTCCCGCGCTTCGGCCAGTAGGGCCTCCAGCCACTCGGGCGGCGGCGGGTAAGGCGACTCGTTGGTGTTGAGCCTGACCTCCACGGGCACCTGGGGCGAGTGATAGCCCTCCCGTAGCCCCAGGTCGGCACGGGGCGGGGGCAGGGCACGGGCCACTCCCGCGGACCGGGTCACTGCACCCCTGCGGACGGGGCCCGCTCCGGCCCTGCGGGCGGGGCCTGCTCCGGTCCGGGGGCCTGCTCCCGGTACAGCACCGATGCGGCGTGCGCGGCCAGCCCCTCGGCTTCGGCCAGCGACGCCACGTAGGGGGCGACCCTTCGCAATGCCGCCCGGTCCAGGCTGACCACGTGCACACGCTTCAGGAAATCCTGCGTGCCCAGAGCGCTCGAGTAGCGGGCGCTGCGGGCAGTGGGAAGGACGTGGCTCGGCCCGGCCACGTAATCGCCCACGCTGGCCGGTGCCCACGGGCCACAGAAGACGGCACCGGCCGAGCGCACCAGGGGCACCAGGGCTTCGGGGTCGGCCGTGATGAGCTCGAGGTGCTCAGGAGCAACAAGGTTGCAGACGTCCATCGCCCGTGCCGGGCCGTCGACGAGGACGGACCAGCCCCCGCTCTCGAGCGTGGCCGTGACCTCGAGGCGGCGGGGCGACTCGGCCACGAACCGCTCGACCGCCTGCTCGACGGCCAAGGCGACGTCTTCGGACCAGGTGACCAGCCAGGCCAAGCCGTCCGGGCCGTGCTCAGCCTGGACGACCAGGTCTAGTGCGGCATAGGCGGCAGGGGCGCTGGAGTCGGCGACCACTACGACCTCGGACGGCCCGGCGAAGGCGGAGGGCACTCCGACCGCTCCCTCCTCGGCCACCAGACGCTGAGCCGTAGCCACATAGAAGTTGCCCGGGCCCACGATGACGTCCACGGGACGGACCGTCTGGGTGCCGTAGGCCATGGCCGCGATGGCCTGGGCGCCGCCGATGGCGTAGACCTCGTCCACCCCGGCTACGGCCGCGGCGGCCAGGACGGCGGTAGGAACCCGGCCGTCGGGGCCCGGAGGCGAGCACACCGCCACCTCGGCCACGCCCGCCACCTGGGCGGGCAGGACCGTCATGAGCACCGTCGACGCCAGAGGGGCACGACCACCCGGTGCGTAGCAGCCGGCCCTGCCCACCGGGACCAGCCGTTCCCGGGTGATCACCCCGTGCTCACTGGTGTGCTCGAAGCCACGGTGAGCGTCCCGCTCGGCCTCGTGAAAGCTCCTGATGGCGCCGGCCGCCTCTTCTAACGCCCGCCGCAACGCGGTGTCGACGTTGTCCAAAGCCGCCCGCACCTCCGCTGGCGGCACCCGCAACGAGACCGGGGCCACGCCGTCAAAACGGCTCGTCAGCTCCTCCAGCGCGCTATCGCCGGTCTTGGCTACCGCGGCCAGGATCTCGCGCACGGCCTCGACAGGGCCCTCGCCCCCGGCCTTGGGGCCGGGCAGACGCGGCCCGAGATCTCCCGGCACACCGCGCAAATCGAGACGCGTCAACAAGGTCACGGCCTCGATGCTAGCGAGGGCGGGTACCGGCCCCCGGCGCGGCCGCGGCACCCGTTAGCACCCGGGCACCTGCCAAGCTGGGGCACCATGAGCGTCGGCGCCGAACTCACCGCCCTGTCGAGCACCCTCGAAGAGCTGACCCGGCGGGTGACCCGCATGCTGGCCGAGCTCAACCCAGCCGACGAAGAGCGCTACGGGACGGACCTGCGCGAAGTCGAGCGCACCCTCGGCGCGGCGAACAGGCGTCTTGACCGCCTGGTCGGCGCCCCCCGCCGATAAGGCGCACTACCTCAGGGCACCAGTGCCGCCCGGCCGGGAGCGGGCGGGGCCGCCATCGGGGGCAGGGGGGCGCAGCGGTACCGCCGCCGATGGGCAGAAATCAGCCAGGACGCACTCGGCACAACGGGGCCGCCGGGCCACGCACACTCGCCGGCCGTGAAGGATCATGCGCAAGCTCATAGCCCCCCATTCGCGACTCGGCAGTGCCGCGCAAAGGTCTGCTTCCACCTTTTCGGGGTCGGCGTGAGCCGTGAGGGCGAGCAATCGGCTCAAGCGGCCGACGTGGGTGTCGACGGGCAGGCCGGGCAGGCCGAAAGCCACGCTGCGCACGACATTGGCTGTCTTGCGGCCCACGCCGGGCAACGTGACGAGGTCCTCTAGGCGGGTCGGCACCTGGCAGTCGAAGTGCTCGCACAGGGCACGGGCCAGGCCGATGATGTTCCTGGCTTTCACCCGGAAAAAGCCCGTCGGCCGTACGAGGGCCTCGACCGCCGCCGGGTCGGCTAGAGCGAGATCCTCGGGCGTGGGGAACTGGCGGAACAAAGCCGGCGTGACGGCGTTGACCCGCTCATCGGTCGTCTGGGCCGAGAGCACCGTGGCCACCAACAACTGCCACGGCGTCGAAAAATCAAGTTCGCACAGCTCCTGGGCGCTCCCCGGGTACTCCTGAGCCAGCCGGGCGGCGGCCAACCTGGCCCGGCCCGCAGGCGTGCGGGGCCGGGCCGTCGGCCGTGCCCCCCCCACACCTGCCATCGCTTTCGCCACCGCTACGGAGGCTACCCAAGTCGTCGGGACCAAGCGGCCAGGCCCAAGCGGCCAGGCCCAAGCGGCCAGGCCCAAGCGGCCAGGCCCAAGCGGCCGCACGCTTACCCATGGACGCTGGGCTCCGCCGATAGCGCCGCGCCCCACTAGCTTCGACCAGGTGCACCAAATAGTCCTGAAGCGGGCCCTCGACGGCAAGGACCTGGCCGCGGTCACCGAGCTCCTGGAGGCCGCCAGCGAGGCCGATGCCCATCCCGCTCTGGGCGAACACGCCTGGCTGGACCTGGTACAAGGCGGGCGCGCCGGGTTTGCCGGACTGGTGGCGTGGGAGCCCGATCATCCCCACCCCGTGGGCTACGCCCAGGTGAGCCTGGGTGAGAACGGCGGGTACGGCCACCCCAGCTGGGCCCTGGAGGTGGTCGTCGACCCCCACCACCGCACGCCGGGCAACACCGTGGCCATCGACCTGGTGAACGCGGCCATCGACCTCATCGCCTCCGAGGGCGGTGGGCACCTGCACCTCTGGGTCAGCCAGCCCGCCCCGTACCACGAAAGGATGGCTAAAGCCGTCGGGCTTTCCGCTGGGCGGGCTCTCTACCAGATGCGCCGGCCCCTGCCGGCGTCCGAGCACGCATCGGTGCAGACCCGACCGTTCCGCCCCGGTCAGGACGAACGGGCGTGGCTGGAGGTCAACAACCTGGCCTTTCGCCGCCATCCCGAACAGGGCGGCTGGACCGAGGAGACCATCAAAGCCCGGGAGGCCCAGCCCTGGTTCGACCCCGAGGGCTTCCTGCTCCACTTCCGCGACGAGCGCCTGGCCGGCTTCTGTTGGACCAAGGTCCACCCCGGGGAAGGGACCTCATCCTTAGGGGAGATATACGTGGTGGCGGTGAGCCCCGATTTTTCCGGCCACGGGCTCGGCCGCCAGCTGACCCTGGCCGGCCTCGACTATCTCTCGTCGAAGGGTTTGGCGGAGGCCATGTTGTACGTGGACTCCACGAACGTCCCCGCCCTCAAGCTTTACGTCGGGCTGGGCTTCACGGTCAACCACATCGACCGCGCGTACACGGGCGACGTGGCCGCCCGTGATGGCGCCACGGACCAGAAGGCGGGTGACGGGGCCTACTAAGAGCCGATGCTCTCGATGTCGTCGGCCACCCCGAGGTCGCGGGCCTCGTCGGCCACGCTACCGAGGGGGACGACTTGGAGGTCAGGCGACACAGCCATGCCCTTGCGCCAGACCGAGCGGGCCACGATCTTGGAGGGGTCGACACGATCGGGGTACTTGCTGGCAATGAGGCGCACCTCTTCGAGCAGGCCCTCCGACAGCGTGGTGGGGCTGAGGCCCAGAGCGAGGAAACGGTCGTTGCGCACGACGAGGTCGTTTTCCGCCGCCTCCTGTCGAGGGTTGGGCAGCATCACCACGGCCGCCCCGGTCAACTTGGACACCAGGGCAGCCAGGTCACGCACTTTGTGGACCTCGGTCGTCTGGTTGAACACCGACACCCTCTGGCCGGCCGCGGGCGGGTTGTCGATGGCGATCTCGATGCACCTAACCGTGTCACGGATATGGATGAAGGCCCGGGTCTGGCCGCCCGTACCGTGCACCGTCAAGGGATGGCCGATGGCGGCCTGCATAAGGAACCGGTTGAGGACGGTGCCGTAGTCGCCGTCGTAGTCGAAGCGGTTTACCAGGCGGTCGTCCAAGGACGTCTGGTCCGTCTGGGTCCCCCACACGATGCCCTGGTGAAGGTCGGTGATGCGGACCCCGTCGTTCTTGGCATAAAAGGCGAAGAGCAGCTGGTCCAGGGTCTTGGTCATGTGGTAGACGGAGCCCGGGTTGGCCGGGTGCAGGATCTCGCGCACCAGCTCTCCGTCGGGGGTCGGCACTTTCACGGCGAGGTAGCCCTCGGGGATGGGGGCCGATCCCGACCAGCCGTACCCGTAAACGCCCATGGTCCCCAGGTGCACGACGGCCGCGTCCACCCCGGAGTCGACCAGCGCGCACAGCAGGTTGTGGGTGCCGCGCACGTTGTTGTCCACCGTGTAGCGCTTGGCCTTGGGCGAGCGCATCGAGTACGGGGCGGCCCGCTGCTCGGCGAAATGGACGATGGCGTCCGGGCGGAACTCCTCCAGGGTGCTGACGAGCCGGCTGTACTGGAGGGCGAGGTCCATGTTGACAAAGCCGATCTCCTTGCCGGAGACCGCCTTCCAGGTCCGCAACCGCTCTCCGATGGGCCGGATGGGGGTGAGAGACTCGACTTCGAGCTCGATGTCGATGCACCGGCGCGAGAGGTTGTCGACAATCAGGATGTCGTGGCCCTTCGCTGACAAGTGGAGGGAGGTCGGCCAGCCACAAAAGCCGTCCCCGCCCAGGATCATGATTTTCATCGGACTCCTACAATAGTGGGCGAGCCACCGCAACCCTAATTCCTGGTACTTATCTCAACAAGCATTAAGGTGCTACCGTTCCTAGACAGTGAGCAGGAGTGAGCCCTGCGCACCGGGTGGCCCCGAACGGTCTTGGGCCACCTGGCCTGTGCTTGGTCCCGGGCCCCTATTTGTTGGGTCATCGCCCAGAGAACGGTTTGCACCGTCTATGGCCCCTCCGGCGGAGGAACGCACAGTGGCTCGTGGCCCATCCTCTGGTGAGCGTCGAGTGCTCACTGTTCGAGCAGCAGTTGCCAACCCCTACGCTGGCACCGTGCCGGGTGCGTTCGATGTAAGCCGTGACGAGCTGGCCGGCCTCTTGGCCGGGGAGCCACGCTTCCGCACCGATCAGGTTTGGCGCGGCATCTGGGAAAGGGGCGACCTGCCCCGGGACATGACCGACCTGCCCAAAAGCCTGCGGGAGCGGCTCGGGACGGTGCTGGTCCCCACCCTCGAGGAGGTCTCCCGCTCGACCTCGTCTGACCGGCGGACCACGAAGTGGCTGTGGCGCCTGGCCGACGACGCCCGGGTCGAGACGGTCCTCATGCTCTACCCGGACCGGGCCACCGCCTGCATCTCCAGCCAGGCGGGCTGCGCCATGGCGTGCAGCTTCTGCGCCACCGGCCAAGCCGGCTTCACCCGCCAGCTGTCGGTGGGCGAGATCGTCGAACAGGTGGCCAGGGCCAGACGGGAGGCTCTGCCCCGCCGCCTTTCCAACGTGGTCTTCATGGGCATGGGCGAACCGTTGGCCAACTACGACCGGATGTGGGGCGCCGTCGAGCTCATCCACTCCAACCTCGGCATTTCCGCCCGCCACATCACCGTCTCAACCGTGGGGGTCGTCCCGGGTATCCGCCGGTTGGCCGCCGAAGCCCTACCCGTCAACCTGGCCGTCTCGCTGCACGCGGCGCGCGACGAGCTCCGCAGCCGCATCGTCCCCCTCAACCGCCGCTACCCCCTGTCGGTACTGATGGGCGCCTGCGCGGAGTACCTGGCGGCCAAAAACCGGCGGCTGTCGTTCGAATGGGCGCTCATCGCCGGGGTCAACGACACGGCCCAGGACGCCGCCGAACTGGCCGAGCTCGCCCTGCCGTTGCGGGCGCACGTCAACCTCATACCGCTCAACCCGACCCCGGGTTACGCCGGCCAGGGCACGCCCGCGGCCGGGGCCGCTTGGTTTGGGGCCGAGCTGGCGGCCCGGGGGGTCAAAGCCACGGTCCGGTCCAACCGGGGCACCGACATCGACGCCGCCTGCGGGCAACTGGCGGCGGGGCAGGTCCCCGCGGCGGCACGCCCCCGCCGGGCCCCGGCGGCTGCCGACGCTGTCGGAGTGGCACACTGAAGCTGATGGCCAATACCCGATGGATCGACCAGAGCCAGCCGCAGACGCTTTACATGGCTACCATCCTGCTCTACATAAACGCGGGGTTCTGGCTGCTCGACGTGCTGCTCGGCGCCGGGATCCTCGGAGTGTTCGCCATTGCCGCCATCTTCGCCGGCCTCGGCATAGCCAATGAGAAGAAGGCCGGGTACTGGGGCGGGGTGGTGGTGGCCGGGCTCGACGTCCTGTGGCTGCTGGACCTGTTCCGCAGCGCCCCGTCGTCGATCAGTATTGTCATCAACCTGGTCTTCGCCGCCGTCCTGCTCGCCCTCCTGCTTCACCCCATGAGCCGCAGCTACCAGCGCATCTGGTTCAAAAAACTAAGCAGGAGACGCTAGTCGGAGGGCCTCCGTCCCAGTTAAGTCGTCCCAGTTAAGTCGTCCCAGTTCAGTCGTCGCACCAGCTCCGCTCGCCGGGTCAAGGCGCCCGGTCAATCGTCGGGCAGCAGCGCGTCCACGAACTCTCGGGCGTCAAAGGTCACCAGGTCTTCGGGCCCTTCACCCAGGCCGACGAGCTTGATGGGCACACCGAGCTCGCTGGCAATGGCCACGGCGATACCGCCTTTGGCGGTGCCGTCGAGCTTCGTGAGCACTATGCCCGTGACCCCTACCGCCTCGGTGAACTGACGGGCCTGCACCAGGCCGTTCTGGCCGGTGGTGGCGTCTATCACGAGCAGGACCTCGGTCACCGAACCGGGCGGGCGGTCGGCCACACGACGTACCTTTTTCAGCTCTTCCATCAGGTTGACCTTGGTGTGCAGCCGGCCCGCAGTGTCGGCCAGCACGAGGGGGATGCCCCGGGCGCCGGCGTGTTGGACGGCATCGAAGACGACGGCGCCGGGGTCCCCGCCCTCGCTACCGCGGATGAAGCCGGCACCCACCCGTTCTGCCCATAACTGCAGCTGGTCGGCTGCTGCAGCCCGGAACGTGTCGCCGGCGGCCACCACCACGCGACGACCTTCCTCGGTCTCGCGCATCGCCACCTTGCCGATCGTGGTGGTCTTGCCGACGCCGTTCACGCCCACAAAGAGCCAAACGGTGGCCAGGTCAGGACCGGCCCGGTGCAGTTCGCGGTCCCCCTCCAGGCGGCTCACCAGCTCCTCTTTTAGGGCCGAGACCACTTGCTCGGGACTGCTCAGGCCCTCGGTCCGGGCTCTCTGCTTGAGGTCCTGGAGGAGCGCTTCGGTTGTGAGGATGCCGACGTCGGCCAGGACGAGTGCCTCTTCCAGCTCGTCCCAAGCCTCCCGGTCGAGCTTGCTCCGGCCCCGTAGCCCGGCCAACTGGCTGGCCAGCAGCGACCGGGCCTTGCCCAACCGGTCCCGGAAACGGGGCTTCTCCAGGACCTCGGGCTCGGGCGGCGCTACCGGTACGGGTACCGGGGCGGGGGCCAGGGTCCCTGGCTGTCCCCCGCCTTCGTCTTGGAGGTCGGCGGGCGCCACCTCGGCCGTAGACGGTCCCGCCGCCGCGGGCCCAGCGGACGGTTCCGGGCGGGGAGGCGCGGGGCGGGCGGGTGGGCGCGCCGGGGACGGTCGCAGGGCCGGCGGGGCCGGGCGCCCCCCCGGCAGGGCCCGGCGCTCGCGGCGGTGGGAGACCACGGTGTAGCCGCCGAAGCCGGTGAGGGCGACGAACGCGGCGCAGGCGACGACGATCAGGGTGAGCAACATGACCGGTCGAGACTACCGGGGGCGCCCGGGACGGGCACGCTGACTGAGGCGGGGCCATTGCCTGAGCCCTGGCCTGCGAGGGGACGGCGAGGGACACGAGAGTGCGGCTTCGGGCGGTGCGCCGCTTTGGCCGCTACGTTCGGTCTGGTGAGATCGGCTGCCCGTTGACCCTGGTGAGACCTGTCCGGTGAGATCGGCGCTCGGGTGAGGGCGAGGCGGGGGGACGTCATCGGCCTGGCCTGGGTCGTCCTGTGCATGGGTTGCTACCTGGCACCGGCCCTGAAGGACGGGCCGTCTTTTGGCCCCGCCGACATAGGCGCCCAGCTCTCCTATCTCACGTACGTGCCCAACCTGGTCTTCCACAACCACCTGAACGGCGACATCATCACCCAGTCCGTGGCCTGGGACCAGCTGGACTGGTTGGCCGTCCACCACGGCCAATGGCCGTTGTGGAACAACTTCTCGGCCAACGGCATGCCCCTGATGCTCAACTTCGAGTCGGCGCCGTTCTCGCTCCCCGTGCTCGTCGGCTACCTTTTCCCGCTCTCGGCCTCCTACCTCGTCGTCGTGGCGGTGAAGCTCCTCGTCGCCGGCACCGGCGCCTATGTGGCGGCCCGAGTGGCCGGGGCCCGGTCCGTCGGCGCGGCCATGACCGCCACCACCTTCATGCTTTCCGGCTCTCTCACGGGCTGGGCCGGTTGGGCCGTCAGCGGCCCGCTTGTCTGGTCCGGCTGGCTGGTGGCAGGGGCGTTGCTGTGTTGGCGTCCCGGGCGCCGCCGGACGACCGGCGTGGCCGTCCTGGCCCTGTCCAGCGCCTTCGCCATGTACGGCGGCTTCCCCGAAACCCTCGTCCTCATGGCCATCGCCCTCGGCGCCCTGGTCCTCATCGGCGCCGCCGTGGCCGCCTGGCGCCACCAGCTCCGCCCGGGCGCCGTCGCCCGCTGCCTGGGGGGCCTCGCCGCCGGGGCAGCTCTGTCCGCTCCCCTGTGGCTCCCGGGCCTCCCCGTGCTGCGCCAGTCCTCCCGGTTCGACGAGAACGCCACCGGAGGGGTGGCGCTCCACGGTCTCGCCTTGCTGTTCGCGCAAGGCTACGACGGCCTGCCCACGGCGGGCAGCACTTGGACCGGCCCCGCCAACTACTACGAGGCGACGGCGTACGTGGGGATCGTCGCCCTCGTCCTGGCCCTGTTCGCTGTGCTCGTCGCCTGGCGCCGGCCCCTGGTGGCGACGTTGAGCGCGACCAGCGTCCTGTGCCTGGTGATCATCTACGGCGCTCCCACGCAACGCTTGTTCACGGTCCTCGGGGGCGGTGACATCGCCACCCAGCGCATGCTCCCGGTGCTGGCCTTTTGCATCGCCATGTTGGCCGGCCTGGGCACCGAGGCCCTGCGCCGGCGCTGGCACGAGGCCGGCACGCAACGCAGGCTCCTGGCCAGCCTGGTGGCGTGCGGGGGCGTGCTGGTCTACCTCCTGGCGATCTCCGACGGCACCGCCATGACGTCCGCCGAGGTGTCCGCCCGGCGGCTGGCACTGCTGTGGCCCCTGCTGACGGTCGTCGGGGCCGCCGCCGTCCTCGCCCTGGCCATCAAGGCCCAGTCACGGGCCCGGCGTACAGGGGGGAACGCGACGGGCGCCTGGATCCCCGCCGCCTGCATCGTCCTTGTCGCCGCCCAGTCCGCCTACCTGGTCCTGTCCGGGGTCGGCCTCAACAGCTACTCGTCGCGGGCCTACCCCCTGGACGCCAGCGTGGCCATGCTCAAGCACCTCGTCGGCAATGGCCTGGTGGCCCTGGACGGGCCCAATACAGGCGACGTGACGCAGTGGACAGGCACCGGGATCTACCCTGAGGTCAACGCCGGCTACGGGGTCCGGGAGCTGGCGATCCACGACCCGGTCCTTCCGCCCTCCTACCTGCACACCTGGCCTGTACCGGCCGCTACTCTCAACGACCGCCTGGGCGACAATGTCTTCGTACCGTCCGTCGGCTCGGCCCGCCGGGCTCGTTTCTACGGCGCCCAGTTCATCCTCGCCTCGCCCGGGCGCCGGCCCAAGGGCGCCGTCCTGGTGGCCCAGATCCCCGTTGCTCTGGTCAAGTACGTCTTTTTGTACCGCGTCCCCGGCGCCTCCCAGTTCAGCTTCGGGCCCGGCGGCGGGGCGCAGGTGCTCGGCCAGAGCCAGCCCGAGAACGGGGCGTGGCACCTGGCCGTGCGGGTACCCAAGGCGTCGGCGCTGACAGCCCGGGTCACCTACCTCCCGGGCTGGCACATCCTGGCCAATGGGCACCCGTTGCCCGTTCACGAGGTCGACGGCCTCTTCGTCGGGGCGACGGTCCCGGCCGGTACCCGGGCCGTCGTCGTGCGCTACTGGCCCGGGGGGATAACCACCGGCTTCGCCCTGGCCGTCGCCGCCCTGGTCGTGCTCGTGCTCGCCGCCGCCGCCGAAGGGGCGCGACGGCGCCGAGGCCGCCAACAGGCCCTGGTGGTGCCGACAGAGCAGGTGCATACTGGTCAGTGGTGGAGACGGCTAGCAGGACGGCTACGTCGCTGGTTTTCCCCGACCAGGGGGCCCCGAAGCGGCCGGCTCAAGCCGGCGCGCGAGAAAGCGACCAGGCGCGGCGACGACCGTTACGGCGCCGTGGTCGCCGCCGGCTCCCTTGGACCGGGACTGTCCGGCGCAGTCCCCTTGGCGCCCCGGTCCAGCCTCTCACTGACCACGAACGACGAGCCCCCAGGAGGCATGCTCACGCCGTAAAGGCAGTCCGCCGCCTCCATCGTCCGTTTTTGATGGCTCACGACCAGCAACTGCGATTCGGTGCGGAACTCGTTCAACAGATCGAGGAACCGGTGCAGGTTGACGTCGTCGAGAGCGGGCTCAACCTCGTCCATCATGTAAAACGGCGACGGGCGGCTGCGGAAAACGGCAAATAGGAAAGCAAGGGCCACCAGGCTCCGCTCCCCGCCTGAAAGCAAGGAAAGTTGACGGATATTTTTTCCGGCCGGACGGACCTCCAGCTCCACGCCCGAGCCCAGGATATTGGACGGGTCGTTCAACAGGATCGACCCGTGGCCCCCGGGGAACAGCGTGCTCACGAGACTGGCAAAGTTTTCGGCCACGTCGTCGTAGGCCGCCTTGAAGACGGTGATTATCTCGGCGTCCACGGCTTTGATCACCTTGCCCAGTTCGCGCCGCGCCGCGGACACGTCGTGGAGCTGGCCTTCCAAGAACTCGTGGCGCTCTTGGAGGGCGGCGTACTCTTCAAGGGCCAGGGGGTTGACCGGGCCCATCAGCCGCAGCTCGCGCTCCAGCTCCCGGGCTCGGCTGGGGGCGCTCGTGCCCGGCGGGAGCGGGGGGCATTCAGGCGTGCCCAGCGTGCCCGGCTCGCAGTCGAGCTCACGGCGGACCGTCTCGGTCAGCGCTTCCAGCCGACTGCGCACCTGCGATTCCTCGAGGTCGACCCGCGAGATCTGCTCGCGCCGCGCCAGCAGGTCGCGCTCGACGCCCGAGCGCTCCCGACGCAGGCTCTCAAGGCCCTCCGAGGCGGCCCGCAGCGTCTCGGTCTCTGCCCGGCGGTGTTCCCTCAGGCTCCCGAGCACCTCCTCCAGGGTGCTCAGCCGCTGCTCGACGAACGAGCGCAGCCGGGCCACGGCCTCGGCCTTGGCGAGCAGCTGCTCGCGGCGCCGCTCCGCTTTTTCCCGTTCGGCGACGTTGCCTTCCAGCCGGCGCTCCACCTCGGCCAGGCGCCGGCTCAGCAGGGCCCGGCGCTGCTCGACACCGGTGGCCCGCACCTCCAGGTCACGGCGTAGCGTGGCGATGGCATCACCCCGTTCGGCCAGGCGTTGGCGCTCGGCCCGCTCCCACGAGGCTCGCCTCGACTCGTCGGCCGCGGCCGCCTCGAGCTCCGGCAGAAGGGCTTCCAGCTCCTCCACCCGGGACCGCTCGACGGCTTGGCGGGCTACAAGCTCCTGGTCCTGGGGGCCCATGGCCGCTAGCTCGTCTTCCGCCTCGGCCAGGTCGGCGCGGGACCGCTTCAAGGCGTCGCCCGCCGCCTTCAGCGCAGCGGCATTATCGGCCACGGCGCGACGGGTATCGGACACCGCCGACCTCGCCTCCTGCACCGCAGCCTGGGCCTCCTGGTCCGCCGTGGCCGCCCGCGACGCCTCTGACGTGGCCCCCTCCAGGGCCGCCCGCGCCTCTTCCAGCGCCGCGCCCGTCGCCCCTGTGCCGTGGGAGCCGGTGCGCCAGATGCCTTGCGAGCACCGGTCCCCGGCTTGGGTCACCACGACCAGCCGGGGCCGGGCCACCGCCAGGTCGACGGCGCGGGACCAGTCGCCGGCCACGACCACCGCCCGGGCCAGCAGGCGGCCCAGCAACTCGGAGACGGCGGCATCCCGGGAACGCACATGACCGCTCAGCCACTGCGCTCCTGGCGGGAGCTCGTGCCCAGGACCAACGCCAGCCCCAGGACCAACGCCAGCCCCAGGACCGTCGCCAGCCCCAGGACTGTCGCCAGCCCCAGGACCATCGCCCGGCCCGGGACCATCGGTCCCTTCCCTGGTCCCGCCGCCTTCGGCCAGTGCGATCACGGCGCCGGCGGCGTTATGCCCGGCCAGGTGGGCCAGGCCTCGGCGGGCAGCCTCCTCGTCGCTCATGAGGACGGCCGAGAGCGCCTCACCGGCGGCGGCTTCGAAAGCAGCTTCATAGCCGGCGTCCACGTCTACGAGCTCGACCAACGCCCCCACCATGCCGCCGACCCCGGCCAGGCGGCGGGCCCCGGCACGGGCCCGGGCCTCGTCTAGGGCCTGGGCCAGCGCCTCGGCCCGCGCCGACCAGCGGTGGCGCTCGGCGTCCACGGCCCGGCGGCCCTCCTGCGCCCTGGCCAGGGCCTGTTCCGCGGCGGCGAGGCAACGAGCGGCCGTTCCCGCCGCCGCCGACAGCATCTCGTCCCGGTCGGCGCATTGGCGGGCCAGGCCGTCGGACCGGTCCACCTCCTCCTCGAGCCGGGCTTTGCGGCCGGCAAGGGCGTCCGCCCGCGCCCAGGTACGGGCCAGTTCGGAGCCGACCTGCTCGACGGCCCGGAGCCGGGCGGCCAGCTCGGCCCGCACCTCGCCCGCCCGTTCGCCGGACAGAGCGTCACCGCCGGCCCCGGCCAGAGCGGCTTCGACCTGCTCGACCTGGAGCGCCAGGTCCTCCTGGGCCGTCCCCAGCTCGACCTCGAGGGGCAACAGTTCCTGCGCTTCGCGGTCCGTGCCCGCCAGTTGCTCATTGAGCGAAGCCGCCTCCGCCTCCAGGCTGGCCACCACGTCGCGGTCCACGGCCGCCGCCCGGTCCCTCTCTATGCCCCGGGCGCGCTCGGTCATGAAGGCCACCAGGCCCGAAGCGCGCGCCCGCAGGCCCTCGGCTGTCGAGACCATTTCGGCCAGGTCCGTCGTCTCGGAGCTCTGGCGGGCGGCGTCCAGGGCGGCCTCGGCGGCGGCGACGCGGGCGTCCAGCTGGGCCAGGGCAGCCAGAGCGGCCTCCTCCGAACGGCGGGCCTCGGCCTTGGCCTGGCCCAGCGCGCCGAGCCGGGGGACGATCAGGTTGAGCTCCCGGCCGTGAAGGTAGCGGCGCAGGGCGGCCAGTTCGGAGCTCACCCCGGCGTGGCGCCGGGCCGCCTCGGCCTGGCGCTCGAGGGGGCGTAATTGGCGCCGTACTTCCTTTAGAAGGTCCTGGGCCCGCAGCAAAGCACCCTCGGTCGCCTCCAGCCGTCGCTCTGCCTTCTCCTTGCGCCGGCGGTACTTGGAGATGCCGGCCGCCTCCTCGATGACCCCGCGACGGTCCTCGGGCCGGGCGGAGAGGATGGCGTCGAGCTGGGACTGGGAAACGATCGTGTGCTGCTGGCGCCCGACCCCGGTGTCAGAAAGCAGCTCCTGTATGTCGAGCAGGCGGCAGGGCGCCCCATTGATGGAGTACTCCGATTCGCCGCTGCGCCACAGGGCCCTCGTGATGCAAACCTCGGAGAAGTCGATGGGCAGCAACCCGGCCGAGTTGTCGATGACCAGGGACACCTCGGCCCGCCCCAAGCCTGCCCGCTTGGACGTCCCGGCGAAGATGACGTCCTCCATCTTCGAGGACCGCAGGGTGCGGGGGCCCTGCGCACCGAGCACCCAGGCCACGGCGTCGACGATGTTGGACTTGCCCGAGCCATTGGGCCCGACCACGACGGTGACGCCGGGCTCGAACTCCAGGGTGGCCGTGTCGGCAAAGGACTTGAAGCCCTTGAGCGTCAGCGACTTCAGGAACACGTTGGGCCAAACCTAGCGGGCATGGCGCCGGGACGGGGGGACCGTCGTGCCTCCACGAGGACCTCTTCAGTCCTCGACCGGCAGCCTTGAGGCGGTGCTCGACCAGGGGTACTCGAGGCCCTCGGCGATGACCCCGGCCACGCTTTCCCCGAAATAGCGGGCGGTGAGGAACAGCGCCAGGTCGATGCCGCTGGTCACCCCGCCCGAGGTCACGACCGTGCCTTCGTCGACGACGCGCTGGGCGATCACGGTCGCCCCCAAGGCGGCCAGGTCGGCCCGGGCGTCGTGATGCGTGGTGGCCCGCCTGGCCCCGACGACGCCGGCGTGGGCCAGCAGTAGCACGCCGGTGCACACGCCGGCCATTACCGAGCCCGAACCGGCCGCCTCGGACAGCAAAGGCAACCACTGGCCCCGGCGCACCTCGGCCCAGGCCCCGGCGTCGGACCGGGCCACCCAGCCGCCGCCGGGGACGATCACGACGTCGGCATCGCCGGGCTTGAACTCGGTGTCGGGCTGGAAGCGCATCCCGAACGAGCCTGTCACCCATGAGACCGCCGTCCGGCTGCACAGCCTGGCCTGGACGTCGGCGCCTATGGCCGCCGCCCGCCGCAGGACCTCGAGGGGCCCGACCACATCGAGCTCGTCGACCCCGTCAAAGACGACCAGGTCGACCAAGACGGGCATCAGCGCGCCGCCGGGGCACTGGTCCCGGGCGCTCCGGCCCCCATTAACCCGCGGTCCTCAATGCTCAATGTCGGCTTCCTTTCCAACTCGGCCCGTCAAAAAACGCTTGGCCCGTCAAAAAAACGGTAGCAGCCCGCCCGCCGTCCCGGGTCGCCCTGCTCAGGCGCCCGCCGCCTGACGGCGGCGCAACGGAGGGACCGTCGGGGGCGGCTGGCGGCGGGGAGGAAGGCCGGCCAGAAGAGATGCGGTGGCGACGGTGACGGCCCGGACGGCTTGCTCGAAGGCGGGCTCGGCCGGCGGCGACGGCGCCCGGATCCCGCTCACCTTACGCACGTACTGGCGCGCCGCGGCCTCGATCTCGGTCTCGGTGGCGGCGGGGTCGAGACCACGTAGCACTGTGATGTTGCGGCACATAGCAGCGACGTTACCGGCACGCTCATCGCTGGCAGCGGGCGCAGACAAAGGCGCTGCGCGCCCCCATCCTCACCCGCTGGACGGGTTGCCCGCAGCCCGGGCAGGCCAGCCCCGGCCGGCCGTACACCTTGTGGTCGAGCTGGTAACGGCCCGGCTTTCCGTACAGGTCTCGGTACTGCAGGTCTCGCAGCGAAGAGCCGCGACCCGCTATCGCCGCCTCCAGCACCGTGCGCACCGACCCGGCCAGGCCGCCGACCTCTTCGGGCGTGAGCGAGCCGGCGGCGCGGTCGGGGCGCAAACCGGCTTCATAGCAGACCTCGTCGGCGTAGATGTTGCCCAGGCCGGCCAAGGCCCGCTGGTCTACCAGGACAACCTTGAGCGGGGCGCGACGACGGGCCAGCGCCGCCTGCAAGTAGGCGGCGTCGACGGCCAGGGCGTCGGGGCCGAGATGCCCGAGCTCGGCCAGAGCGGGGCGGCCCGCGTCCGGCCCGGGGCCAGAGCCCGGCGCAGCCAGGAAGAGCTCGCCGAAGGTCCGGGGGTCGACGAAGCGGAGCTCGCCCACCCCGGCGAAAGCCAGCACGGCATGGGTGTGGAGGGCCCGGGGGTCGCCGTCCGCCGCCGCCAGGAGCTGGCCGCTCATCCGCAGGTGCACCACCAGCACCCGCCCGTCCTCCCACTCGAAGAGCAGGTACTTACCGTGGCGGCCGACGCCGACCAGCCGCTGGCCGGTCAGGCGGGCCAGCTCCGCCGGGGGGTGCCGGCGCACGGTCCGCCGGCCGGTGACGGCGATGTCGACGAGGGCGTGGCCGGCATAGCGCAGCGAGACATCCCTTCTCACCGTCTCGACCTCGGGCAGCTCGGGCACCGCTAGTCAGCTGTGGACGGGCTCGCCTCGGCTGGGCTCGGGCCGGCGTCGGCGTCGGTGCCCGCGTCGCCATCGGCGGCGGCGGACGGGCTGGGCTCGGCTTTCAGGGCGAACCACGCGTGCCGGGCTGCCATCTGCTCCGCCTGTTTTTTCGACCGTCCCGCTCCGTTGCCCAGCGACCGGCCCCTGACCGTCACTTCGGCGTGAAAGACCTTGGCATGGTCGGGCCCGCTGTCGGCGACCCGGTACACGGGAAGCTCGTCGTAGGTCTGGGCGCACAGCTCCTGGAGCCGGGTCTTGTAATCCTCGTCACCGGGGCCCTTGGCCGACTCACGCAGGCGTTCGCCCAACAGTTCGAGCACGATGGCCTTGACGGTGCTGTAGCCGGCATCGAGGTAGATGGCCCCGATGATGGCCTCCATGGCGTCGGCCAGGATCGAGAGCTTCGACCGGCCTCCTGACGCGTCCTCTCCCTTGCCCAGGAACAGCGCGTTGCCCAGGCCCAGCTCCCGGGCCGTGCTGGCCAGGGAGGCGGAATTGACGACCGCGGCACGGGATTTGGCGAGCTCACCTTCGGGCAGGTCCGGGTAGGTCCGGTACAGGTAGTCCGTTACGACGAGGCCGAGGACGGCATCGCCCAGGAACTCCAGGCGCTCATTGGGCTCGCGGCCCGGGTGCTCTGCGCACCACGACCGATGAGCCAGCGCTTGGGCGAACAGTTCCGGGTTACCTACGTCCCAGGCCAACCTGGCCGCCAGGCCGGCCTGCTCGCCGGCCACCTGATCACCGGCCACCTGATCACTGGCCACCCGCTCACTGGCCACCCGCTCGCCGGCCTCAGGGTCGCCGGCCACATGCGGGCCGGTCAGCACCGGCGCCTCAGGAACTGGTCCCCGTCTTGGAAACCACGTAATCGACGGCATCTCGCACCGTCTTTAGATCTTCGAGGTCTTCGTCGTCGATCCTGAAGCCGGCGAACCGTCCCCCCAGGTCCTTTTCCAGGGCCTCGACCAGCTCGATAAGGGCCAGTGAATCGGCACCCAGGTCGGTGAAGGACGCACCCTCGGCAATGGTGTCCGGCCCCACCTCCAAGATGTCCGCCAACGACCCACGCACGAGCTCAAGCACCTGCGGGCGCCCGAAGGCCCCGTCCTGTTCGCCAGTTGCGACAACCACAAATGTCCAGGTTAGCAGTAGCCTCTCGGCATTGCTGGGAGAGGCGGGTACTAAGCGCGGCCCGAGGCGATGACAGCTTCGATCCGGGCCACCAGTTTGTCGGCGGCGGCGTGATGAGCCACTTTCACGGCGTTGAGGATGGCCCGTGCGCCCGACGAGCCGTGGCTGATGACGCACACGCCCTCGACACCGAGGAGCACCGCCCCGCCATAAGTGTCGGGGTCGAGCTCGTTGGCCAGTGGGGTGAGCGCCGGGAGCACGGCCTTGGCCGCCTCCTTGATGGCGGCGTCGGCCGTGAGCGCGCTGAGGACCCCGCCGACGACGGCCTTCACGCCCCCTTCCAGGGTCTTGAGCACGACGTTGCCGGTAAAGCCGTCGGTCACGACGACGTCCACCCTGTCGCTCATCACGTCCCTGCCCTCGACATTGCCGATGAAATGCACGTCTGGCCCCGCAGCGCCTCCTTCGAGCAGGACGTGGGCCTCCTTCACCAGGGCGTTGCCCTTGGTGGCCTCCTCGCCGATGGACAAGACGCCGACGCGGGGCTCGCGTATGCCGAAGCGTTCGGTGGCCAGTGCCCATCCCATCTGGGCGAACTGGACGAGCATCGGGGCCGTGCAGTCGACGTTGGCACCGGAGTCGATGAGAATGGTGGGCGTGGAGCCGGGCACCGGGATGACGGTGGCGATGGCGGGCCGGGAGACACCGGGTAAGCGCCCAATGCGTAACAAGGCGCTGGCCATGGCCGCTCCCGTGTTGCCCGCGCTCACCATGGCGCAGGCACGGCCCTCGCGCACGGCTTCGGCACAGCGCACGAGGGAGGAGTCCCGTTTCACCCGGACGGCTCGGCCGGGGTCCTCGTCCATGCCGATGACCTCACTGGCGGCCAGGATGTCGACACCGGGCTGAGGCGCCAGAGTGCTCAGGTAGGCGGGGTCGCCGACCAGCAGCACGGGGATGCCCAGCTCCTGGGCCGCTTGACGCGCGCCGGTGACGATCTCGACCGGCGCCCGGTCACCCCCCATGGCGTCTACCGCTACAGGCAGCCCGTCAAGGATCTCAACCATCAGGGCACCAGGCCGGGGGTTAGCTTACGTCGACGGCTTGGCGGCCCTTGTACCAGCCACAGTTGGAACAAACTGTGTGAGGCACCTTGGCTTGACGGCACTGGGGGCACACGCTGCGCGCCGGCAGGGACAGCTTCCACGCGCTCGCCCGCCGGGTGCGCGACTTGGACTTTGAGGTCTTCTTCTTGGGGACGGCCACGAATTGGCGATCTTACACCCTCTTCGCCCACCTCCGCCGATGTGGGGGCCCCGTCCCCCGTTTCGTGGGGTCAGGGGCCGCCCGGCTCCTGGGCCATACCGGCCTCCTGGCCGGCGGCGCGCAGGGCGTCGAGGCCGGACCACCGGGCGTCCACGCGCACCGGCTCACAGTCGCAGGGAGCGACGTTGAGGTCGGCGCCACAGACGGCACAGATCCCGCGGCAGTCCTCACGGCACAGCGGGAGCAGGGGGAGGGACACGAACAGGGCGTCGAGCACCATCTCCCGCAGGTTTACGTGGTCCTCCCCCATGGCGTAGGTGCCCTCCTGCTCCCCGCCGCCGCGGCGGAAAATCTCCCGCACCTCCGTCACGACCTCGCCGTCGAGGCTGCACAGGCAGCGCCGGCACTCCCCCTCCCACGTCCCCGAGACCTTCCCGGTGACGGCCACGCCCCCGTCGAACGCCTCCAGGGTGACGTCGGCCTCCGCCACGCTGCCGGCGGGGGCCCGGCTGTCCACGTCGGCCAGGAGAGCGTCGGCCAGGACGCCCCGGCGCACCACCGTGCGCGCGCCCCGGAGGTCCCGCAAGTCCCCCAGGGCTACGTCAAAAGGGTCAACAACCACGCTTGCCATTGTGGCCCTCGGCGCGCCCCCGCCGGTGGCGCCCGTCAGGTCCGGCCGTCAGGTCCGGCCGTCAGGTCCGGCCGTCAGGTCCGGCCGAGGACCTGCAGGGCGGTGGGCAGCACGGTCAGTTCCGCCACGCATGCCCGTTCGGGGAGGCTGAGAGCGAACAGGACCGTGGCGGCAACGTCCTCGGGCTGGAGGGACTGTGCCCGCACCTCGGCGCTAGGCGGCACAGGGCGCCTTTCCATCAGTTCGGTGGCCACCGCCCCGGGCAGGACCGACGTAAAACGGACGCCGTTGCCTTGCTCCTCCAACGCCGCGGCCCGCACAAAACCGACCACGCCGGCCTTCGACGCCTGATAGGCCGGCCCCGAGACGTCGGGCCACAGCGCCGACACGCTGGAAATGACGACCACCTGCCCGCGGGCCCGGCGCAGCCGCGGGAGCGCGGCCCGCACACAGGAAAAGACGCCGGTGAGGTTGGTCTCGAGCAAGTTGCGCCAACTGCTGTCGGTGAGCTGGTCCATCCTCCGTTCGGGGATGTTCGTGCCGGCACAGCAAACGAGGGCATCGAGGGGGCCCTCTTGGCCGATAAGGTCCATCAGCGCTTCCACTGCGACGGGGTCGGTGACATCGAGCGGGTGCACGGCCAGCAACCCCGTGGCCAGCCGGCGAGCACCGAGGCGCTCCCCGGCCAGCTGCGCCCGCCGGGCTACGGCGTAGACGCGGGCGCCGGCGTCGACCAGGGCGGCCGCCGTGGCCAGGCCGATCCCGCTGGCCGCGCCGGTGACGAGCACCACTCGACCGGCGAACGGCCGGGCCTCGACGCTCATTGCGGGCCGCCCGGTCCGGTGAGGACCAAGGCCTTCATCTCTGCCAAGCTGCTCATGGGAGCATGAGGCTACTCCGCCCTCCAAGACACCCCTATAGCCCGAAAAGAACCAAGGAGCGTGAGCGCGACGTGACGGCCCTCGAAGTGCGGGACGGACAACTGAACGAGATCGTCAGTGACGAGCCGGTGGTGAAGCGAGCCGGAGGTTTTGAGTTTACCGAGGGACCTGTGTGGAGCGCCTCGGGCACGCTCGTCTTCAGCGACATCCCCGCCAGCACGCTGTACGAGTTCGACCCGGCGACCGACCGGGTCACCTGCTACCGCAAACCGAGCAACAAGGCCAACGGCAACACCTACGACCATCAAGGCCGCCTGATCACGTGCGAGCACGCCACCAGCCGGGTCGTGCGTGAGGAGGCCGACGGGTCGCTCACCGTCCTCGCCGCCGAGTACGGGGGGGCCGAGCTCAACAGCCCCAACGACGTGGTCGTAGACAAGGCCGGCGGCATCTGGTTCACCGACCCGCCCTACGGGCGGATGGACATCGCCGTAGGTGTCAAGCGGTCTTTCCCCCAACCGGTGCGGGGCCTCTACCGGCTGGGCCCGGACGACGGCCCGATCACTTTGCTGGCCGACGACTTCGAGTGCCCGAACGGGTTATGTTTCGCTGATGACGAGACGACCCTGTTCGTCAACGACTCGCCCCGTATGCACATCCGTCGCTTCGAGGTCCAGGGCGACGTGCTGTCCGGCGACGAAATCCGGCTCACCGGGGGCGGGATCTGGGCTCAGCTCGAGGGCGACGGCCAAGGCGAGCCCGACGGGATGAAGGTCGACAGCGAGGGCAACGTGTTTTGTTGCGGTCCCGGTGGCGTGCACGTGTTCAGCCCGGAGGGACTGTGCCTGGGCGTGGTGCTGGTGCCCGAGGTGGTGGCCAACTTCAACTGGGGCGACGACGACCGCAAAACCCTTTACATGTGCGCCACTACGGGGCTGTACAGCTGCCGGGCCCTCGTCGCCGGCTGACTGCCAACACGATCAGAGGATCGGCGCTATGTACCACTCGACTTCGACGGTGGGCTTGTCCCCGGACTTGGCCCGTAGTTGCAGACGGTGAGGCGACGTCACGAAGACGATGTCGGCCCGGAACTCGTCGCTGCCCGTCCAGCCGCCGGTGACCGCCACCGGCGGTAGCAACCCATGGACGCCGGGCAGTTCACCTTCGGTCCACTGGCCCGGACGGAGGTCGAAGGCGTGCTCGGCGCCGTCCAAGACGAGGGTGAGCCGGGTCGCCTCACCCGCGGGCCCCACCCGGACCGCACCGAGGCCGTCGGTAAAGAGCGCCGGTTCCCCGGTCCGGGCGAAGGTTGCCCCGGGCTGGGGCGGACCGGTACGGGCGCCGATGACAGGGGTCGAAAGTGCCGCCAAACGGTCGGACAGGCGCGCTTCGGCCGCGCTGTCCACGGGCGCCTGACCGGAGAGCGCCGGGAGCAGGTGCTCCCAGAAGAGGTCGAGCTGGCCTTGCGCGCCATCGACCTGGGCGGTGCAGGCGATGACGGCGTCGGCGCCGGGCAGCACGACGCAGAACTGGCCGAAGGCACCGTCGGCCCGGTACGCGTCATGGCGGCAGACCCAGAACTGGAAGCCGTACCCTTGGCACCAGTCCGGGCCCTCCTGGCGAGAGGTGCCGATCTGTTTGCTCTGTGCTTGGCTGACATAGCTCTCCGGCACCAGCTGGCGCCCTTCCCAACGACCATTGCGGAGGTACAACTGGCCGAGCTTGGCGATAGCCTCAGTCTCTAGGTGCAGGCCTGAGTACCCGAGGTCGATGCCTTCCTGGCTCTGGCTCCAATGGATCTGCTCGATGCCGAGCGGGTCGAACAGGCGGGGACGCAGGTAGTCGGTGAGGCGCTCCCCCGTCAGCTTGGTGATGATGGCCGACAGGGTGTACGTGCAGCCCTGGTTGTAGCAGAAGAGCGAGCCGGGCTCCTGTTCGGGTGGGACCGACAAGAAGGAGCGCACGATGTCCGTACCGCCGTCCCTCAGGGCCGGCCAGGTGTCCTCGGTGTGCCCGCTGGCCATGCACAGCAGGTGGCGCACCTTCATGCCGGTCACGTACGGGGAAGCGTCGGGCGGCGCCTTGTCCGGGAAGAAGCCCACCACCGGGTCATCGATCGAAAGCAGGCCCTCAGCCTGCGCGATGCCGATGGCGGTGGACGTGAAGCTCTTGGAAAGCGAGTAGAGCAGGTGGGCACGATCGGCCCGGTACGGGGCCCACCAGCCCTCGGCCACGACGTGGCCGTGGCGCACCAGCATGATCGAGTGCAGGTCCAGGCCGGCCGCGTCGACGGCGTCCAGGAAGCCCAGCACACCGGAGGGGTCAACGCCCTGAGCGGACGGGGCGGAACGGGGAAGCAGAGCAGAGGTCATTCGGTCAAGGATAATGCCGTAGCCCGAGAACGCCATTAGTATCGGACCGATCCGGACGGGCCGCTCATCGGTGGCTCGCGCGGGGCCACAGGGAAAGGAACGATCAGATGACTATGACGTACCGCAGGCTCGGGAGATCCGGCCTCAAGGTTAGTGTGCTGTCCTTCGGCTCATGGGTGACCTTCGGCCCCCAAGTGCGTGACCACTCGGCCGTGGAGTGCCTGGGTGCCGCATACGACGGGGGGATCAATTTCTTCGACAACGCCGAGATTTATTCCGACGGCGAGTCGGAGGAGATCATGGGCAAAGCGATCGCCGCTCTCGGCTGGCCCCGCTACAGCTACGTCGTGTCGACCAAGCTCTTCTGGGGCATCCATGATATCCCCAACATGAAGAACACCCTCAACCGAAAGTACCTTCTCCAGGGTGCCGAGGCTTCGCTCGAGCGGCTCGGCCTCGGCTTTGTGGACCTTTTGTACTGCCACCGGGCCGATCCCGAGACCCCGATAGAGGAAACGGTGTGGGCCATGTCCGACATCGTCAGCTCGGGCAAGGCTACTTACTGGGGCACATCCGAATGGTCGGCCGAAGAGATCCGCGCCGCCTGGGAGATCGCCGAACGCCATCATCTGCACAAGCCCGTGGTCGAACAGCCCCAGTACAACCTGTTCGCCCGGGACCGGGTCGAGAAAGAATACGCCCGCCTTTATGAGGACATCGGTCTCGGCCTCACCACCTGGAGCCCTCTGGCCTCAGGCCTTTTGACCGGGAAATACCTCGAGGGCGTGCCCCAGGGCAGCCGGGCGGCGCTACCCGGTTACGAATGGCTGCAAAAAGAAGTGACCGACAAGGGCCGCAATACCAAAGTGCAGCAGCTGAAAATCGTCGCCGACGAGCTCGGTGCCACCCTGGCCCAGCTCTCCCTGGCCTGGTGCGCGACGAACCCCCATGTCTCTTCGGTCATAACCGGGGCCAGCCGGGTGGAGCAGGTGCGAGAAAACCTGGGTGCCCTTGAAGTCATCGAGCGCCTCAGCCCCGATGTCCTGGAGAGGATAGACGGGATAATGGCCGGCTGAGACGCCGGCTTGGCCTATCGGGCCGAAAGTACCGACCGAAAGTACCGGGCCGGGCTATCGGGCCGGGCTATCGGGCCGGGCTATCGGGCCGGGCTATCGGGCCGGGCTATCGGGCCGGGCTATCGGGCCGGCATTATCAGCCGAGCAGGTCCT
>Ga0181517_10001185_pt1 | contig 30063 bp, 23 predicted proteins | sample PEATcosm2014_Bin_31_FD_119748 | JGI IMG/M metagenome (GOLD analysis project Ga0181517, IMG submission 119748) | Peatland microbial communities from MTU Mesocosm Facility, Houghton, MI, USA - PEATcosm2014_Bin01_30_metaG | ecosystem: Environmental > Terrestrial > Soil > Wetlands > Peat | place... | reverse complement strand
CTTTGAGCTGGCCTCCGCCTTCGCACCAACGCTGCACAGCTTTCTGGTATGCCGCGCTCTCTTCGGCATCGCCATGGGCGGCGTGTGGGGCGTCGGCGCGGCGCTGGCCCTGGAGACCTTGCCTGCCAGGGGGCGAGGATTCTTCTCAGGCCTGCTACAGGAGGGCTATGTAGTCGGCAACCTGCTGGCCGCCGCGTTGTTCGGCCTCTTCTTTCCGCACCTGCACGGCTCCGGCATGATGACCAACTGGCGCGTGATGTTCATGGTAGGAGCGCTGCCCGCACTGCTCGCCTTCTATCTGCAATACAAGGTGAAAGAGTCGCCCGTATGGCTCGCCAGCCGCGACCTGCGCCATACGGCCCCCATCCTTGTCTTCGACTTTGCACGCGTGCAACACATCGTCAAACTATCCCTGCGCTACTTGCCGAGCTTTCTCTTTCTCGTTGTTCTGATGACCGCGTTCACCTCGTTCAGCCACGGCACGCAAGACCTGTATCCAACCTTCCTGCTGAATCTCGGCCTCAGTGACGGCCACGTCGGCCTCATCGCCGCCATTGCCAACATCGGAGCGTTTGTCGGCGGCATCTGCTGCGGTGCGCTCTCCGAGAGGTTCGGGCGCAGGAAGACCATCCTTCTGGCCGCCTTGCTCGCCATTCCCATGGTTCCGCTGTGGGCATGGTCGCACTCCATGGCAATGCTGGCCCTGGGCGGGTTCCTGATGCAGTTCATGGTGCAGGGCGCGTGGGGAATTATTCCAGCGCACTTGAACGAACTGGCGCCCGGCCCTGTGCGCGCCGTCTTCCCTGGCGTCGCCTACCAGCTCGGGAACCTGCTCTCGTCGCGCAATGCGGTCTTCCAGGCAGCCTACGCCTCGCGCCACAACGGTGGCACATTGAACGTCGCACTCTCCGGTACGGTGGTGATCGTCGCCATCGTCGTCGCCACGGTTGCCGCTCTGGGGCCTGAGGCCAAAGGAAGCGATCTCGCCCAACCTACGGCGCAGTGATCGAGACGTAGCGGTCGGTCGTCTCCCAGCGCATGTGCAGCTCGGTGGATTTGGCTGTGGTGTTCTCGAAGCTGAGGCTCATTCCCTCCTGCGGCGCGGCCATCGGCTTGGCCTGCATGGGGATGCGACCCAGATCCATGCTCTCGGTGTAGGTGAGCCCCCACTGCCCGGTCTGGTTGTTGATGATCAGCTGCCATATGTCCGCGCTGGGCAATGTATAGATCGTGTGCGTCCCAGCCGGAACCAACAGTGTGCCGAACTTCAGCGGCACCGAGGTGATGAGCGTGGTGGCGGGGTTCGCGCCCGTGCGCCACACCTTGCCATAGGGAACAAGCTCGCCCATGATTTTGCGCCCGCGCATCTGCGGCGAGTTGTACTTGATAGTGATGCTGCCTCCGCCGATGGTGACGTTGGCGGTTGCTGCTGGGCTGGGCAACGGGCCAGCTGGCTGCCCACCGCCCATCTGCGCGATCAGCGAAATTGTGGCAATAGCCAGCATAGCGACCGCGGCAAGTATGGCGAGTGAGCGGAAGGATGGGATATGCGGATACGATGAACGAACTTTCATTGTGTCTCTCTCTTAGCGGTTGGGCGCGGTGAGCGCCGGGATTTTTTGTGGATGGGGCTGCTATTCTCCTGCATACCTCTTCGGCTTCGATGCTCGACTCTCCACGATGAACTGTCAAGCCAGACGCAATGCGCGTAACAACCAGATGCTACGCAGCCTAAGCGCAGATGCGATGCCTGTCCCTCCATGCTAGGCTTTAGGTGTGCGCCCGTAGCTCAGCTGGATAGAGCGGCAGCCTCCGAAGCTGTAGGCCAGAAGTTCGAATCTTCTCGGGCGCACCATCCCCCTTTAGGCTTCCTTCTCGAATCTTGAACTCTCGCTTCTGCTTGGTTGCCCGGTTCTTTCCCCGTTTCAGGGGAGCTGCTTCTTGCGGTATTCATCGATATAGACCGTCATTGGCTGGGGCATGACATCGCGATAGAGGCCCATCTTGAAGAAGAAGTAGTCGGGGTTGGGATATCCGCCGGGCTCATCTTCGGCGTTCGCGGTGTTTCCGGTGAAGTCCACAATATGCTGATTGTTTAGCCAAATAGCGATGTGGCCCTCGGAACTTGTAGAGAAGCGGGCCTGGACTCGAAAATCGAGCCAGAGATTGCGGAACTCACCGGACTGGTGGAATAGGACGAAGCGCTTCTTATCGACGGTGCGCGTGATCTCCAGCGCATTGTTCTGGTATCGCACCGCGAGGACGGGATTACGGTCGGAGCAGGGGCCGGTCTCGCTGGGGCAATACTGCTTCCACTGCGCGATGACGAGACGGGTCGGGACGATGGGGAAGTCAGCCGGAAAGAACTCGCTGAAGCTGTATTCGTAGGACACATCCTGACGAGACACAAGGTCGGTAGCTTCCAGCAGTTCGGCGCGCTCGCTGTCGAGATTGCCGTCACGCCCTGCTTCGAACTTGTCGTGTGAGTGGACCGTAACAGCAATGGCCTGACGACCCGAGCGGACAACCTTGCGCTGCATGACGACCGCGCCTTCCTCAAAGCGGTTCTGTGCCCACAGCGAACTGAGCTTGGGCTGCTCGAAGCCATAGACGTTCAGCGGGCTAAGCTGGCGAACCGGCTGCGTAGCGCGATGGCAGCCAGTTGAAAGGGTAAGGGAGGGAGCTAATAGGAGAATAAACAGTTTGCGCATGGCTGGTGGTCTACTTGATCACCCCGCGATGGCTGGCGGCGATGAACTCCGCAAGGTACGCGACGTGTTCTGTATCAGCGGAGACACCTTCGGCCAGCAACGTGGCGCGGATGGCGGCCAGCGCGTCGGTGGTGTTCAGCTTAGAGGCCTGCAGCAGGCGGTAGGCCTGGCGCAGGGCTTTGAGTTGCGCGGGGGTAAAGCCGCGCCGCTCCAGTCCCACCTTGTTCAGCCCGTAGGCGTGGTTATTGCGCTCAATACAGGTGAGTGAGTACGGCAGCACGTCCTGCGTAATCGTCGTCCCACCGCCAATGTAGGCGTAGCGTCCAATGCGGCAATATTGATGCACCGGGCACAGCGCGCCGACAACCGCGTACTCTTCGATGATGACGTGGCCGGCCAGCGTGGCCGCGTTGGCCAGGATACATCCGTCGCCGATCTGCGAGTCGTGGCCGATATGCACATAGGCCATGATGAGGCAGTCGGAGCCGAGGCGAGTAACGCCGCCACCGCCAACCGTTCCGCGCGAGATGGTGACTGACTCGCGAATGGTATTGTTATCGCCCAGCTCACAGTGCGTGGCTTCGCCTGCGTACTTCAGGTCTTGCGGCGCAATGCCGATGCAGGCGAAAGAAAAGATACGGTTGCCGCGCCCGACTGTGAGATGGCCGTCGAGCACTACATGGGAGACAAGCTCGCACTCCTCGCCCAGCACGACATCCGGCCCAATCGTGCAGTACGGGCCGATGCTGCACGAGGCGGGAATCTGCGCGCCCGGTGCAATGATCGCGGTGGGATGGATGTTGCTCACTCGGCGGAGGCTCCGGCTGGCGAGGCGGCGGGTTCGGCGGGCTTGCGGTTGGTCATGGCGCACATGACGGTGCCGTCGCAGACCAACTTGCCGTCGACGGTGGCTGTGCCGTGCATCTTGACGGCGTTGGAGCGCCAGTTCAGCACGGTGACCTCGATGCGAAGTTGGTCGCCGGGAACCACCTGACGACGGATCCTGGTTCTATCGATGCTGGTGAAGAGCATGAGCTTGTTGGCGCGATCGGCTGCGGAATACTCGGTCAGCAGCAACGCCGCGCCTGCCTGTGCGATCGCCTCGATGATCAGCACCCCCGGCATGATGGGGAAGTTGGGGAAGTGGCCGGCAAAGTGAGGCTCGTTGATGGTCACGTTCTTTATTGCGACAACGCGCTTCCTGGGCTCTATCTCGATCAGCCGGTCGATCAGCAGGAAGGGATAACGGTGGGGAAGCAGGGACATGATCTGGTTGATGTCCATGGTTTGGGTGTCTGCGGCGGGCTGGTTAGAAAGGTCGCTCATCTCACGCTTGAGTATAAATGCCCGCTACTTCTTCTTCAGCGCAACGCTGGGATCGAACAGGGAGGGGTCCATGGGCAGGTTGTACACGACCTTGGTGTAGTAGCGCTGATTGGACATATCGCCGTTGTGGTAGCGCGTGATGGTCATGGGAGTGGGCAGGCCCTGAATGGTATGGTAGTCGTCGTAGGTTTCGGCGTCCTCGTCGTAGTCGTTGAACTGCGCATTCCGCGAACGGAAGGTGCGCTGGATGGGCAGGTGGCTAGCTGCGTCCAGGTCGAAGGTAACGGCGTCGTTATTGGCTGTAAGCACGCTGACGCGATCGGCCAGGCGGCGCTCCACCATCAACGTGCCCTCCGCCACGATGATTACGCCGGGTGCTTTAAGCCAGTCGTGGACCACGGTCTCAATGGAATGCGCCTGGCGCCGGTAGTAGTCCTCCACCTGCTCCTTGGGCAGGTCAGTCTGGCCCTTGTAAGTCACCTCATAGCCATGGCCCTTGGTCCATATCTGCACCACGTCGATCTTCTTTCCCGGCTCGATCATGCCGCGCTCGGTGAGGAAGCCAACGCGGTCCGCCTCGGGCTGGCCGTTCAGAGCCAGGCGGCGCTGCTCGTGGTACTCCGTGATATACGGGTTGGGCTGGCCGTGAAAGAAGGAGGAGGTGCGGCCATCGATCTGGATGGTGGCGCGGTTTAGCCACATCTGGCCGCCCAGCGCCGCAATCATCTGGTCGATGAGCTGGCGTCCGCGCTCAGTGTCGCTCTGGCCGGTCGTAACAGAAGCAGGCGCGGCGCTGGGAATGTCGGATGCCTGCGCGCGAAGTCGCTGAGGCGCAACCAGCAGGGTCGCGGCGGCGAGGAGGAGCGTGGTTGGTACAACAAAGCGCTTCATGGTGAACAATCTTTGGGCGTAAACACCGCTCGTTGCCTCCAGTATACGAGGCAGCAAGATTTTTGGCCTGTTTGCAGCGGGATCGAGCATCGCGGTTAATGGGAACCTGATGGGGCGCCGATTAAAGGGATGTGAGAGCTATCCAATGGCGTTCTGGAGTTGGCATGATCAGGCGATTTGCAGCGATTGTATTACTGGCGGGGCTGGGCCTTGCGGTAGTTGGATGCGCCGACTTGACTCGCCCACAAGCTGGCGGGGTGAGCAGCGGTCTAATGCTGATGGACCCGGAGACAAAGACTAGCTACAACCTGAGCGTGTCGGATGGTTCGTTGATGCTGACAGAGATTGCTAGTTGGGGAACGGTAACGTCCTTTCCGGGATTGATCGACAACGTGACCGGCGCGCAGTATTCGCTGGATGTGTCTGGCGGCGCGCTGACTCTGGTTCCGGGCGCGAACACCACACCGGGGAGTTTACTGATTGACCTTGCAGATACGGCGACAGCAAAGAACTACGCGCTGACTGTCGTCAGCGGAGCGCTGACTTTGATTCCAAGTTAGACAGGATGTGACATGGTACGACGCTTAGTACTTTCAATGACGCTGCTGTTGTCTCTTGCACTGACCTATGCCCTGCCTTCGAGTGCACAGACCAGGACCTTTGTGGCATACATGGGGAGCTACGCTGCCGGGACGGTTTACAACGTGAACGACATGGTCTCGATGGACGGCGAATTTTATATATCGCTGGCGACCAACAATACTGATAACTCGCCGGCGACCAGCACTTCGCAGTGGGCCATGATGGGCTCCGGCGGCAAGACAACCGGCTCAACTGGGGTGATAGCGACGGCAGGGCCTATGGGACCAGCGGGACCGGCGGGGCCGGCAGGCGTTAGTGGAGGACCTGGAGCAACTGGAGCGACGGGCACGGCAGGGCCAGTGGGAGCGGCAGGGCCGATGGGACCGATGGGGGCGACTGGACCGGCGGGAGGTGCGGTAGCCGAGACTCGGACGCTGAGCGTGGCGTATCAGAAGGGGTACAACCTGGCAGGAGGAAGTAGCCTGACACTGTTCTCCGCGATCGGCCCGGGCAACGTGGAGCGCATCCAGTTGGCAGGGGGTTACAGCCCAGGCACACCCACGCCAAACGCAGCAAATACACTGTTGACGATTGCGGTAGACGGCAAATCCTATACCTCCACGCTGGGGATGTTCTTTCTATGGAATGGCTATTCGACAAGCGATGGAGTGGAAGCAACAAGCGACCTTTTCCTCAATAAATACCTTGGCATCACCGTCGGGACAAGCGACAGTGTTGCGGGCTATCGGCGCATCTATATCAAGTACAACAGCAGCATCCAAATTTCCATCGCGATGCCGCCCGACTCGGGAGTAGTGTGGTGGTCGCAGGTGGACTACTATCCGGGGGTTGCCCCGGCCGGGCGCTACCCTGCAACACGCAACATCTTTCATATGGCAGACAACGAATGGGCGAGCTCCAACATTGCGGCGAACCAGGTCCTCACTGTCATTCCCGCAGTCAATGGGCCGGGAGAGCTGGAGAGTATTTACTTTGTATCGTCTGCGCCGGGCCAGGTGGAACCACACTGGCTTGAGATGAACCCGGACATCGCGGTGGACGGCACCGACTACCGCTACGGCGGGACGGAGGACTTCTTCGGCAATCAGTTTTATGGAGACCAGTTCCACGGCCGAGCGGATGAGTACGGCATCGCGCGTTACTACAGCTCCGGACCGCCGGACAACACGACATACTGGTCTGGCTACCGCTACTTCAAGGATTCGCCGATGGTGTTCAACACCAGCCTGGGGATGACCTGGCAGAACATATCTGCGGGGAACGGGCCGGCAACGCGCGTAGGCACTCTTGCGGTGTATTACACGACCAATTAGAGCCTTCGTGGAGCCGGTCTCATCCGGCAAGCACTGCACCCCCATTCACGTTGAATATCTCTCCCGAGATGAAGCCAGCAAAGGGAGTGCAGAGGAACAGAATCGGGCCTGCGATCTCGTCGACGTGTCCGGGGCGTCCCACGGGGATGGTGGGGTTGGTGCGCGCGGAGTCTTCCGGGCGGTCGAAGACGGAGCCGGTCATCTCGGTATGCGTCCAGCCGGGGGCGACGCAGTTGGCATAGATGCTGTGCGGAGCTAGCTCGGATGAGAGTGACTTGGTGAGCGCAATAATCGCGCCTTTGCTGGTGGCGTAGTCGGCGTGGCCGCCTTCTCCGCGTTGTCCGGCAGCGGAGGCGATCAGCACAATATGGCCGCGCGCGGGTTGCAGCGGGACATTGCCGGCGGTGATTCGAGGGTCGACGACGGGGCGAGGGCGGGTGAGCATGTGGGCGGCGGCGGCGTGTACCAGTCCGAAGACGCTGTCTACGTTGGTGGCCTGGGTGCGACGCCACTGGGCAGAGCTCATGTCGGCGACCGTAGTGGGGACGGGCGGCCAGATTCCGTGGTTGGCGACCAGAATGTCCAGATCGCCGAAGGCCTCCAGGGTACGCGCAACCAGGACTTCGCCATCTTCAGGAGTAGCCAGCACCTGTTGAATGGGGAGGCAAGCCGTTGTGCCTCCACACTCCGCGGAGAGAACATGGGCCTGCTCTGCGGCAGAGCGGTAGCTGAACGCAACGCGTGCTCCGGCCTTGTGGAAGAGGCGAACGGTGGCTGCGCCAATGCCGCGCGAACCTCCTGTGATGAGGGCAGTGCGGCCCAAAAGCGAGAGGGTGACGCCGGGGGTGGGATGAAATTCATGGCTCATGGCTTCATTTTGCATCAGAGGAACCTGTCGGCATCGGATAAAATTCATGCGGACGGTAGTTGGGCCATGTACTCATCTCCAATCGAGGAGCAAACTGCATGAAAATAGCGGTGTTGATCGCGCGTATTCTGCTTGGTCTGGTGTTTGTGGTCTTCGGGTTCAACAAAATTATTCCATTCCTGCACGCGGCCATGCCAACCGGCGATGCGGGCTCACTGATGGGACTCATGTACACCCACGGGTGGTTGACGTTCTATGGATTTGTAGAGACTGCATCCGGACTGATGCTGCTCTTCGGGCGGTATGTGCCACTGGCGCTGACCCTGCTTGCGGGAATGATTACCAATATCCTGCTCTTCGGCATCACGCTAGTACCATCCAGCCTTAAGGCCGGATTGGTGGTCGGATTGCTAGAAGCCTTCCTGGTGTACGCATACCGGGCCTCGTTCGCCGGGATATTCAACCGCAGGGCGCAACCGTCCTAGGACAAGAGTATTGCTGGATTGGTGGCGCAACTCGCTAGTGCGGCCCGGCGGCTGTAGATACCTGCTACTTCTTAGACCGGGCATCCAGCAGCTTACGCCGTGCGGCGATCAGTCGTCGCTGCTCAGCCGCGGGCAATGCCAACGTGGCGCGGATCTTCCTGGGCAGCTTAGCCAGCGTGATCTCGTAGGCCGCACGCAGCTCGCGCTGCCACTCGGCATCGCGGAAGACGTCCCAGCGCTCGGCGGCAACCCAGTGGATGCGCGCCATATAGGGTGCTGGGACCAACCCGTCCCTCTCCACCAGCTCGGCATAGCGCGCGGGACCGGCGGAGTACGAAAGGATCAGATGCGGCCTGTCTGCGGTGGGGTCGGGCGGTTCGTCCAGGTCGATCAGCGCGAACATCTTACCGCCGATGGCCTTGTCGCCCGCCCAAAAGACCAGGTTCGCCCCCCACTGCATCGTCTCCGTCACATGCGGCAGGGTCAGTAGATATGCGCGCAGCCGTTCGGCATCCATGGCTACAAGGTACAGGATCGCGCGGCTTTGGGTTCAAGCGGGTGCTGGAGAATACTGTTTTGCTTAAAGGCATGGGTTCACCCGTGCCGTAAACTGCTTTATTTACAACCCGGCTTTAGCCGCCGAGGGCAGATTTAAGATGACACATCGACTTCTTCAATACCTCTTCAAGCCCATCAGGATTCAAGTCCCGCAATGTTCCTCCATCCACAAGATTGCCGTCCAGCGGGTGTGATGGATGTCACTGCAACCGCAATGTTTGTGGCGTAACTTCCCGGCCAGAGGGAAGTCTGATGAAAACTCGATGCGAACAAAATCACCTCTCCAAGTTGTTTCTGGGCACGGCTGGGTTTGGATGCTTTGCCGGATTGCTGCTCCTCGCGAGCTGCAAACAACCGGCCCCTGTGGATACCAAGGCAATAGAAACTACCGTAAAGAATGCCGACGCGCAGGTCCTCAAGGCCGCGACGGCGCACGACCTCACCACCTTGCTCACCTTTTACGCCGACGACGCAGTCTCGCTGCCGGCCAACGAGGAGCTTCTCACCAACCGCTCGGAAATGCAGAAGTCGTGGGCTGAGCGGCTGACTCCCGGGGTTAGCGTCTCCTGGACACCGATGTACGTGGAGGCCGCCAAGTCCGGTGACCTAGCCTACATCCTTGGCTCCTACACCATGTCTACCAAAGTGGCCAAGGGCAAGCCCATCACCGACAAAGGGAAATACCTCGCCATATGGAAGAAGCAGCCCGACGGTAGTTGGAAGGTCGAGGCAGATACCTGGAACTCCGACCTGCCGCTGAAGGGAAAATAGCCCAGGCCAGCACCGCGACTATGCTTTATGCCGAGGGATCTGACTAGCATGGTGCGACGGCGGAGATCTTCGTCCGCCGCCGCGCAGTGGGCTTCTACATGGGTTTGCTAGTCAGCATGGGTTGCAATCAGGCTTCGAGGAGGTGTGCGAGTTTGTCGAAGCTGCCAGCCCATCCCTTGTTGTGTCCTTCGCGCGATTCTTCGCTGTTGAAGTTCTCGTGGATGAGGGTAAGTTCGGTGCCGCCTTCAACGTCTTTGAGCGAGACGGTGACGAGAGAGTCCTCGCCGGGTTGCCAGTTGGACGACCATGAGAACTGCAGCAATTCGTTAGGCACAATCTTGGTGTATTCCCCGAATGCCGCAGTGCTGGTCCCCCCGCAGGCCTTGCCGTCGGGTGGTGCCTGCTGATTGTTGGGTGCGAATTCGATGCGGTATGCGCCGCCCACGCGCACATCCAGCGACACGTCGGGGGTGTGCATCGCTGCCGGGCCAAACCACTGCTTGAGAATCTCGGGGTTGGTCCACGCCTCGTAGACACGGGCACGCGGCGCGCGAATGACGCGGGTCTGCGAGAGCATGAAGGTGGGGACGGATTTCGTGGGGGCGGATTCGAGAGTCGGCATTTTATTTCTCCTTTTTTCCCGCAGTCTGGCCCGACGGCTGGGTCGATTCGAGGTGGCTCTGGAGGCGGTCGAGCGCGTTGCTCCAGAAGACTTCGTAGTAGGCAAGCCAGTCTTGCGCTGCCCGCAGAGGTTTGGCATTGAGACGCACCACGCGACTGGTGCCACGCTTCTCCCGTTCGATGAGAGATGCCCGCTCCAATACGTCCAGATGCTTGGAGACGGCGGCCAACGACATGTTGTAGGGCCCGGCCAGTTCGCCGACCGTCCGCTCGCGACGTGTGATCTCGCGGAGGATGGAGCGGCGCGTGGCGTCGGCCAGCGCGTGGAAGACAGAATCGAGGGCGGCGATACGTTGTTCAACCATATGGTTGAATATAGCGCACAGCAAATCCTTTGTCAACCGTTTGGTTGAATGTTCCTTTTGGCCGGAACGAATCCACATTTTTGCTTAACATCTGCCGTCCAGTACCGTTGCTTCAATCACCAATCCTGAGTCTCAATTCATCGCTTCGAAAGATGCATCGGGCAGTGCCTTTATACTGAACATATGCCTATGTTTGCGTCTGTCGACGAGCAGTTGGATCTGATTACCAAGGGTGCGGCGGAGATCATTCCGCTGGAGTCGCTGCGCGAGCGCATCGCGCAGTCCGCGGCAAAGGGCGTGCCCATGCGCATCAAGGCCGGCTTCGATCCCACCGCGCCGGACCTGCATCTGGGCCACACCGTCCTCATCCGCAAGCTGCGTCACTTCCAGCAGCTTGGCCACACTGTCATCTTTCTCATCGGCGACTCCACCGCGCTCATCGGCGACCCGACTGGCAGAAATGTCACGCGCAAGCCGCTCAGCCGCGAGGAGATCGACCGCAACGCCGAAACCTACAAGGCGCAGGTCTTCAAAATCCTCGACCGTGAAAAGACCGAGGTCCGTTACAACTCCGAATGGCTGGACAAGCTGGGCTATGCGGGGCTGATTCATCTCGCCGCCAAGGCTACCGTCTCGCAGATGTTGGAGCGCGAGGACTTTCATCAGCGCTTCAAGGAGGAGCAGCCCATCAGCGTGCACGAGCTGCTGTACCCGCTGGCGCAGGGCTACGACTCCGTCGCGCTTAAGTGCGATGTGGAACTGGGTGGGACAGATCAGAAGTTCAATCTGCTGATGGGTCGCGAGCTGCAGCGCAAGGACGGGCAGCCGCCGCAGATCGTCCTGATGACGCCGATCCTGGAGGGCCTCGACGGCGTGCAGAAGATGTCCAAGTCGCTGGGCAACGCGATCGGCATCGATGAGCCACCCGGCGAGATGTACGGCAAGGTCATGTCCGTCTCCGACGAGCTGATGTGGAAGTACTACACACTGCTCACCGATCTGCGCGCGAGCGAGATCGCCGCGATGCAGGCCGAGGTTGCGGCGGGCAAACTGCATCCCATGCAGGCGAAAAAAAATCTTGCCCGGGGGATTGTCCGCGACTTCCACTCGTCCGCCGCCGCCGACACCGCAGCAGAGAATTGGGCAAAGCAGTTTCAGCAGCGCGCCGTCGCCGAGGATGCTCCGGTAGTTCAGATCTCGCTTGCCACAGAGGGATTGCAGATAGAGCCGGGAGTTGCGCGGCTGCCGAAGCTGCTAGTGCTGGCAAACCTAGCTGGTTCGGCCAGAGAGGCCACGTCCAAGATTGTCGAGTTCGCAGTCAGCGTGGACGGCGAAAAGTTCACCGAAAAGCTGTTGAAGGGCGTGAACGCGGGCGGCTCGGTCGCGCTGCGGCTGGGCAAGAAGAGCGTGCGCGTGGAGTGGATCAAGTGAGCTAGACGGCACCGCCAGGTGTTGCGGTATTAACCATCGCGAAACAATGCGTGTCTAAGGAGAACGATGAAGTTGAGTACGAAATTCTGGGGTGGTACATTGTGCGCGATGCTCGCTGCACCGTCGCTGTTGTTACAGGCGAGGGCGCAGGATGCAAAGCAGATTGTGCAGCAGGCGGTAACAGCCGAGCTGGCTGCCAACCACGACGACCAGTCGCACTGGCGCTACCTGAGGACCGAGGCGGGGGGCAACTCGTCGATCGTCGTCGAGACCGAGAATGGGGCCATCAGCCGCCATCTACAGGAGAACGGCAAGCCGGTTTCGGCGGAGACGCTGGCGGAGGAAGATCAGCGCACGCAGAAGTTCATCCATGACCCGGCGGAGCAGAAGAAGCAGCGTGCCAATGGCGCGCACGACGACAAAAGCGCGGTGGAGCTGATGAACCTGCTGCCTCAGGCCTTTCTATGGAAGGTGGAGAGCGAGACGCCGGAGACGACGACGCTTCACTTTGAGCCGGACCCCAACTTCCATCCGCCGGACATGGAGGCGCGAGTGATGGGAGAGATGAGCGGGACGCTAGTGGTGGAACGCAAACAGCATCGCATTCGCACCTTCCAGGGACGCCTGGGCAGCGATGTCACCATCGGATTCGGCCTTTTAGCACGCATCAAGCAAGGCAGCACCTTCGACATTGAGCGCAGGTTGGTGGCGCCGGGTTACTGGGAGATCACCGAGACGCATGTGCACATCCGTGGCCACGCGCTGTTCTTTTATACAATCGGGCAGCAGGAGGACGAGGTGAAGACCGAGTTCACATTGGTGCCCCTGGGCACAACGCTGGAGCAGGCGGTGGGGCTGCTGAAGAGCGCGGCGAAGTAGCGCTGGCTGAGCGCGAGTGATGTGCGGCGCGGTATTCGACCCCGACGCGCGATATTCTATGCTGGATGGCACGAACTCCGTATCCACAGACTGACCGCGAACTGGTCCGGCGCATCGAGCGCTCGGCGGGACACCGCGCCGGATACAAGCAACTGGTTCGTGAGCTGGGATTGGGTGGCGGACGCGAGCGGCGTCTTCTACTGGAGCAGCTTGCGCGGCTCACGGCGCGCGGCGAGTTGGTGAAGACTGAGCTGGAACAGTGGGCTCTGCCGGAAGCAGCGTTCGACAAGACGGCGCGTATCCCGCGCAGCGAGACGCAACCACAGGAGATGCGTGCTGGTCAGGAGCTTAGAGCAACGCGCGATCGTCTGCTGGCTGGCAAACTCGATCTGCATCGCGATGGCTACGGCTTTGTGCGCCCCAATGGCAGCACCAATCGTGACGACGATCTGTTTATTCCTCCCAATGAACTGAACGGTGCGATGCAGGGTGACGAGGTACTGGTGGATGAAGCTCCTCCCGGGCGGGATGGTCGGCGATCGGGCCGCATCGCTCGCGTGCTTACGCGACGCAATCCCACCGTAGTAGGCATCTTCCACTATGCGCGGGCACGCCGCAGCCGGGGCGCATGGGACGATGCGCCGCTGCTGCACGGCAACTACGTCACGCCGCTGGATGAGCGCATGACAGGCGCTCCGGGGGGCGGCGCAATCCTGATTCCCGAGGGCGCGGAGATTCCCGCAACGCCCGTGGTGACACCGCACCGCGTTCTTGGAGAAGAGGCCCAGACGCAGCAACACAGGTGGAGCATTCCGGAGGACGCGCCGAGTCATACTCCGCTGGAGGGACTCGCCGTCGATGTGGAGATCACGGACTTCCCCGCTCCCGGCCGTCCCGCGCGCGGACACGTACTCGAGGTGCTCGGCCCGCCGGATGCCTTCGGCGTGGACGTGGAGATTGTGATTCGCAAACATCATCTGCCGCATGTATTTCCAGCGAATGTGCTGGCCGAAGCGAGCGAGTCTGCCGCGCAAACCTTAGATAAGCTTGCCGCGAACGAACTTGTACAGCGGCGCGATTTTCGAGGCCTCCCCATCGTCACCATCGACGGCGAGACGGCGCGTGACTTCGACGACGCAGTGCTGGTCACACCGCTGGCCAATGGCAACTGGCAGCTTCAGGTCCACATTGCCGACGTAAGTCATTATGTGCGGCCGGGGACGGCGCTCGACCTCGAAGCGCGCTTGCGCGGCACCAGCGTCTACTTCCCGGACCGCGCGGTTCCCATGCTTCCGCCGCAGCTCTCCAACGGCATGTGCAGTCTGCGTCCGGACGAGGACCGCCTGGTGCTGAGTTGTCTGATGGAGATCGATGCGCGTGGCGAAGTGCTGGGCTACGAGGTCTGTGAGGGCATCATCCGCAGCGCGAAACGGATGACGTACACGCAAGTGCAGGCGATACTCGACAGCGGGACGGATGCCCCGACCGACGCGGATCGGTCTGTTTGTTCTGAATTCCACGAATTTGTAACTCATTTTGAGCGAATGCATCAACTCGCCCTCAAGCTGAATGCCAAGCGCCACCGCCGCGGCTCCATCGACTTCGATCTGCCGGAACCAGTGATCGAGTTCGACCCAGATGGCAACATGCAGTCCATCGTGCGCTCCGAACGCGGCTGGGCGCATCGCCTCATCGAGGAGTTTATGCTCAGCGCCAACGAGTGCGTTGCAAGATGGATCGAGCACAACGCAATTCCCGGCATCTATCGCATCCACGAAACGCCCGACCCCAAGCGCATCCTCGACTTCGAGGAGACGGCCAGCGGCTTCGGCTACTCGCTCGGATTCTCCAGCCTGCCGGTGAAACGGATGACAATGAAGGCCGACCGGCGCGATACCAGCAGAAGTGGGCGCAGTCGCGAGGTCAGGACGTGCGAGGTTGCGGAGGCGATCCCGGTAACGCCACAGATGTATCAGCGGCTGACTGCGAAGATCGCGGGCAAACCGGAGGAGCGCATCCTCAGCTACCTGATGCTGCGCTCGTTGAAGCAGGCGCGCTACAGCGAGAAGAACGAGGGCCACTTCGCGTTGGCCAGCCCCTGCTATACGCACTTCACCTCGCCTATCAGGCGTTACCCGGACCTGATCGTCCATCGCCTGGTCCGCGATCTAATTAACGCGGGCGCTAACACGCACGGCGAAGCAATTCTAAGTACAGACCCGCAACCGTGGCAACAAGATACTCAATCCGTTACACATCCAAAAATAGTGGCGCGAAGACCAGAGGCATATGCGTCGGAGCCAATCCCCGAACCGGAGCTGTCCGCCATTGCAGCCGAGTCCAGCCAGGCCGAGCGCCGCGCGGACGACGCCGAACGCGAGTTGATGGAGTGGAAGAAGATGCGCTTCATGGAGGACCGCGTCGGCGAAGACTTCCAAGGCATCATCCTCTCCTGCACCAAATACGGCTTCTTCGTCGAACTGGATGAGCTGTTCATCGAGGGCCTGGTTCCCATCGCGTCGCTTAGCGGCTGGGGGTCGAACGTGCGCTTCGTCTTCCGCGACACGGACAAGCAGATCGTCAGCACGCGCACCGGGCGGGCCTTCAAGATGGGGCAGCGCGTGCATGTACTACTGGACCGCATCGACCGCGAACAGCGACGACTGCAGTTTGCCCTGGTGCCTTCAAGTGAGCAGGCTGAAACAAAGTCGCAGCGCAAAGACAACGCTGCTAAGGACCTGGAGTTGGCAGGCAACGCGAACATACCCGCGTCTCCGGACCGCGCAGGCAAGCGGCGTGGCAAACCCGGCAACCGCAAGCAGGGCAAAACGAAGTCCGGAGCACGAGGAAGGGACAAGAAGGCCAAAGGCAAACGTGGATAATCCCCGGTACAATCGGAAGAGACTCAGGAGAGAACAAACATGGCGCACATGGTTTTTTGCATGAAGTACAAGGCTGAGATGGAAGGGCTGGATGAACCGCCGTTCGACTCCGACTTCGGCCAGAAGATCTACAAGAATGTCTCCAAGCAGGCGTGGAGCGAGTGGGTGGAGCGGCAGAAGATGCTGCTCAACGAGTACCGCCTACAGCCCTGGACGCGCGAGGCGCAAGAGTTCCTGGTGGAGCAGATGAACGGCTTTTTCTTCAGCGAGGGCGACGGCGGATCGCTGCCAAAGGAGTATGTGGCTCCCACCCATTGAGCGATCACGGCCCGCGTGAGAAGACCGGCGCGGCTCGTGTACACTTAACCCTGCACCTACCTCTGCCGCCGCCCGCCTGGGCGACGCGCGAAACAAGTCGGGACGTGGCGCAGCCTGGTAGCGCGCATCCTTGGGGTGGATGAGGTCGCTGGTTCGAATCCAGTCGTCCCGACCATTCTCTGTAGGGCATTATTTCTATTTCTATAGAGAATTCAGAATTGTCCCCTCTCCCCCTCAGCGTAGCGGATGAAGAAGAATCTCTGCGTTTTCTTAGTGCGCAACGATCCACATCATGAGTGGAAATACTTTAAACCCCGGACTTCCACACTATCTGAGCCAGCAGCAGAAGCATCTCAGCAGCCAGCAGCACGATGATGATCCACTCCAGCACATGTTCCTGCCGTGCGGCGCGATACTCGCCCATGCGCTGACCGCTCATCTCGTAGATCCCCTCGAAGACCTCCAGTTGCGCATCGACGGTCTCCAGTCTGGCTTCGATCCGCGCTTTCTCGCGCAACTCTTCGCCGAGCTTCCGGCCAGCCGCGGTTAAGCTGGCCGTCGCTTCGTATAGATGCGGTTCAATCCGTGCAAAACGAATGCGCCGCTGCAGCACCCGATTCATGCGCGCCCCCACAATCGCGCTGCGCTCCAGATCGGCCGTCGTCACATCGAATGCCAGCGCCTTGTCCTGCTCAAGCTCTTCCCATGTCTCCGCGATCTCATATTCGATCCGCCGCAGTTCGCTCTCATAGTGAGTGAATTCGACGACGGCTGACAACAGTGATTCAGTCTGTTCAGAATCGCATTGCAGCAGCACGCGGCCGGGACGCCACATCAGCTCGACACCGCGAACCTTGACGAAGACCGGCGGTACAGATTGGTCGCCGCTCTTCTCCATCCACTCCACCAAGCCCTGGTTCGCCGCCAACGGTGTCCCTTGCAGTTGCGCGGGTGCAGGCAGAAGGACAACTTCCAGTTCGTCGCCGCGCGGCTCTGCCTCAATGTTGCCCGTTGCAACGGCCTCGCACAGTACGGCATAACCCGTGGCCGGATCCTTGAAAGCCATCAACACAACGTCGTTGCCGGTGATCGCTTCGACAAATCGAATGCAGCGTTGCCTGGCGCCGTTGTCGTGGGCCTTGACTGTTTCACTCATACTTTGCACAGCTTCGCTCATAAGCTTGCAGTCACCATGGAATCGGGAGTTCGTCTGCCGGATCGCTCCTCGACCGCCTCGGTCAGGTACTCTGCCACAAAATCGGCGGAGTCGAGCACACCGTTTATCGTCGAATCGAAAAGATAATCGCCCACCGCAAAGAGGTTCGGGTGCGCAGGCTCCGGAATGTGGCGTGATTCCATATCCAACACCGGCCTGCCTCCGGGAAGCCCATTCACCGAGCCGATCCATCGGTGTACTTGCCCCTCCACAAACAACTCTCGCCCGCGTTGCAGGAAGGAGGGCAGCGAATCGATCGCCCGTCGTATCAACTGTTCGTCGGTATGATTGCTGGCCACCATCGCTGCATCTCCCGCCAACAGCCAACCCAGCACGCCGGCGCTGCGGCAGCCGTTGCGCGACGATTCGTCGTACAGGCAGCACCCGCCGAAAGCGTCCAGCATCAGGTACGAGTCCTGGAATGTCTGCTCCCAGAATATCTCGCGAAACAGCACACTCACACGCAGGTAGTGGGCCGGATAGTCGTAGCGCACACAGTGACGATGCATGGCTTCGCCCAGCGCATTTCCGCCCCACTCTATCAGAGGAATACATGCGTTGGGCAGCGCCACCACCACGAAGTCGTACTCTTCTGACACAATCTTTCCATGGCGAACGGAAAGCACACGCAACGTCTCGTCCTCTGCACGCTCCACACGCACCACCGGTTCGCGCAGCAGGATTCTCGCGTCAACACGCGACGCCAGTTCCTGGGGAAGCCGTTCAATGCCGCCTTCGATGGTGTACAGCCGCATGTAGCTGGAGTCGTTCATCAGATAGTTCTGCAACCCGTATGCGGCGCTGGTGCGATGCGGTTCCGTGGCCAGGTCGCTATGCACCAGGGTGCGAAGATACCGGCGCGCGGCTTCGTCGGGAACGTGCGCCAGTTCCTCGTAGAAACTCATGCCCATCTTAGGATCGGCGTTCGATTCCTTCCAATCCGAGTCGTAGTATTCCTGCGGGCTCATCCACTGCTTGGCACGCGCATCGAACTCCTGTAGCGCCTGCCGGGTCGGTTCTCCGTATACACGGCCAACGTCCTCCACATCGCGCAGCACCTGGTCATGCATGACAACCGCTGTGCCGCTCATGGGCGACACCTTCAACCCCAGTTCATCGACCAGTTCGCGCAGCGGGTCTTCGCCGGTCTGCGAATAGTCATACAGCTCCGCCGCTCCCGCCTCGTATGCCACCGGCGCAGACTCGAATTGCTTAGTCAGGATCTTGCCGCCCAGCCGCGAACTCGCCTCATAGATGGTGGCTTCAAACGGCGCGGAACAGTGCTGCTGCAACTGATACGCTGTCATCAATCCACCAGGACCGCCGCCGAGGATGGCAACTCGGCAAGACCTTGGCGCAGCTCTAAACCCATTCAAATCCGACATTCCCGCGCCTCTCCCATGGTGATTTAAACCGCGAAATATCCCCTTGGGAAGAAACACGGTTCTATCAACTTAGTAGTGCTCCGTGTCTTACATCCCCCATCGCGCCGGGCTAACCATGCCTCTTCAACCATATCTTTCATGAACGCAGAAGGGCTCACCCTCCCAACCCTTAAGACGTGGTCCGTGTGGCAAAGGCCGCAGTCCCCTCCCCTCTAAAGCGCTGGGCTGTTCCTATTTCAGAAATCATCCCAGAGGACTTCATGGAGTCTTATTGCTAGTCAGCGCCTCCATGGCAGCGTAATGATCGGGACTGGCCTCCAGCGCGAGGGAAAACTCTTGCCGAGCCTTGTCCTGGTTGTTCAGCCCAAGTTGACCGAGGCCAATCAGATAATGCGCGTCCGCAACCTGCGCGCGTTGCGCAGGAGTAGCCACCGGCTGGCTCATGGCCGGCGCGCTCGCCAGCGACTTGTTGCCGGTTACGATGAGCTGCGCAAAGATCGCCTTGGCGCGGTCCTCCTGCCCCAGCTTCTGCATGGCCAGCGCCTGATAGTACGGAGCGGCCTGCTCCTCGCGTACTCCCGCGGCCAGGCCGCCGATGTTTGCCCGGGTGCGCATCGGTCCGTTCCCGCTTGCCGCTGCGTCCGTCGTACCCGTGGATGCATCGGTCCATGCCTGGCGCGCCATCGCCGTATCGCCCGTCGCCACGTACGCCGTGCCAATCCAGTACGAGATCTCGCCCCGCCGCCCGCTCACATTGCCGGTCGCCTCCTGCAGACTTACCGGTGGCTGTAGTGCAGCCTTGTAGTCGGCCAGCGCCAGTGCGTACTGTTTGGCAATCATGTGTTGATGTCCGCGCTCCAGATTGGCGTTGATCCACGAGTCGCCCAGCGAGTAGCTCCCGCCGCCCTCCCAGGCGCGGAAAAAGCGCGACTGTAGCAGTTGGATCGCCGCGTCCGGCTTGCCCGCAAAGATGTCCAGGTTGATCTCGCGCGAGATCACTTCGTCGCGGTTCACCACTGTCTGGTGCGCTTCAATCACCGACAGCCGCTTGGCCGGCGATACGCCGTTCTCCTCATACAGCTTGTCCAGGTCGCTCAACACCATTGCGTTACCGCCGCATTGCACGCCCTTCTCCAACGCGGCCAGCGCCTTCTCCCGCTGATTACCCTGATTGGTATACACCATTGCCAGATTGCGATACACGACCGGGAAGTTTGCACCCAGCGCCGCCGACTTCTCCCATAGGGCCTGCGCCTGCTTCGGCTGCCAATCGTACAGCAGGTTGCCCAGATAGTACGGTGCGCGCGAATCGTTTGGGTTGATGCGCATTGCATCGTCCAACACAGCGATCATCTCCATCTGGAATGGGAAGACATAGTCCGGTGAGGCCTTTTCAGCTAGCTGGTCATACGTTTTGACCTTGTCCGACTGGTGCATCTGTCCGGCAAAGTAAGCCAGATAGTAGTACACCAACGGAGAGACCTTGGATTTGTCCGTGGTTGTGCTCACGATATGCGTCAACAGAGTCGTGCCGTCCTGCCACAGTCCCGCATCCATATAGTCCGCGGCAACCTCCAACCCGGTCGATGGGAACTGGCTCACCGTCTTTTCCAATACAGCAGAGCTGGCGGGCGAGTTCGTGGCCATCCACTGTTCCGTCAAGCCATGTACGTCCAGAGGATCGATCTTGCTCAGTGCGGCAATCGTAGCCTGCGCCTCGCTGTTGTGGCCAGTGTGGCGCAGTAGTGCGGCCTTCAGCGCCAGCGCCTGAATATTATTTGCGTTGGCCTCCAGCGAGTCCTGGTCCGCGGTCAGCGCCGCGCTGTAGTCGCCCTTGGTGGCATCAATCTCCGCAAGCGCAAAGTAGCCCGGCGACCTCCAGCCGCTCCACGTCGATTTGTAAAGCGCGGTGTACGCATCGTCTAGCTTGCCCTGCGCCTTCAGAGCCAGCCCGAGATAATAGAACGGTTCGCCATCCTTCGGCGTGGTGTAGCTGGCTGTGTCGCGCTCCAGCGCCTTGCGCAGATACGCCTCCGCTTCGGCAAATCGCCCGCCCTTGATTGCGTCGATCCCCATCACCGTATTCACGCGAATGTCGCCGGGATCGCGCCGCAACGCCTCGTTCCAGTACGCATAGGGATCGCCCGTGGGCGAGCGGAACTGCTCCATGCGCAATCCTGTCAGATACAGTTCTTCGTTGGTCTTGATATCCGATGGCGCGGGCGGGGCCTTCACCACCGCCGGCATCGGCTCCTTCTCCAGCCGTATCGGCGAGTATGCAACTAGCTCGCGTCCATCCGCGTTGAGCGCAGCGCGAAGATCGTGCTCGTCAGCACCGGCGGGTAATTGCACCTTCTTCACAAAGGAATGCCCTGGACTGATCGCAGTTTTTTCATCCAGCAGAACCTGGTCCTTCAGCTTCAGAGTTACCGTGGCCGATGGCCGAGCCTGGGTGGAATAGAAACCCACCGTGGCCGTACCGTCCTTCACCTCCAGATTGACCGCAGCATCCAGGTTCGCGTTCTTCACCCCGTCAATGTCGCGGAACGGATACCAGTACTGTGACCACAGCCGTGTCTCATAGGGCTGCATCCAGGTGTAATCCGGCTGATTGTCGCTGTATGCGCCCACCATCAGTTCGATGTAGGGGCCGTCGTTGTCCGTCAGCAGATGGTCCTGCTGGTGTCCCTGCGGACTATCGCCCCACGTCCAGAACTTTTGTCCCGGGACCACGTTATGGTCAGCCACGCTCATAATGCCCGCGTTCCTTCCATGATCGTATCCCGCGAAGAAATCCTCCTTGTAATTCCACGCAAACATGCTGCTTGCGGTCGCGTGGTTCTTGTACAGGCTCACGTCCACCCCGGAGGTGTAGTCCGCGCCCATGTAACGGGTCGTGGCAATCGGCCATGTCGTGAAGTCCACCTTGCCGTGGTAGGTCACAAACTGCGTGCTCGGCGGATAGATCACCTGGTAGTCGTCGTTCACATGCACCGCGACGTTGCTGAAGCTCAGCATCGAGGTCGGCACCGGCGTCCGGTTAATCATGCGGAACGCCGCCTTCATGTATGACTTCCCAGGAAACAGCGTCACTCCTACCGTCCAGTCCATCCGGTCGCGCAGCTCCAACTCGCCGATCCATACCGTCTTCGATCCGTCGGCGTTCTCCTCCACCTTGTACTGCATGGGCAGGAAGCTGGTGGCGCGGTGGTGGTGCGGCAGGTCCCACTCAATGCCGCCCGAGAGCCATGCACCCAGCAGGCTGATCAGCGCCGGTTTGATCACGTGCTGGTTGTAGATGAAGTTGTAGCCGTTGGTCTTGTCCACCGCCTCGAAGATCTTGCCGCCAATCTCCGGCAGGATGCCGATCTTCACATACTCGTTCTCCAGATAAACCATGGTGTACGTCTTGTCTTTCTTCTCCGTGGTCAGGTTGTCGTACGCCGGATAGGGATAGATGCGGTGCTGCGCGCCCTGCGACGTCCCGCCGTTATAAAACTGCGGGTTGGGGTTCGGCTCGCCCAGCAAGTAGGTCGGGATGGTGACCTTCTCTTCCCACACCTTCACTCCCGAAACGGTCTTCGCCGGGGCAGCGGCATTCGCCGTCGTGGCAGGCTTCGCCGTTGTAGCGGAATTTGCCGTGGCTGGGGACTTCACCGTTGCGGCAGCGGCAAACAGCAGGGTTGTGATCGCAAGACTGGATACCAAAGTAGTAGCGTAACGAAACATTCGCATCGTCATCTCTCCAAACAAATCTGTAATCTCTTGCAACAAATTCATCAAACTACAAATCAATCTCAAACCGCGCTGCCCAACGGCCACGGCGTCGACGGCGCGCCCGCAGCCGATGCCATGGGATGCCGTGCAAACGGCATCACCTTACCGGAATGCACGTCCTGTAGCCGTTTGTGCGTCACCTTGGCCGCTTCCACCAGCTCCGCATACGGCCGGTCGGTCACATCCACAAAGCCGATGTTGTAGTTCTCTCCGTCCATGCGTCCCATCACCGGCTCGTCGCGCCATGCAAACCAGTACGCGCCCAGGAACCACTCCAGCGATGCGGCCTGTTCCACATAGTAGCGATACGCAACGCCGCGCTCCAGTTGGCTCGCCGCCTGCACCAGACCGGCGGCCAGACCGTCCGCGGGAACGCCAATGTGATACTCGCCAATCAGGATGGGCCGTTCGCACAGCCGCGCCGCGTGGATGATCTGCCGCGTCGGCTCGTACTCATACACATTGATGCTGCACACGTCGAAGATGCGCGCCGCAATAAAGTACTCATCCGCCATCGTCCCGCCGTAGCGAGTCCCCAGAAGCAGGTGGTTCGGATCGTACTTGCGCACCGCGCCGCACACCAGTCCCAGATACCACTGGAAGCAGGCCAGCACAAACTCTCTCCTGCGCGCCGCCGTATCGCCCGCCGCCAAGAACTCCTTCAGCCTCGCCTGCGTCGCCGTCGCCGGCCCGCCCAGGATCAGCCCGCACAGCTCTGCCTCTCTCGCATTCCATGGTGGCTCATTGCCGATAAAGTATCCCAGCACCAGCGGATCGTTCTTGTGCGGTGTGCATTGCGTATTGGCCGCCGCGTCGATATCCGCCGCAAACTGCGCGGAGTACACATCCGGCATCCCCAGAAAGCTCGTGCTCTGTGGCCAGCGCAGCATCACCGTCCCCGGACGCCCCTGTCCGCCAGTCGTCATGCCCCACGAATCCAGCCGCGCATTGGTCCGCTTCACCGTGGCGCCCGCGTCGTTGCCGCCAAACCCCGCGCCTCCACCCGGCGCGCCATTGGTCCCGGTAGACAAGAACAGGTGCCCCTCCGGATCGACGAACCACCACCGTCCATCCACTTTCTCCACGCGGAAGAATCCCGTCGCCTTCACCCGGGTGTTCTTATAGCCGCCGAACTTCCCGTAGCCAAAGTCCGCCGGACTGCCGAAGGCCTTCTCCTCGGCCGCCAGTTCGCGCGCCAACTGCTCCTTGCTCTTGATCTTGCGCGGCCAATCCGCCAGCGCCCACTGGCCAAAGCTGTCCAGCTTCGCCCCCGGATCAAGAAACTCCGAGCCTTCATCCTTGGTCGATAGATGCACATTGCGTATCTCAACCGTCGGTTTGTTCAGCGGATACTCCATCGCAATGCCGATCGACTCCACCGTATGCAGGTCGCCAAACGGCCCCCACACCGAGTACCACGACGAATTCGTCCGCCGGTTCTGCGCCGAAGCCAGGTCGTTGCCCTTCGAGTCGCGCCCAATAAAGTATTGCAGTGGCATCGACGCGCGCAGCCACGCGTTCTGCCCAAAGCCAATTATCGACGCCGACCGCGGCCCATGCGTCGTATAGAACCAGATCAGCAGCCGCTGCGGAGAACTCATCCGCATCTCCATCACCAGATGCGTGTAGCCCGACAGGTCCGCCGGGGCCGTCTGTCCAAGCTCCTCCATCGTGATCTGCATCTCCGACGAGACACCCTCAAACACAAACCGACGCACCCCCGCCTCAACCGGCGCTTCCGCTTGCGGCTTGGCGACAACCTTTGCAGCAGTCTTCGGTTTCGCGACAGCCTGTGTCTTTGCACCAGCTTCTGGCGCAGCGGCAAAGGCGTGCGCTCCGGCAACCGCTGGTACTGCTCCCGCTATCATCTGCATCGCCTTGCGACGGGTAACGTTCATGGCCCATTTCCTCCCGGGGGTCTCTTGCACACTCCAACTCACGTCGGCGATCGTTCGCCATTGCCACCCGGAACGCACTTATCACGCAGACAAAACCGATATTTCCGGGTCGCTGGAATTGTATGCCAACCACATACCGTTTCGTCGCAACAAAATCAGGATCGCCATTGCCCTCCCAGCCCAGCCAGCGGCCGCAAGCATTACACTAAGGGCTATGCCTCCTTACCGCTCACGAACCTCGACCCACGGACGCAATATGGCCGGCGCGCGCAGTCTTTGGCGCGCCACAGGAATGCAGGATGGCGACTTCGGCAAGCCCATCATCGCCGTCGCCAACTCCTTTGCCCAGTTCGTTCCCGGCCACGTCCATCTCAAGGACCTCGGCCAGCTCGTAGCCGCGGAGATCGCCCGCGCCGGCGGCGTCGCCAAGGAGTTCAACACCATCGCCGTCGACGACGGCATCGCCATGGGCCACGACGGCATGCTCTACAGCCTGCCCTCGCGCGAGCTCATCGCCGATTCAGTTGAATACATGGTCAACGCCCACTGCGCCGACGCCATGGTCTGCATCTCCAACTGCGACAAGATCACCCCAGGCATGTTGATGGCCGCGCTGCGCCTCAACATCCCCGCCATCTTCGTCTCCGGCGGGCCCATGGAAGCGGGCAAGGTGATGCATGGCGGCAAAAGTAAAACCGTGGACCTCATCGACGCCATGGTCCTCGCCGCAGACCCCAAGGCCACCGACGCCGAAGTCGACGAATACGAGCACTCCGCCTGCCCCACCTGCGGATCGTGCTCCGGCATGTTCACCGCCAACTCCATGAACTGTCTCAACGAGGCGCTCGGTCTGGCCCAGCCCGGCAACGGCACCATCGTCGCCACCCACGCCGACCGCGAGCAGCTCTTCCTGCAGGCTGGCCGCACCATCGTCGATCTCGCCCGCCGCTACTACGAGCACGACGACCTCACCGCCCTCCCGCGCGGCATCGCCACCTTCCAGGCCTTCGAGAACGCCATGACCCTGGACATCTCCATGGGCGGGTCCACCAACACAGTCCTGCATCTCCTCGCCGCCGCGCAGGAGGCCCAGGTCCCCTTCACCATGGCAGACATCGACCGCCTCTCGCGCCGCGTTCCCAACCTATGCAAGGTCGCGCCCTCCGCGCCCAACGTCCATTTGGAAGACGTACATCGCGCCGGTGGCATCATGGCCATCCTCGGCGAGCTGGATCGCGCCGGCCTTCTCCATCGCGAGGCCCACACCGTCTACGCGCCCACCCTGGGTCAGGCCCTCGACACGCTCGACGTCAAGCGTGGAGTCGACCCCGTGGTCGACGAGTTCTTCCGCGCCGCGCCCGGCGGAGTTCGCACTACGGTCGCCTTCAGTCAAAGCAAGCGCTACGACGAGCTGGACCTCGACCGCGACGCTGGAGTCATCCGCAACGTCGAGCACGCCTTCAGCAAGGATGGCGGCCTCGCCGTCCTCTACGGCAACATCGCCGAAGAAGGATGCATCGTCAAGACCGCCGGCGTCGACGCCGCCCATCTCACCTTCACCGGCCCCGCACGCATCTTCGAGAGCCAGGACTCCGCCGTCGAGGCCATTCTGGGAGACAAGATCGTTCCCGGCAATGTCGTCCTCATCCGCTACGAAGGCCCGCGCGGTGGCCCCGGTATGCAGGAGATGCTCTACCCCACCAGCTACCTCAAGTCCAAGGGACTGGGCAAGGTCTGCGCCCTCGTCACCGATGGCCGCTTCTCCGGCGGGTCCTCCGGACTTTGCCTTGGCCACATCTCGCCGGAGGCAGCGGAAGGCGGTGCCATCGCCCTGGTCGAAGAGGGAGACATCATCGAGATCGATATCCCCAAGCGCATCCTGCGCGTCAACCTATCCGACGCCGAACTCGCCAAGCGCCGTGCCGCCATGGAAGCCAAGGGCGCATCCGCATGGAAGCCTGCAACCCGCGCGCGCAAGGTCTCGCAGGCGCTACAGGCCTACGCCGCAATGACCACCAGCGCCTCTCGCGGCGCCGTCCGCGACGTCTCCCGCATCCAGAAGTAGCGATTCACTAACCCCACATCGGGTGCCCCATTCATGCGCGCTTTTGCGCATGGGTGGGGTCGCATGGGTGGGATCAGGTTCGTCTGAGACTACGATGGAACCATGCCGAGCCATCTGAAGCGTTATCAAACCGAAGGCCACTACCACTTCATCACCTTCAGTTGTTACCGGCGACTACCGTATCTCGACAGCGCCCGCGCCCGGCGGGTGGCCCAGGTCTGAAATCAGTCACAAAATCGGGTGCCCCATGTCTCGCTTCTGAGACATGGGTTACGCGGATATTTTCCCCTCTCGCCCAGTGCATAATAATCTATGCCCTCTCTTTGGTCTCCAACCGACTGGCAGCAGCGATTGGCCGAGCTTCAGGCCCCCACCGGCGATCTGAAGGAAGCACCTCTGCGCCGCGACGTGCGCTCGCTCGGCGCACTGCTGGGCGAGGTCCTGCGCGAGCAGGCGGGCCTGCCTCTCTACCAGGCTGTCGAAGACCTGCGCCGCACCGCCATCGCCCGTCGCGAAGCCGACGCAACCGCGCTGGACGATCCCGACTCCGCGGACTCTCAGGCCGCGCTCGCCGGCCAGCACTTGCAGCACGCGCTCGCCCGCGTCCAGGCCCTCTCCAGCGACACCGCTTATCAGCTTGCACGCGCCTTCGCCTTCTTCTTCGAACTCATCAACCTGGCCGAGACCAATCACCGCAAGCGCCGCCGTCTCGCCCACCAGCTCGATCCCACGGCCGGCCCACAGCGCGGGTCATTACGAGGAGCGCTGCGCCAGATGCGTCTTGCCGGCATCTCCGCCGAAGACGCCCTCGCCCTGCTCGCCCGCATCACCGTTATGCCGGTCTTCACCGCGCACCCAACCGAGGTCGCGCGCCGCTCCGTCATGTCCAAGCGCCGCCGCATCTCCACCCTGCTGGAGCAGCTCGACCGCATCCCCGTGCCCGAGGCCGAGCTCGAAGCCCTGGAGCAGGAGGTCATCGCCGAGATTACCGCCCTCTGGCAGACCGACGATGTCCGCATGGCCCGTCCCGCCGTGCGCGACGAAGTCAACATGGCGCTCGACTACTACCAGTCCTCCATCTTTGCCACGCTTCCCGTGCTCTACTCCGAGGTGGCCGCCGCGCTCTCCTCCGAGTACGGCATCGAGACGGACCTCGCCGATCTGCCTCGCCTCATCGCCTTCGGTTCCTGGATCGGCGGCGACCGCGACGGCAATCCCTTCGTCACGCCGCGCGTCACCCGCTCCGCGCTGGCCATGGCCCACGGCCTGCTCCATGCCCACTACCGCCGCCGCCTGCAGAACATCTCCGACCAGCTTGGCAGCTCCACCCAGCAGGTCCCCATCTCGCCCGAATTTGCCGCTCTGCTGGAAGGCTACATGCAGCAACTGCGTGTCGCGGGACAAACCGCTCTCGAACAGCGCTTCCCCTTCGAGTCTGTGCGCCTGCTCGTCGGGTGCATGATGATGCGCCTCGGCGGCCCTCCGCAGATCTCAGTTCCGCCGCCCTCCGGCCCGCCGCTGAAGCCCTATGCGCGCGCTGAAGAGTTCGTCAGCGACCTCATGGTGCTGCACTCCAGCCTCATCCAAAACCGTGGCCGCCGCCTTGCTCAAGCGCTCATCGACCCGCTTCTGCTGGAGGCCCGCACCTACGGCCTGCACCTGCAAGCGCTGGACATCCGCCAACACGCGCGCGTCCACACCGCCGCCATCGCAGAGCTGGCCCAGAAGCCGGGTGCAACACCACCCAATAAACTCCAGCTTCCCCCTGCACTCACCGCACAAACCCGCGAGGTGATCAACACCTTCCGCTCCATCGCCGAACTGAAGCGCGCGTACGTCCCCGAAGCGTTGCCCCGCTACATCATCAGCGGATCTACCTGTGCCGAGGATGTACTCAACGTTCTGTGGCTTGCGCGCCTCGCCGGAGTCCGCGTTGAAGGCTGCGGCAGCCCGGACGGTTGTCCCGACAGCTCCGATCCCGGCCTGCAGCCCGTCCCTCTCTTCGAGTCCATCGAAGACCTGCGCCACGCTCCTGCCGTCTGTCGCCAACTCTGGACCTCCGATGCCTACAAGCCGCTGCTCGCCTCCTGGAACCAGCAGCAGGAGGTCATGCTCGGCTACTCCGACTCCAACAAGGATGGCGGCATGATCGCCAGCACATGGGAGATATGGAAGGCGCATCGCGCGTTGCATCAGGTGGCCTCCGAATGCGGCGTCACCCTGCGCCTCTTCCACGGTCGCGGAGGAACCGTAGGCCGCGGCGGTGGCCCAACCCATCGCTCCATCTTCGCCCAGCCCATGGACGCATTCACCGGCGAGTTGCGCATTACCGAACAGGGCGAAGTCCTCAACTGGAAGTACGCCGACGTCATCCTCGCAGAGCGCAATCTGGAACTCATGATCGCCGCCTCACTCGATGCACTCGCCCGCCCCGACGCCATCCTGCAGCACAAACAAGTGGGTGCCCCAGGTCTCGATTCTGAGACCTGGGATGGATCGTCGCCGAACTACACCCCCCAGCTCACCGGCGAGATCCTTCCCCACTGGGAGGCGGCCATGGACCAGCTCTCCGCCACGTCCTATGCCTTCTACCGCAAACACATCGTCGACAACCCAGACACCTTCACCTACTTCGAGCAGGCCACGCCCGTCGCCGAACTGGAGAACGCGCACATCGGCTCGCGTCCCGCCAAGCGCACGGATGCAAGCTCCGCCCGGAAGCGCAGCATAGAAGACCTGCGCGCCATCCCCTGGGTCTTCGGCTGGATGCAGTCGCGCCATGTAGTCCCCGCCTACTTCGGCGTGGGCCACGCCCTGCAGCACTTCATCCAGCACAACGACCCCAATGAGTCAGCTTCCGGATGCGTCATTCTGACCCCGAGTGAGCGGAGCGAGTCGAAGGGTCAGAATCTCGGTAGTTCCTCTTTGCGAGCCTCCGCAAAGAAATCCAAGAAGACACCCGACCTCGAACCTCAAACCTCAATCCTCAAACCTGGAACCCCGGAATGGGAGGCCGCAAACCTCGCCCAGCTTCAATCCATGGCCCGCGGATTTCCTCTCTTCATCGACATCATCCGCAACGTCGAGATGGCCCTGGCCAAGGCCGACTTCTCTATCGCGCGCTTGTATTCATCCCTCGTCGCGGACGAGAAGCTAAGGGCCCGCGTCTTCGCCATCCTGCACGCCGAGTTCGAACTCACCTACCGCATGGTCCTCGCCGTGCTCGGCCAAACCTCGCTGCTGCAAAAGAACAACGTCCTCTCCCAGTCCATCCGCCTGCGCAACCCCTACGTCGATCCCATGTCGCTCATCCAGGTCGAGCTCATCCGCCGCAAGCGCGCCGCAAGCGCCGCCGGCCAGCCCGTCCCCGCAGAACTCGACCGTGCCATCACCGCCACCATCAACGGCATCTCCGCCGGGCTCCGCAATACCGGCTGATGGTTCCGCCGAGTGCCCTATTCATCGCGCACAATAGCTTTGACATGACAAAGTTGCAGGCATAGAGTGTGTGGTGAATTGGGGCTTCGATTTCCGATGTGCCATGTTTCCCGAAGGATGGCTCACCTGGGAATCGACTTAGAGCCTGTTATGAACTTGGGCTGAGTAATTTGAATAGGTTGGCGAGCATGAGCCATGCGAAGGCGAGGTAGTGGTATCCGGCGAGGGTCTCGGAGAGGCGTTCGTAGTCTCTGGCGAGTCT
>Ga0181517_10001184_pt1 | contig 30064 bp, 23 predicted proteins | sample PEATcosm2014_Bin_31_FD_119748 | JGI IMG/M metagenome (GOLD analysis project Ga0181517, IMG submission 119748) | Peatland microbial communities from MTU Mesocosm Facility, Houghton, MI, USA - PEATcosm2014_Bin01_30_metaG | ecosystem: Environmental > Terrestrial > Soil > Wetlands > Peat | place... | reverse complement strand
GAAGCTTGGGAACCAGGAATTGCGTCCCCTTGGGATTGTCCAGTGAGCAACTTCTTGACACGATCTTTGTCGGCATCAAGCGGTCCATGTCGCTGGTCGGCTGTGTACCATTCGTTGCACCACGAAACGCGGTTTTTCGGGCTGGTACACGCCAGCACGATCTCCGGCCAAAAGCAAAGCCCGCTGCAATAGCGGGCTTTAGCGTCAAATCTCTGGTAGCGCTACCGGGAATCGTTTCTCGTCCGCCCCGGATTTCTCATCATTAATGGAAAAAGTGCGCCCAGTCAATAGCCTACGGCCGGATGGTCGTTTTGCGAAAATCCAGTATTGATGGAAAATTTTCAGGTGGTTTTTCGCGAAATGTAGTACAATGCAGTACAAAACCCTCGGGCGGTTTCAGCGCACTTCCGTGCGTGCGTCAAACCTATTGCGGCTTCTCAGGTAGAACCCGAGCAGTCCCGCCTCATCCAGCCCCTTGCGCGAATCCGCCTGCATTTTGCCACAAGTAGAGGGAAAATCAACGGCTGCCATGGTTCTCCTATGACGCTGATCACATCCTCAGAGATCGCTGGAATCACGCAAATTGGCACGCCGGTGTACAAAAGCCGTACATTTTCCGACTATCGTTAATCATCCTTCGAATGCGCGTAGATCAGGTGATGCACCGTTGGCTCGGTCGCAGTGTAACCGCGCAGCCGCTCCTCCAGTTGACGGTCTGCCTGGGTTTGCCGCTCGTGTTGGCGCATGTGCTCCGCCCAGGAATTCACTACGAATATCTCCAGATAATGGTCAGCAACCGCGGTATCGCGGAAAATTCCCCACCGATACGCGCCGTCGCGACGCCGCATACCGCCATATTTGTGTATGGCTTCGAGGAAGCCCGCTTCCCTCCCTTGAGGTACGACGTATTCGACCGTCACCAGCACCGGTCCCTGCAGCAGGTCGTCTGCAACTTCCTTGACCACAACAGGCATGCGCCAATGGTTCCAGGCGCTCAGGTCCGCGGGCGAATCCGGAAGCGTTGTGAAGAAGGCAAGCATCGTAGTCGCCGCGGTTCCAATGCCGGCATACAGCAGCGCAACATGGACGCCGGTCCTTTGGGCGACCACACCCCAGGCTGCACTCCCCAGCGCGAACGCTCCCTGATACACAAGGATGAAGATCGCAAGAACTCGTGCGCGCACCCAGTCCGGCGCCAAGTTCTGCACCAAAGCGTTGATGAGTGAGATGAAGATGACCCATGCCGCACCGCCAACCAGCATGACGGGGGCGAGCGTGATCAACTTATGTAAGTCGCTGGTCGCGATAAGTGCCAAACCGAAGATCGCTACGCCACCCGAAACCACCGCTTCCGTCGACCACCGGGCGCGAGCCGGTTGCATAATCAGTGCGCCAGCAATGGCGCCTGCCCCAAAACACCCAAGCAATATCCCATATCCGATTACGGAATCATTCACGCTCTTGGCCACCGTCGGAAGCAACGCGAAGAGCGCGCTCGAGAAGAACATGACGATGCCGGTTCGGGTCACCACGGTAATGATTGCGGGGGAATGGCGGACATAGCGGATGGCGTCGACGGTGGCCCCCCTCAGCGCCTCGGGAGGCGCGGTCCGCTTGCGAATGGGCCTCTTCCACCTGGCAATCACAAGAATGACTCCGGCGACTGACACAGAGTTCATCACAAATGCTGTGGCGACGCCTGCGGCGGCGATGACTAAGCCCGCAAGAGCTGGACCGACCGCTCCGGCGAGATTGAATTCGATGCCATTGAGCGCCGATGCTGCCGCTAGGTCCTTCTTCGGCACCAGTTCAGGGAGAATCGCACGCCAGGTCGGCGTTTCAAACGCGTCACCGGCAGAGAGGGCGAACGTGAGCACCAGCAGCAGCCAGGGCGACATGAGTCCCGCGATGGTCAGGACTGCGACGAGCAGCGCCACTACCATCATCCACGACTCAGTGAACAGAACCAGCTTGCGGCGATCGACGATATCACCAGCGGAGCCGGCGGGAAGGGCAAGCAAAAAGTATGGAAGCGAAGCGGCGGATTGCGTGAGCGCGACCCAGATCGGTCCGGCGCCGAGCGACACCATTAACCACGCGGCTCCGACGTTCTGCATAAACGTGCCAATATCAGAGACGAGGTCGGCCACCAGCAGATTGCGGAAGATCGGGACGCGCAGGGGATCTCGTAAACTCGATGACTTGCTCACCGTTGACGTTTTTTCCGTCGTGTCTGTCAATTGGTTCTTCCCTTGCTGCTGCGAATCTCTGAGGGGCCGAGGCGCCTCAGTGAAACTGATCCGTGCCACTCCCCTTCCCCACCACTCAGAACGCGTACGCCGCGCCGAACGAATGCCGTCCAACGAATGAAGTGAGTCCAGTCGCACAATGGTTGCGCTGACTGGACTCAGAGTCGCAAATGATTCCTATTTCGCCTAAAAAAGTCTGATTTTTCGGTAACCACAGCCTTCTGCCGACACGCTTAAAGGATGTTTGCGGCGTTCCGGCCGGATGCCGATCCCGCCACGATTCAGGTCTACACTGGCCAGTGGGTCTGGGACGGAGAATCTGGATTGGCGACGAACCGCCGGTCATCCAACTGGAACTCAGGAATCCATCCCGGGACTCCGTCAAAAGCACATCGCCAAGTATCTTGAGCATTTACCAACATTCGACCTAAGGTGCAGATTGCCGACGTTCCAGGCATTGGACCGTTGATAGACTGACCTGAGTTCCTCAGTGAGCGCAAGCCCTGTTCCCGGCAATTAGGAGTCCGTTGCAGTTTTGCCCATCAAGAAGACCTCTGCCTTGACAGGTCCCTCATCAGATAGATTGCGAGTGCAGTTCACAGATTTCTATCACTTGACGGGCCGGTCATAGCGCAATTTGGACCCAGCCAGCTTCAAGTTTGGTCGCGTAGGTGCGGATGGATTCCGTGCGAACATCCTTCATTAGCATGTCGATGTTCTTCAGGTATTCAACCATCATGGGCGGTGGGGATTCGTGGCCGAGAGCGGGCGGAACCGGACCGGAGAGGGCTTCGCCGGTGGTGACGTCAAACTGGGCGCAGTGCATGGCGCAGGTAAGGTACGTGCCATCGAGCGTACCCATATCAAGCGGCGCATTCATGTGGCCACAGCGTCGCTGGACCGCATAGTAGGTGCCACCGCAGTTACAGACGACGATCTCGTTTCCGTCGAGTTCGACAGCTTTCATCCCGCCGGGCGCCACTTCGTCGGCGTTTATCGCTCGAATGAAATTGTCACTCAAGGCCCACCTCCTTTGGCGGCAGTTGAGGCAGACTGTCCGGATCGATGACGTCCTTGTGGACGAAGAGGCCGCACCAACAGCGTTTGATCGCGTCGAAATGTTCCCGGTGGAAGGGAATGCATGGACAGACGATCTGCATGTCGCGCTCGCGATCGTGACGGATAGGCTGGCAGGGACAGAAGGGGATACCGTGCTTGCTTTCCAGAATCACCTCCTGCTCGAGCAGGAAGTCCTTCAGTTCCGTGTCGGGCGTAAACTTGAAGCCCAATGGCCCCACGACCTTCTCGAAGAAATATTGCAACGCCTTCTTCCTTGATTCAGCATTCATTCGGCATCACCTCATTTGCCCAACGCACTCAAATAGCGCTCAGGCTGGTAACCCACAATCACCTCGTCACCGATCTTGACGAACGGGAAGCCTGTGGCGCCCGCTGCATCGAGCTCTCGCGAGATTTTTTCCTGTGTCGTCTCGTCGGCGAGATCGTAATCGACGAAAGTGAACGGGACATTGCGCTCGGCGAAGAACTTTTTCGTCTTGCGGCACCAGGGGCAAGTCGAGAGAGTATACATGTTGACTTCTTTCACACCGTCTCCTTTCCATCGAGGCTGACAAACAATTTGCCCGCCTCGAGTTTTGTTGGGTATGTGCTGAGGCCCAGCTCAGGCGCATCGAGGAATCTGCCGGTTCGAACATCGAAACGCCAGTCATGGCAGGGGCAGATGATCGTGTAGCCCTCCAGCCTTCCCATATACAGCGGGCACGCCATGTGCGCGCAGATGCCTGAAACCGCGTAGACCGTACCGCCGACGCGCGCCAGAACGACATTCACGCCCAGCGGGTAAGCCGGCGCCATGTGGCCTTCAAGCAACGCGATGTTGTCCGTTACGTATGTCCAGTTCATCGCCGATTTCACTTCCGAGTTATTCTGCATTCGATCTTAGGCTTTCGCAACAGACCAGGATTTTCATTCCGCCTGTCGGCTAGGCATCAATATAACTCCGTTTTCCCAACCGGAGCCGTTTTTTCGCATCCGTTTCCATCCGAAAGCCCTGAAGCGTGCCTTGCAAAGCTCTTCTGGCCGCAGCGCTCGACGAATGATCCGGCGATCTGTCATCAACTGTTGAGATCGACGAATTATTGACGCGCAGTTTGCAGACCGTGAACCCTCGTGTGGGCGACTATGCCGTTCGATGTTCTTGACGAGGCAAACCATTTCAAGGCCTTTGCGGGAGCTGTGTTGCATCCCAGCCGCCGCCGAGAGCCTTAACCAGCAGTACGCTGGCCTCGAAGCGCCGCTGCGTGATTTCAATGTCGTTGCGCTGATTTTGCAAAAGGGCGGTTTGCCAGGTAATCACCTGGAGATAGGTGTCGACGCCACCTTCGTAGCGTGTGTTAAATAGGTCAAGCGATTGCTGCGCCGAGGCAGTAGCGTCGCGCTGTTGCTGCGCTTCGATCTCGAGGTTGTGAAGCGCGTTCAGGTTGTCCTCAACCTGTTGGAATGCAGTCAGGGTGGTCTGGCGATAGGCGGCAACGGCGCCATCGTATTGCGCCAGGGCGATGTCGGAAGTAGCGCGGCGGCGGCCGTGATCGAAAAGGGTTTCGGATAGAGTCGGTCCTACGGCGAAGAAAAGGCTCGGCCAGGAGAACCAGTTGATCGCAGATGTGCCTCCGAAGCCCGCGACTGACGAGAGCGAAAGAGTTGGATAATAGGCCGCCTGAGCGATACCGATCTGCTCGTTCGCCGCCGCCATGCTGCGCTCCGCTGAGGCGATGTCAGGACGCCGCTCCAGCAATTGTGACGGAAGCATTCCGGGAATTGAGGGAATCACAGGCGCGGTGACTGTGATTGGGGCGGGCAGAAGAGTGAAGGTTGCGGGCGGCTTGCCGATGAGGACGGCGATCGCATGTTCGTAAGCGGCGCGCTGAATGTCGACATCCGTGGCCTGCACTTGGGCGGCCTGAAGCTGCGTGCGCGCCTGGGCCACGTCAGAGAGTGGCGAGGCCCCGCCGTTGTAGCGATCCTCGGTAAGCTGCAATGCGCTTTGAAAGGCCTTGACCGTGTCGTCGAGAAGCTTGCGCTGGGCATCGGCCGAACGCAGATCGAAGTAGTCGACCGCAAGCTCGGCATGCAATGAGAGCCGTGACGTCTCGAGATCCGCAGCAGAGGCCTGTGCCTCCTCGCGCGCCTGCGCGACCGTGCGGCGAACACGTCCCCAGAGATCAATCTCATAGTCGAGGTCGAACGGAAGTGTGAGGTCGCCTTCGCCGGTGTTGGTCCCTGAGATGTTCAGGTACGGCTGATTATTGGAGTCGCGGACGGCGCCGACGCTGGGCGCAGCTCCAATCGTTGGCGCCTCAGATGCACGGTTAAAGTGGACGGCCCCGCGCGCAGCGCGAAAATTCGCCTCCGCTTCTTGCAACGTCTGGTTGGCCGGATCGATCTGCGCTTCGAGTGTGTTGAGCTGTGAGTCGCCAAACAGGGTCCACCAGTCGCCCTTCAATTTCGCGTCACTCGGTTGCGCGAGCTTCCACCCATCCTCCGGCTTAAAGTTCTCGGGCAACTGCTCTTTGAACTCCGGCGCAAGTGGAGCCGTTGGCCGCACGTATTGAGGTCCCACAAGGCAGCCCGAGAGCGCGAGACCAAGAACAGCCGCGAGCGAAGCGACCGCCGCGCGCCCGATGAAGGCCGCAATCATGGTTGGCCTCCCACGCTCACGATTCGTGGATGCACCTCCATCCCGCTGGCGAGAGAGTCAGAGGGATCGAGGATGAATTCGTCGCCGACTGTCAGACCGGAAATGATCTCGACAGAATTGCCGAAGTCGTGTCCGATGGTGACCGGCACAAGCTGGACCCGGTCGCCCCGAACAACACCAACGCGAAGGCCCTCCTCGCGGAATAGCAGCGCGTTGGAAGGAATGGTTACCGTGTTCCCGATAGGAGGCAGATGGAAATGGACGAAGACATAGGCTCCCGGAAGCAACACGCCCTTCGAGTTGTCGATATCAACCTCGACGTTAAGGGTGCGCGTGGACTGGCTGATAGCGCTAGCATTGCGCACAATCCTGCCGGGAATACTCTTCTCAGGATCGGAATCTTGTGTGAGCGTCGCACTGTCGCCGTCATGGATCGCGTCAGCGTCCACTTCGGGCACCGCGACATAGACGCGCAGTTCGCCGGTCGCGTCCATGTGGAACAGCTCGCGTGGATTGTTGGAGCCAGAACCGGCATCAATGAGGTCTCCGATGTCGGTATTGCGCGCCGTAATGATGCCGTCAAACGGCGCGACAATGCGCTCGTAGTTCTGCAACTGCTCGAGGCGGCGCACGTTGGCCCTGCTTGCGTCGACCGCTGCCTGCGCTGCGATGTAATTCGCCCGGGTTTGGTCGGCCTCCTGCTGCGAGACGGCATGCTTGGCAAGCAGCGCCTGCCAGCGGTTGCTGGTCACACCGGCCAGGTCCGCATTGGCCTGCATGCGCTCCAGTTCGGCACGCGCCTGGTCCAGTTGCTGGTCGATCTCCGGCGTTTCGATCTCCGCCAGAAGGTCTCCTTTACGCACATGCGCGCCGATGTCGAAGTACCACTTCTTCAGATAGCCATTCGTGCGCGAGTAGATGGGCGTATCGGTAAATGCCTGCACGTTGCCGGGAAGTGCAAGATCGTCGGCCTTCGATCCCTCCACTGGATGCATCACGTTGACTGTGAGAATGGCAGACGCCTGGGTGGCGCGAGCTACCAACGCTTCATTCGCTGCGCGCATGTGCAGTCCCCAGACGATTGCAGAAATCAGCGCAACTGCCACAAGGATGCCCGCAATTTTGCGGCCTCGAGAAGCAGGAACCGGCGTCTCAGTGTTTTTTGCTTCGCCGCCTTCAGAAGGTGCAACCGCATGCTGATCGGCCGCCGCCGCTTGACCCTTTGCGGATACGGTCTCTTCAGCGTTGACTGCTCGATTGCTACTGCTCATGCGTGTTCCTCCACAAGCTGCTTCTCCATTCGTGCCCGCTCGCTTTTTTCCGAACCGTGAATCAACGCATAAACGCAGGGAACGAAGAGCAATGTTGCGACCGTTGCGCAAAGCAGTCCGCCGATCACCGCGCGGCCGAGCGGCGCATTCTGTTCGCCTCCATCGCCCAATCCAAGCGCCATGGGGACCATGCCGATGATCATGGCCAGCGCGGTCATGAGGACGGGGCGGAAGCGCGTTGCACCCGCTTCAACAGCCGCGCGCAGAGCGTCGCCATGCTCATCGAGACGAATATTGGCAAACGAAACCACAAGGATGCTGTTGGCCGTCGCAACGCCCATGCACATAATGGCGCCCATCAGAGCGGGTACGCTCAGGGTGGTGCGGGTGAGAAAAAGAAACAACACGATGCCCGCCAGCGCCGCGGGCAGCGCAGTGATGATGATGAACGGGTCAGTCCAGCTTTGGAAGTTGACGACGATGAGCAGGTAGACCAGCACGATGGAGAAAACAAGGCCGCCAAGCAGGTCGGCATACGAACTGCGCATCGTATCCACCTGTCCCTTAAGCGTTACGAAGGTGCCGCGCGGCAACGACTTCGAGTTCCCGTCGAGAATCTTTGCGATTTGCCGGCTAACAGCGCCCAGGTCGCGGTCCTGCACGTTTGCATAAACATCCACCACGCGGCGGATGTTATAGTGGTTCACGACCTGCATCTCATTCCCGCGCTCGACACTGGCGAGGTCGCCCAGGATTTCCGGATTCGCAGGTGCAGTTGCCGCCGGCGTGCTCGGTGTTGCGCGGTTGATAGGAATGTTCTCAAGATCCTGCATCGTGTCCATCTTGTACTGCGGCGTCTGCGCCACAATGCTGTAATTCACCATGTTGTTCCAATTGAGAAAGAACATGGGCGACACCTGAAAGCTACCGCTCAGTGTGTTGAGCACGCTGGTGGAAACGTCCTGCTCTGTGTACCCACCCTGCGCTGCCTTGGTGCGATCCACGTCCAACTGTAGAGTGGGATAGTCGAATGGCTGCTGAATACGAAGGTCGGTGAGGCCGGGAATGTCGCGGAGTTGGGCAAGAAGCTTGTCCGCCTGGGCCTTGCTCGCGTTCAAGTCATTGCCTTCAATCTGAACGTCAATGGGCGCGGGCACACCGAAGTTGAGAATCTGCGTGGTGATATCGGCAGGCAGCGTATAAAACGTCGCTGCAGGGAACATACGGGGCAAATTGTGTCTGAGTGCACGCACGTAGTCCGCTGTGGGCCCGTGCTTCGGCTTGAGTGAAACCAGAATGTCGCCATCCCCCGCACCCACCGTGCCGTTGGTCTGGTGCATAGTGTTCAGCGTGCTGTAAGGCAGGCCGATGTTGTCGAGAATGTTGTCGATTTGCGCGGCAGGTATCTCGTTGCGGATTTCGTCCTCAACCAGATCGAACAGGCGTGCAGTCTCTTCAATGCGCATGCCCGAAGGCGCGCGGACATGCAGAATGAATTGCCCGCTGTCTGTCTGAGGAAAGAAGTCCTCGCCAAGGAACGGCACAAGAACGAAAACGGCGAGACAGAGCCCCAGGAATGAAGGAATGAATATCCGCCGCCGGAAGACGAATCCCTGCAGAAGAGTGCGGTACTGCTCGCGCACGCGCTCAAATACCCGCTCAAAGCCCCGATGAAAGCGTGCAAAGAGTCCCGTCGCCGTGGCAGCACCATGCTCGTTCGCACGCAGCAGATACATCGCCAACGTCGCCACCAGAGTTCGACTCAGCACGTAGCTGGCAAGCATGGCAAAGACGACGGCCTGAGCGAGTGGCACGAAGAGATAGCGCGCTACTCCGCCGAGGAAAAACATGGGCAGGAACACAATGCAGATACAGAGCGTCGAGACCAGTGCAGGCGTCGAGATTTGCGACGCGCCCTCAAGAATGGCTTCGCGCAGTGGGCGGCCCTGCTCAAGGAAGCGCTCAATGTTTTCGATGGTGACGGTGGCGTCGTCGACCAGAATCCCGACTGCCAGCGCCAGGCCGCCGAGCGTCATGGTGTTGATGGTTTCGCCGATCAAGCCAAGAATAATGACGGACGTCAGAATCGAAAGCGGGATGGAGACCGCAATGATCAGCGTCGATCTCCAACTGCCAAGGAAGACAAGAATCATCACCGCGGTGAGCGCCGCGGCAATCACGGCCTCGCGAATCACTCCCTGCACGGCGGCGCGAACGAAGATGCTCTGATCCGAGAGGGGCGTCATCTTCAATTGCGGCGGCAGCGTGCTTGCCACGCGGGGCAACATCCCACGAATGCCCTTGACCACGTCCAGCGTCGAAGCATTGCCGCTCTTGAGAACCGAGATCAGCACACCGCGGCGGCCGTCCTGGCGTACGATGTTGGTCTGCACCTGAAATCCGTCGCTGACGCTTGCAACATCGCGCAGATAGATGGTTGTGCCGTTGACCTGCTTGAGTGGAACATTCGCCAGTGCCTCCACCGTGCGTGGCGCTCCGTTGGTTCTTACGTCGTATTCCGATTGGCCGATCTTAATCGTGCCCGAAGGCATGACCACGCTCTGCCGCGCCAGCGCGTTCAGCACGTCGGCCGGCGCGATGCCCTTGGACTGCATCGCGGCCTGGTCCATGTTCACGCTGATCTGCCGTATCTTGCCGCCATACGGAAACGGCACCACGGCGCCGGGTACGGTGATAAGTTGTGTGCGGATGAAGTTGGTCGCGTAGTCGTTCAATTGCGACTCCGACAGGCCCTCGCCTGAGATGCCGAGCTGCAGGATGGGCACGCTGGATGCCGAGAAGTTGATGATGAGCGGAGGCAGCGTGCCCGGAGGAAGCTGCCGCAAAAGAGTTTGCGATGCCGCCGTGACCTGAGCGTTGGCTGTATCGAGCGACGCTCCGGGCTGCAGGTATACCTTCACGATCGCTTCGCCGTTATACGTTGTAGATTCGATGTGCTGGATATTGTCGACCAGTGTTGTGAGTGCCTTCTCGTATGGCGAGGTTAAACGGCCTTCAAGCTCTTCAGGGTCCAGGCCGGTATAAGTCCAGGCGATCGAAACCACCGGAATGTTAATGTTGGGAAAGATGTCGGTGGGCGTGCGCATGATGACGACCGGCGCGGCGATGAGTATCAACAGCGCGAGAACGATAAATGTATACGGCCGGTTGAGAGCAACTTTGACGATCCACATACTGTCTCTTTGTGCTCCATTCTGCCGCGACCGCGGCGTAGCGGGCCTCCGTCGGCATTGCGGCACGATTAGCTTGGCCTACACAGGTGTCTGCACGATCCATGCCAATCAATTTCTCTTTTAGAATCAGTAATTACGAGTTACAAACCGGTCGGACGTTTCCCGCTGCTGTCAGCGGGCCGACAGTAAGTGACGAACGTGCCCAGGGCCACACCAGCATCGCGCGACCTTCCCCTGAAACACCGGATCTAAAGAGCTTGACTCGACGCGCTGGTCCTCCTGTGGGGATCTCTTAGATTCATTTCCCATCCTTCGAATGCGAAGCACGCGGAAACAGCTGAGGTTGATTCGGCGTCGCGGCAATCAACAGCAAGCCTCCCGTCATCGCCGTGTTCTTCAGGAACTGGAGAAGCTGCGGGGCAAAGGCCGGGGTTCCCACCGCGCCCCAGAATTCATGAGCAACAAGCGTCGCCGGAACCAGGAAGGCAATCACGGCGATTGCCGCGATCCGGGGATAGATACCGAGCATCAACCCGAAACCGCCGACAATCTCGATCGTCCTGGCTGCCAGCATGAACAGCGGTATCAGAGCCGCCGGGGCGCCATGCTCGGCGAGTTCCTTTGCAGGCTGAGCCTGCGGGATGATGCCAAAACCGTTGGCGAGAAATACCAGGGCAACCAAAACACGAGTTGTGACGAGGGCATTGCGTTGAAGTGAGTTCATTGAAGCCTCCTTGGTCGAGATTGACATTTCACTGCAGACATCGTCCGACTTCAATCTGCAGTTCACAGGCCAAATGCCGATGACACTCATCAAAAGCGATATGTCAATCCAGCATTGCCGGCAATCGGTCCTCGATTGTCAGCCAGGTTATTGAAGAAGCCGCCAGGCTTGAATCCGGCAAGGTTCAAGGCGGCGATCAGGTGCCGAGCCGGCGCCCAGCGAATCTCGACATCGCCTTGGTTGCCCAGGAAGCGCGCATGACTTGAGCCTGCTGGGTCGATCAACATGCCGCTCCCAAAGGCATAGATCCCGTCATAAGTTGATTCCCTCCAGTACCAATTCCAGGCAAAGGCGCCGGTGATGTTTTGCTTTAACTGGAATTGAACCACCGGATGCAAATCGATCAGATTCTGCGGACCCAGGAACGGGTTCACCTTAGGCGAGAAATACGCGCCGCGGGGAAATAGAGAATTGAAGGTTCCAAGAGTGCGGCTGGCGACGCTGCCATCACCGCTGTATGCATCCGCTCGTAGCAAGGGTCGCGGGTGAAAGTGCAAGTGATCGAAGGTGTAACCCGTCTCAGTGGAAACGCTCCAAGCGCGGATCGAGTCGTTACCGAATACGCCCCACTGAAGGTTGCCTTCCCAGTTGTAATCCAGGCCTTTTCCTATCGGGCGAAATGCACGGACTCCGGCTGTTTTCCGACTCTCCCGCGCTGTGCCGCGGTTGTAACTGACGGACTTAGTGTCGAGACCGATGTAATAGAGGTCGGCGCGGCCCTTTCGCATCATCGCGGCCGGAATGGTGAAATAGCCGCCCCACACGCTCTGCCTGAGATTAGGCGCGTCTTCGAAGAAGTCAAGATTGTCTTCCACCGGTTTCAGTGCGAACAAATCTGCCCGTACCCTCGAGCCTTCTGCAATCACTCGGAAGCCATCGAAACTTAGCTTCACATTCGGACCCTCGTTGTTATCGAACAACCGTCCCGATCCCAGTACTACTTCCTGGCGCCCCGCTCGAAGACTCACGCCGCGTGGGCTACTGGCGGGAGGGCCAACCTCCACGAAGGCTTGATGCACGTCTCCAGGGTCTTCATCTGTTCCGGGACGTGGACCACCGTTCCTTCCGGCGATGAAATCAAACTGAAACTCGGAAAATAGACGAAGGTCTGGTCCCACATGCAAGTCGAAGTGTGGCATGACGCGAGTCATAACATACCCGTTGTGATCCTGAGGGCCAGCGCCAAACAGCCAGTTGTCGTAGTATTCGTATTCGGTCCGGTATTCCAGGCCAAGCGAGAGATACTTCTGCGGCTCCCCGCCGAATGGAATGTACTTCGCGGGGTCGAAGAAGTCCGTGCGCTTTGAAGAGTCTGCGAGGAAACTCCAATTCTGCTCTGCAGGAAACGGGTTCAGGGCTGGACGCGCCGAGTCTGGAGCCGGACCAGGTGGCTGGGGATCCGGCGTCTGCGCTCGCAATTGCGACACGCAAAGAATGGAATACAGGATCAACCACGCGGCAAACTGCCGTTGCGCGTGCCGCATGATCACTGATGGCGTGGCGATTAGGATCAACAGCGCGAAAACAATGGGCGCGTCGAGGCGATAGCGAGCAAGTTTTACGATCCTCATGCGGTCCAGATCCGCTCCCTGCTGCCGCAGTCGCGGCATCGCTGACCTTCGTCGGCATTGCGGCACGATTGGCTCGGCCCAAACAGGTCTTTGCACGGCTTATGCCATTTGGCTTCTCTTTTGGAATCAACGGCTAAAGCGCACAAATCGGTTCAGCTTTCGGAGCTGGCGTCGAATGGCCGACGCCGATGGACGAATCGGATCGAAGTCGGAATCTATTGCGAGCCTCTCCTTTGTTCTCCAAATCAGTAGTTCAGGCGCATTCAGACGTCGCGAATCGATCGTTGCGTTGGCTGCAGAATGCCCGGCGGATCAGTTCAGACGGTCCCCTTGAAACCGCCCGATCTGTCTCGACAACCTGCATCTCTCGGTACCAGGAATCCGGTAGGAATTGGCATTCTTGGATCGTTGTTACGATCTTCCGATGAGGATGCCCGTAATGAACACGAGGGCTCCGCCAAGCCCTACCTGCAAAGCCGCGGAGAACGCCGGCGTATCCATGAACCGGTGACGCACCCACGAGATGACCCCGAGTTCGGCAAGAACGACGACCATTGCAACCCCAAGTGCAATATGAAAATCCCGCATAAGGAACGGGAGTGTGTGGCCAATGCCTCCCAGCGTCGTCATGGCGCCGCAAATCAGACCGCGTGCCCACGGGTGTCCGCGCCCCGTGAGACTTCCGTCATCGGACAGAGCCTCTGCGAAGCCCATACTGATGCCGGCTCCCAACGATGCGGCCATGCCGACCAAGAAGGCGTCCCAGCTGTTCTTCGTGGCCAACGCGGCCGCGAATACCGGGGCCAGAGTCGAGACTGAGCCATCCATCAGTCCCTCCAGTCCGGGTTGCACGATCTGCAAAACAAACAGCCGGCGGCGTGCCTTGTCCTCATCTTCCTTCACTTCTGGACGCAGCTTCTCTTCCGTCAGCTCCTGGACGCGGTCTTCGTGCGAGCGTTCCTCTTGCGCGAGATCATCGAGAAGCTGGCGTATGCTGGCATCATCTGCGCGCGCTGCGGCTTGTTCATAGAACCTGCGAGTTTCGACCTCAATAGCACTCGCCTGCTTACGGACGGCGCCGAGACCCAGTGGACGCACCAGCCACACCGGTGTGCGCCGCACAAACCCTCTAACGTCCTGGCGTCGAATAAGGGGGATGTGCTCGCCAAATTTTGTTCTGTAAAGCTCGATGAGGCGGCGGCGGTGTTCCGATTCTTCCTTTCGCATGCTGTCGAACACCGCAGCTGATCCGGCATAGTCCTGGCGCAGCCCCTCGAAAAAGTCTGCATACACACGCTCGTCTTCCTCTTCGAGAGAAATAGCCAAAGCAAGAATCTCGCGCTCCGACAATTCCTTGAAGTTCTTCACGCTTCCTCCAAGCTTCTTGTTTTGAAGCCATCTACATTTGTGGCATCGCAACCATCAGCTGTCTTTGAAGTAGGGGGCATTTTCTCCTGATCCGCCGCGCCCGGAACTCAATCCGGAGATTCACGCTATCAGCGATGAGACACGCCGCGAGATTCATGCATTGCTGACCGACCGCCAGAGTGAACTGGAGGAGGCGACGCAGGAGCGCGAATTTCGTGACGAAGGAAACGGTCGACCCTCTCTGCCCGCGGCAGCATTGCCGAAGCCATCTGCTTCGACCTCATGAGATGCGAATTGCAACTCTCGCTGGTTCCACCTATTCCAACCAAGTCATCTGGAATGCATGGCCCCAACCGCGGGACTCGAATTTGTGCTCACCGCCGCAGCGGAAATCGGCGGCGACACGAGGATGGGCAAAATCATGGATACCGCCACGATGCCTGCGATCACGTGGAGACCGCTTGTAAACGAACCACTGCTTTGCCGCATATGCGCAATCAACAAGGGCCCAAAGGCGCTCGCGGAACCCCATGCGGTGAGCATGAGTCCGTAAATGGGCCCAACGTTCTTCGATCCGAAATAGTCGGCGGTAAAAGCTGGCATGGTGCCAAATCCGCCTCCATAACACATCAGGATAATGAACGACAGGACCGTGAGAATCGCCGCCGAGGACGTGCTTGGCAGTATCCAAAAGAGACCGACCTGGAGCAAAAACATCACCACGAAGGTCCATCGCCTGGTGATCGCATCGGAGATCCAAGCCCAGAAGATTCGGCCCACAGCGTTGCCAATGCTGGCAACGCCGACCATTCCCGCAGCCGCGACGGCGCCGACCTTGGCGATCTCCTGAAACATCGGCGATTCCTGTGAAATGATCGAAATGCCTGCCGAGGTATTCAAAAATAGCAACGCCCATAGCGCCCACCACTGCCACGTCTTTAAGGCGCCGCCGAGTGTGTAGTCCATTGCCGCGCGCTGCCTGGTTTCAGTAGCAGTAGGAACCCAGCCCGCAGGCTTCCAACCATCTGGCGGGTTCTGCATGAAGTAGCCAGTAGCCATGGTAAGCACAAGATACGCGATACCCAGCCATGCGAATGTTTGCAGAACGCCAACATTTTGAATCAGGCGCGTAGCAACCGGGGCAAATACCAGAGCTCCGGCGCCAAAGCCGCCAACGGCAATTCCCGTGATCAGACCTCGGCGATCCGGAAACCACTTCACCAGCACGGCTACGGGAACGATATAACTGAATCCAACTCCTATTCCTCCAATAAGTCCGTAGCTCACATAGAGCCACCAAAGCTTTTTCGCGGAAAAGCTTGCCAGAAAGACACCCAGGCCGTAGAGAAATCCGCCCGTAAGCGCGACCACGCGAGGTCCTTTCTTGTTCAACCATAGACCGCCGAAGAAACAGGCCACTCCCAGGACAAAGATGGAGATGGTAAAGGTAAGCGTTACCTCCTCAATGGACCAATGAAATTGCTTTGCAAGCGGAACCCGGAAGACGCTCCACGCATATACGGCTCCGAGAGCCATTTGCATCAGGAATCCCGCTGCTGCGACCCCCCAGCGATTCGTGTTTGTTCTGGTATCCGTCATTTGCAACCCCCTCGCAGCTTGATTTGTTTCCCCAGCTTCTCCAGGAAGCAGTTGACGAGAGCGATACTTCTGCCCAGTTCTTTGTGACGAAATTGATTGAGAAGCGAGAAGAGACATGGCGGCTCACTCTTCGGCCTTTCATCGCATCCCAATGTTCCGCCAACTGCCACAGCGACTCCTTGCGGACATCTGGGTTAATGGAGCAAAGTGTCTTGTCGAGAATCATGGTGTTACGGCTATTCATGCATGGTTCCACTCCAGCACCACTAAGCTGGCTCGCGATTGCGGACGGAATGTCCGAAAACCTTGACCAATTCAATGGCGGTCACGAGCACCAAGCGAAAATAACTGGCCACCGCCTGTTTGATGACCCTCCAGAGCGTGTGCGGCTTATTCCTGGGGACCGACAAAATCGCGGAAACCTTGTCCGGATCGACCCCGTCGATCAATTTGCCGCAAATCAATGCCAGGCGCAATGCGGTGATTGCCTGCTTGGAGCTGACCACGTCGGTAACGCGCTCGATCACCGTATCGCTGGCGCTGAGAAGGCCGTTCGCGATATCGATCAGCCCCTTTTCGTGCAGACGCTGCAGCAGCTCGTATGCATTGAGGATCGCCTCCGCGTGTTTCTCCGGCGCCTCTTCAAGTCGACGAATCAAATCGTCGCGAGAGTCCCTCGGGGTGAACTCCCGAAACTCCACTGCAATCGCCATAGAGATTTCCCACCTTTCCTTTTAGTGGCCAGTCTGAATCTGCACAAGCTCCTGTGCGCCCGGCATGTGATAGTCCTGCCGCTTCCACTTGCGCTCCACCTCAACGCCAGTTTGCGGGGTTGGCTTGCCTGAGAAGCGGGGGTTGAGAGGGCGCAACGGATTTACGCCCTGGTCCGGCAGGACCGTGATGCGCACCGCGGTCTCCTTGAAGGCAGGAGTATTTGTAGCATTGTCCGCATGCGAGCTAGTCAGGACATTGATTGGACCTTCTTGCGACAAATGCGGCAGGTAAACCTGATGGCCAAACACACGGTTGGTAATCAGGGCCTTGATTTTCAGTGAGCCATGGCGGCTGGTTACGCGCAACCACCGTCCCGACTCGATCCCCCGCTCCGCGGCAAGCTCCTCGGAGATTTCCAGATAACGCTCCGGAGTCTCCTCGCGGATTCCTGCCACACGGTGCGTCATGTTGCCTTCATGGAAGTGTTCCAGCAGGCGGCCGTTGTTCAAGAACAGATCGTACTCGCTGTCCGGCTGCTCCGTCGGCTCGGTGAAGGTTAATGGGTACAGTCGCGCTTTCTTATCCGGAAATGCAAACCCGTCGAGATAGAGCACCGGCTGGTCCGTGCCGTCGGCGGCCACAGGCCACTGCAGAGTGTTATAGCCTTCCAGCCTGTCATAGCGGACACCTTCATAAAGGGGTGTCAGAGAGGCCATCTCCGCCATAATCTCCGAAGGATGCTGGTAGTTCCAATTCGCGCCCATGCGATTCGCGATATCCTGCGTGATCTTCCAGTCGGCGCGGCTGTCCCCCAACTCCGGAAGCGCCTGGTAGAGCCTTTGGATGCGCCGTTCCGAGCTGGTGAAGGTGCCTTCTTTTTCAAGTGCCGGTGCGGCGGGAAGAATCACGTCCGCATAGCGGCAGGTTTCACTGAAGAAGATGTCCTGGACCACAAAGAAGTCCAGCTTTTCGAATGCGCTTGCCACATGGTTCGAATTGGAATCAGCCTCGATCATGTCCTCGCCCGCAAGGTACATGCCCCTCAGTTTGCCTTCGAGGATCGCATCGACCATCTGGTGGTTGTCCAAACCCCGCTCCAGAGGCTGGGCAACGCCCCAACCCTTTTCAAACTTCTCGCGAATCTCCGGGTCGGTCACGCTCTGGTAGCCGGGGTACACGTTCGGCGCCGCGCCGATATCGCCCGCACCCTGCACATTGTTATGGCCGCGCAGCGGATAGGCTCCGCCCTCGTCGCGCATGTAATTGCCGGTAATCAGCAACAGGTTAGAGATGGCCGTCGATCCATCTGAAGCGCGGATGTGCTGGGTAATTCCCATCGCCCAAAGGACCGCGATGCTTCTTGCGGCCGCCAATTCCTTGGCCACCTTTTCCAAAGTCTCAAGCGGCACATCGCAGGTCTTGGCCGCGTATTCCATCGTGAATGGCTCGAGACTCTTGCGATATTCGTCCAGACCATTGACCCACTTATCCAGAAACTCCTGCTTGGCGTGGCCGTTGTCGAGCATGTACCGGCTCATAGCCGAGATCCACACCAGGTCGGTACCGGGGCGCGGCCTGAAGTGGATGTCCGCGCGGTGCGCCATCTCGTGCTCGCGCGGATCCGCGACAATCAACCGCTGACCGTGGAGTTTGTGTGCCCGCTTGACGCGCGTCGCCAGCACCGGATGGCTGTCCGCCGTTTGACTGCCCACAATGAGCACCAGCCCGGATTTTGCGATATTCTCAATCCCACCCGAGTCGCCCCCGTAACCTACGGTCCGGAACAGGCCCGTCGTAGCAGGCGATTGGCAATAACGAGAACAGTTGTCGATGTTGTTCGTTCCAAGCACGGTGCGCGCGAACTTCTGCATCAAGTAGCCATCTTCGTTGGTGCACTTTGAAGAAATGATCACCGACAGCGCGTCCGGGCCGTACTGCTGCTTGATTGCGCCCAGCTTCGACGTGACCAGGGTCAGTGCTTCATCCCAAGTTGCCTCGCGGAAACCGTTGCCTTCGCGGATCAGCGGCTTCTGCAGGCGGTCCTTGCTGTTGACATAGTCCCAGCCGAATTTACCCTTGACGCAGGTGGAGATTTCGTTGGCATCGCCATGCAATGGAACGATCTTCAGGATTTTGCGGTCCTTGGTCCAGACATCGTAGCTACACCCGACACCGCAATAGGTACAGACCGTCTTGGTCTTCTTGATGCGTTCCTCGCGCATGATCGCCTCAGTCTGCGAGACCTGCATGATCGCTCCATAGCCCATCTCCGGCTCAACAGCCTTGACCACGTCGATCATCTTGTTCAGCGCGGTCTTGGATAGGCCGCTCATAAAACCCGCTTCGCCCAGCATGGATTTCTCCATCAACGCATTACATGGACAAACCGTGACGCAGTGTCCACACGAGACGCAACTTGATCCGCCAATCTGCATTCCGCCGTCCCATAGGACGCGCGGGTGCTCGAGTTCCCAGCCGATTGACAGAGTCTCGTTCACCTCCACTGTCTGGCAGGCCTGCACGCACTGGCCGCACAAAATGCATTGGCTTGGATCGTAGCGGTAGAAGGGATTGGACATGTCCACTTCATACGGCTTCGGCGTGAACGGGTGCTCCTGGTGCTTCACATTCAACTCCAAGGCCGTATTGTGAACTCTGCAGTTCTCATTGTTGTTGTCGCAGACCGTGCAGTACAGCATGTGATTTCCTAGAATCACATCGAAGGCGTCGGACCGTGCCTTTTGGGCCCGCTCCAATTCCGCGACGACCCGCATGCCCGCGGCGACTTTTGTGCCACATGAGCGCTGCAGCTTGCCATCCACTTCAACAAGGCAGGTGTCGCAGGTCTGAATCGGTCCCATCAACGGGGAGTGATAGCAGATGTGGGGGATTTCTTTCTCGCGGAGAATTGCTTCAACCAGCAGCTCGCCCTCGGCGGCTAGAACTTTTTTCCCGTCGATCAGAATTTCGACTCCGTCCTTTATCGCCGGGCTGGAACCGTCTGTTCCTGGGTGCCGAGGAGGATTCTTCATGGGTATCCTTTCGCGGAAGCAGCCGTCATGCCAACGGCGCATGTTCCTGCCGTTCCACCCCGGCGCGCATTCGGTTCTGATCGTTTCAACTGCAGTTTTAGGGCCACTCGATTGGACAATTAACTCTTGCATCTAAAAGGCTTTGGCGCCGGGTTTGACAGTTCGTGACGACCTTCCGTCATCGAATGTCGAATGTCTGACAGTAGTCGCGAGCTCACCGCGAGCGGCGAACCTTATGTGGCTGATTCTGAATCGACACGAATTCATCCAGGATGGCGAGAGACGTGCAAAGTACTGTTGTGGCTTGATCGCCGCCACCGGTGACGCGACTATCTGATGACAAGGAGATTACGTCATGGCAGCAACAGTACTCGACAAACTCACTGCTCAAGTAGGATTCATCGGGCTCGGACTCATGGGAAGCCGACTCACGCGGCGCCTGGATTCATTCGGATGGCATGTTCGAGCATGGAATCGGACTCCAAAGCATGCGGATGAGCTAAATGAATGGGGGATAGAAATTGCACCGTCAGTCGCGGATCTCGTGGCTGGTGTGGATGTGGTTCTGTCTTCGTTGGCCAACGATGATGCTGTTCGCTCCGTTTACCTCGGCAAGGACGGGGTCTTTTCCACGGCAAGGCCAGGGACCGTAATCCTCGAAATGAGCACGATCTCGCCGGTATTATCGCGCCAACTGCATCAGGAGGCCAGCGCAAAAGGCGTCAAGTTTCTCGACGTGGCCATCTCCGGATCGACGCCGGCAGTGGAAGCCGGCGCGATTACGCTGCTTGCTGGCGGCGACAAAGAGACCTTTGAGCAATGCGTTCCCATCTTCGAGTCGATCGCCAGGCAGTGGTTCCTGATCGGCCCCGGGTCCTCAGGCGTAAGAATGAAATTGGTCGTCAATCTCGTCCTCGGCCTTGACATGGAGGCAATCGCAGAAGCAGTGTCACTTGGGGAGCATCTTCAGATCGACCAAGATGTCCTTCTGAGGGTCTTATCTAAAACGGCGGTGATCGCTCCCGCGATTATTGGGAAGCTCCAGAAGATAAAGACAAATGACTACTCTCCGGAGTTTCCGCTGCGGCTGATGAGCAAGGACATGGACCTGGTGATCGACGCCGCGACGGCGTCTGGCGCCGCTTTGCCTGCGGCTTCCGTCGCGCAAACCGTATTTGCATGCAATGTCCCCAGAAGTGGCAACCTGGACTTGTCCGCCATAACCCCGTATGTTATCGGTCGAGGGACGAAGGTCGAGGTTTAACGATTATCCAGGGAGTTGGCCATCTAAGAGAAGCTGCGGCGAGGACATCACAGAACGCTCAACTCCTGGCAACTCGTTGAGCGTCTTCGGATCCACTGGGCGCGCCGGGCTTGAGCCTTTCGAAGCGGTTGGTGAATCAAAGGCGTGTTGGCGTTCCATCTGGAGGATGTTGTGGACTTGAAGCTCACTGATAAAGTTGCGCTGGTAACCGGATCGACGGCTGGGATTGGATTTGCGATTGCCCGGTCGCTTGCGAACGAAGGTACACATGTATATGTGAACGGGCGCACGCAGAAGCGCGTGGATGCGGCTGTGTCGGCGATCCGGTCGCAAGCTGCAAAACTTAGAGTCGATGGCATCGTAGCGGACCTTTCCAGTGCAGCCGGGGCCGAAACTGTAATTGCGAAACTGTCTTCGGTGGATGTGCTGGTAAACAATGTCGGGATCTTCGAGCCGAAACCGTTTGCCGAGATTTCTGATGCGGATTGGTACCGCTTCTTCGAGATCAACGTCATGAGTGGAGTGCGGCTCGCGCGGCACTACCTCGCGGGAATGCTCAAGAAGAACTGGGGGCGCATAATCTTCATTTCGAGTGAGTCGGCAGTGCAAATCCCGCCTGAAATGGTGCATTACGGGATGACCAAAACAGCGCAGGTGGCTGTGGCGCGGGGCATTGCGGAGTCCGTGGCCGGGACCGGCGTGACGGTCAACAGTATTCTTGCCGGGCCGACCGAGTCGGAAGGCGTGGGCGCGTTTGTAGACGCGATGGCGAAGCAGCAGAACAAGTCGACGCAAGAGATAGAGAAAGAGTTTTTCGAGCATGTGCGGCCCTCGTCCCTACTCAAGCGCTTTGCCACCGTGAATGAGGTTGCGGCGATGGTGACCTACGTGGCCAGCGAGCTTTCTTCGGCTACCAACGGCGCCGCACTGCGGGTCGACGGCGGCGTGATAAGAGCAATTCTCTGAGGTAAGAAAACGATGGAACTAATTTTCGAGTCTCCGGATCGGTAAGGGTTTTCGCCGCGTCGGTCGGATCGATTCAGGAGCCACTGCAGTTTTGCCTGAGTCTGTATGAATAACCTTCCCTGAGAGGAGCCTTTCATGGACCGAAGAGATTTCCTAAGGACGGCCACCGTTGCTGCAGCAGGATCCGTTGCGTCTGCGGGCGCACAAAACACTCAGCCCTCCCCCACCACCCAGCGGCCTGAGTCTCCGAACATGATTTATCGCGAACTTGGCCGCACGGGCGAACGTGTTTCGGCGATCGGCATTGGCGGTTATCACCTCGGGAAACAGCAAGACCCCGATGAGAGCATTCGTCTGCTCCGCGCCGCAATCGACCGCGGCATCACGTTCATGGATAACTGCTGGGACTACAACGATGGCATCAGCGAAGTCCGGATGGGCCAGGCGCTCCGCGATGGTTACAGGCAGAAGGTCTTCCTGATGACAAAGATCGACGGACGAGATAAGAACACCGCGGTCAGACAAATCGAGCAATCGCTGGGACGCCTGCAGACTGACGTGATCGATCTCCTGCAATTCCATGAAGTCATTCGCCTCGACGATCCGGATCTTATCTTCGCGCCGGGCGGGGCCATCGAAGCTGTCCAGGAAGCAAAGCAAGCCGGCAAAATTCGCTACATCGGCTTCACGGGTCACAAAGACCCCAGCGTACACCTGCGCATGTTTGAGACTGCCGACCAACACGGATTTCACTTCGATACCGTGCAGATGCCTATCAACGTGATGGACGCGCATTTCCGTTCGTTTCTGAATGGGGTTGCTCCGGTAGCGCAGGAGCGCGGCACAGCCATTCTTGCCATGAAGACCTTTGGAGATCACTTCATTCTCGAAAGCAAGACAGTGACTCCGATGGATGCCTTGCACTTTGGATTGAACTCGCCGGCGTCGGTTGTCATCACCGGCATCGACTCGCCTACAATCCTCGATCAGGCGTTTCAGGCGGTACAGACCTTCAGGCCCATGGACCAGCAGGAAGTCGCCGCTATTCTCGCGAAGACAAAGGAAGCTGCCATGACTGGAAGGTTTGAGCTCTTCAAAACCAGCTCACATTTTGACGGGACGATCAAAAACCCGTCCTGGCTCGGCTACACCAGCGGGTGAAAGCCGGACACACATCGACAGCAATAAGAGTTAAAGAATCAAATTGCGGATTAAGGGAAGCTCCATGCCGTTGAGGGATCGAGCAATGTTTTTATGTCGACTCGCCAAGACCATCACTATCAGCATCACGGCCATCGTGGTCGTGACAGTCGTCGCCTTTCCCGCGGCAATATTGGCGCAAGGCGCGCCCGGCAACGAGGGACCAAACGCTCGTTCTGGGTCGGCCTCAGGGGGAGTAGTCGGCGTGGTCGATAGCGTGTCCGCATCGAGCTTCGCAGTCTCGACATCGGCGGGTCAGAAGGTGATCATCAAGGAGGCGCCCTCTACGGAATACCGGAAGGGGACTAGTGCGACGTCGGCGAATGCCATTACAAAAGGCAACAGCGTGCTCGTACTCGGGATAGTGAATGGACAAATCATCACGGCCAGTCAGGTTATCGTGCAAGATGCTGACAAGGGCGGACCTGCGACTTCCTCGGCGGCAGGAGTGATCCCCTTCCAGCGCGGTGTACCGTCCGTAAAAAAGCAGGTGGGGCAGATCCCCGCCAATTACAGTCAAGGATCGGGGAAGATCGTCAGCGGAACGGAAGCGAACAAGGCGACCGAAGCTGCATTGGATAACTACCCGGGGGGCATTGTCGACCGTGTTGTGGAACTGAGTAACGATGAATACGAAGTTCACAATATCGGTGTCAACTGGCCGCACCACATCTTCGTCAGCCACGACTTCAAGGTCGTCGGCGCCTTTTAACCGCCGCGGATTCGAGGCTGTCCGTTCAACGGAACCACATCGGTCCTGATAAACGCCCCAGAATGCAAACGTGGCCAGTTGAAGGTGCGGTCCTCGAACCATCTGGAGTCGGCGCGATCTTGAGGGTGAGGCCTCCCGAAAAAGTTGGAAGATACCAAAGCAATCCCGATCACGTTTCCGCTTTTGGATCAATGAGCCTAAGCCCCAAAGGGGCCTTTTCGCAACCGTTGAGGAGCAAAAGCAACTGCAGCCGCGTGACGCTCACTCGACGACGAGCCTGAGTAAGACGAAGGCGAAAGCCGGGGGATTAATCCAGGAATTCTCAAGGTTTGAATGCCTCCCATTCGAATCGGCGGCTGTTTCAGATTGCGCCTGACCTGGAAGCGTGTTCATACAGAAGAAGAGGGAGCTAACAGCAGCGGGGTAAGTGTTCTGATCACAATCACTGATTTACTCCGGCGATTAACTGGGATCTGTCAATCTCGTCTGAATTTGAACTTCGGAAACGAGAGTTCGATGAACCGGACATCTTTCGGCGATTTCCAGGAGCCTGTTTCTTTGTTCTTCGGTTAGGTCCCCCGTGACGGAGAGACTCGCGTCGATTCGATCGACCATGCCGGATTTGGCGCCGCTCTCCTCGCCCTCTTCACTCGGAATCCTTCGATGTGACAGGTCAACGTGCACTGTCTGAAGAGGCCATTGTTTTCGATCGGCGTACATGCGGAGAGTTGTACCGATACATGCACCAAGAGCGGCCAGGAGCAACTCGTATGCGCTGGGGCCCGCGTCATTACCACCGACATCGCTCAGTTCATCTGCCTGAAGGAGATGCGGACCGATCGAGATCTTCTGGAGAAATCTCGTCTGGTCCCCATCCACGGTCACAGTTCGTGGTGCGCACATTGAAGAGGCAATTTGCAGTCCGTTCATATCATGCTCCTTTCGCGATGGTACGGATCAAGGGGTCACAAAAGTCGTGCTAGCAGCCAGCCCAATCCTCCGTACCACTGGTCGATTCGCCGGCACAAGTTCGATATGCCGGGTGATGCTTTTTCAAGAGTTGCCTCATCAGGTGGGCATCTAGCCCGCCGGATAAAGGCCCGCAACCCTCGCGCGCTCCTGCACAAGGGCAAGAACCACATCGATTACCGGTGTTTTCACTCCGGCCAGCTGCCCCAGTTCTTGCACGGCCGTAACAATCGGATCTATCTCCATGGACCGGCCGCGCTCCAGGTCCTGGAGCATAGACATTTTATGGCCAGTTGTGGCGGCAGCTGCCGCCAACCGGCGGTCGGCCATTTCGGATGGGATGTGAATGCCGTGTGCTTCATTTACCGCTTGCGTCTCCGCCATCATTGCCTTGCAGAGTGCGCGCAGGCCGGTGTCTGTTGTGATGCGGTCGAGTGTCGTACATGTGAGAGCGCTGATCGGACTAAAGCAAATATTGCCCCAGAGCTGGAGCCAGACATTCCAGCGGATATCCTCACGGACAACCGGGTCGAAGCCTGCACCGGACAAAACCTCGCTGAAAGCCTGCACGCGGCGAGACAGACTCCCATCGGGTTCGCCTAATGTAAATCGCCTGAATTCCTTGTGCTCCACCACACCGGGTGCAATAACTTCGGAGGCCGGCTGGATAACACAACCGATAGCCCGTTCGGGGCCGAGAGTGTCCCACAGCCGTCCACCTGGATCGACCGATTCGAGGTGATGTCCTTCAAACGAACCACCACTTTTGTAAAAGTACCACCATGGAATGCCATTTACTGCCGTGACAATCGGGGTATCGTCTCGCAATAACGGGAGAAATTCCGCAGCGCTCGCATAGGCCTGATGTGCCTTCAGCGCACTGATCACGATGTCCTGCGGGCCAAATGCTCTTGGGTCATCGCTCGCCGCAATTCTGGCGATCTTCGATTGGCCTTCGGTCAGCAGTTTCAGACCGTGCTGCTGGATCGCCTTAAGATGTGCGCCGCGGGCGATGGCACAAACGTCATGTCCCGCCAGCGATAATTCGACCGCGAGATAACCACCAATCGCGCCAGCTCCGAAAACGCACATCCTCACGTTGATTTGCCCTCCAGCATCTTTGAATACGAGCATCGTCCGCGCAGCACATTGGAATTTCACTTTGAGGCATCAGCGCAGCACGCTCAATTCGCCGAGGCTCGCTCCACGACTTCTGCCGCATCAGCAGGTTCACCGGGCCGATCAGCGCCGCTCTTCGAGCAAATATGCCACCCGGTCCGCGCTGGCTCGTGCCCAGTCCGTGTTCCCTGCAAAGCCCAGCGCCAGCACCGCGGCGCCGCACGCCGCCATCACCCACCAGACTGCGTGCGTCGCTCGGGTGAAATCCGATCCGTGCGCATGGCTCGCTGCCACCACCGTCCCGGACACGGCCACTCCCAGAGCCACACCCACCTGCCGACTGGTCGTTGCAATCGCTGCTGCGACGCCCGCCTGTGACAGCGGCATTCCAGCGACGGCACTATCACTGATAGCAGGATTCACCATGCCGAGCCCCACACCGAACAGAGCGTACGCCGCCAGCAACCATGCCGCGGATGTCTGTTGATTCACTCTGGTCAGTATCAGTGCGCTGATGAGAAATCCCACGCCGGCAGCCAGCAGCGAAGGCTGCGGGCCGTGGCTACCGACCAGCCGTCCCGACCATGGCGCACATACCACCATCGCGACCGCCAGTGGCAGCATGAACAGCCCCGTCTGAAAGGCGGAGAATCCGCGCACGTGCTGGAGGTACAGCGTGTTCAGAAAAAGAAAGCCGCCAAAGCTCGAGAAGGAACTCAGCGCCAGAACCATTGCGCTTGAGAACGGCTCGCTGCCGAAGAACCTCAGGTCCAGCAGCGGATCCTCGCGCCGCGGCTCATAGAGCACAAACGCCAATAACGCCAGGGCTGCAGTAACAAACAGCCCCAGAATCAACCCCGAGCTCCATCCCGCATGCGGTCCTTGAATGACAGCCCACGTGAGCGTTGTCAGCCCGGTCAGCACCAACGTCTGTCCCACCGGATCGAACCTCCGCGCCCGCTCTGCCTTCGAATCCGGGACAAAATACGCTGCCAACACCACCGCCGTAATTCCGATGGGTACATTGATCCAGAAGATCGATCGCCATCCCATCGTCTCTGTCAGCGCCCCACCCATCAGCGGCCCAATGCCCAGCGAGACGCCCATCACCGCGCCCCAGATACCCACTGCACGTCCTCGCGCCTTCGGCTCCGGAAAGGCATTCGCGATAATCGACAGCGCCACCGGGTTCAGCATCGACGCGCCAACCCCCTGCAGCGCGCGGTGTGCAATCAGCTGTTCAATCGTCCTCGCCTGGCTGCATAGCAGCGATGCAAGCGTGAACACAGCCAGCCCGATCTGAAACACCTTGCGACGCCCGAAGCGGTCCGACATCGATCCCGACAGCATCAGAAAGCTCGCGACGACGAGCGTGTAGGCATCGAGAATCCATTGCAGCCCCGTCACACGAGCATGCAGGTCCTTTTGGATCGCCGGCAGGGCGACGTTGACAATCGTCGCGTCCATGCTAAAGATCAGCACGCTCATGCAGCAGATCGCCAGGATCAGATTTGGATGCTTAATGCGAGTCGCAGATTCAATAACAGCGGCGCCGCTCGTCGCATGAAAAGGTTGGGCCTCAGTCCTCGTCAAGGTATCTCCGCTCACGCGCTTTCGGTTCACTCAGTCGTCTGGAGGGTCGACTCGGCAAGGCGTTCGGCATCGGCTTCATGCCGCTTTTCGGCTGGTCGCAGCACCGCCAGTGCCAGGAGAATGGCACCCGCGTTGATTCCGGTAGCGATGTAGAGCACGAGATCCCAGTTGCCGGTGGCGGCGACCAGCACGCTGCCCAGCGGCACCAGGAACCCTGCGGCACCCTTGGACGTGTAGAGGATCGCCAAGTTCTCGGTCGCATATTTTGAGCCAAACATATCCGTACACATCGACGGGAACAGGCCGTAAACGTTCCCCCACGACAAGAAGATCATCCCGGAGAAAAAGACGTAGCCCAATGGATGCTGTCCCGTGACGCTCAGAAGGAAATAGCTCGCGGCACCAAGAGTGAAGGCGATCACCATGCCCTTGATGTCCCCGATCCGATCGCCTAGCCAGCCAAAGAACGGTCGGCCGGCGCCGTTCATGATGTTGGCGAAGATCAAACCCAGCGACAGCGCTGTCACGCCCCATAACATCACATCGGCGACGTTAAAGGACTGCGCGATCGTCGCGAGATTCGCGGTCACCATCAAGCCCCCGGCACACATCAGGAGATCCAACAGATAGAGAACCCAGAACACCGGCTGGCGCAGCACCTCGGACGGCTTGTAACTGTAGCTTGACTGCTGCACCTTGGCATTCCCCACCGCCGGTACCTCGCCTGGGCGAGGCCCGCGAATGAATTGCGCCGCGATCAAGACCGCGCCACCCTGGATCAGCCCGAACCAGAAAAGCGTCGCCTGGTAGCCTCTTGCAGTGATCATCATCCGGATGGGAATGACAGTGAGCACGGCTCCAGCGCCAAAGCCAGCCGCGACCAACCCGGCCGCCAGACCGCGGTGGTCCTTGAACCATTTCACCGCGATTCCGACGCCTGTCGTGTAGACAAATCCGGCACCGAGGCCGGTAACAGCGCCGCCAATGTACAACAGGTGCAGCGAGTTCGCCGAGCCCATGATGATCCAACCGAGCGCGGTCAGCACGCCGCCACCGCCAATGGTAATGCGCGGTCCCCTGTCCGGCCCAAGCTTGTCTGCGATCCAACCGCCGAACGGCGTTCCCCAGGTCTCGAGTGCGACGAACATGGTGAAGGCCACCTGAATCTGGGCTATCGCCCAACTATGCACCTGATGGAGGGGCAAGACGAACAGGGCCCACCCATATTGCGCGTTGGCGACCATGAGCGTGCATACAAAGCTGAGAATGAGATAGCGCCAGCGCTTTCTCTCGAAATTGCGGTTGTCGGATGCGGAGAGAGCGGTCGTGGTGACGTTATGGGAGTTTGTTTCATTTGTCATAGGGGCACCTTCATCGTTTTAGATTTGTGGGCGATTTGAAGAATGCTGGCAGATCGCCTCGAGAGCCGACAAACTGTGAATCGCCAACGGCAAATTGCACAGCAAGCGCACGCCGATCAGCCGAACCCTTTGCCGTACGGGGAAATTCTGTCAGCATGTAGATCCGTTCGGGAACTTCGAAGGCGCTGAGTTTCGTGCGGCAGTAGTCGCGCAGTTCGCCGTCCGTTGCCTCCATTCCCGGACGAAGAATGACGGCCGCCTCGACAATCTCTCCGTAGATTGCGTCGGGCTCGCCAAACGATGCCGCTTCGAGCACTTTCGGATTGGACAACAGAGCCGCGTCTATGTCGCCCGGCGAGATCTTTTCACCGCCGCGGTTGATGATTTCCTTGAGCCTTCCTCTCACAAAGAGGTAGCCATCCGCGTCTTTGCTACCGAGATCGCCACTGCGGAACCATCCATCGACAAAGCTCGCAGAGTTTGCCTCAGGATTGTTGAGATATCCAGTAGTAACCGTTGCGCCACGAACCCAGATTTCTCCGATACTACCGGTAGCAGCATCCTTTCCATCTTCGGCGACAATTCGGATCTCAACGCCCGTGGGCAGGCCCACTGAAGATATCTTGTCGGTTCCATGAGCGGGAAGCGGGTTGGACGATAGCTGATGAGAGGTCTCTGTCATCCCATAGGCAGAGATCATCGCACTTCGGAACACGGTGCTTGTTGCTGTGGCGAGTTCATCGTCCAGCGGCGCGCTGCAACTACGGATAAAACGAAGCGCCACTGGAGAACTGGGGTATTCCTGGGAAGCCCGGTTGAGGAGAATGCGGTGGATCGTGGGCACTGCTGTGTACCACGTCACGCCGAGGCGGACGACGTCTGGCCAAAACAGGTGAGCCGAGAACCCGCCTGTGCTGGGGAGATAGGCGCTGCCGCCACTCGCCAGAGTTGCCAGTAGGCCCGCTATGAGCCCGTGACCATGAAACAACGGCATGACGATGAGCGTCGCGTCCTGTGGGGATAAGTCGTACCCGGACGAAATACTCAGGACTGATGTAACAATATTGCGGTGAGTCAAGGGGACAACCTTGGGGGCGGAGGTTGTCCCGGCAGTAAACATTAATAGAGCGACATCCTCACCGGCGATTGGGGCACTCGCATTCGCGGCCTCGGCAGTTACTGGGCTTTGCCCATTTTTATCCGCAATTCGCACCTCATGGGCGCCGTCGGAATTCTCGATATTAATGATCCAGCGAGCGGTGTTTTCGGCTACGGCATCCGCAAACTCCAGTTTGCTTGCCAAATGCTTAGGAGCGAGCACAGCATGCGCGGAGAGTTCCGAGAGTCGTGTACTCAGTTCGGACATGGGGAGCGCCGGGT
>Ga0181517_10001182_pt1 | contig 30068 bp, 25 predicted proteins | sample PEATcosm2014_Bin_31_FD_119748 | JGI IMG/M metagenome (GOLD analysis project Ga0181517, IMG submission 119748) | Peatland microbial communities from MTU Mesocosm Facility, Houghton, MI, USA - PEATcosm2014_Bin01_30_metaG | ecosystem: Environmental > Terrestrial > Soil > Wetlands > Peat | place... | reverse complement strand
GAAAAGCCATTGCCAGCCAGCCATAGCGAGGCGACCGTTGAGGTCCATCAGCGCACCGGCGAGTGAGCCCATGACTACCGTGCTGATGGGAAATGCGATGTAGAAACGGCTAACCGCGCGGGCGCGCATGGCCGCTGGATACCATTGAAAGAGATAATAGACAATACCGGGAAAGAAGCCCGCCTCCGCCACTCCAAGAAGAAAGCGCGAAACGTAGAACTGCATGGGAGTGCGCACAAAAAGCATGGCCATTGCGATTATGCCCCACATAACCATGATGTAGCTGAGCCAGCGGCGCGCTCCGAAGCGGTAGAGCATGAGGTTAGAGGGGATAGAGCATGCAGCATAGCTGAGGAAGTAGAGACCCGCGCCGAAGCCGTAGACAGTGTTGGAGAAGTGCAGCTCGTGGTTCATCTGCAGCGCGGCGTAGCTGATGTTGACGCGGTCCATGTAGGCTGTGCCGTAGCCGAGCGCAATGAGAGGAAGGATTCGCCAGGAGAATTTGCGCAGGGCGTGGGCGATGAGATTGGGCGAGGATGCAGAGGGCGCGTGCTCGATCACAGGCGATAACCTCGTCGGGTGAAGCTTATGGTTTGGTGGCGCGGTAGAGGCCAGCGATGCCGAAGGTGTATGGCGTCCAGGTGGGCGTGGTGAAGCCTGCGGCGGAAATCATCTCCATCATGCGCGGTGGGCTGGGGAAGCGGGTGACCGATTCAGGAAGATAGGTGTAGGCGCGGGGATCGCGCGAGATGAGTCGTCCCAGCAGCGGCAGGATGCCTTTGAAGTAGAACGAGTAGACAGCGCCCACCAGGCCGGTGGGCTGGTTGAAGTCAAGGATGGCGATCTGGCCGGAGGGACGCAGGACACGGTATAGCTCGGCGAGGCCCTCGGTGTAGCTGGCCAGGTTGCGGAAGCCGAATGCGCAGGTTACCAGGTCGTTGGATGCGTTAGCAAAGGGCAGATGGAGGGCGTCGGCCTCGACAGTGTGTATGTTGCGACCAGAGAACTTTGGCTGGGCCAGGGCGAGCATGTTGCGTGAGAAGTCGACGGCGAGGATGGGTTCTGGTGACGCTTCGATCCCAGGTCTCAGAGTCGAAACCTGGGGCACCCGATTCTCCTCCCACCCATCGCGATGAGACTGTGATGAATGGGGCACCCGAATTTGTGGCTGGGGGCGGAGCTTGTCGAGGGCGAGAGTCATGTCGCCGGTGCCGCAGCATAGGTCAAGGACGACGGCCTCGGGACGGGCCAGGATGGGGCGCAGGGCGCGCGCAGTGCGATGCCACCAGATACGATCAATCCCTGCCGACAGCAGGTGGTTGGCGAGGTCGTAGCGCGGCGCAATGGCGTCGAACATCTGCTGGATGCTCTGGGCCGCATCGGCGGGGTCGGAGACGCCGCTGGGGCGCGCGCCGGGGGTGGGGTCGGGCTTGGGGGATGCCGCACTCATCCTTTAGCCTGCTGCATGGTCTTGAGCATGTTCTTGGTGGCGGAGAGGAGCTCTGCGTCGGTGACATCGAAAACGACTTCGGTGCGGCCGATGCCAGTGGCGAGGACAAAGGCTCGACGGCCACTGCGCTTCTTCTTGTCGGATGAGGTGAGCGCTACGAGCTTGGCGGGGTCGGCCTTGAAGGACGGAATGGGGCCGTAGCGCAGGATAAGGTTGGCCATGCGGGCGAACTTCTCTTGGCTGATGCGCTGGCGGGTCAGCGAGAGGTGCAAAGCGGCGATCATGCCCCAGGCGACTGCCTCGCCGTGGAGGAGCTTGCGGTAGTGGGTGGCTGCCTCGATGGCATGGCCAATGGTGTGGCCGAAGTTGAGAATCATGCGCAGGCCGGACTCCTTCTCGTCCTGGCTGACGACTTCGGCCTTGACGCGAACGCTGGCGGCGACGACTTTTTGCAAGGCGGCAGGATCGGGGCCGAACTTCGCATCCCACATCTCAGAATCGAGATGTGGGGCACCTGGTTTATTTATTCTGCCAAGTATTAAATCCGCATTTTGTTCCATATAGCGAAATAACTTCGCGTCACGGATTATGCCTGCTTTGATCGCCTCCTGTAGCCCGGCGCGGAGTTCGGCGTCGGGGAGCGTCGCGAGCAGATCGATGTCCGCGAAGACGGCGAGGGGGTGGTGGAAGGCGCCGATGAGGTTTTTGCCGGCGAGGAGGTTGACGCCGGTCTTGCCGCCGAGGGATGAATCGACCTGGGCGAGCAGCGTGGTGGGTAAGCCAACGTAGCGGATGCCACGCATGTAGATTGCGGCAAGGAAGCCCGTAACGTCGCCTATGACGCCGCCTCCAAAGGCCAGCAGGATGGAGTCGCGGTCGGCCCCGGCGAGGGAGAGCTGCTGGGCGAGTGACTCGACGGAGGCGAGGCGCTTGTGCGATTCACCTGCTGGGAAGAAGAGCACGGTGGGCTGATGGGCCTCGGGGAAGCTGGTGAGGAATCGATCATGCCAGAGAGCCCAGATCTGCGGCGAGGAGACGACGAAGAGGCTGGGAGTTTTACCGGGTGTCAGCCTGCGCAGGCGCGGGTAGAGGGTGCGCAGCAGTCCGGGGACGATGTGGACGTCGTACGTGGCGGCGGGGGTGGTGACGCGGATGGTGGACACGATGGCTTTATGGTATCGCCATTTTGGTCTGCGATGCAGTGGTAGCCTTGAGAGATGCGCGAAGTGGATTATTTGGTGGTGGGTGGTGGGGTTGCTGGTTTGCGCGCGGCAGTGGGGCTGGCCGGGGCAGGCAGCGTGCTGGTTGTGACCAAGGAGGGGCTGGCGGAGTCGAATACGGCCTATGCGCAGGGTGGGATCGCGGTGGCCATGGGTGGCGAGGAGGATGTGGCGCTGCACCTGTCGGACACGGTTGCAGCGGGCGATGGCCTGGTGAATACGGCGGCTGCGGCCGTCCTGGTAGAGCAGGGCCCTAAGCGGGTAGATGAGCTGCTGCGCTGGGGCACGGGTTTCGATCGCTATGTGGCTGGAGATGGGCCGGAAGGAGGCCCTGCGCGGGCTGGCGAGCTGATGAAGACGAGGGAGGGCGCGCATAGCCTGGCAAGGATTCTCCATGCGCATGGTGATGCGACAGGACGCGAGATTTCGGTGTCGTTACTGCGTCATGTGCGCGGACTGGAACATGTGGAGTTGATGGAGTGGGCAACTACGGTGGATCTGATTCTCAACTCGCAGCGCGACCGCGTGGTGGGGGCGACACTGCTGAATGCTCAGGGAGAGCTGATTGAGGTGCGGGCGCGGGCTGTGCTACTAGCCAGCGGCGGCGCGGGGCAGGTGTATAGCGAGACGACCAATCCAGCCGTAGCAACGGGAGACGGCATTGCCATGGCGTACCGCGCGGGCGCAGAGCTGATGGACATGGAGTTCTTTCAGTTTCATCCAACGGCGTTTGCGCTACCCGGTGCGCCTCGGTTTCTAATGAGCGAGTCGCTGCGCGGCGAGGGTGCATGGCTGGTGAACGAGAGTGGGGAACGGTTTATGCAGCGATATCACGAGGGGTTGGAGTTGGCCCCGAGGGATGTGGTGGCGCGTGCGATTGCGCGCGAGGCGATGCAGGGCGAGGTCTATCTGGACATGCGGGAGGCGGGGAAGAAGCAGGATATCAAGAAGAGGTTTCCGGGTATCTCCAAATTTCTGGGGGTTTACGGGCTGGAGCTGGCGAGGGACAGGATTCCGGTGCGTCCAGCGGCCCACTACCTGATGGGCGGTATCAGGACGGACGTGCATGGCAGGAGTTCTCTAGCCGGTCTGTACGCGGCAGGTGAGGCGGCCTGCACGGGTGTGCATGGGGCGAACCGGCTGGCCAGCAACTCGCTGCTGGAGGGGCTGGTGTTCGGCGCGCTGGCGGCGGAGGCGATGGTTTTAGAACAGGTAATAGTCATCCCATCGAGCCAGGACCGCTCGTTGGGGACCCTGACAGGAGATGGGGAACAGGGAACAGCAGGCGTGGCGGTTGGAGCTGGGGGTGAGCCGGAGGATGTGGCGGGGTGGATTGCCGAGCTTCAGGCGCTGATGTGGTGCGATACAGGGCTGATGCGCGATGCGGCGGGGCTACAGGGGGCTCAGGCGGGGCTGGAGGCGCTGCAAGCTACGCAGCCCATGAGAATAACGCGGAAGGCCCTGGAGGCGCGTAACCTGCTGGTGGTAGCGGAGGCGATTGTGCAGGCTGCCTTGGGGCGGGAAGAGAGCCGTGGAGCACACTACCGTACAGACTTCCCAGAGCGGGCGAGTGTGGCGCGACATTCTGTGGTTTGGGGTGGCGAGCTGAGGTTTATTGAGTAGAAGTTTTCTCGCTGGCTGGGGCGAGAAGCGATGCGCCGAGGGTGATCGCAAGTAGGATGAGGACGGCGGTGAGCGAGGCGAGTGGGCTGATCTCGATCCAGCGCGAGAGCAGCATCTTGAACGCGGCGAAGCCGAGCACCGCAGCCAAGCCGTAGTGCAGAAAACGCAGGCGGACGAGTGCTCCAATCAGAAGGAAGTAGAGCGCGCGCAGCCCCATGACGGCCATGATGTTAGAGGTGTAGGCGAGGAAAGCGTTGCGGGTGATAGAGAGGACCGCGGGGATGGAGTCCAGCGCGAAGACAACGTCGCATAGCTCGATTGCGACCAGAGCCAGCAGCAGGACAGTCGCCATGGGGCGGCCATTTTCGCGGACGACAAAGCAATCCTGGCGTGGGCTTATTGGTTGCAGGTGGGTGAGCCAGGCTAGCCAGCGGGGCGTAACCGCGGGGTGGCTTTGCGCATCGGGGAAGAGCAGGCGGGCGGCGGCGATCAAGAGAATAAGCGCAAAGGCGTATGTGATCCAAGTGAAATGGGCGAGCAGCGTGAGACCGCCGGCGATGAAGAGTCCGCGCAGCAGGATCGCGCCCGCAACTCCCCAGAAGAGGACGCGTGGCTGGCGGATTGAATCGACCTGAAAGAGGCGGAAGAGCAGAAGGAAGACGAAGAGATTATCGATAGAGAGTGACTGTTCGATTACGTAGCCGGTAAGGTATTGCGCGCTGGCGGCTGGGCCAAAGGTGTGGTGCAGGAAGGCGGCGAGCGACAGAGCGGTTGTGACCCAGAGCGAGGTGGTGACGAGTGCTCTACGCTGAGGATCGCGGCCCAGACGCAACTGGCGGAGTGCGTAGGTGCGCTCCACGGCGAGCAGAAGCAGCAGCGCGAGGTGAAATCCAATCCAGTAGGCGGTGGGTGTTGGGGGCACGATTTGATGCTATCGCAGCTGCCCAGTCGTTCGCGATACGAAGGTGAAGGATGATGCACCCGGCGGTGAGGAGAATACAACTACGGAGATTCTGGCTGCGCCAGAATGACGAACCCATGGATAGGTCAGTGCTGGTCGATGAGGCGGATGGATTCGAGGAAGAGGTCGGCGGAGATTTGCAGGGACTGGGGACTGATCTTGTCGATGGTGTCCTGTGCGGTGTGGTGGTAGCCGTCGGGCATGGAGGCGGTGTGTGGGCCGTAGTCTACGTCGATGACATCGAGCGCGGGGATGCCTCGCTGCAGGAAGGGCATGTGGTCGTCCTCCTCCTCCCCCTGGGTCTTGAAGACGTTAGCAGTGTGGTGGGTGTTGGCGGCGGCCTTCTGGAAGATGGAACGCAGCCATGGGGTGGACTGCATCTCCTCCAGGATGTTGAGGTCCTTGTCGCCAATCATGTCTGCGATCAGCACGGCCTTGATACGTTTTGCGGTGCCTTCGGCGTACCACTTGGCGGCCTGATGCTTGGTGCCGTAGAGCGAGTCGGATTCGGACCAGGACTGGACAGCCTCTTCACCGTCGTCGAAGAGCAGCCAGATGGAATATCCCTGGGGTGGGTGGATACGGAAGTATTGGCCAAGCTCGATGAGCAGGGCCGTTGTGCAGGCACCGTCGTTCGCTCCTACGAAGGGTATGTCGCGCAACGGGTAGTTGGTCTCGTAGTGGCTGGCGAGGACGATGACGCCGTCTTTTTTGCCGGGAAAGCGAACGATGTAGTTGCGCATGGTTTGCGGGCCGGCGGGGGTGTTGGCGATGAACTGGTCGGTGATCAAGTCGCCCTTGGCCGCCTCGGGCTTGAAGTGGTCCTTGATGAAGGCTTCGGCGGCAAGATGGCCGGGCGAGCCATTGAAGCGCTTGGGAGCAGCGTTGAGGAGCTGTAGGGTGAGGTTGTAGATGGCCTGGCCGGTTGGCTGCTGGGCACGCACGTTTGGGCTCGTGGAGAAGAGAACGAGCAAGAGCGAAAGCGAAATGCGGGGATTGTTCCCCTTCACTCTGTTCAGGGTCAGAATGACAACTCGGTATGCAGATCGAATGGTCTGGATCATGCGGCGGACTTCTCTTTACGCTTGCGGCGGTTGGGATGGACAAAGTAGGCAACGCCTACACCTAGGAAGTAGAGGGCCAGCATGGGACTGGCAAAGATGCACATTGTGACGGGACTGGGGTCCGGACAGATGATGGCGGAGACGATAAAGATGATGAGCACGGCATAGCGGAAGTGGCGCAGCAGGAATTTGGCGTCGACGATGCCGAAGAGCGCGAGAAAAAAAATCAGAATAGGAAGTTCGAAGCAGATGCCGAGGCCAAGAATGACGGAGAGAAAAAATCCTGTGTACTCATCGATGGTCAGGATCGGCTGGAAATTTTTTCCGAACCCAAATACCAGGATACGGATGGCGTCTTCGATAACGTAGTGGTAGCCGAACCATGCGCCGGCCAGGAAGAGGCTTACGGTTGCGCTCATGAACGGCCAGACGTACTTCTTCTCGTTGGTATACATGCCGGGCGAGATGAAGAGCCAGACCTGGTAGAGGATGAAGGGGCTGGCGAGGATCGCGCCGCCTACCAGCGCGGTCTTGATGTAGAGGTTGATGGGATCGGTGGGGTGGGCGTAATACAGGCCGAGATGGAGATCGTCGAGCGGTTTCTTAATGAAGCCGTAGAGGCGCACGCGAAAGATCCAGCCAACCACGAAGCCACCGACAAGAAATTTGAGGGAGTTGATGATGCGCTTGCGCAGCTCCTCCAGGTGCTCCATCAGGCTCATGCCGGGCAAGTCGGCTCGGTCTGCGAGAGCGGCGCGGGCGCGGTCGATTGGATTTATGTCAGGGATGGAGGGCCTCGGTTTCCGTCGTGGCCTGAGGGGCCGGGATTGGGTCTTCCGGCAGCAGTTCCGGTTCGGAGTTGGGTGTGGGAAGACCTGTGGATGGAGGCAGGATACTCAGGTCGCCGGAGGTCGCGATGGGCAGTGTTGCAGGCGTGTCCTCGGATGCAGATTCTGGAGCTGGTTCAGGGGTCGATTCGGACATGGAGCCGTATGCGGGTTCGTGCGGGGAATCACCGGTATCGACGGCATAATCGGACACAGGTTCGAGGGCAGGATCGTTTGGAGGCAAGTTCGAGTTGGAGTAGGCAGTCTCGGCTTCGCTGGCCGGAGCTGGCTCGATGGGTTCTTTCCCGGCGGATGACGCGGCGAGCTGCTTCTGGCGCTCGGCCTGCTCGGAGATGCGCAGCTCGTCCTCCATCTGAGTGCGGAACTCGTTGGAGGCACGGCGAAAGTCATTCATCAATTTGCCGAACTGACGCGCCAGCACCGGAAGCTGCTTCGGTCCAAAGAGAAGTAGAACCAGGAGAATGATGATTGCGCTGTCAGGAAAGCTAGGCATAGATGGACTTATGATACGGCTTAGGCAGGGAGTGAAACAAATGCGCTGGGAATGGCGGAACTGTACAGATGTGGACGGGTTTGGTTCGGCTTGGTGGATGCGACCTATTCGGGATCAGATTCGTCTAAAATAAGTAAGGCGCGGCTCGAGAGTCGCGACCGTACGGAATGGGCGGCAACATCCCCGCGGATTGGGTGACGGCCTTAATTTAGGCCGCACAGGTGAGTCCGCTGCACGCCTGGGCAGGAAGTGCTTTCAACATCCCCGTTTTGCGGTGCGTTCACTCTGCGTGGAGAAGGTCGGACGTATTGCCGAGACTGAAGGCGGAATATTGTGAATGGATTGTTACTCGATGAGCTGCCAGTGCAAGCTGCGGACGAGACGTGTTCGCTGGACCACTACCTGGTGCAACCGGACGAGACGATGGACGCGACCATCGGTGCGGCCAGAGAGAAGCTAGGCACAGAGGCAGTTGTGCTGGGGCACCACTACCAGCGCGATGAGGTGATCCGTTTCGCCGACTTTACAGGCGACAGCTACAAGCTGGCTAAGGCGGCGGCGCAGACGGACGCGCGTTACCTGGTATTCTGCGGCGTGCATTTTATGGCGGAGACGGCAGACATTCTGGCAAGGCCGTGGCAGCAGGTGATTCTGCCGGACCTGAACGCGGGCTGTTCCATGGCCGACATGGCTGAGATTGGTCAGGTAGAGGATTGCTGGGAGTCGCTGGAACGGTTGCGGGTGACGGCAGGCGAGGGGATTTTGCCGTTGACCTATATGAACTCTGCGGCGGACATCAAGGCATTTTGCGGCGAACGGGGCGGGCTGGTGTGTACCTCGTCCAGTGCGCAGGAGGCGTTTGCGTGGGCCTTTAGACGCGCAGGAAAGATACTGTTCCTACCCGACCAGCACCTTGGACGCAATACGGCGTTTGCGCTGGGGATTCCGCTGAGCGAGATGGTGGTATGGGACCCATACCAACTGAGTGGCGGCGTGGAACCGGAGCGGCTGCGGGCAGCAAGGGTCATTTTATGGAAGGGACACTGCAGCGTACACCAGCGCTTTCTGCCGGAGCATGTAGACCGGGTGCGCCGGGAGGAGCCTGGGATGCAGGTAGTGGTACATCCAGAGTGCCGCTGGGAGGTATGCCAGAGGGCTGATGCGTTAGGATCGACGGAACGGATCATCGAGCTGATCGAGCAGGCACCGGAGGGTTCCAGCTTTGCCGTGGGCACTGAGATCCACTTAGTGAACCGGCTGGCCAAGCGGTTTGGGCCGCTGGGCAAGCGCGTGATTACCCTGGACGAATCTGGCTGCCTGTGTACGACGATGTACCGCATCTCGCCGCAGCATCTAGCTTGGACGCTGGAGAACCTGATCGACGGGCGGGTGGTTAACCACATCCAAGTAGACAATGAACGGAAGCGTTGGGCGCGCGTGGCGCTGGACCGGATGATGGAGATCAAACGTTGAGCAAGACATTCACATTGCACGAGGCACAGACCCTGTTGCCTGTGGTGGAGGCGCTGCTGCGCAGGGCGCAGGCGGCGGGGGCGCGCGCAGGCGAGTTGGAGTCGGAGATGCAGGAGCTGAGCCAGAGGATATTTATGTCGGGCGGCATGCATGTGAATGTGGCCCAGGCGGCGAAGCGGCGCGCGGATCGAGAGAAGTCCTTGCAGGAGGCCAGGGACACACTGGCTGAGATGGATGAGATCGGAGTGCAGGTGAAGGACCTGGAGAAAGGATTGCTGGATTTTCCCTCGGTGATGGATGGCCAAGACGTGCTGCTGTGCTGGAAGCTAGGCGAGAAGGAGATCGGCTACTGGCATACACCGGAGGCCGGCTTTGCCGGACGCAAGCCTTTGGGCGGACGATTAGACAAGCCGGAGAAGGAACGGCTGAACTAGCAGAGTCAGTAGCCGTGTAACGGGTGCTTGTTTGCAGCGGAAACGAAAGCGGCTCAGAAATGGGCCGCTATTTTTATGCAATTCGTACACAGGAGGCGGTGCCATTTGGCTCGGAGTAGAGTCGTATAGAGAGGTTGTAAAGGGACGGATGAAGATGGGTTTGCTTCGGCGAATGGCGGCGGTGTTGGGTCTGTTGGCGCTGGTTTGGACAACGGGATGCGCGGGGTTCTGGGTCGCGGTGAACAAGTCGAACAACGGCGGCAACACGGCGAACGATTATGTGTACGTTGCGAATCCGAATGGGTCCGCGACCGCGGCCACACTGGCCGGCTTTGCGGTGGGTGCCGGGACACTGACCGCTGTACCTGGCTCACCCTACACGCTGGGGTTCACACCGACGTCGGTAGCGATAAACCCGGCGGACTCGATTGTGTTTGTCTCAGGCCACACCAGTACAGGCGTTGGGGTGATCTATGCGTTTTCGATCGGCACCGGCGGGGGATTGAGCGCTCTCAATAACGGCTATGCGTTGAGCTCTGCTGGAGAAGAGATTTCCATGGATATTTCGCCGGATGGACAGTGGTTGATGGGACTGAATGCCAACAACACGTCCTTGGACGAGTACGGAATTGCATACAACACAAGCACGCAGGCGCTATCGCTGTCTGGACCATCGTCGATGCCCTATTACAATTTGGTGACGGGAACGATCAGCGCCAGCCAGGTAAAGGTTGCGCCGGACGGAGATTTCGTCTTTGCCTCATTGGGGACAGCGGGCGACCTGGTGTATCAACTGAATACATCGACGGGAGTACTAACGGCCCTTAGCCCGTTGCCGCCGATCTCAACCACTACCAGCGACAACGCGCTGGCGGTGAGTTCCGGCAGCTCGTATCTGTACATTGCGAGAAGTGGCACGAATGGAGGTCTGGCGGTGTACACAATCAGTTCCACAGGCGCGCTGCAAGAAGTGACCGGCTCTCCCTTGGCGACCGGGAGTCAGCCGACTTCAGTGGTTGTCAACAAGGCTGGAACGGACATCTATGTCGCCAATCAGAACAGTGGAACCATTTCACAGTATGGTGTAGTGACCAGCACGGGCGCAGTGTCTCCGCTGAGTCCTGCTACAGTTTCGGCGGTGTCGGCGCCGTGGGCGATGGCGGTAGATAATAGTGGAGATTACCTGCTGTCGATCTCCGAGGCCGGGAGTCCCGATTTGACGATGTACAGCGACTCCGCAGGCACCCTGACTTTTTCCACGTCGACCCCAACGGGGAATGGAGTCATAGGGCCGGTTGCGATTGCCGCGACCCACTGAAGCAACGATCTGCCGGGATTGGGCGGATTGCATCGACGCGAATGGGCAGGCTGCAGGTCGAGGCTGCGCAGTTCACCTGACTACGCAGTAATTAACCTAGACAAAGCGCAGGCTTGGTATGGGGCCAATAAAAAACCCACATCCAATGCTGGGATGTGGGTTTTCCACTCTTGGTTGCGATGAATTGCATGACGTAGCGGAGTCACGCGATCATCAGGAACTAGACAACGTTGATCTTGCCGTTCACTCCCACAAAGTAGAATCCGCCCTTAGCGATACCTGGCGTCGCATTGGCATACAGCGCCGCAAGTACCTGTGAGAAGGTACGTGCTATGGCGAAGCCCGGGGGGTTGGTTCCGCTGCTGTTGTTTGCGCCTGTCGTATTGAAGAAGGCTTGATTCGCCGCAGGCGTGAGGGTTGGAGAGGGCGCCGGGCCAGCCGCGGCAAGGGCCGCGGTTCCAGGATCGGCTGGAGCGACATCCAAGGGGTCGGTGAGGATGACGCTGGCCGTGGAACTGGCGGTTGCTGTGGCGGGCTGCGAAATGGTGATGATGCTTTGTCCGGTAGTGATGGTCTCCGTTGTGGGGAAGGTAAGGGTTACGATTGCGGGAGTGGAGAGGGGCACGTTGGTGCCGCTTGCAGTGGCGGGCTGCGAGAGCGTGATGGTGTAGGGCGGCACGGTGAGGGTCTCAATCGCGGTGAAGGTGACGGTTTCCGGTACGCCGGTGATAGTGACTGTCTCTGTTGCGGTGATGGTGAGAGGCTCCCCTATCTGGGTGAAGGTGATGGTTCCTGTCGAGTTGATAGTGAGGGTCTCTGCAGTAATGCTAGAGGCGGTGGCGGCACTCGAAATAATTATGGTGGAGGCGCCGCTGATCGAAGTTACGGTCGTCCCGGCCGGGATGCCAGTCCCGGAGATAAGTTGGCCGGTTGAAATCCCGGTGAGGCTCGACACTGACGTGATGGATGTGCTGCCGGAGGTGACGATGCCGGTGGGTGTGACCGTGCTGGCAGCAGTGGTGGCGGTGGCGTTAGCCGACATAACGATGGTGGTGCCGCTGGCCGAAACCACGATAGCTCCCGACGGAATGCCGGTTCCGCCGATAAGTTGGCCAGGTGTAACCCCGGTGAGGCTCGCCACAGCCGTGATGTTCGCGCTGCCTGTAGTGACGTTGCCGGTGGTTGTGAAAACGGTCTCAGTGGAAGAGGAGGAAGCGGTGGGGAAATTCGAGATAACGATGTTGTTGGCGGTGGACGAAACGACGGTAGTCCCCGCCGGGATGCCCGCTCCGGAGATGGTTTGGCCGGTTGTCACATCGGTGAGGCTCAACGCGGAGGTGATGGTCGTACTGCCGGCGGTCACGACTCCGAAGACTGTGAAAGAACTGGTTAGAGTGGCGGCATTCGACATAACGATGGTAGAGACGCCGCTGGTCGATACGACGGTGGTCCCCGCCGGGATGCCGGTCCCGCTGAGGGCTAGGCCGGGCACCACATTGGCGAGGCTCGATACTCCCGTGATGGAGGTGCTGCCGGAGGTAATGAGGCCAGTGAATGTGCTCGAGCTGTTTCCGCTGGCGGTCTTCGACATCACGACGGTGAACGGAGCCGAGGAGCCGATGGTCGAAGCGATGGTGGCTCCCGACTGAATACCTGTTCCGGAGATGGCTTGTCCTACCAGTACCCCGGAGAGGCTGGCCACTCCCGTGATGTTCGCGCTGCCGGAGGTGACGCTACCGAGGAACGTGCTGGTGCTGTTAGCTGTGGCGGCTGCCGAGAGCGTAATGGTGTTGGCAGTGAATGACGAGATGGTGGCTCCCGAGGGGATGCCTGTCCCGGATATGGGTTGTCCAGCTACGAGTGCGGTGGTGTTCGACACATTCGAGATCGTCTTGCTGCCGGTGGTGACGAGACCGGTTATAAAGCTAGAACCGGTACCTAGCACGGTAGTGCCCGCGGGGATGCCAGTTCCTGTGATGGGTTGTCCTGTTATGACTCCGGCGGTACCGGCGGCGTCCGCTCCCGCAAGCGTAACGACGGAGCTACCTGCGGTGAGATTGCCGTTAAGGGAGGCGACTACGCTGGAGGCGGTAGCAGGTACGCTCATCGTGATGGTGTTGCCACTGGTCGTAGAGGAGGTCGCAGTGATGGTAGTGCCTGCGGGGATGCCAGTGCCACTTCCCGTGATGGTCTGTCCGAGGACGACTGAACTGATGCTCGACACTGTATTGATGATGTTGCTGCCGGAGACGGTAATTCCAGTAGCGGTGGCGGTGCTATTTGCGGTGGCGTTCGCGCTCATGGTGACAGTGGTGACGCCGACATTTGTGATGACCGTATTGGTCGGGATTCCGGTGCCAGTGAGGGGTTGACCGATGGCTGCCTGAGATACGGAGGTTACCGATGTGAGAATAGCGCTGCCGTTGGTTGAAATGGCGCCGAATGTCGCGCTGACCTTACTGGACTGAGAGACGATGGTGGTATTGGCAGGAATGCCGGTGCCCAGAATGTTGGCACCGTTGAGGATGTTGGCGGAGAGAGTGCCGATGGCGAGAACTGAGGCGCTGCCCGACGTGGTGCCCACCTGGAGTGTGGTGGTGAGCTGAGTCCTTTGATAGGGTGCAGCGGTCTGGATGCTAAGCAGGCGCAGTGCGGAGGCGTGCATGCCGCTGATGGCCAAGCACTGGGTGGCGAGAGCGAGGTTGGCCCCGGAGAGATACGTGAGCGCGCCGGTAAAGGCCGTGACACTGACGTCTTCCAGCATACGGGCCTGCGAGATGGCCTGGGCTGCGGTGAAAGTCTGCGCGGCGGTGTTGTTGCCCTGGCCCCCTAGGCTGAGGGTCGGTCTGGGCACAACAGGGGTGGTTTGCAGCGTGAGCGACCCTGCGATGAGATTGCGCAGATCAATCACTTGATTGAGATCGTCGTAGTACATCTCGTTGAATAGGTCGGTGATCTGCGACGTGGAGAAGCTGACCTTGGAGGGCGTGTTGTAGACCGCTCCCGAGCTAAGGGTGGCATAGGTAGTGCCGGGAAGATCTGCGCCCTGTGTGAGGTAGGAATAGAAGGTCGCCGTCAGGTACTTGATATTAAGCAGGTAGTTGAGGATATCGACCTGCTGATATCCGTTGGGAATGGGTTGCTGAGCGTGCGCAACTGGACCCAACTCCAATCCCGTGCCAGCAGCAACGCCCGCCACTCCGAGGCCAGTCATGAAATGCCTGCGACTCAGTGCAACTCCGGATGTGATTTTCTTGAGATTCTCGACCGTTGCCGCGGGATCGAGGACTTCGATGTCATTGCTGGCCATTTCGTTGGCCTCCTTGTCAGTAGTCTTGCGAGATGTGCGAAGAGATTGAGTCATAATGGAATGCGATTGCCGCGTCGAGTACAGATACGTGGTTGTCTTTCCAAGGCTTATATGGTTGAGATTGCTCCGTTCACTCCGTTGGGGAAGAAGCCGCCAGAAGCGGTCCCGGCAGCTGCAGGTTTGACAACGGCGCCGTAGAGGACCGCGAGAACCTGTGATGTGGAGCGGGAGTATGCAAGACCTTGGGTTGTGTTAGTGGAGGCGATCACTCCGCCGGTACTGGAGAAGAATGCGCCATTGGCGGATGGGCCGGCAGCTGCCGTGGTCGCGGTACCCGGATCGTAGGGCGGCACATCCAGGCCATCTCCGGGATTGATGTAGGTTATAAGAGTGGTGTTCTGAATGCTGAGCAGACGTAGCGCACCAGCATGGAAGCTTTCGGCACCCAGGGTCTGCGCCGCATAGGTGGCGTTGCTGGTGGTGAGTCCCGGGATGGAGCCCGCGAATGCGGTGACTCCGACATCTTCCAGCAGCCTGGCGATGGAGAGGGCATTGGACGGTGTAATTGCGCCGTAGGCGGCAAGATTGATCGCCGGCCTGGGTACGACCGCAGAGCCGAGGACGTCTTGAAGATACGTCACATGGTTGATCTCATCGTAATAGATCTCATTGAGCAGATCGATCATCTGCTGAGTGATCGTATTGGCGGTAGTCCCTGTGACCGTCAGCATGGCAGGCGCGCCTGAGATAGCTCCACTGCCTGCCGTAAGCGAGGACGGCAGGTCTACCCCCTGCGTGAGATAGGAGTAGAAGGTGGCCTGTAGGTACTCGATATTGAGGGCGAATGCCAGGATGTTGGACTGGGCCACTCCAGAAGTGTTCACTGCCACGGTACTGGTGGAGGCATTGGTGCAACCCGATATCAAGGCAGCAGCGCCAGCCGCGGCTCCAGCCATCCCGATGGTCGAGATGAAGCGCCTGCGATTCAGAGCGCGGTCAGCCGCGATCTTGTTGATCTTATCGACCGTTGCCGTCGGGTCGAAGTTTTCGATTTCAGTACTGGCCATTGTGTGGGCCTCCTTACCAGTTGACGTGTTATGTGAACGATCCGATTGCGCGATGGACGGAGTTGGATTCCGGGTATGGATTGAAGTGGTTTCCTGTATTGGTTTTGTTTCCGTACGCAACTGTATGCGCAAGAGGGCACTTCGCGCAAGACTGTAATTTAAGGTATGGAATGCGAACTGGCAACAGAGGTCGATTTTGCCTTCTTCGGGGTATAGAAAAAAGCGTAAATGGGCGGATTTTTCTAGGAAAACGGCCATTTTATGAGCCGGGTGCGCCCCTCCGGGCCGGAGAGCGGTCCACGGTGGCATTTTGCCCTGTATGCTGGAAAATGTGCCGGACACGCCCCCCAGCCCGCCCAAATTTTTCCCGCGGCCGAATTTTGCGCGGTTCCGCTGCCTTGGATTGAGCGGGCCGGACGCGGGGCACCACTTCTGCGGTCACGATCTTGTAGCCAGCTTTATGGCGACATGGCTGTGCGTTGCGATGATGAGCGGATGCGGTCGTCTGCGCTCCAGACCGGATGCCGAATACGTTTACGTAACGGCCAAACAGACGTTCCTTCGCGATCGTGTGGCGGCTGTCTCCAACCGCACAGCGACGGTAGAGAACGGCCAGCGCCTGCAGTTGCTGGAACACGGACGGCATTTTTTCCGGGTACAGACGGAGAAGGGTGAGCAGGGCTGGATTCGCGAGGACCAGGTGGCCACGCAGCAGGTCTTCGACCAGTTCAAGTCGCTTGCCGCGACACATCAGGGCGATACGGCGGTAGCATCGGCGGTGGTGCAGGACGAGGTGAACCTGCACTTGCGTCCGGGCAGAACCACCGAGACTTTCTACAGGCTGGCCGAGGGCGATAAGCTGCAACTGCTGGAGCGAGCGACGCTGCCTAAGCCGGCGACGGCGGGTGCGGCCCCGATCAAATCGGTGGATGCGCATGGAGTCGAGAGCACGCCTCCCATTGCGATGGAGGACTGGTGGCTGGCACGCGATGCCCGAGGGCGCGCGGGATGGCTGCTCTCCCATTATGTGGAGGTGGATGTGCCGGACTCGCTGACGCCCTATGCCGAAGGACAGCGCTTTGTGGGTGCGTATGTGCTGACCACCGTACACGACGACGGAGCGAAACAGGACAACAAAGACATCCCCATCTACCTGACGGCGATGGCGCCCTATACGGCAGGGTTGCCCTATGATTTCGACCAGGTAAGGGTGTTTACCTGGAACCTGAAGATGCATCGCTACGAGACGGCTTATCGCGACAAGGATTTCGAGGGGTATCTTCCGGTATCAGTAAAGATGGCCATGGACCCATACGGCAAATCCGCGACAGCACAGACACCACTGCCGACGTTCAGTTATAAGGTACTGGCCGCCGACGCGGGGCCAGTGTCTCCCGATCCTGCGACCGGGATGGTGACGCCGGGACGAACCATCGAGAAGACGTATCGGCTGGAGGGAAACCTGGTGCGGCGGGTAGCACCGCCGGGAAGCAAGGATGAGCCGGAAACGCATCCCGTCGCCGAGGTAAAGAAAGCGAGCAAGGGGAAGAAGAAGTAGGCCCACTGACGGTTACTGGGTGGAATCAGGCATAGAAACTACGGATGGCCTCGACTACGGTCTGCTGCTCGTCGTCGCGCAACTCGGGGTAGAGGGGCAGGGCCAGCACTTCGGCGGCGGCGCGCTCAGCATGGGGGAAGTCTCCCGGCTTGTAGCCGAGGTCTTTGAGCGCGGCTTGCAGGTGGAGCGGAACAGGATAGTAGATCTCACTGCCGATCTGCAGCTCGGTTAGGTGGTCACGCAGGGCGCTGCGGCGCGGGGCACGGATGACGTACTGGTGGAAGACTGGCGTGGCGCGCGCGTCTGTATACGGAAGGACGATCCCGTCAGAGGTTGAATCGGCAACAATGACGGCTTCGCGGAATAGCTGATTATAGCGCCTGGCGCGGTCGCGGCGCTGCCGATTCCACTCGGCGATATAGCGGAGCTTGACGTTGAGCACGGCGGCCTGCATCTCGTCCAGACGAGAATTGGCGCCCACCTCGTCGTGGTAGTAGCGGCGGGTCATGCCGTGCACGCGCAGCGAACGGGCGCAGCGGTCGATCTCCGGATTGGAGGTGGTTACCAGGCCCGCATCTCCCATGGCTGCGAGATTCTTTGTGGGGTAGAAGCTGAAGGCGGCAGCGTCGCCCAGCGATCCGGCAGGAATTGTGTTCCACGTTGCTCCGAAGGCCTGCGCCGCATCTTCGATCAGCAGCAGGCCAGGATGTTCACGCTGCAATGCCGCGAAGCCATCCCAGTCGGCGCACTGACCGTAAAGGTGGACAGGCAGAACAGCTTTGACGTGGTCGCCATGCGGGCCGGCGAGAACCTCCGCGACCGACGCAGACGAGAGGTTGAAGGTGCGAGGGTCGATGTCCGCGAAGAGGGGTTGCGCTCCGGCACGCAGGATGGTGCTTGCAGTAGCGAAGAAGCTGAAGGGGCTAGTGATGACGGCGTCAGGCGGGGTGCTGGAGCGTATTGCGGAGGTGCTGTCGCCGATGCCTGCGCCGGCGAGAGCGAGCCAGAGAGCGTCTGTGCCGCTGGCACAACCGATGGCGTAACGCGCGCAACAGGTACTTGCCGCGGCGGCCTCGAAGGAGGAAACCTGCGGGCCGAGGATGAAGTGCTGCGAGTCACAGACCCTGGCTATGGCGTCCAGTATCTCCTTGCGCAGTGGGACAAACTGGCGGGAGAAGTCGAGCATGGGAACGGGTTGCGGCGCTGGGTTGGACACTGCTGCCATGGTACAACGCAGGAGGGTGTCTCGATTGCCGCTGCGTAGCGTCTAACCTAACGAGAGCCAATTCTTGGCGCGTTTCAACTGCTCGAATTTGTGTAGCTTGCGCGCATTGGGGGACTGATGGAGTTGAAAAACAGGGTTGCGGCCTGTATCGTAAACAGACTTGGATGTTGGTTTTTGATTGCACTCCGCCGTGGGGAATGAAATTCGAGGGTTCGTAGGTCTTGGGTTGCTGAATACCCCGTTATTTACGCACAGGAAATTACATAGCAAGAGAAGCTACTCATAAGGAGATCGGCACATGGAAACAAAGCCGGCACAGAATATTCAGGATACTTTTCTCAATACAGTCCGCAAAGACAAGAGCCCGATCACGATCTACCTGGTGAGCGGAGTGAAGCTGACGGGCAAGATTCGTTCATTCGACAAGTACTCGGTGCTGTTGGAGAACAACGCGCAGGAACAGTTGATCTTCAAGCATGCGATCTCGACCGTGGTGAGCGGTCGAGCAGGCTCGCACAGTGAGGGGCTGACTGCGGCCAAGGTTGAGCCGAGGGCGCAAACCGGCTCGGCCGGAGGACCGGCTTCAGATGAGACGGCGGGCACTTGATATTTCAAGTCTGAGGCCAACCATCGCGACGGACCCATCATGACGAGAAGGCTGGTTTATACGAGGCCGGATTCGGCGCAGCCGTGAGACCGCCTGCGGGCCTTGTGCAGAGGGCTGCTGCGAATGCTACAGCGTCCCAAGGGCGAGCGACAGCGGGCCGGGAACTCGCTGTGCTGGTCGCGCTGGAATTTACCGGGAAGCCACGGAGATTGACGGCTGCGGCGCGGTTGGCGCGGGATGCGGCGGTAGTGTTGTCTGAGGCTGACGCCTCCGAGAATTACACGGAGCGCCAATACGAAGCAACGGCCGATCTCGACTTCGACTCATCGCTGGCGGAGTTTGAAGAATTGGCACGGAGTGCGGGAGCGCAGATTGCAGCAACCCTGGTGCAGCGCCGCGTCAGGCCGGATGCAGCCACACTGGTGGGACAGGGCAAGCTGGAAGAGATTGCGGGGGTTGCTGCTTCGACCCATGCGGACGTGGTGCTCTTCGATCATGACCTGACGCCATCGCAGTTGCGCAATCTCGAAGCAAAAATCACCTGCCGCGTGATCGATCGGACGCAGTTGATTCTGGATATATTTGCCCGCCACGCTCGCAGCCGCGAGGGCCAGTTGCAGGTGGAACTCGCACAACTACAGTACCAGTTGCCGCGGCTAGCCGGACGGGGTAAGGCGATGTCGCAACTGGGCGGCGGCATCGGCACACGCGGGCCGGGCGAGACGCAACTGGAGACTGACCGGCGCAAGATCAACCTGCGCATCGACCATGTAAAGAAACAACTGGAGTCGGTGCGGCGGATTCGCGGCCAGCAGAGACGGCGGCGCGAAGACGTCCCGGTACCGGTAGTCGCGCTGGTGGGCTACACCAACGCGGGCAAAAGCACGCTGTTCAATGCCCTTACCGAGGCTGGAGTGCTGGAATCGGCGAAGATGTTTGCCACGCTCGATCCCAAGCTCCGGCAACTTCAACTTCCCAGTCGAAGGAAGGTGTTGCTCTCCGACACCGTTGGCTTCATCCGCAACCTGCCGCACACCCTGGTGACCAGCTTCCGCGCCACACTGGAAGAGGTGGAACGGGCCGAGCTGCTGCTGCATGTACGCGACGCGTCCAGCGCAATGGGCGCCGAGCAGAAGTTGCAGGTGGAGAAGGTGCTGAGCGAGATGGATGTGAACGGCAAGCCGGTGATTGAGGTGATGAACAAGATCGACCTGTTGCCTCCGGAGCAGCGCGCGCGGCTTGCGTCTGCACAGGCACGGAGCGGGTCGGTTGCAGTTCCTGTTTCGGGACTGAAGAAAACTGGGCTGGGCGATCTGCTCACAGCCATCGACGAGGCGCTGATGGTCGATCCGCTGATTGAAGCGCGCTTCCGCATACCGCAGTCGGAGGGCGCAGCGCTGGCTGCTCTTGAGGCTGGCGCTTTGCTGCGCGCGAAAAAATATGAAGGGAATGTGGTGGTGCTTATGGTGCGCGGGCCCGCGTCGCTGCTGGGGCGATACGCACGATTCCGTGAGCGGGGATAAGAATAGTGATTAGCGGGCCGTAAAGGCGCCGGACTAGAAAGTGCCATGGCGTGGCGAGCGAGTGCAAAATGCAGGGTTAAACAGAACAGGCCGCCTGTCGGGGAGCGGAGGTGGTGTCCCCATGCACGCGACCTGTACGACCCAGGACATCGGGTCTTGGTGGTATTTAAAGTCTAGGCTTGTTTGCGGGAATGTCAAAGGCTATTTTATGTGGCGAACCTCGCATCTCGATTTGCACGAATATCGGACTTAGTGTCCGATTACAGATACAACAAGGTTTGACACTCACGGAGACGCTTTGTTAGAAAGAACTGTACCCAAAGTGTGCAAAGCAGCGTCCTTCCCTGTATTTTACGGGGGTTTATAAGCCCCACGTCTGCTCCAAATCATGAATGAAATTATGAATCAACTCGGTGGACTTGCGCTCGGAGCAGTACCGACGATGGTCCTGATCGTGCTGCTGGTGGTTAGCTATGAGCTGTTGGTGCAGCGTCCCATGGAACGAGTACTGGCGGAACGGCGTGCGCGGACATCGGGTGCCGTGGAGCAGGCCCATGCAGCGATAGCCGCAGCCGAGGCCAGGACAGCGGAGTATGAAGAAAGACTGCGCAAGGCCAGGGCAGAGATTCTGGCTGTACGAGAGCAGAGGTTGAAGCAGTGGGGAGCGGAGCGCGACCAGGCCCTGGCGGGTGCTCGAGCGGCGACTGTCGAAAAGGTGAAGGTGGCGAAAGGCGAGATTGAACAGAGCGTAGCCATCGCGCAACTGCAGATCGACGGGACGAGTGCAGAGTTGAGCGACCAGATACTGAGAGCGGTGATGCCGCCAGGAACACAACCGGAGGCGGCGAAGTGAAGAGTTTGTTGCGGCGGGGTCTTTCAGCCGGGTTAGCACTGGGGGTGGTTCTAGGGCTTGGCTACCCAGTGAGACCTATTCAGGCCCAGGCAGTGACTGCGTCGTCGCAGGGGACGGCTTCGAGCGCGGCGGACGCACAGTCGCCGGAGAAAGCCACGCCGGAACAGAACGAGGACGACCAGTATCTCAAGTCGCCCAATGTAGTGGCTCTGGGTAAAATGCTGGGGCTGAAACCTGAGCAGTCGGCAATGGCATTTACGCTGGGCAATTTTATACTGCTTGCGGTGGGCGTCGCGTGGTTGATATTGAAGATACTGCCGAGGGCCATTCGCGGCAGAAATACGACTATCCAGAAGAACCTGGTAGACGCGCGCAATGTGACCGAAGAGGCGCGCACGCGTTTGAGCGGCGTGGAAGAGCGATTGAGCAAACTGGACAGCGAGATTGCCGCGATGCGAGATCATGCGGAGCAGGATTCAGCGCAGGCGGAACAACGCATTAAGGCCACGGTGGAGGACGAGAAGGGAAAGATTCTGGCGGCCGCGGAGCAGGAGATTGCAGCAGCGACAAGCCACGCGCAAAAGCTGCTACAGCAATACGCCGCCGAAATGGCCATCGAACAGGCGGCGCGCAAGCTGGTTGTTTCGGCCGAGACAGACCGTCTACTGGTGCAGGGTTTTGCGAGCCGGCTGACCGGCGATGAATCGAAGAAGGGACAGAACTAAATGGCAAGCTCTGCCCCACGCTATGCGCGCGCATTCGCTGAAGTTGCCGAGGCGGCCCGGCTGGATTCCGGTGCGGCCCAGCAGCAGATGCGTGAATTTGCCCAGACACTGGCAGCCAGTAGCGATTTGCGCGAGATTCTGGAAAATCCCTCGATTGAAATGGCTGGGAAGCTGAAGGTGCTGGACGCGATGGCGGGCCGCATGGCGATGTTTCCCCAGGTGCGCAACTTTATAGCGGTGATTCTTGAGCACCAGCGCCTGCCTGAACTGGACGAGATTTTGACCGAGTACAAGCAGGTGGTGGACGAGCACGCGGGAGCGACCGAGGCTCGCATCACCAGCGCCCGTCCGCTGAACACGGAAGACCGTGCACAGTTGGAGGCACAGATTGCCAAGATGGCCGGAGCGCGTGTTCGCGCCCGCTATACCGAGGACGCAACGCTTCTTGGCGGCGCTGTGGTGGAGATCGGATCGACTGTTTATGACGGATCACTACGTGCCCAGTTGCAGCAGCTCAAGCAGAAGTTGGTGAACGCATAAGAAGGCACAGTTTGAAGTTGGTTCGGCTGCCGCGAGTTTCGCGGCAAGCACAAGTTGAGTTTGGATTGAGATCGGATTGAGGGCAAGGAAGACATGGCAAAGATTAATGCGAATGAGATAACCGAGCTGCTTCGCCAGCAGATTGAGAACTACGAACAGCGCATCCAGGTGGATGAGGTCGGGACGGTGATCTCGCTGGGCGACGGTATTGCACGCGTGCATGGGCTGGATAAGGTTATGGCGGGCGAGCTGATTGAGTTTCCCCATGGCGTGGCCGGCCTGGCCATGAACCTGGACGAGTCCGAGGTGGGCGCCGTGCTGCTGGGTGACTATACCGAAATTAAAGAGGGCGACGAGGTCAAGCGCACGGGAACCATTATGTCGGTACCGGTCGGCGAAGCCATGATCGGGCGCGTGGTGGACGCGCTGGGCGCACCCATCGACGACAAAGGGCCAATCGTGACCGACCAGCGTCTACCCATTGAGCGTCTCGCTCCGGGTGTTATCGATCGCCAGGGAGTGCGCGAGGCAATGGCCACGGGCATTAAGGCCATCGATACCATGATCCCCATCGGGCGCGGACAACGCGAGTTGCTGATCGGCGACCGGCAGACGGGCAAGACCGCGATCGCTCTGGATACCATCATCAACTCCAAGGGCAAGAACCTGATCTGCATCTACTGCGCCATTGGACAGAAGCGCTCGTCGGTGGCGCAGATTGTAAAGACGCTTGAAGAGCATGGCGCAATGGCGTACACCATTGTGGTCGCGGCCACTGCGTCGGAGCCGGCGCCGATGCAATATATCGCGCCGTTCGCGGCGTGCGCCATGGGCGAGTACTTCCGCGATTCGAAACGCCATGCGTTGGTGATCTATGACGATCTCTCCAAGCACGCGGTGAGTTATCGCGAGATATCGCTTCTGTTGCGGCGGCCGCCGGGTCGCGAGGCCTATCCAGGCGACGTCTTCTACTTGCATTCGCGCCTTCTGGAGCGGGCATCGAAGCTCTCTGACAAGCAGGGCGGCGGCAGCCTGACTGCGCTGCCAATCATCGAGACCCAGGCGGGAGATGTCTCGGCCTACATTCCGACCAACGTAATCTCCATAACCGACGGACAAATCTTTCTTGAGACGGATCTCTTCAACTCCGGTGTGCGTCCCGCGGTTAATGTGGGCCTGTCGGTTTCGCGTGTGGGATTTGCGGCGGCCATCAAGGCCACCAAGCAAGTGGGTTCCACGCTGAAGCTTGACCTGGCGCAGTACCGCGAGCTGGCTGCGTTCTCGCAGTTCGGATCGGACTTGGATAAGGTAACACTGCAGCAGTTGAACCGCGGCGCACGTTTGACTGAACTGTTGAAGCAGCCTCAGTTCCAGCCTCTGACAGTAGAGAAGCAGGTGGCGATTTTGTTCGCTGGAGTCAATGGACTGCTGGATGACGTTGAGGTCGCCGATCTACGCGCCTTCGAGGACGGCTTCTACCCCTATCTGGAGAACTCCGCGCCAACGATTCTGACCGATATTGCCACCAAGAAGGCGTTGGATGACGACATCAAGAAGCGTTTGACCGATGCAATCAACGACTACAAGGGATCGTTCCTGACGAACCTGAAGGACGAGAAGGAAGCAAGCCAGAAAGAGCTGGCGGCGGCAAAGTAAACCATGGCGAATGTACTCGATCTTCGACGCCGCATACGCAGTGTGAAGAACACGCGGCAGATCACCAAGGCCATGAAGATGGTGTCGGCGGCCAAGCTGCGGCGCGCCCAGGACCGCGCCATGCGCGCACGTCCGTATGCGCGGATGCTGGCCAATGTGCTGGTGTCGCTGGTTCGGCGTACCGACCTGTACAACGAGCAGACGGGCGAGATACTGCATCCCCTGCTGATCGAGCGTCCGGAGAAAAATGTACTGGTGATTGTGATCGCGGGCGACAAGGGATTTGCTGGGGCGTTCAACTCCAACATCGGCAAGGCGGCGCAGCGATTCATCGACCAGCGACGCGCGTTGGGCCAGACTATCGATCTGGAGCCGGTGGGCAAGAAGGCGATCGCGATGTACAAGAAGAAGGTCGCCGCGGCCAACTACGAAACGACCGAGCAGCATTACGACAACGACCAGTCGATCCACTACGACACGGTGCGCCATCGCGCGCAGCCCATCGAGGTGGCGGCGGAACATCCCGGGCTGCTTCTGCGCGTGGACTACAACGATGTGCAGCAGATGGTCAGTTCCATTGTCGAGCGTTACGAACGGACGGAGATCGATTCGGTCTATATCGTGTACAACGAGTTCAAGAGCGTCATCTCGCAGCGCCTTGTGGTGGAGAAGCTGTTGCCGGTGCGCAAGCTGGGCGCGCGGGAGATTACCGCAGCCGAAGAGATGAGCGAGGAGCAGCGCGAGGCCGCGGCGCTGGCAGCGCAGTCTTCCGGAGTTTCCGTCTTTGAGCCGGACGAAGTGGTTGCCGAGGCAGAGGCGAAGTTCGGCACTGCCGAGGTGGACTACATCTACGACCAGCCGCCTGAGCAGTTGTTCCGAAACCTGATGCCGCAGTATGTGACCACGCAGATATTCCATGCGCTGCTGGAGTCGGCTGCCGCAGAGCATGCGGCGCGCATGACGGCGACCGATGCGGCGACCAAGAACGCAGAGGACCTGATCGACAGCTTGAGCCTGACCATGAATCGCCTGCGCCAGGCGGCCATCACCAAGGAGATCATCGAGATTGTTAGCGGGGCGGCGGCGCTCTAATTGGAGTAAAAATTTAGATTTTGGTTTGAATAATTGATTCCAGAAAGATTTAGGGACGAAGGAAATATGGCAGAGAATATTGGACATGTGATTTCCGTCAGCGGGCCGGCCGTTGATGTGCAGTTTGAAGAGAAGACTATGCCACCGATTTATCAGGCGGTGCGCATCGTCAGTGAAGGCTTCGTGGTACCCCAGCCGCTGGACGTCATCGTCGAGGTGCAGCAGCACCTGGGCGAGGGACGTGTGCGCTGCGTGGCCATGGCACCGACCGACGGTATGGTGCGCGGCATGAAGGCGATCGACACGGGCGCGGTGATCACGATCCCTGTGGGACGCGGCACGTTGGGACGCGTGATGAACGTGCTGGGCCAGCCGGTAGACGAGCTTGGCCCCATCACCTCGGAGTTTCACATGCCGATCCATCGCCCGGCGCCGGCCTTTGACGAACAGTCCACCAGCGAGGAGATGTTCGAGACCGGGATCAAGGTCATCGACCTGATCCAGCCGTTCCTGAAGGGTGGCAAGATCGGACTCTTCGGCGGCGCGGGCGTGGGCAAGACGGTCATCATCCAGGAACTGATCAACAACGTGGCGACCAAGCATGGCGGCTTCTCCGTCTTTGCCGGCGTGGGTGAGCGAACGCGCGAGGGCAACGACCTGTGGATCGAGTTTCAGGAATCGGGCGTCATCGATCTGAAGGAGTTTCAGAAGTCGAAGGCGACCCTGATCTACGGCCAGATGACCGAGCCTCCGGGGGCGCGTCTGCGCGTTGCACTGACAGGCCTGACTGTTGCGGAGCACTTCCGCGACTACGAGGGAGCGGACACTCTGCTCTTCATCGACAATATCTTCCGCTTTACGCAGGCAGGTTCTGAAGTCTCCACGCTGCTTGGGCGCATGCCCTCCGCGGTGGGATACCAGCCGAATCTGGCGACCGAGATGGGTGAGCTGCAGGAGCGCATCACCTCCACCAAGAAAGGTTCTGTTACCTCCGTACAGGCAGTCTATGTGCCCGCCGACGACCTCACAGATCCGGCCCCTGCGACCACCTTCGCCCATCTGGACGCAACCACGGTGCTCTCGCGACCGCTATCGGAGCTTGGGATCTATCCGGCTGTCGATCCGCTGGCCTCTACTTCGCGCATTCTGTCGCCGCGTATCGTGGGCCAGGAGCACTACGACGTGGCTCAGGGAGTGAAAAAGATACTACAGCGCTACAAGGACCTGCAGGACATCATTGCCATCCTTGGCATCGACGAACTCTCCGAAGAGGACAAGACGACGGTGGCGCGCGCACGCAAGGTGCAGAGGTTCCTGTCGCAGCCGTTCCATGTGGCTGAGGTCTTCACCGGAATCCCCGGCGCGTATGTCAAGGTCGCGGACACGGTGCGCAGCTTCAAGGAGATCATCGAAGGTAAGCACGATGCGATCCCTGAGCAGGCGTTCTATCTGAAGGGCGGCATCGAGGATGTGCTGGCCGCTGCTGAGAAGATGCAGCAGACGGCTTAAGGCAGTTGCGGGTTGCTAGTTGAAGGACGAAATGACGGAAGTAGCTGCAAATTCGGGGTTGTTGACGGTGCGGCTGGTGAGCCCGGACCGGCTGCTGCTGGATGCCACGGCGGTGTCGGTGGAACTGCCATCGAGCGCGGGCTACCTGGAGACGCTGTACGGCGCAGCACCGCTGTTGTCGGAGCTGGGCGCGGGCGAGGTTCGGCTGCATGGCGGAACATCTGGCGATCAGGTCTACTTCGTAGCCGGAGGATTCGTCGAGGTGCTTCCGGAGCGGGTGACGATACTGGCCGAGACGGCGGTGCTTCCCAGCGAGATCGACACCAACGAGGCCCAACAGGAGCTGGAGCAGGGCGCGAAGATGTGGCAGGAGGCAGGCGACGACCCCGCCAAGTATGACTCCGCCAACACCGTCACTCGCCGCGCCGAAGAGAAGCTGGCCTCCGCCAAGAGCGAGAGCGGCACGCGCAACGAGTGAGATTGTACGGGAGCGGTTCGGTTCGCGAATTCTCACGCATGCGAAAAAGCTGCACGAATAGGAACTCCATCCTATTTCCGTGAGTGCGCCACCGACCAAATTGGAATCTCCAGTTGCGGTTTGAGCTTTTCGTGCCGCGATTGATTCCCGTAATCGATGCGGCCTCAGTCAATTAGGCGCTCATAAAACGCTGTTTCACAGCGAGGCATCTAAACATCAACAAGGGTGGGGCGAATGAACGAAGCGTCGCCCCTTTAAACATCAACCAGGAGGGCGGGCAATGCGAGTAATCGCCCTACAGAACCGGCCGTTACGCGACCCAATTTCTAAGGAGGACAATATGAAATCAATCGCGAAAATGCTCGGAGTTGGAATACTGGGAGCCGCACTCGCAGGAACAGCGGCGCTCGCGCAAGATGTGAATGTCGATTTCAAGAACACAACGGAGATGAATCGAATCCACTCCTATACGTTCGGTAATCTATCTACGACAAACCCAATGCTGGAGCCAAGACTGGCAATCGCCATCGATCGCAACCTTCAATTGAATGGATGGAAGGAGTCATCGGATGGCGATGTCGTGGTGACGGCAGTGCTTGCAAATTATAGTGATCCTCGGCTCTATGAGGATTTCTATTCAAATATTGGCAATCTGAACTGGAATTCGGTGGGCATCGATCCTCCAGGGTACGGATTGCAGAGCGTAAACCAGGTTGCGCCAGGCACGCTGATCGTCGATATGTATGACAAGCGCACCGGCGAACTGATCTGACGAAGTACAGGAGGAGACTTCCTGACCAATCACTTGGATAGGGACAAACTCAAGATCGATGACATAGTTAACAAGATGTTTGTGACCCTGCCCTGGGACCCTCCTCCGGTCAATAAAGACGCATGGATTTATATGCACTGACGGCGACTAGAACTATCACGCGATCCATTCGGCAGGCGAACGGCCTGGCCCAACCAGAGCAACGGGGGCCAGGCTGTTCCTATTTCTGCGTTGTCCCAGCCGGGGTTGCCGGTTTTTGCAGCAACTCGATCACCGACTTGTAGAGCTTGTTGCGCATCTCGAACCGGTCTTGGGCGCGCGTCACATAGCGCACCAGGATATCGATTCCCGAGTCTGCCGGGCGCATATCCACCGACGGCGCAGCGGAGAACTGTCCAAGCCCCTGTTGCCTGGCTGAGCCTTTCCACTCCTGCTCGGCCAGCTTCACGTCCTTCTCGGTCTGCTGCAGCACCGACTTGTGGATTGCCTCGATGGTCTGGTATGTACCCTCGCCCGGCGGCACATGCACGCTGATTTCGTCCCACATCCATTGGCCCGTGGTGGAGAAGTTGAAGAACTGACCAGTCACCGCAAAGCTGTTGAGGAACCTTACGCGACGTCCGGTAGGATGGCCCTTATCCGTCCAGTTGCCGGTCTCCAATAGTGCAGTGCGGAAGAGCCCGACTTCGACAACCTCACCCCCGACGCCGTTGATTTCCACCCAGTCGCCTACGCGGATTCCGTTGCGGCCCATCAGCACAAACCAGCCGAAGAAGGCCAAGATGAAGTTTTGAAAGACCACGGTAAGCCCTGCCACGCCCAGTCCCAGGATCGTCGGCATCTGGTTGGGAGTGCCGAAGACGATCAGCAATATCAGCAGCAGCGTTGTCACCTCAAGGGTCAGGCTCACAACCGTGCGCAGCGTGTGTACGCTACGCGTGTCCAGAACGGCGCCGCCTGTAACGCGGTCCAGCAACACCTGCACCAGCCACCACACCAGTACGGCACCCAGTATCAGAGCCGCAATCCATGCCATAGTTTGCAGCACCAGGTGCAGCACAATCCGGTGCTGCAAAGCGACCTGAGCGCTCCACTTGGAATACACGGCGGAGAGCTGCTTCTCCGTATCCAGCCGGTCCTCCAGGATGGAGTGAATCTGCGCCAGCTCATGTACATGCGCCATGCTTGCCAGCTTGCCCTTGGTATCGGATCCGTCCTGCGCTGCCTTGGAGTGCGTCTCGCCGTTCGCAGCCACAGGTGCGGACTCATCCGCGATCTTTGCGGTCGCAGCACTGGACCGTGCATCCAGAGCCTCATGCTGCGCCGTCAACGACGCGATCTCCTCTTCGGTTTGCGCTTGTGCCTGCTGCAATGAATCCATCCTGCTTCGCTGATCGATCCACGCTCCAATTCGCCCGGCCAGCGTCGCATAGCGCTTCACCGAAACCACCGCAGGCTCACCCGCGCTGTTGGCCTGTGAATCGTACTTCTGCATGGACGCCTCGCGGGCCGCCAACTCCTGCTGAATCCGGGTCTGCTTGTCGCCGCTCTCCCGTGCCAGGTCTTCGCTGGCGTCAGTCATTTCATCGGTGTCGAGTTGCAACTGCGCCTTAGCGACATCCAGTTCGTCCGCCTGCGAGGCTGCTGCCGCTCCGCCCCGCTTCGCAGCAATCTGCGCGTTCAGTCCATCGACTGCGTCCTGGTCTTGCTTTACCTGCGCGGCCAGCCCTGCGATCTTCTGCTGAATTTCCAGTGCGGGCCCGGATAGGACCGTCGTCTCCATGGCCGCCTGACGCAGCGCCATGGCAAATGCCTGGTCCACTTCGTGGTCTGCCAGCCGCTCTGCCTCCCTGGCGTCTTGCTTTTCCTCTGCTGTGACAGCCAGATCAGCCAGTGACGAGGCAGTCTGCCAGGGTTGCTGGTCCACCAGACCATCCTGCCCGTTTCTATACGGCCGGTTCGACATTGCGCCACGAGTCAGATAGCTCGCCACAAGGCAGACCAGCAGTACCGCGGCCGATAAAGCCACCAGAACAAACCGCCCCTTGCTCAATCCTGTGCCTGCGATTCGGGCAGGATTATTTCGCGTATCACTCATACTTCCAAGCTACCCCACTCCTGTAGATGCGACAAAGGCTGTCAGTGGCGTGTGTCACGGACACGGGCGCAAGCTCGTGATGCTGTACTGAAGATGGGAGACGGCCTCCCGGAGCCGGCTTACAGGAGCAGGCTTCAAACCGCCCGGTGCTGCTGCGTTCAAAAGGCGTGG
>Ga0181517_10001181_pt1 | contig 30071 bp, 28 predicted proteins | sample PEATcosm2014_Bin_31_FD_119748 | JGI IMG/M metagenome (GOLD analysis project Ga0181517, IMG submission 119748) | Peatland microbial communities from MTU Mesocosm Facility, Houghton, MI, USA - PEATcosm2014_Bin01_30_metaG | ecosystem: Environmental > Terrestrial > Soil > Wetlands > Peat | place... | reverse complement strand
CTGGGGAAAGGCCGGAGGCCGCCGCCCCAGGTACGGCGCCCAAAAACAATTCCCTCTCTTTTTTCCATCCGGTTTGGCGCGCCCCGCTTCTGCGCGCCAAACCGGATGGAAAAAAGAGAGGCCGGCCTCAAAAGACTTCGTTTACGCAGTACTTAATGCGGCTTGGAGCCCGGTTTCACTATGCGGCCCAGCCGTTGTGTGGTAAAAGTCGAGCGTCATGAGGCCGCAAGTCACTATTCTACTTATCGCCCTTCTCCTTGGTTGCTGGATTACCTGCCCGGCTGCCGACGGGGCTGTTGGCGCGACAAACAGTCAAACCCTTTCGGCTCAAGCCGCCCAGACCTCCGGCCGGCCCTCGCGGCTTCAGACCCAAGGAAACCGCATCGTCAATGGGGCCGGGGAGATCGTCCGTTTCAAAGGCTTGATGATTCCAGACCCTGGCAGGCTGGCGGGCGAAGGGCGGTACAACCGCGCCTTGTTCGAGTCGATTCGGGCGGCGGGGGCCAACGCGATTCGGATTCCGGTGCATCCTCGGTTTTGGGCCAAGGATTCGGATTACATGGGCCATTATCTCGATACCGCCGTGCGGTGGTCGGGAGAACTCGGCCTGTATGTCATCCTGGATTGGCACTCTATCGGCAACGAGGTGACCGGATATGCCCCGCAGGTTCCGGAGCTTTTCTGTCATACCGATGCCATGACGACAAACTTCTGGGAGCGCGTGGCCTCCCGGTTCAAGGATGAGCCGCATGTGGTCTTCGAGATCTTCAATGAACCGCAGAACATTTCCGCCGCGGATTGGCGAGCTTGCGCCAACCGGCTCGTGCGGGTCATCCGAGCCCAACAAGCCCGGCAGCTCATCATCGTCGGCGGATTGAACTACGGCCGCGAACTCGATTGGGTCCTGCGGGAGCCCGTTACCGGCGAGGATATCGCCTACGCCTCCCACATCTTTCCGAGCCATGCCCAGTCCGGCTGGGACCGCGACTTCGGGAATGTCGCGGCGCGGTATCCGGTGTTGATTACCGAGTGGGGCTTCATCGACAGGCAGCAAACGGCTAATTCGACCGACAAGTATCTCAGCGGCGATGCCGAGACGTATGGAAAGCCGTTGATGTCATACCTGGGCCAGCGCGGCATTGGATGGGTGGCCTGCTGGTACGACGAGCAATGGCAGCCGGCGATGCTTCTTCCGGGCGGCAAGGGCTACACACCTTGGGGGAAGTTTGCGGCAGGGGAGCTAAAGGATGCCCGATGAAAAGGTGTCGCCATTGCGGGACCGACAATGAAGAGGGAGCGCTCCTCTGTTCGGAGTGCGGCTTGGATTTCGCGCCGTCACCGGCTGCTCAACTCGTAGCCAAGCTCCCCTCGGCCATTCTCGCGACCGATACCAAGTGGCTCTGGCGGATCTCCCTGGTCATCGGCGTTCCCGTTCTGGTTTTGGCTGCTTATCTCTTGAGCCAGGGACCCATCCTACGACTCTATGGCGCCAAGCCTTCCAGCATATCGAGGCGAGTGCCGGCACCAGTCCGCATGCTCTACCAGCCCCTGGATCGGATGCCAATGCCACTTGGGCGCTTGCTGCGCCGGTACAACCTGTGGTGGATGGACGTCGAGCATGACAAGAGGGAGGTCCGCAAACTCGTGGCACGCATTGACACGTCGATCACGAACGGGATGGAACGGTCTGACGTGATCAAGCTCTTGGGCCAACCAGCGGGGTGGTTTACCAATGCAGGCGGCGTGCAGGCGCTCTACATGTACTGGCCCGAAGTGGCGACGTCCGGGAGAATTTACGGGGCCTATATGACAAACGGGTTCAACATCTGGTTTTCCAACGGGTTGGTGCTAAGCAAATCCCCAATCACTGTCGAACGTGAATAGACGGCCGACTATCCCGGATTTCAACTTCATGTGTAGTCCAGAATTGAGCGATAAGTTGCCTTCGCCCTTGCAGGGCGAACGGGCAGATGGCGGGCTGTGTCCCGGGGCGTGTGCCCCGGGCTGGTACACGTGTACGCCTTCGGCGTGCGAGGCCGCGGAGGACTTTCAAGCGCCAATCTGGGACTTGCCTCGCGCTACACGCGAGCGCGCAATCAGGGATAAGAGGCGTGGCACAGGCACCGACGCGACGACGCTTCTGTTGGCGAACAAACACTATTGGCCCGGCGCGCCTCGGCCGTGGCGTTCGGCACCATGGGCGAATGCGCCCGAAAGACTGTCCAATCCATGAAGTCCTCAGCCCCGTACGGAGCTTCGGAGGGCTCTCTTCCGGGGACGCGGTTCCATAAAGAGGCCGGCTCCGGCCTGCTAGACTATGGATCTGACCCTCTGTTAATCCTGTCAAAAAGTCTTCTCCCGGATTATCCCCGCGGCAGCCGGAGGCGGGCCAGGCAGCCGGGGCGGTCTTTTCGGTTCAGCAAGGTGAGGCTGCCGTTGTGGCCTTCGGCGATTTGGCGGCTCAGGATCAGGCCGATGCCGGAACCGCCCGGCTTGGTGGTGAAGAACGGGACGAACAGGTTGGCCGTGTTGGACAAGCCCGGTCCTTCGTCCTCGACCCGGATCTCCACCTGCGCGCCGGTTTCCAGCCAGCCAATAGCGACCTGGCCCGAGGTCTCGATGGCGGCATCCACGCCGTTGCGAACGAGGTTGATGAGCAGTTGCTCGAGTTGGTCCGGGTCCGCGCGGATTGTCAGGTCCGGCCCGGGCAGGACTTTGACGGCCTGGCGGGTTTCGAGACCCACGACCCGCGTAACCAGGGCACGCAACTCGACCGCGCGCAGTTTTGGCTGAGGCAAGCGCGCCAGCGTTGAATAAGCCGCCACAAATCGGCTTAAGGCGTCGGTGCGGGCGGTGATGACGGTGAGGCCGCTTCGGACGTCATCTTTCCAATCGTCCGGCAGCGGCTCTTTGGCCAGCAGGCTGACGATGCTCCCGGAAATGGATTTGATGGGAGCAAGCGAGTTGTTCAGTTCATGGCCCAGAACGCGCAGCAGCCGCTGCCACGCCTGCCGTTCCTCTTCGCGAAGCGCCTGGCTCAGGTCGGCCACCACCAGCAATTGGTGGGGAATTCCGCCCTGGCGGAATGGGCTCCGGCGCAGGCCCCAGCGTCCAACACCACCGGGAAAAGCGGCTTCGAAGGTGCGCGCCGTCTCGCCTTCGAGGCACTCGCCCAAGCCGAGATCGGCGGCGGTCCGGCCGGACAAGCGTTCGCTGGGCTGGGCGAGGAGCTTTTCGCCGGCGCGGTTTACCAGGCACAGGCGCTGCCGGTCGTCGAAAGCAAAGACGGCGAGGTTGATCTCTTCCATGACCGTCCGCAGCAACGCCGTGGCTTCCAGGGCGCCGAGCCGCTGCTCGCGGAGGGTGGTGGCCAATGCGTTCAGCTCGAGCATGACTTCCCCCAGCGGACCGCTCGGCTGGACGCTGCGCGCCTGGATGGAGAAATCTCCCTCGTGTAGAGCCGCGAGCAAGCTGGAGAGCGTGCGCAACGGCCGGGCGACGCGGTGATGCGCCGCCGCCGCGAAACCCCACCAGGCGGCGACCAGCACCGCCGCCACAGCCAGGCGCGCCGCCGGGCCGAGGCCGCTTCTCCAAAGCAGCCAGCCGGCGACCGCCGTTGCCGGCAGACCGGCCATCAGGGCCAGCAGCCACACCTGGCGTTCATGGGGCAGGCGCTTCAGCACAGGTTCAAAGCCCGTATCTTTCCAACCGCCGGTAAAAGGCGCTGCGGCTCAGCCCCAGGGCGGCGGCGGCTTTCGTCGGGTTCCCCTCGTGACGCGCCAGCGCTTTCTTGATCAAAAACCGCTCCATCTCTTCGAGGCTCATCTCTTCAATGCGCGCCCCGGCTTCCCCGGCCGGAAGCAGGAGGAGGTCCGCGGCGTTTACCAGGCTGCCCTGGGCCATCAGCGCGGCCCGTTCCACAGCATGATCCAGCTCGCGCACGTTGCCCGGCCAGGAATGCTCCTTGAGCCGCTGCAATGCCCCCGGATCGAAGCCCGCCAGCGGCTTCCGATAGCGCTGCGCGTGCTGACTCAAAAAGACGGCGGCCAAAGCCGGGATATCCTCGCGCCGCTCGCGCAAGGGAGGCAGGTGAATCTCCACCGTATTGAGCCGGAATAATAAATCCTGCCGGAACCGCCCCGCGGCGACCTCGTCCCCCAGACGGGCGTTGGTGGCGGAAAGAATTCGGACGTCCGCGCGGAGGGTGCGCGACGAGCCCACGCGCTCGAACTCGCCGGTTTCCAAAACGCGCAGCAGCTTGGCTTGTTGGGGCAAGGTAAGGTTGGCGATCTCGTCGAGAAACAATGTGCCGCCGTCGGCCAATTCGAAGCGGCCGACGCGGTCGGATTTGGCGTCCGTATACGCCCCTTTGACATGCCCGAACAATTCGCTCTCGAATATGCCTTCCGACAGGCCGCCCATATTCACGGTCACGAGCGGTTTGGCGGCGCGAGCCGACACGGCGTGCAGCGCGCGGGCGGCGACGCCCTTGCCGGTGCCGTTCTCGCCAGTAATCAAAACGTTGGCCTCGGACGGTCCCATCCGGTTGATGAGACCGAGCACCTGCCGCATGGCGGGCGACTCGGCAATCATCGGCGGACCTTTTTGCTCGCGGAGCAGGTCATTCTCGGCCTCGAGACGCCGGCCCCGGCGCAAGGCGCGCGAGAGCTCCACCTGAGTCCGGAGCGTGGCCAGCAGCCGGGCGTTGTCCCATGGTTTCTGGATGAAATCACGCGCTCCCCGCCGCATGGCTTCGACGGCCAGCTCCACGTTGGCCCAGGCGGTCATGACCACCACCGGCAGCGTGCCGTCCTGCGCCTGAATGCGGGCGAGCAGATCGAAGCCTTCCTGGCCGGAGGTCGTGTCGCGCGCGTAATTCAGGTCGATGAGGACCCCGTCGAAATCGCCCTGCTCCAACGCCGCCAGTGCCTTGGCCGGCGAATGGGCCGTGTCGGTCTTGAATCCTTCCCCTTTGAGCAGCAGCCGCAACGCCTCCAACACATCGGGCTGATCGTCAACGACCAGGATGCGAGGCGGGTTTAGGGAGGCGGTTTTCATCGGCCCATGCCGGCCACCATCCTTATAAGCGGGCTTGCCCGATGTCGATAAAAAAGCAGGAGTTGACGCTGCCTCGCAGCGCGTAGCATGAAGCCGTTTCGGTAAGGGGTGGGGACGGCTCGTCCCCAGTTTATTGGCAAACTGACGGAAGAACCTGGGGACGAGCCGTCCCCACCCCTTCATGCATACGCGCTGGCTGCCTCGTTGGATAGGCGGTAGTGGTATCCCGTAACACCTTAACCGGCTCATCCGCGGAAACCCTGGCACCTCTGCGCCAGAATGTCCACGACAGCCAGGTGACAACACGGTAACGAAGCCGCAACTCGCCGACGGATGCCTGGTCGACGCGATGTCGAACGGGCAAGTATTTGTAACCGCGCTGTGTGGCAAGGCGTCTAAAAAAATGCTGGCATTATGAACCTGAGTGAGCTTCAACGGCGATTAATCGCCACGGCCCGAGCCAACCCGCCAAGCGAGCGCGTTCCGTATGCGTTCGAGGGGCGCGTCATGGCGCAACTGGCGGAGGTGTCGGCGCCGGATTGCTGGTCCTTGTGGGCGCGCGGGTTATGGCGGGCTGCCGCCCCCTGCGTGGCCGTGATGCTCGTGCTGGGCGCCTGGTCGTGGTTCACCGCCACGCCCACCCCATCGGGCGATTTGTCGCAGGAGCTTGAACATACCCTGCTCGTCGCCGTCGAACAGGATCAACCCGCGACCGATTCGACCTGGTGAACACCTGGAAAGTCATTCTGGCCACGCTGGTCATCTTTGTCGCCGGCGTGGTGACCGGCGGCCTGTTGGTGCGCTTCGCCGAGCAGAATGGACCGCGCCGTGCCGAGCGGTCCCCCGGGACGGTTCGCCCCGGCCAGCCCGGCCCCGCGGGCATCGTTCGCATGGATTTCCTCCGGCGCGCCCACCGCGAACTGGACCTGACCCCCGAACAGCGCCAGCGCATCGACAAAATCCTCAAAGACCACCAGGAACAGATTAAGAAGATTTACGAACCCATTGAGCTGGATATCCAGGATGAGCTGATTGCGGCCAGAGAGGAGTTCCTGGACGTCCTGACCCCGGTCCAGCGGGCGCGTTTCGATGAGTTGCTCAAGCAACAGCAGCAGCAGCGGGCCAGGGAACAGCATCGCTCCGCGCCGCCGCGTGCTCTTCCCTCGCCGGCTCCCGCGCCTGACTCCACCAACGCCCCGGCGACCCATTCGTAGGCGCCCCCATCCCTTCCCCGCATCAGCCGCGTGTGGTATATTACCGCGTCGGAATCAGGAGGAAAGGGCATTGGCCCAAATGGCGGCAGGATAGTCCCTCGCCGGTTTTGCGCTGGTGCCGGGAAACCAACATTGGACCGCAAGTGAGTGAGGACGTTATGCCGTACCTTGAGTTTAGTCCGGAAGAAGAGGAAGTCCTGCGCGAGGTGCTGAGCCATGCCATTGCCGAAATCGATATCGAGGTTTTTCGGACCGACACCCACGATTTCAAGCAAATGCTCAAGCACCGTCGAGACACGCTGGAGCACATTTTACGCAAGCTCTCCCCTGCCCCGGCACGGGCTGCCGCTTGAGCTGCGCAAGCTGAGGGCTCCGTTGTCAGCATTGGACGCCCGCTGAAAGCCGCCGCGCCCGCCCCGGACGGCAAGCGCAGGCGTGTTGTCCGGATTCGCCCCCGGCCGGGCGAATACTGTAAAAACGGGTTGGACAAGGCGCCCTCGGAATAGGTACAGTGGATGGACTGATATGAAAAACAGTCCTTTGACAGCTATTCTGCTGAGTTTGCTGGCCATCAGCGCAGTGGCCTCTGCTGGATTTTGCTTTTATTACGCTTCCGCAGCCCGCCAAATTCGCCAAATCCAACCTCAGGTGGCCGCCATCAATAATCATAACGCGGCGATCAGTGCCCTGGCCGCCGACCTGCTGGAGTACAGCAAGACCCATCCCGACATCAACCCGCTCTTGGAGTCGGCCGGTGTGAAAGCTAGAACGGGAGCTGCTGCTGTTCCTCCCTCCACCAAACTTGCCCGATAGGATTTTTTATGGACAATCTCGAGAACCCAACACCCGGCCAGCCAAATCAAGACCCCACTCCCACACCGGCTCAACCCATGGCGGATGAGTCCAACGACCTGCACGCGCAATTGGAGGCCCTGCGGGGCGTCGTAAACCTGGCGCTGGTGCTGATGCTGATCGTCAGCGGCACGCTGACGACCTATATGATGCGGCAATGGCGCTCCGCCAAAACCGAGCTCGAACAACTCAGCGCAGGGATCACCGCCTACCAAAAGAGCACCGGCCCGGCCATGGATGAATTCGTGCGACGGACCGTGGAATATAGCCGCACCCATCCTGACTTTGCCCCCCTCGCCGCCAAATATCACTTCAACGAGGCCGGCGCCACTCCCGCCAGCCAGGGCAGGCCCGCCGTCCCACCGGCTTCCTCCAAGAAATAGACCGTGTTCCGGGCAGCAGAGCCTCCCGGAGTTCGGCCCGGCGGCTCTTTGCCCATGGCGTCAGCGCGCGGCATTCTCCACGGCGCTGAGCCGCGCGCCGCAGGCCGGGCAAAAACTCGATTGCGGCGGACACGACTGCCGGCAACTGGGACAGGCCAATTGGGCCTGGACATGCCGCTGGTGGATGACCAGGTTGCGGATGTAAGGAATCCAGGTGAAGACGTAGGCGAAAATGAAGACCGAATCCCGCTGGTGAAGCCCGTACGTCAGCAATAGCAGCGATCCCGCCAGGCTGAGCCACCAAAACGCCGTCGGCACCACCACCCGCTTGAGCTTTTCCGTCGCATACCACTGCACGAAGAAGCGGGAGAAAAAGACCACGTTGCCCAGCCAGCCGATGACTTTCCAGACGCTCCATTCGATTCCCAGGAGCTTGCCGTTGTGCCAGATGAGATGCGTCAGCCAATCCATAAACGCTCCGAGCTTAGGAAAACTCCCCGGTCGCGCATAGCCCAAAGTGGCGGCCCCAAGCGGCGGCGGGTGGTTGGGAGTGACAAACGGGCGGGGAGACTTTACGGTAGTTGCTGCGTGAGTCGTTCAAAGCCATTAAGAAAACCTTGCCGATGCCCGTGAACACGGACCAGGCGACAAAGCGTCTCAAGTTGACCGTGCGGGGGGCGGTGCAGGGAGTCGGCTTCCGGCCGTTCGTTTACCGGCTGGCGGGCGACCTGGGTTTGGCGGGGTGGGTCAACAACTCCGCCCAGGGGGTTTTTATCGAGGTGGAAGGCGCGCCGGCGCGGGTTGAGGAGTTTCGCCAGCGGCTTGAGGGGGAAAAGCCGCCCCGGAGTTTCATCCAAAGCCTCGAGGCGTCGTGGCTCGACCCGGCCGGCTACGCCGGTTTTGAAATCCGCGCCAGCGAGAGCGGCGGCGGAAAGACGGCGCTGGTCCTTCCCGACATCGCCACCTGCCCCGATTGCCTGCGCGAGATTTTCGATCCGGCCAACCGCCGCTTTTCCTATCCCTTCACCAATTGCACCAACTGCGGTCCGCGTTTCACCATCATCGAGGCGCTGCCGTATGATCGGGCCAACACATCGATGAAGGCTTTCACGATGTGCGCCCGGTGTCTCGCTGAATACGAGGACCCGAGGGACCGGCGATTCCACGCGCAGCCCAATGCGTGTCCAGCCTGCGGGCCGCGTGTGGCTCTGTGGGATGGCCGGGGACAAGCGGTTGCCCCCGGAGGGCAAGCGCAGGCGCGCGAAGTGCTCGCGGCCGCGGCGGAGGCGCTCCGCGCCGGCCGGATCGTCGCCGTGAAAGGCCTGGGCGGCTTTCACCTGATGGCGGCCGCGCACGATGACGCGGCCGTGCGGCGGCTGCGGGAGTTGAAACACCGCGAGGAGAAACCGTTTGCCCTGATGTTTCCCTCGCTGGAAGCGATCCAGGCCGTCTGCGCCGTGTCGCCGCTCGAGGAGCGTCTGCTCCGATCGCCGGAAGCGCCGATTGTGTTGTTGAGGAGAACCGCCGCGCCCGGCGCCGACCTGCTGGCCCCGCGCAATCCGAACCTTGGGGTGATGCTGCCGTACACGCCGCTGCATCATCTGCTGATATCGCTGGCGGGCTTTCCGGTCGTGGCCACCAGCGGGAATCTCAGCGACGAGCCGATTTGCATCGACGAACAGGAGGCCCTGGAACGGCTTGGGGGCATTGCCGATCTGTTCCTGGTCCATAATCGGCCCATTGTGCGGCACGTGGACGATTCGATCGTCCGGCTGATGGCCGGGCGCGAGTTGGTCGTGCGCCGAGCGCGGGGTTATGCGCCGCTGCCGCTGCAAGTGAGGGGCGGCGGGGGCCGATCGCCGGATGAAATGGGTGGAAGCGTGCTGGGGGTGGGCGCGCATCTGAAGAATGCGGTGGCGCTTTCGGTGGGACGGCAGGTTTTTATCAGCCAGCATATCGGGGACCTCGAAACCGACCAGGCATTTGAAGCCTTCCGGAAGGTCATCGCGGATCTGGAAAAACTCTACGAGGTGCGCCCCGAAATCATTGCCGCCGATGCGCATCCGGATTACCTGTCCACACGCTTTGCCCGCGACCTCGCGGCCGCCCGGGGCGTTGCCGCCCGCTCTTCGGAGCCCGCTCCCGGCAAACAACCGCTGACGGTGCAACACCATGTGGCGCACGTGCTCGCCTGCATGGCCGAAAACGAGTTGGAGCCGCCTGTGCTTGGAGTTTCGTGGGATGGCACGGGCTACGGTCTGGACGGCACCGTCTGGGGAGGCGAGTTTTTTCGGATCACGGACACAGGATGGGATCGGGTGGCTCACCTGCGGCCGTTCCGTCTGCCGGGAGGCGACCAGGCGGTCCGGGAGCCGCGCCGGACGGCTTTGGGTCTGCTCTATGAGGCGATGGGTGAGGCCGCTTTCGGCCGGACGGACCTGGCTTCCCTCAGGGCGTTCACTACCGCGGAACTGCCGTCGCTAAAGACAATGCTGGCGCGCGGGATCCACTCCCCGTTCACCTCCAGCGCGGGCCGGTTGTTTGATGCCGTAGCTTCGCTCACCGGCCTGCGGCAGCGGGTTCGGTTTGAAGGGCAGGCGGCGATGGAGTTGGAATTCGCGCTCGAAGGCGTCTCCGCCGGGAATGCCGCCTATTCGATTCCGTTGTCCGGCCCGGCTTCGGCGCTGGTTTTGGATTGGGCGCCGATGATTCAACAGATCCTGGCCGATGTGGAGCGCGGGGTTTCGGTGGGAGAGATTTCGGCCAGATTCCACAACGGGCTCGTGGAAGCGGTGGTGGCCGTGGCGCGGCAGATGGGGGAGACGCGCGTGGCGATTTCGGGAGGCTGCTTTCAGAATCGGTATTTGACGGAGCGGCTCGTGGCGCGGCTGGGCGCCGAGGGTTTTCGCCCCTATTGGCACCAGCGGGTGCCTCCGAACGACGGGGGCATCGCCTTGGGGCAGGTGGTGGCCGCGCTTTGGGGACTCGGAGCGTAGGACCTCATCCGCCCCTTGCGCAAAGCGATGCGTGTGGCATTGGTATGGGGTGAATTTGGATCTCGGTTCAAAAGCATTCGGACGCGGACTTCGGGAGCCACTCGGCGTCGGAGCGCAATGTCGCGCTCCCTCGACCTTCGACCCTCGACCCATGATGCACGTCCGTTTATCTCCAGACCCGGCTCCAAGGGACAAACAGAAAAGGAAACTATGACATCGATTGCCCAACTGCTTGGCGACAAGGCCGAATCACTACTGAATTTCAACAAGCCGATGATCTCGAAGGAACGGTTGCAGCTTCCCGGGCCGGACGTCGTGGATCGGCTGTATGCGGTCTCGGACCGGAACAACCGTGTGCTGTGCAACCTCCAGCGAATCGTCGGGCATGGCCGGCTGGGCGGCACGGGCTACCTCTCGATTCTGCCCGTGGACCAGGGCATCGAGCATTCCGCCGGGGCCAGCTTCGCGAAAAATCCCGACTACTTCGACGCCGAGAACATCGTCCGGCTCGCCGTCGAAGGCGGGTGCAACGCGGTGGCGTCCACGTTCGGCGTGCTGGGGGCGGTGGCCCGCAAATACGCGCATAGGATCCCGTTCCTGGTAAAAATAAACCACAACGAGCTGCTGACCTTCCCGAACAAATTCGATCAGATTCTCTTCGGCACGGTCCGCCAGGCGGTAGACATGGGCGCGGCGGCGGTGGGGGCAACCATCTATTTCGGGTCGGACCAAAGCGCCCGCCAGATCGTGGAGGTGGCGCAAACTTTCGCCACGGCGCATGAGGCCGGCCTGGCCACCGTGCTCTGGTGCTATCTGCGCAACAGCGCCTTCAAGAAGGACAAAGATTATCACGTCTCCGCCGACCTCACGGGCCAGGCAAATCATCTGGGGGTGACCATCCAGGCCGACATCATCAAGCAGAAGCTGCCGGAGAACAACGGCGGATACAAGGTGCTCAACGCCGCCGGCTCGAGCTATGGAAAGTACGACGAACGGATCTACACCGAGCTGACCAGTGATCATCCGATCGACCTCTGCCGCTACCAGGTGGCCAATTGCTACATGGGCCGCTCCGGGCTAATCAACAGCGGCGGCGAATCCAAAGGCGCGGGCGACCTCGCCAACGCCGTCACCACCGCCGTCATTAATAAGCGCGCCGGCGGCATGGGCCTCATCTCCGGCCGCAAAGCCTTCCAGCGCCCCATGAAGGAGGGCATCGCCCTGCTCAACGCCATTCAGGATGTCTACTTGAGCAAGGATATCACGGTGGCGTGACACCGAACTCTTCCGCAAGCACCGCGTAGTACACGGTATTCACCCACCCGCCTTCGAGTAACGGCTTGTTCTTCACGGACTCGCCTTCGCGGCGCATTCCGGCCTTTTCGAGCAAGCCGCAGGTGGCCGCATCCCTTGCGTCGCAAGAAGCGGTCACCCGGTGCAGTTTGATGCCGTTGAAGCAGAAGCCGAGCAGGGCGCGCACCGCCTCGATCCCGAACCCTTTCCGCTGGTGGTTTCGCCCGACGAGCAGGTGGAAGCTGGCCTGGAGGCGTAGCGAGTCGATGAAACTCAATCCCAGATAGCCGGCTACCTTGCCGCTTTCCCTGGGCGCGATTCCGAGAAAGAAGATCTGATCGGGAGTGGTGATCCGGACGTGCGTATCCTGTTCCAGCCACCGCAGGATTCGCTCCTCATCCATGGGCGCCATCTCGATATAGCGATACATTTCCTCATCCGACATCACCTCGAGCAGGTCTTTCCAATCGCCGGGCGCGAGGCGCCGCAAGACCAACCGGGGCGTGGCGATCGGGATAGGCGGTCTGGCGGCGGGCTGCCCGGCAGCCGGCACCACCAGGCTTTCCTGGCAGATCGGACATTCCCGCAGGTGGCCCGCCGTCTCCTGCGGAAAGGAAACCGAGTCCTTGCAGCACGGGCACTTGAAATCGATAAAGCTCTCTTCGGTAATCATGGCCACGGAAATGAATGGCCTGCAAAACGCATCTTAACAAGCACAAACGTACAAACGGGGGAGAGAGAGCCCTGCCCAGTTCCTAGAAGAAGTCGTCGTAGTTGTCTTCTTGCAGCGCCTCCATGTCGCCCACCTGCCGGGTGAATGCGGCCCGAGCCGGAGTGACGACCAGGGCGTGCGCGGTTTTTCGGACGCTCTTGGACGGAAGAGAAAAAGGCAGGCCGAGGACAAAGATCGTCGAGCCGACCACCGTGGCCAGGATGCAGGCCGGACGCACCAGCACCACATCGGCCGCCATCGCCAGCGGCCCGGTGTTCTCCTCCGCCAAACAAGGGGCGCCGCTCCCCAGCACGATCGTCACACAAATTGCGGTCATCAACTTCGCTTTCATTCCAGAATCCTCCGGCCACGGCCGGCCGCCGCGCGAAGCCCCACGTCGGAGCGGAGCGGGCGGGCTCTGTTTCTCGGCCAATGACGTGCGGAAAGTTCTCACCCCTCCCGCGCCGCCGCAAGGTAGGTATGGAGAGCGGTTCCCCAAGGCCGGAGCCCCAGCCGGCTTTTGACTTTCCCGCACCGTTCCTCTAGCTTCCCGGCTCATGAAAGTGCTACGCCACACCGACCCCGATCTTGCCGCGCGGTGGCGGGAATTGACCGCTCCTTCGAGCCTGTTCGATCCCGCCATCGAGCAGCGCACCCGGGGCATCCTCGAAGCCGTGCAGGCCCGCGGCGACGCCGCCCTCCTGGAATTGACCGAACGCTTCGACGGGGCAAAGCTCGCCGCCGACCATTTGGCCGTCACCCGCGCCGAACTGGTGGCCGCCTCGCTTGAGGCCGATGAACCGCTGCGCGCCGCCGTCGGCGAGGCCGAAAGGAACATCGCCGCTTTTGCCAGGAAATCCCGGCGCAAGGTCTGGCAGATGCGCAACTCGCACGGAGCGCTGGTTGGCGAGAAGTTCGATCCGTTCCAGCGAGTCGGCGTCTACATCCCGGGCGGCACCGCCCCGCTGGTTTCGACGGCGCTGATGACGGTGACGCTGGCGAAAGTGGCCGGCTGTCCCGAGATCGTCGTCTGCACCCCTTGCGGCAAGGATGGGTCCGTCAACCCGGCGCTGCTCTTCGCGGCGCGCGCGGCGGGCGCCACCGAGATCTATCGCGTCGGCGGCGCCCAGGCCATCGGCGCCATGGCCTACGGCACTGGCACGATCCGCCGCGTGCAGAAAATTTTTGGCCCGGGCAACGCCTATGTCGTGACGGCCAAGCGGCTCGTGGTCGGCCATGTTGCCATCGATTTGCTCCCCGGCCCCAGCGAGTTGCTCGTGCTGGCCGACGACACCGCGAATCCGAAACTGGCGGCCGCCGACCTGCTGGCCCAGGTCGAGCACGGTTCCGGCCACGAGCGGGTCTGGCTGGTGACCACCTCAGGCAAGCTGCTCAAGGCAGTCGAGAAAGAGATCGCGCGGCAACTGCCGAAACTCACCCGCCGCGAATTCATCCAACGCGCCCTGGAGAACACCTGGCTCATTCAGCTCAAAACACTCGACGAGGCCGTCGCGCTGGCCAATGAGCTTGCGCCCGAGCATTGCGAGATCATGACCCGCGGCAGCCGCGATCTGAGCCGGAGCATCGTCACCGCCGGCGCCATCTTCCTCGGCCCGTGGTCGCCCACCGTGCTGGGCGATTACGTCGCCGGCCCCAGCCACACCCTGCCGACGGGCGGGGCCGGAAGGTCGTTCGCCGGTTTGACGGTGGATCAATTCCAGCGCCGCACCAGCCTGGTCGAATACAATCGCGCCGCGCTCAAGAAAGCGCTGCCGGCCGTCAGGAAGTTCGCGGAATTGGAAGGGCTCGACGCCCACGGCAAGAGCGCCGAGAACCGGTTCTAACCGACACCGAAAAGAGCTTGCATGAACCGGTCGAAAAACAGTTCCCGTTCCCGGCGCCCATCCCCGGGAGTCCTGCCCCTCATCCGTCCGCTGGTGCGGGGCTTGCATCCTTATACTCCCGGCGAGCAGCCCCGGATTAAAGGGCTGATTAAGCTCAACACCAACGAGAATCCTTATCCGCCCTCGCCCAGGGTGTTGGCGGCCACCAAAGCCGCCGTGGACGGACGCCTGCGTCTCTATCCCAGTCCGACTGCCCAGGCCCTGCGCGAAAAGCTGGCCGGGCTGCACCGGTGCGCTCCAGACGCTATCCTGGTCGGCAACGGCTCGGATGAACTGCTGGCCATGGTCGTGCGCGCCTTTGTCGAACCGCTGGCGGCTCTGCCGGCGGGCCGGCCGCCGGCCAAAGCCCTGGTCCAATTCTTCGACCCGAGCTACTCGCTCTATCCGGTGCTCGCCGACATCCATGGAGCTAAATCCAACCCGGTCCCGCTCAACCCGGATTTTGATCTGCCATCGGTCGAGCAGCTCAAACGCGGGCGGCGATGGAATTTTCGCGCCGCGCTGACCATCGTCACCACCCCCAATGCGCCCAGCGGTTGCGGCTATCGCACCGCGCAGCTTGAGGCGCTGTGCCGGTCGCAGAAGGGCGTAGTCGTGCTGGACGAGGCCTATGTCGATTTCGCCGATCAGAATGCGCTGCAACTGGCGCTCCAGCTCCCGCATGTGCTGGTCGCGCGCACGTTTTCCAAGGCCTATTCCCTCTGCTTCCAGCGCGTCGGTTATCTGGTCGGCCACCCGGAGCTCATCGGGGCCCTGCACAAGATCCGCGACAGCTACAACGTCAATGGCCTGGGCCAAATCGCGGCGCTGGCGACCTTGGCCGATCTGCCTTATTACCGCGCCAACTTCCGAAGCATCATCGACACGCGCGATCGTCTCTCCCGGCAGCTCGGCGAATTGGGGTTCCAGGTTTTCCCCAGCCAAACCAATTTCATCCTGGCTCAACCCCCGCGATTCCCAGCCAAAGAGTGGCTGCAAAAACTGCGCGACCGCAAAATCCTGGTCCGCTGGTTCGATTATCCCTCCGTCCGCTCCTGCCTCCGCATCTCGATCGGCACCCCCCGGGAGGCCGGCGCGCTGATCCAGGCGGCGAACAGGATTCTGAAGGGGTAGCCTTCCCTGTCCCACGTTGTCCTTCTTTAAGACATGCTTCCCGCTGCCTGCGCCCGAGGGGAAAACGCCGGCGCCTGCGGCACCCTTCCTGCTCCGTACCAGGCGTGTATTTGGACTTCTATGGGTTGACGGAAGCGCCGTTCGACATCACGCCGAACCCTCGGTTCCTCTTCTACAGCGCCAAGCATCGCGAGGCATTCAACCACCTGCTCTACGGCCTGCGCGAGCGCAAGGGCTTTGTCCAACTCACTGGTGAGGTCGGCGCCGGCAAGACAACCCTTTGCCGCGCATTGCTCGAGCAGCTCGACGACCGCTTTGCCACCGCCCTGATCCTCAACCCGGTGATGAGCCCGGACGAATTGATGAAGGCCATCGCCGCCGAGTTCGGCCTGCCGGTCAACGGCCTTGACCGCCTCGACACCCTTTCGGTCATCAACCAATTCCTGCTCCAGCAGGTCGAGCACGGCAAAGAAACCGTGCTCATTATCGACGAAGCGCAGGACCTAACGGATGAGATGCTCGAACAGGTCCGCCTGCTGTCGAACCTGGAGACCGACAACCGCAAGCTGCTGCAGATCGTCCTGCTGGGCCAGCCCGAACTGCGCGACCGCTTGAACCATCCGCGTCTGCGCCAACTGCGCCAGCGTATCACCGTCCGCTTTCACCTGCTGCCGCTCAACCGCGGCGAGATCGCCGGCTACGTCCGGCACCGGATTCATGTCTCGGGCGGCAACGGCACCCCCACCTTCACCGGTCCGGCCCTCTGGCGCATCCATCGTTACAGCCAGGGCGTGCCCCGGCTCGTCAATGCCGTCTGCGACAAGGCTCTCCTGGCCGGGTTTGTCCACCAGAGCCAATGCATCAGCTTTAGCACCGTCGGACAGGCCATCCGTGAATTGGAAGGCCACATCAACGTATGAGCCTGATCAACGACGCCCTCAAGCGGGCCAAAGACGCCCAGCATCAAACCTCTGTCTCCGATCTGCCCGGGCTCCAGTTGCGGCCGGCCGACCCTTCTCCCGGTGTGCGGTTCGGCATTGGATTTGGCGTTCCCATTGTGCTGTGCCTGATCGCGCTCGTTGGGCTGTTCTTCACCTGGCAGCGCGCCCAGCGCGTCCACCTGGCGCAGGGCGCTTCCAGAACCGACGCCCCGGCGGCGGCCGCTGTCAAGCCGCACCCTGCGAATGCTCTCTCCCCAGCCGCGCCTCCGACCGCTCCGGCGGCAAAGCCAAGCGCTGTTCCTGAGAAGACCGCGGACACTCCCCCGCCGGCACCCGTAGCTTCACCCCCCACCAACGCTGCCCCGCCCGCGCCGGCCAATCCCGCTCCCCAACCTGACTCCAAAAGCGCGCTTTCCTCCCTGGCAGCGGCCCCGCTGCCGCCGGGCCAACCCGCTGCCGCCGGCGAACCGACCAATTCCGTGGCCCCTCCGCCCCCTCCGGAGTCCGCCCCGCTCCGGCTGCAAGGGATCTTCTTCAATCCCTCCCGCCCTTCGGCCATGATTGGCGGCAAGATGCTGTTTATTGGGGATCGCCTCGGAGATCTGCGCCTGGCCGCCGTGACCCAGAACAGCGCCACGCTCATAGGCCCCGCCCAAACCAACGTCCTGAGCCTTGCCGAATAGCCGCCGGGCAAAATAGCCGTTCCCTCGGCCCTCGCTCCCCCGTTCCGGCTCCTTTCAGCGCCGCCACCAACTCGTCTTGCTCTTGCCCCCTGTTGGCGGGTTTGGCGGGTTGGTCTGCTGATGGATCAGATACTGGCTGCGAGCCGCCTCCAATGCCATGATGAATTCGTCATAGCTCAGAAACCGATCGCGCGGATCTTTGGCCAGCACTCGAACCAGCGCATCGCTGGTCGGCTGGGTGATTTCCGGCACGACGAGATTGGGCGGGGTAAGCGCCGTATGGACATGGGCCGCAACCAGCTCTTCGACCGTCGGGGCCTCGAAGGGGACGTGGCCGGTCAACGCATGGTAAAGCGTGCAGCCCAGGCTGTACATATCCGAAAGGAAGGTCTCGGGCTCGCGTTTGATCTTTTCGGGGGCCACATAATAAGGCGTGCCCTCGGTGACGGTGCTCGATTCAACCTCGGCGGTCACGTTGCGGGCCAGGCCGAAATCGACCAGCTTGGGTTCGTGGTCGGCGTTGAAGAGAATGTTCCCGGGCTTGATGTCGCGGTGAAGCAGGTTGTGCTTGAGGGCCAGGTCGAGGGCCGAAGCGATCTTGGTGCCGATCGTCAAAACGTCATACTCCGAGACCCGCTGCTGCTTCTCGATGCGGGCGTCCAGGCTGCCATGGTCGGCCAGCTCCATCACCAGGTAGCGCTGGCCTTCGAATTCGTCGAAAGTGTAGATGTGGATGATGTTGGTGTGGTTGAGCGAGGCGCAAGCCCGAGCTTCGCGGACGAAGGCTTCCATGGCGGCGGGATCGCCTTCCAGCTCCTTGCGCATCACCTTCACGGCAACCAACCGTTCCAGCACCGTGTCCCAGGCCCGATAAACCTTGCCCTGGCCGCCCGAGGCAATCTTGCTGCGCAGCTCGAATTGGCGCAACTGCATCGGCATCATGATGGGGTGGCCGCAACGTTTGCAGGGCTCTGTGGACAGCGGCTGCAGGTCCCCGGGAATGAATACCTTGGCGTCGCACCCCGGGCAGGTCACCATCTTCAATGACTTATCGCTCATACATTCTGCTCCAATAGTAGCATCGGCCAACCCCTCCACAAGTTTAGGAAACAATCTTTTTGACAAGCCACAAGAATACGCTAAATTAGGCCCGTTAGACTATGACAGGCATGATTACAGTCAAACGCGTTGAGCTGCTAGGCCAGCGATCTGCCGGACAGACGTCCAAGTGGCATCGTTGCGCCAAGCGCGACGGCATCGTGGGAGAAACCTTCTGACCAGAAGAGACAATTTCCAAAAAACCCGCGATTGCCAGTCAATCGCGGGTTTTTTGTTAACCAACCGCTGCCCGGATGGGCGGCACAAAAATGAAAGGCAAAAATAGAATGAATGCAAACTATAGACGGGTCCTCACCCGATTCGGACCGGAGACCCGGTTCGAAGTGAAACCGGCGCCGGCCGTCCCGTTCCGGGCGGCCCACGAGAATGAGTTCGAACGGCTCAAAAACCGGCTGCTCGCCGAGCGGCTCGAACGCGTCTGGGACGCCGACCACAACAGCCATGTGCGGTGGGCGGCCAACGAGGCGGCGGCCCTGGCCTGGGTGACCCCATACCCCTTGCTGGTCTTCCCGACATTGTTCGAGGAGAAGGCGGCGGCGGCCTTGGGCCGGGCCGAACGGCAAACGGAAATCCTTGAGCGCAGCCGCGAGCTGCTCGTGGCGGCATGAAACCGAGATTTGATGTAATCCCCCCGGCGAGGGGCCGTTTCTGCGGGCAGACGCATGCGTCTTGCGCCCGCGCAAACGGCCCCTCGCGCGGCCTAAAAAAGTCGCGCTATTTCACCAGCCCCGCATTATCTTTTCTTCATGGTGAAGAAGTTATTCCTGCTGGATGGCATGGCGTTGGTTTATCGGGCCCATTTTGCGTTCATCAGCCGCCCGATCCTGACATCCAAGGGCGTGAACACCTCGGCGCTCTACGGGTTCACCCAGATGCTGCTGGATATTCGTAATAACCAGCAGCCAACCCATCTCGCCGTCGCCTTCGATACCCAGGCTCCCACTCATCGGCATCGGGAATACCCCGACTACAAGGCCACCCGCCAGGAAATGCCTGAAGACCTCAGCCAGGCGCTGCCGCACGTGCGCCGCATGGCCGAAGCCTTCCATGTCCCGGTGCTCACCTGCGACGGCTACGAGGCCGACGATATCATCGGCACTCTCGTCCGGCGCGCCGAAAGGGAGGGGTTCGAGTCTTACATGGTCACGCCGGACAAGGACTTCGGCCAGCTCATCGATGCGCATACCTTCCTTTACAAACCCGCGCGCATGGGCAACGAGGTCGAGATCCTCGGCTTGCCCGAAATCCAAAAACGCTGGGGCATCCAGCAACCCGGCCAAGTGGTCGATGTGCTGGCCCTGATGGGCGATGCCTCCGACAATATCCCCGGCGTGCCGGGCATCGGCGAAAAAACCGCCATCAAATTGATCGCCCAGTTCGGCAGCGTCGAAAACCTCCTCGCCCACAGCGGCGATCTGAGCGGCCGCACCCGGGAAACGCTGGAGACCAACCGCGACCAGGCGCTGCTCTCCAAACGGCTGGCGACGATTCTTTACGATGCCCCGTGCCCGGCTGACCTCGAGACCCTCAAGGTCCAGCCGTTCGATGAGGAAAAAGTCAAAGCCCTGCTGGTTGAATTCGAATTCAACTCGATTGGCCGCCGCCTCTTTGGCGATCAATTCCACGCCGGCCGCGGCGCGGATTCCGGACATCCGGGCGCTCAGCCCGCCGCGGGCGCCCCGTCCCCCGCTCCGGTTGAGCAAAAGGCGGGCGCGCGGAAAGCGCCCTCGCCAGACCCGTTGGTGGAACAGTTGGAGTTAATGGCCGATACCGAAGGCGCGGGGGTCGAACCGCCTAAACCTGCCCCTGTCACCGCCAATCTCAAAACCATTGCCGACGTGCCGCATGAGTATCATCTTGTCGCCACGCAGTCCCAGCGAGCCGACCTCATCAAGCTGCTGGCGAGCCGCGACGCCTTTTGTTTCGACACCGAAACCACCGGCCTCGACCCCAAAGCCGCCCGCCTGATCGGCTTGGCCTTCTGTCTCTCCCCTCACACCGCCTACTACGTCCCGATTCCGATGGACAGCTTTGGAGTGCGCCCGTCCTCGGGCGCAGCGATATCCGATGACCGGCTGACTCTGGAAGGCTCCGACGCCCCCGCAGCGTCGGGGCCTGCTGCGCCCGCGGACGGTCTCACCCCTCCACCCCTCGGCCCCGGAGTTTGGGCGACAACCCACCCCAACCGCTCCCGCCTATGCTCCCTCTCCTCCTCGGGAGGAGAGGGCCGGGGAGAGGAGGCCTCTTTCCATATCTCATCCAAACTCGGGGCCAGTGCCCCTCCACCCTCCCCGCTCCGCTCCTCCTCCGTCCTCGAAGAATTCCGCGCCGTGCTCGAATCCGATCGCATCGAGAAGACCGGGCACAATCTCAAGTTCGATATCAGCGTGCTCCGATGGCACGGCATCGAGGTGCGGGGCAAGCTCTTCGACACCATGATCGCGCACAGCCTGGTTGAGCCCGAGATGCGCCACGGCATGGATTACCTCTCCGAGGTCTATCTCGGCTACACCCCCGTGCCCATCACCCAGCTCATCGGCTCCGCCAAAGCTACCCAGCTCAATATGGCCGATGTCCCGGTCGAGAAGGTCGCCGAATACTCGGCCGAAGACGCCGACGTCACGCTCCAGCTCCGCGCCGCGCTCGAGCCGCTGTTGAAGGAAAAGGGCCAGGAGCGCGTGTTCTACGAGATCGAGTCGCCGCTGATCCCCGTTCTGGCCGACATGGAATTCGAAGGGATCCGGATCGACGCCGCCGCGCTGGCCGAGTTTTCGGGGCAGCTCGCCAAGCAGATCGACGAGCAGGAGCGGACCATCTGCCGCATCGCGGGAACCACGTTCAACCTTAATTCGCCCCGGCAGCTCGGCCAGATTCTTTTCGATGTCCTCAAGATCTGCGCCCCGCCCAAAAAAACCCGCACCGGCCAATACTCGACTGACGAGCAAACGCTGGCCTTGCTCGCGCCCGACCACGAGATCGTCCAGCGCCTGCTCGATTTTCGCGCCGCCTCGAAGCTCAAATCGACTTATGCCGACGCCCTCCCGGCCGCCATCTGGCCCGCCACCGGCCGAGTCCACACCACGTTCAACCAGGTGATGACCACCACCGGCCGGCTCAACTCACAGGACCCGAACCTGCAGAACATTCCCATCCGCACCGAGCGGGGCCAGGAGATCCGCAAAGCCTTTGTGCCGCGCGGAGAAGGCTACCGCCTGCTTTCGGCCGACTACTCTCAGATAGAGCTGCGCATCATAGCCGGCCTGAGCCGCGAGGCCGGCTTGCTCGAGGCCTTCCGCACCGGCGCGGATGTCCACACGGCTACCGCCGCCAAGGTCTATAACCTTTTCCCCGAGATGGTCACACCGGAGATGCGCCGCAAAGCCAAGATGGTCAATTACGGCATCGCCTACGGCATCTCCTCCTTCGGCCTGGCCCAGCGGCTCGGCATCCCGCGCAAAGAGGCCGCGGAAATCATCGACCAGTATTTCAAGCAATTCCCCGGCATTCGCGGCTACATGGACCAGACCATCGCCTTCGCCCGCAACCACGGCTATGTCGAGACGGTCACCGGCCGCCGCCGTTACATCCGGGACATCACCTCCGCCAATAACACCGTGCGCGGCGGCGCCGAGCGCAACGCCATCAACGCCCCCATCCAGGGCACCGCCGCCGACATGATCAAGGTGGCCATGATCCGCATCGCCCCTGAACTGGCCCGCCGCAAGCTCCGAACCCGCATGCTCTTGCAGGTTCACGACGAACTCGTCTTCGACCTCTACGCACCCGAGGAGCAGGAGGTGCGGGCGCTTGTCCAGGAGAACATGAAAACCGCCATCAACCTCGATGTCCCCATCGAGGTCGAAATCGGCGTCGGCCAGAACTGGCTCGAAGCCCATTAGCGCGGACTCGATGCCGTCGGAGTGTCCCCAGGCGCAGCGGGCGCCGGACGCCGGCTGACTCGAGATTTTTTCCATGCCCTTCGCCCATTCGGAGCCCGCTGCGCCCAGCACGGCCGCACTCCTATGGTTGCGTAACGGCCCCGTCATGTTAGTCTCAAGCGCCCCAGGTGCCGGGCAGGCACTGAAGCCGACCACATGCAGACGCTTGAACGAGAAACCCCTCCGCCGGTTGAGGCCGCCGGCGCCGGCGTGTTCCAGAACCGGCTCGTTCAATCGGGCGGCCTCATTGTCCTGCTCCTCTGCCTGCTGGCGCTCTCCGCCCCCTCGCTCACCCGCTGGCACCTGCTCCGGGAACCCCTTCGGCAAGACCCCAACGGACTCGATACCGACGGCCTGCCTCAGTTGCCCGGCAGGACCTACCTGCTCGGCACCGACAACATCGGCCGGGACGTCCTCGCCCGGGTCATTTATGGCGCGCGGGTATCGCTGACGATCGGTACGGCGGCCATGCTCACGGCCACGCTGGTCGGCGTCGCCGTCGGACTGATTTCCGGCTTTTACGGCGGAAAGCTTGACCTGGTCCTTATGCGGTTTACCGACATGAACATGGCCATTCCGGCGATCCTGCTGGCGATAGCCTTTGCCGGCCTGATGGACGGCAAGATGATCCATTTGCATCCCGCCAGCCTGCCGTGGCACTTCCTCGACGTGCGCCTTCAGCGCGGGCTGGTCAGTCTGTTCCTGATCATTGGGTTTGTCTGCTGGCCGGGGATGGTTCGGGTGATTCGCGCGCAGGTGCTGGCCGTCAAGGAGCGTGAGTTTGTCCAGGCTGCGCGGGTGTTGGGGGCCTCGGATTCGCGTTTAATCCTGAGGCATATCCTCCCCAACATTCTGCCCACCGTCATCGTGTTGGCGGCAATGAGCACCGCCAATACCATCCTGCTCGAAGCGGGGCTCGGCTACCTCGGTGTCGGCGTGCCGCCTCCCGCCCCGACCTGGGGCGCGATGATCGCTGACGGCCAGCCTTATTTTGTCACCGCGCCCGTCATCGTCATCGCTCCCGGCGTGGCGATTGTCCTGACCGTCCTGGCCTTCAACCTCCTCGGCCAGGGTTTGCAGGAAGCGCTCGATCCCAAACAAAAGCGATCATGAAGCGCAGCGCTCGCATCCTTGCCTGCCTGGGGCTAATCCTCGCCAGCGCCGCTTCGGGATCTGAAGTTCCCCAACGCGGCGGCACCTTGCACCTGGCCTTCTCAGCCGAGTTGCGCTCGATCGATCCGGCGTTCAGTTTCGACGGCGACTCCATCCCGCTGACGCGATTGCTGTTCCGCTGCCTGCTGGATTTCGACGACGGCACCGGCCTGGTCCCCGACGAGGCCAGGGATTGGAGCCTGTCGCCCGATGGCAAGACCTTTACGTTTCATCTCCGCCCCGGACTCCGCTTTGCCCACGGGCGCGAGGTCGAGGCGGAGGATTATATCTACTCGCTGGAGCGCATCCTCAACCCGGCGACCGGCTCTCCCGGCCAGACCTATTTCCTCGAAATTCTGGGCGCGCCCGAATTTGTTGCGGGCAAAGCCGCCCATGTCAGCGGCTTGCGCGCGCCGGATAACCAGACGCTGATCATCGAGCTGAGCCGGCCCAGCTTCACCTTCCGCTATGTGTTGGCAATGGCCTTTGCCAGCGCCGTGCCGCGCGAGATCGTCCAGCGCTATGGCCGCGACTTCCAATATCACCTGTCCGGCTCCGGCCCCTACCGCCTTGCCGAGTTCCGCCGGGGCATCCGCTGGCGATTCGACCGCAACCCGTTCTACACCGGGCCGCTGGGTTTTGTCGATGCGGTCGACGTGATGTTTGGCCCGGACGACGCCTTGATGCTCATGATGCTGGACCGGGGCGATCTGGATCAGGTGGTTGCTTCCGTAGCCCAAGCCATCCAATCCAGGCGCGATCCACGGCGTCGCGATTGGCTGCAGTTCGTGGAGTCGCCTGAACTCGATTATTTTTTCATGAACACCGAGGTCAAGCCCTTCGATGACCCGCGCGTGCGCCAGGCCGTCAATTACGCCATCGACAAGGAGCGCCTGCTCAAACTGGTGGGCGGCCTCGCCGTGGTCGCCCATGGAGTAGTGCCCCCCTCCATTCCCTGGAGCAACCCGACCCTGCCGGATTATAGCCATGACCCGGCCAAGGCGCGGGCGCTGCTGCGCGAGGCTGGATTTCCCAACGGCTTCAAGACTCAATTGTGGTATGGCGTGGATGCCCACTTGTTCGCCCGGTTGGCGGAAGGCATCCAGCAAGACCTCGCCCAGGTCGGCATCGACGCGGAACTCCAATCGGCCAGCTATGCCGCGTTTCAGACCAAGACCGAAACCCGGGGCCAGGCTCCTTGCGGCGTTTATGGTTGGACTCAGGACTATCCGGACCCGAGCGATTTCCTCGATGTCCTGCTCAACGGCGAACGCATCACCGATACCGATTGCAACAACGCCTCGTTCTATAACAATCCCGAGGTCAACCGCCGCCTCGATGCCGCGGCCCAGAGCATGGACCCCGCCGAACGCACCCGCCTCTTTCGCGAAGGGGAAGACCTCATCATGCGGGATGCCCCCTGGGTTCCGCTTGTCCATGAACACATCCCTGTCTTGTACCACCCCCGCGTCCACGGCGCCAACCCCCACCCCGTATGGCTCTGGAGATACGAACGAATGTGGATTAAACCCCGATGAGATTGCGCAGTCAAATCCCCCTCACCCCGGCCCTCTCCCAAAGGGAGAGGGGGCAGCAAAGGTTGGCTCCCGACCATTCCAGCCGCGCCGGATTCGCCGGCCGACGGACGACAATTCCCCCTCTCCCTTTGGGAGAGGGCCGGGGTGAGGGGGACTCCGATCGAGCATAACCTTCTTCAAACCGTTACACACCCACTAACCCGCCATGGTCCCCCGCCTCCTCTCTCGCCTCTTCTGGTCGGTGCTGACCCTGCTGGGTACGGCGGTGCTGACGTTCCTGCTCATCAATGTGGTCCCGGGCGACCCGGCGCGAGTCATTGCCGGCGCCAAGGCATCGCCCGAAGTCCTGCGGGAAGTGCGCTTGAAATATCACCTCGATGACCCCGCACTCAAGCGCCTGGGCTATTACCTGGGCCAACTCGCGCGCGGAGACCTGGGACGCTCGTTTGTCACCGACCAGCCGGTGACCGAAGCCATCCTGACACGCCTGCCCGCCACGGCCGCGCTCTCGGCCACGGCGGTGGTCATGTGGCTGCTGGTGGCCGTGCCGCTGGGCGTGATGACGGCGCGGTATCGGGGCTCGTGGTTCGATCGCGGCACCCTGCTGGCCGCCACCCTGTCGCTCTCGCTGCCTGCCTTCTGGCTGGCTCGAATGCTGCAATACGGGCTGGCTTACAAGCTGACCTGGTTCCCATTGGCCGGCTTTCGCGGCTTCGCCTCGCTGCTGCTGCCCGGGGCGACGCTGGCCCTCCTGTTCGTCGGTTACTATGCGCGGCTCATCCACTCCAGCATGGTCGAAGTGCTCGACAGCCCCTTCATTCGCACCGCCCGGGCCAAGGGCGCCTCGGAGGCCGCGGTTCTGTTCCGGCACGGCCTGCGCAACGCTCTCATCCCAGTCGTCACCATCCTGGGCATCGATGTCGCCGGCCTGCTCGGCGGCGTGCTCTTTACCGAGAACGTCTTTGCCCTGCCTGGCATTGGAACGCTGGCCGTCCAGAGCGTCTTCAATCTCGACGTGCCAATGATCATGGGCACCGTGCTTTTCAGCGCCTGCCTGGTCGTCAGCGCCAACCTGGTCGTCGACATCCTCTACCAATGGATCGATCCGCGCATGAAGACAGCCCTATAAATGCGGGTAACTGAGTAACTCATTCTATGGCCACCCCTCCCATTATCCCGGATTTCACCTTTGCATGTAGCGCAGACGTCCTCGCCTGCGAGTTCGCCGGGCGTCTCGCCCGGTGTTCCTCCTCACACCAACGCGAAAACCGGGGTAGCACCTCGCTTCAACCATCGGTACCTGCACGGTTCTGGCAGGTTATCAAACCCGCCATGGATCTTGCTTTGTTCTATCCCGAAGGGATTGCGTCCTCCAGCCCAGGGTTGCGCGAAACGCGCTACCCTGGGGTACGCGCCCCAAAACCCCGGAACCCTGAAGGGGTTCCGTCCGTCACCCGGTCATGGATTGAATGGCCATCAGCGGTTTCCTCGCCCTTGCGATAAGTGACATCCACCCCACGTGACCCAATGTCCCTGCTCGAAATCGAACATCTAAGTCTTGAGTTTAGCGGCGCCCGGGTCCTCGACGATGTCTCCCTGGCCCTGGATGAGGGCGAAACCTTCGGCCTGGTCGGCGAGAGCGGCTGCGGCAAAACTGCAACCGCTCTGTCCATCGCGCGGCTGTTGCCCAGCCCGCCGGCCCGATATGCCGGCGGCGAGATTCGCCTCGATGGGCGGGACGTTCTGCGAATGTCCAGCGCCGAGCTGCGGACGGTCCGCGGCGGCGTGGTCAGCTATATCTTCCAGGAGCCGGCCGTGTCCTTGAATCCCGTTCTGCGCATCGGCAAACAGATCCGTGAGGCGCTCAACCTGCATCGGCCAGGGCATGCCGGCGCAGAGGATGCCGTCCGCTTGCTCAAGCAGGTGCGCATCCCCGCCCCCGAATCCCGCCTGCGGGATTACCCGTTCCAGCTCTCCGGCGGCATGCAGCAGCGCGTCATGATTGCCATGGCCTTGGCCACCCGGCCCAAGCTGCTGGTCGCCGACGAGCCGACCACCGCCCTCGACGTCACCATCCAGGCCCAGATCCTCGATCTGCTCCAGGATCTCCAGCGACAGCTTGGCATGAGCATCCTGCTCATCACGCACAATCTCGGGCTCGTCAGCGGTTTGGCCCGCCGTATCGCCGTCATGTATGCCGGCCAGATTGTTGAGTCCGCCCCCGCCGCCGAATTGCTGCGGCGCCCGTTGCATCCTTATACCCGGGCGCTGGTGGCCTCCGTGCCGAAGCTTGGCCGGCAGGCGCAACGCCTGGCCTCGATTCCCGGAACGGTGCCTCGTCCCGGAGATTTCCCGCCCGGCTGCCGCTTTGCCCCGCGCTGCCCCGCCGCCCAGCCCAACTGCGCGCGGACCGTTCCCGCCCTGGTCGAGGTTGAATCCAAACGCTGGGTGCGCTGTCCTTACTGGAGCAAGCCCAACAGGGCGACTGAATAGTTCAACCATGTTGCGTTCGATCGAACTCCCCTTTACCTTGGCCTCACCGCCAGGACGTTTTAGTGACCAAGCTATCGCAATGAAGACGCATTCTCCTTCCCAACCAACCCGGACGGGTTGGCAGAAGGTAGCCGGGGGTCGCAGCGCAGCGAAGACCCCCGGTAGAGGAGTTGAGATTTGTCTGCATCCTGAAGGGATGCCAGAACGCTGCGCCCCCTCCGTGCCCGAGCGTAGATTGGGAACCATTGGCGAATCAGGCCCAGGCGGAACGGTCGAGAGCCAATCTTTGCTGCCCCCTCTCCTTTGGGAGAGGGGTTGGGGTGAGGGGGATTTGCCTCCGGAGTCCTATAGGCAATAAACCGAGATGCGCCCACCAACTCCATTCCATTCCAATCCGCCTTCGCCTCCCCTCCTCCAAGTCGAGAACCTGGAAGTGGCCTTTCCTGTTCGCCATAGCCCGCTCGGACCAGTTCACGGCTTCGTTCGGGCCGTCGATGGCGTCAGCTTTTCCGTTGACCCGGGGGAAACGCTCGGCCTGGTCGGCGAAAGCGGCTGCGGCAAGACCACGCTGGGCCGCGCTATCGTCGGTTTGATCCGGCCCAATGCCGGCAGAATTCATTTTGCGGGCCGGGAAGTGGGACGAATGACCCGGGCCGAGGCCTCCGCCCGGCGGCGCAAGGTCCAAATGATCTTCCAGGACCCTTATGGCTCGCTCGACCCGCGCATGACGATCGGGGAGAGCATCGGCGAGGGGCTGCATATTCATCAGCTCGAGGCGAACCGCTCCGCCCGCCGCAAGCGGATCGGAGATTTGCTCGAAGCGGTCGGTTTGGACCCTGCTCTCGAAACGCGCTATCCGCACGAATTCAGCGGGGGCCAGCGCCAGCGCGTCGGCATCGCCCGTGCCCTGGCCGTCGAGCCGGACCTGATTGTCTGCGACGAGCCGGTCAGCGCGCTCGATGTCTCCGTGCAGGCCCAAATCATCAACCTGCTCCAGGACCTCCAACAGCAGCGTGGCGTGGCCTATTTGTTTATTGCCCACGACCTGGCGGTGGTCGAGCATATCAGCCGGCGGGTCATGGTGATGTACCTGGGACGAATCGTCGAACTGGCCCCGGCCTCCACCCTCATTGGCTCGCCAAAACATCCTTACACCCAGGCGCTCATTTCCGCGGTGCCGACGCTGGACGAGAAGTCGGGGCAAAAGCGGATCATCCTGCCGGGCGACGTGCCGTCGCCGCTTCATCCGCCGGCAGGCTGCCCGTTCCATCCGCGCTGTCCGCTGGCTGAACCGCGTTGCGCGGTCGAAGTCCCCCCTTTGCGCGAGCTGTCCCCGGGCCACGTGGCCGCTTGTCACCTTGCCAAGTGACGGCGCACAGAGGCTTAGGCGACACCCAAGGCAGTGATTTCCGTGTGCAGAATGGAATGCCTGGCGTACTCCAAGGCAGCTTGAATATCATCCCGCGTCAATTCCGGGTAGCCACGCAGCAGGGAGTCCCAGGACTCATCGTCGGCAAGTTGCTCCAGAACGGTGGCCACAGGAATCCGCGTGCCTTTGATGACAGGCTGGCCGCCACACACGCGCGGATTGATTTCAATGCGCTCGCTCATGTCCGAACCATACTCGTATTGCGTGGAGACCGCAAGCGTCCGAATTCCCGCCACAATGCCTCCGCCATCCAGTGGCTGAAGGCTCGTTCATTTTTCTCGGCTTCGTGTTAAACTCTCCCCAGCCGCGCTATGCAGATGCTGCTTTTTCCCGATCCCCGGCCGTTGGTCGAACGGCTCGGCGCGGATTTCTTCCGGCGCCTGCCGCGCTGTCCAGGCATCTATCTCATGCGCGATGGCGCCGACCAAGTGCTCTACGTCGGCAAGGCTAAGAACCTGAGAAAACGTCTCGCCAGCTACCGCGTTGCCAACCCGGATCGAATGCCGCGACGCCACCTCAGACTCTTGCGGGCCGTCGAACGAATCGAATGGCGGGAATGCGCCGACGAAGCCGCCGCGCTGGCCAGCGAATCCGAGTTGCTGCGCAGTCTGCGCCCGCGCTTCAATCGCGCTGGAGTCTGGCCCGGCACGCCACGCTTCCTGGTTTGGCGAGCCACCGGCGAGGGACTCGATCTCGGCGTGCAGCCGGCGCCGCCGGACGGCTGGCTAGCCCACGGGCCGCTCGGGGCGGGCGTATTCGGCTTGCGCGCCGCTTTAGCCCGGCTCTTGTGGTGCGCCTTGCACACCGGAAAAGGATTCCCCCAAATGCCCCAAGGCTGGTTCCGCGGCCACCACGGCGAAGTCGCCGTCATTTCCCGACACGACGTCGATCTGGAGAAAATCAAGGATGCGGAATCGCGTGTGCGGGATCTGTTTGCGGGAGACTCCGAAGGCTTCGCCGCCTGGATTCGCCAGCGCCTCGCCCTCCGCCAGCCCCACCCCTTCGAGTCCGCCGTAATCGAAGCGGACCTCGAGCGGCTCGTCCCCGATGGAGTGGTCGCAATCCAAAACCGAGACCCAGGCCTAGGAGCCTGTTGAAAAACTACGTGGGGTCCTGTTTTCGAGGAAAAGGCCGTATGGCGAGGCGCGACGAGGGAGCATAGCCACAAGCTCTGTGACCGAGGAGCAACGAAGCCAGACGGCCTTTTCCTCGAAAACCCTCCGGGCGGCGGGTCTTTTGCCGCAAGACGTTGT
>Ga0181517_10001180_pt1 | contig 30097 bp, 31 predicted proteins | sample PEATcosm2014_Bin_31_FD_119748 | JGI IMG/M metagenome (GOLD analysis project Ga0181517, IMG submission 119748) | Peatland microbial communities from MTU Mesocosm Facility, Houghton, MI, USA - PEATcosm2014_Bin01_30_metaG | ecosystem: Environmental > Terrestrial > Soil > Wetlands > Peat | place... | reverse complement strand
GTGAATGTCGTGGGGCTGTAGCTCAGCTGGGAGAGCGCCTCGTTCGCAACGAGGAGGCCAGCGGTTCGATCCCGCTCAGCTCCACCATACCCTCCATGCCGCATCCGGCGGCTTTCTATTCCCTACTAGTCCCTGCCTTAATCGAAGATTACCGTCTTGTTTCCGTAGCAGAGGATGCGCCGGTCCAGATGCCAGCGCACGGCGCGGGAGAGTACTACACGCTCCAGATCGCGCCCGCGCGCAACAAGGTCTTCCACCTGATCGCGATGCGATATGCGCGCCACATCCTGCTCGATGATCGGTCCGTCGTCCAGCACTTCGGTCACATAATGGCTGGTCGCGCCGATCAGCTTGACGCCTCTCGCGTGGGCGGCGTGATAGGGCTTGGCTCCAGTGAAGGCTGGCAGGAACGAGTGGTGCACGTTGATGATCGCCGCCGGAAAGCGCGCAACGAAGCTCGGCGAAAGAATTTGCATATAACGCGCCAGCACTACCAGTTCAATGCCGTGGCGCGCGAGCAACTCAATCTGCTGCGCCTCGGCCTCGGCGCGCGTTGCGGCGGTCACCGCAATGTGCTCGAAGGGAATTCCGTAGTAGGCGGCGAGCCTTTCCACCTCGCGGTGGTTGGAGACGATGACCGGAATCTCGCACTCCAATTCGCCGGTCCGCCAGCGGAAGAGCAGATCGGCAATGCAATGCAGGTACTGCGAGCAGAAGAGCGCGACACGCGGCAAACGGCCGCCGGAGGTCAGCCGCCAGCGCATTCCCAACTCGGCTGCGAGCGGCTCAAACTCCGCCTTGAAGGCCTCCAGATCGAAGATTTCCGGGACGGAAGAATGGCTGCCGTTCGCGGGACCAAGACCCCACTCGACGCGCATGAAGAACAGGCCCTGCTCGTGGTCCTGATGCTGGTCAGCGTGGAGAATATTGGCGCCATGCCGATAGAGCAGCGAGGAGACGCGGGCCACCAGTCCCTTTTGGTCGGGGCAATCAATGAGCAGAACGGCGGAGTCTTTCATGCTTCTTTCAGATTAAACCAATCAGCGCGGAGAGCCTATTGAAAGGCCAGCGGCTTCCATGCGCCATCCTGCTTCAGCGCCAGTTGGATGGGTCGCGGCGGGCCGATGGGCGGAACGGTGACTTCGATCCACAACTCCTGGCCTGGTTTGAGCCGGGAGGGGTCGTCAGCGTGCTCGGCGATGTAGAAGTCCACCGGCTCGTCGAGCCGCAGCGCATCGCAGGAGGAGTCGGGCATCGCGGTCACATTCACGCCCTTGGAACTCTCGTCGGCTTCGGGAATGCGGATGGCGAGCAGCTTGTTGTCCTCTGCCTTGAGCTTGGCGCGGAAGGTGACGGGGGAATCCGATTTGACCGTATAGTTGTTGGGCTTGGGCGTGCCGTCGCTGTTGTGCTGGAACTCGACCTGGAAGGCGGAGTTGAGCGTACTCTTGCAGCCGTTGACGGTCATTTGCAGGCTCAGATAGCGACCGCGCATCACCATCTCAGGATCGTATGCCGCCGCGCGCACCCAGACGCGCGGGCAGCGCGCGCGCTGGTAGAAATACTTGGCCGCGATGGAGGAGACCAGCGCCAATTGAATCACGAGGAGAACGATGGAGGTTCCAGAAAACGAAATCTTGGCAATTTTCATTGCGCCTCCTCGGTAATAATCTTCGTTTTATTCATACCGCCGACAAGTTTGCGGCGCATTTTTTCCAGCGCCCATCCGCCGGCGAGGAAGAGAATGCCGAGGCCGATGAGGCCGAGCGAGCGGTCGAGCTTGTCGAAGATGTTGCTGAAGTAAAACCAGAAGACGGTAATTGCAAAACCGACGACGCCCAGATTGACCAGTGCCTGCGAGGCGTGACGTACACCCCACCCGATGATGAAGACGCAGAAGGCGGCGACGAGTACTTGCGCGGTAAGTGACTACTCGCCGCCACCAAAAGGGGAAAACGGGTTTCCCCTGATCGTTTTACTCATCCACCAAGGCAACATAGTCGAAAAAACAATCGCGGCCAGCACGGGAACTAAGCTCTTGCGAAGTTTGAAGACAGCGAGTAGAAGCGGCAGAACAGCAAAGTCAATCCAAGCCCATACCCGTATTCCAAAAGGTGGAATCTGGTTGGTAAACCACGAAAACCATCCAGCGAGGAGAGCAAAAACTCCAATATAGATCGCAATCGCTGCGATTGCGAATAGAACGCCTTGAACAATCTTGCGTTGTGAACCAAGGAAAAATGTCAGGTAAAGAACCGCCCAGACTACTAAAAATCGTCCAGCATAACCATCGTTGAAGATGTGACTGTCTGCATAGATCAGTTCCGACAATATCCACGCCGGAAAGAGCAGCAGCGTGAGCGTCTGCTGCGCCTCGTCGCGAAGCAGCACCCAGCCCGCCGCCGCAGCGATGGCCCACATCAGAATTGCCGCCGGCCAGTGCTCCTGAATATTGAAGATCTGGCCGACAAGCGCAATGGCCGCACCGGTGGAGAGAGTTCCGACAGCGTGCAGAGCGGTCGAGAGGCCGCGGAAGCGCGAGCGCGCAAAGCCGCCGCCGAGATGGAAGACGGAGACCATCGCCAGCACTACCGCCAGCCGCGCGACAGGGCTGATACGGTCCCAATGCGCCGAGACGAAGAGCGCCACTCCACAGGCCAGCAAGATTGCGCCGAGGATGAGCAAAACGATGACCTGCCAGCGCAAACCTGCGGGCTTTTTCTGCTGCGCTTCATGGGCGCGAATGCGGCGGGCTGTCTCCGCATCCAGGATGCCGGCCGATTGCCAGCGAGTTAATTGCGATTCAAAGTCTGCCATAGCGTTCGCCAACAGTAAAACACATCGGGGGCGCTTCCGTCGCGGATTTTTTGTATGAAGCAATCGGAGTTCGCAGCGATTCAGCCCATTGACTGATCTACACTGGTATGTTCTAGCTGGAGCCTTGCCTTATGTCCGATACCGCCGTCGCCGTCGCCGCACAACGTCTGCCTTCGCCCGCTCTGCGCCGCTTTGCATGGGGTGTACTGGCTTACTTCATCGCCGTGATTTTGTGGGGAACTCTGGTGCGCGCCACCGGCTCTGGAGCAGGCTGCGGTAACCATTGGCCGCTCTGCAACGGCACCGTGATTCAACACTCGGCCAGCGTCAATACGATGATCGAATTTACGCATCGCATCACCAGCGGGCTTTCGTTCTTTGCTGTCGTTGGGCTGCTGGTGTGGACCTTTGCCAGCACGGTGCGCGGCCATCTGGCGCGCTGGGCGGCTGTGGCTTCTGTAGCATTCACGGTGATTGAGGCGGTGCTGGGCGCGCTGCTGGTCAAGCTCGGCTACACGGCGCAGAGCCAGTCGCCGCTGCGTCCGGCTTTTTTGGCGCTGCATCTGGCCAACACGCTACTGTTAGTGGCTGCGCTGACGCTGACCGCGCACCTGCTCAGCCGCACCCGCGGCTATCTGCGCGGCAGCGTTCGACTGAGAGCGCCAATCGGTGCCATCGCCACGGTGATCGTAGTAATGATTGTCGGCGTCACCGGCTCGCTGGCCGCGCTGGGCGATACGCTTTTTCCGGCCTCGTCGCTGGGTCTGGCGCTGGCTCAGGATTTTTCCTCGGCGAGCGGCTGGCTAGTGCGCTGGCGCTGGACGCATCCGGGCATCGCCTTTGCGGCCAGCTTTTTTCTGATCTGGCTGCTGGCGCGCGCGGCGCGACGAAATTCGCACTGGGACAATCGCGGCCTCTTCGCGCTTGTGCTGTCGCTGCTGGCTGCTGTTTATGCGCTTGGCCTGCTGGACGTGATATTGCTGGCTCCGTTGTGGGTGCAGGTGGCGCATCTGTTGGCAGCGGATACGTTGTGGGCCGCTCTGGTGGTGCTGACGGCAAGATTGACGCTGGAGCCGGTGGAAGATCAGGGGCTATAGACTAGGGAATAGAGAAGATTTGGGAATCTGCTGTAACGTAGTTTCCCCTGTTGCTTGCTGCATCTCTGATATGCTGAATTCTTTGATCGGACGAGGAGGGGAAGATGCCGGAGCATTGGGCGCGGAAGCATCATCAGGACAGGGTAGCGGAGACGCTGCGCGAGGAGATTGGCGTTCTGATTGAGGGCGAACTGGTGGACCCCCGCATTAACCTCTGCTATGTCAGCGAGGTGGCGCTGAATCCGGGTGGAAAGTCGGCGCGGGTTTATGTGGCTGTGGATAGTGCCGTCGCGGAGATTGCCAAAGCGGAAGAGGAGACGATTGCCGGGCTGGAGGCGGCCAAAGGATACATTCGCTATGAGTTGAAGGAGCGGATGGGCGTACGGCACGTGCCCGAGCTGAGTTTTCTGGCCGATCGTTCGGGGAGATTTCAGGCGCGCATCGACGAGCTGATGGATCGGCAGCGAAGGCGGCAGAAGGCGGCTGCGAACACAGCGGCAGAAGCAAGAGCAGAGGCTTAGCAGCCACCGATGGATCACTCAAATCGCAATCTGGCATTTCATCCCAAGAGCGTGGCGCCGCACGCCGCGCAGTCGGAGTTTCATGGCGTGAAGCCGGAGGCGGTGCATATCGCGCAAGGCCGGATTGGCGGGGCTGCGGAAATTCTGGAGGTTCTACGGCGGGGCGAAAGGTTCCTGGTCTGCTCGCACGCGCGGCCGGACGGTGACGCGATTGGCTCGATGCTGGCCGTGAAGATGCTCCTGGAAGAGATGGGCAAGCGCGCCGACCTGGTGACGGCAGATGCGATTCCTAAAGTGCATCGGGAGCTGCCGGGAGCGGAGGCGATTCGCACAGCCGGAAACGTAGAGGGCAGCTATGACGCCGCAATTCTGCTGGAGTGCGATGGCTTGGAACGCAGCAGGATATTGGGGCTGGAGCAGTATTACCTGATCAATATCGATCACCACGCCAGCGGGCGCGCGTACGGCAACCTGAACTGGATTGATCGCAATGCGGCGAGCGTGGGCGAGTTGGTGTACCGGCTGGTAAAGGCCGCCGGGGCGCGGGTAACGCCGGCGATGGCGACCTGCCTTTATACGACATTAGTGACCGATACCGGAGGCTTCTGCATGGGCGGGACGCAGGCTTCCACCTTTGCATTGGCGCGAGAGCTGGTGGAGGCCGGAGCCGACCCGCTGGGGATTGCGCAGAAGCTGTATTTTTCCACGCCCGCCTCAAAGATACTGCTGCTGGGCGCGGCGTTGGGAAAGCTGAAGCATGAGGGGCGGCTGGCATGGCTTTGGGTGACCCGGCAGGAGATGGCTCAGGCTCGCGCCACCGAGGAAGAGTGCGAGGGAATTGTGAACTTCGCCCTCTGCGTGAGCGGGGTGGAAGCAGCGGTATTTCTTTATGAACTGCCGGAGGAGCGCATCCAATTGAGCCTGCGCAGCAAGGGACGCGTGAACGTGGCGGCGATTGCCGAGCAGTTGGGCGGAGGCGGGCATATGAGTGCATCCGGCTGCACGCTGAAGGGACCGCTGGAGCGCGCGCTGGAGGAAGTGCTCATTCACTTGCGCCACGGTGTAGCCGGACTAGCCGAAGAGGCGGGTTAAGGGTTCCGTCCGCCAGCCTGATCTGATAGCCTTTAGCCAGTTAAGCAAGACTGCTATCTCCGCGCTATTTATCTAGCGCGGAGCCGGACCGAGGCCGGTCATCTCCCCAAAACGCCCTGACCGGAGCAGGAAACGACTGTCCGCATAATGCGGGCAAAGGCTCTGTTGGAGAAATGCTGGAAGTGGAAATCATTCAAGAACCATCCGCTCCGGATAGACCTCTACTTATGCATATTCGGCTGCCCCACTGGGCGACGGTATGCGAGGCAGCCGCTTTTCTCGCATTCACGTTATTTTTTCTTCTCTATGGACAGACTCCGCTCACGGGCGGCACGGGCATCGGGCTGGTGGGGGCCGATGAACCGCGTTATGCGCAGATTGCGCATGAGATGCTGGAGCGCTTTGACGCTGCGACGACGCTCAAGAGCAAGTTGAGCGCCTGCGTGACTCCCTATCTTTACGGCAAGCCGTGGCTGGAAAAACCAGCGCTTTATTATTGGCGGGCGATGTTCGTCTTTCAGGACTTCGGCGTGCATGACTGGACGGCGCGGCTGCCCTCAGCGACCTTCGCATTCATCATGGTGGCGCTGATCTATCTGCATATGCGGCGCTTCCGTCCGGGCGGTCATCTGGACGCGGCGCTGATCACCGTAGCCTGCGCCGGGATCATGGGCTTTGCGCGCGGCGCTTCGACCGATATGCAGATGGCTGCGCCGCTGGCCATCGGACTGCTGGGCTGGTACGCGTGGTATGAGACCGGCTCGAAGTTCTGGCTCTTCGATATTTATTTTTTTACCGGCGTAGCGACCCTGGCCAAGGGGCCGGTGGCGCCGTTTCTGGCGATTGCGATTGTGGCTTCCTTTGCGTATCTGCGGCGGGAGTGGTCGGTGCTGCGGCGGTCGTTCTGGTGGCCGGGGGCGCTGCTCTACTTGGCGATTGTGCTGCCCTGGTTCATCGCCGTACAGCATCAGAATCCCACATTTTTCCGCGAGTTTTTCCTGGAGCACAACTTGCAGCGCTTTGCCACCGATCGCTACCAGCATCAACAGCCTTTCTATTACTACCTGGTGGTGGCAGTGCTGGCCGTGATGCCGTGGACGGTGATCGCGGTGCGCGCGCTGATCGACGGCCTTCAGGATTCGGTCTGCGAGTGGCGGGCGCGCAACACAAGGCGCGGCTCTCCCTGCGCGGGCCGCCCCGGCGACGCCTTCCCGGAGTTTCTGGTGCTGTGGGCGCTGATTCCCATTCTCTTTTTCTCGCTCTCCCAATCGAAGCTGCCCGGTTACATTCTTCCCGCGATTCCGCCGATCACAATTCTGACTGGGGATTATCTCTTCCGGCGGCGGGAAAAGGGATTGAATCGCTGGGTGCTGCTGGGCCATGCGGCGGTCTGCGGCGTAATGACGATGGCGGCGCTGCTGCTGCCGTGGTTTGTCGCGCATGGCCGGCAGATGCCGCCCGCGGATGAGCTTGCAGCGGCGCTGATCTCGGCCACCGGCGCGGCGCTGCTGATTCTGATTGTGGTAAAAGGCTACGGAGTGGCGCGGTTGCGGCTGGTCACCTCCGGTGTGCTGGTGGTGCTGCTCCTCTTTCTCTTTGGCGTGGGTCCGTTCCTGGGGTTGCCCGCCATCAGTCAGACCAAGCGCGTGATTCATCTGCTGGACCGCTCCTACTCGGCGCGCCCGCTGGCCGAGCAACTGGCCGCCGTCGCTCCCGGCGAAAAGACGGTTGCGGTCTGCTGCATCATCCGCGACAAAGTGAATCCGGAAAAGCTGCACGCATTTCCTCGTGACATCGAGTATGGACTCTCGTTCTACCGAAATCGCGAGGTAGTGAACTATGCGGAGACTGGAGTGCCGGACGAAGAGCACTTGCTGGTGGCGCAGGTAACCGGCCGCGGCGATGAAGATCTGGGCACGACCGCCGTGCTGGCCGAGTACCTGGAGGGACGGCACTATGAGCAACTCTTCAGTTGGCCGGAGCGGGGCCTCGTGGTCTACATGGTTGGCAGCCGATAACTGTATGCTGTTAGCTGTTAGATGTCCTTCAGGAGAGGCATGGCAAGCGGCGCGTCCATCGAAATCCTCGACCTGCGGCACTTTGCCGCGCCGGCGTTCCGCTCCGTGCTGGATGCGGAGGGCGAGCTATGGAAGCAGCGCCTGCATTGGGATTACAACATCTCATCGAAGCTGCTGATGCAGTACCTTGACAGCCACACGCTCCCAGGCTACGCGGCTCTGGAGGCGGGCCAAATTATCGGCTACGTCTTTTGCGTCTACGAGGAGAGCAAGGCTATCATCGGCGATGTCTTCGCGCTGTCCTGTGAGGGCGCGGATGGCGGATCTGCCTCGGAGATTGAAGAGACGCTGCTCCGCCATCTGCTGGAGTTGCTGATGAACTCGCCGCAAGTGGATCGCATCGAGTCGCAACTGCTGTTGCATCCGGCAGGCTCGCACTCCGGCATCTTTCTTGATGCGGGCTTTCAGATTCACCGGCGGCTCTTCATGGTGCGTTTGCTGCGCGGCTTTTATGCCTCGCCTCGCATCACGCTTCCTGCCGCCCTGGAGCTGCGCCCCTGGCGCGACGAGGACTTGAACCCAGCCAGCCGCCTGATCGCCGCAGCCTACAGCAATCATGCGGACAGCGTGGTCAACGACCAGTACCGTTCGGTGCAAGGCACGCTGCGCTTTCTTCACAACATCGTCCGATTCTCCGGCTGCGGCATTTTTTGCGCGCCGGTCTCGCACGTAGTGATGGATCGCGCCAGCCGTGAGATGGTGGCGCTGGTGCTGGCCTCCAGGGTTAGCGCGGAGAGCGGCCACATCACCCAGCTCTGCGTGCATCCCGCGTACCGCCGCCGCGGCCTTGCGCGAATGCTGCTCACGCTGGCCGCCTCCTGCTTTATGCGCCAGGGGATGAGCGAGATTTCGCTCACCGTGACCGAAGCCAATAGCGAAGCCATCGAACTCTATCGCGCTGAAGGCTACGGCTGCCCGCACAGCTTCGACGCTACGGTCTGGCTGCGCAACAGAACGGCTTGAGGAAAATCGAGAAGCTGGGCGCTCTTCAAATCAAATATCGTGCGATCAGGAAGCCTGTCTCGCGGATTCGCAATCGAGGAATCGCTTCACCATCGCCAGGTATTCGTCGAATCGCAAAAACATCGTCGCGTGCCCGCCGTTGTGATACGTATACACCTCGGCCTTGGGGTAGGTTTGGCGCAATGCACGGCGGCGGCGCGAACTAATCACATCTGTATCTGACTCGGCGATAAGAACCTTCCCATGCCAATCCCCCAGGTCATCCGGCATAAAGTGAAACCGATGATGGTAATCCAATTGGATACGGAAGTTGGCAAGCATATCGGCCTTGGTCAGTCTGACCGACAGCAGTTCGTCGAAATATGCGTTCCAGAACTCGCGATCCTTGCCTGCTGGATCGAGCACCTTGGGCATCGAACGGCGCAAAAGCGCGGAGATGGCGGACCACGGCAGCGCCTGCACGATCCATTTAGAAAAGCGCATGGACGGCACAAGATAGCGCAAAGGAACTCCGCAATTCGAGAGCATAAGATGACTGATCCGCTCCGGGTATTTGCGCACAAAGACCTGGGCAAGCGCGCCCCCGAAGGACGCGCCCAGAATCGCGGCTTGCTCGATCTTTTCGGCATCAAGAATCGCGCGCAGCCCGCTTGCCAGCTCTTCGATCGAATCGACGCACGGATAAGCCGGATAAACAAGGCGGCAGCAGCCGCGCATCGCCAGCACGAATTCGAAGCCCAGATCGTCCACCAACTCGCCGCCGGGAATTGCCAGCAGCACCGGCCCCGCCGTGCCGATCACGCGATAGCGCCATTCCGTCGCGCCGACCCGTAGAGTTTTTTCCGGATAGAGCCGCCGAAACTCCGCCAGCGCATCGGCCTTGGGAGACAATACATTTCCGTAGAAATGCCGGAAGCCATCTTCTAATTCAGGCAGGTTCATAGGAATTCCTTTACGGATTCTTCCAGAGTTTGCTTCTGAAACCTGGATGAGTTGAGTGTGGTATTTAAAAAGAGATTACCACGATGTGGAATCGCAAAATCCTGTATTCAGTTCTTTATTTTTATCAATGGCTGCAAGCTCTTCGGAACTTCGCGGCAAGCGCAATGCCGCTGGTGTTCACGATGCCACTGGATGCGCTGCTCCAGCGTCGCTTTGGGCGGCATCTTGTTTTCCGCGTGCCAGAGTTTATTCATGGCAGCATTCTATGCTCTGGACTTGTCCCAGGGTTCAGTCTATCTGCCAGGAGGTGCTGATCTCTGTACCAGGGCTGAGCATGGCTAGGACAGGGCATAGCTGATCCTCGGCGATACGAATTGCGCGCTCAACTATTTCCGGCGCAAGCTCTTCGCCGCGGAGGTGATAGACAAGTTCGACGGCGGTCAGCACAGTCGGGTGTTCTTCCCGGCGCTGAGCGCGGGCTTCTACTTGAAGAGATGTGACCTTCGCTCCCATCTTGCGGCATAACACCAGATTGAGAGTATTGCAGGCACAGGCTGACAGACTCGCCAGAAGTACCTCAAGAGGCGTGGGGTCCGCGCCTTGCGCGGCGGGGTAATCCATCGGCAGAAGGTATTCACGGATATGCGTATCCACGCGCATATCGCCACGATGAACAGCGCGAACAGAGAGGTCGGTGCGCATGGAGCCTCTTTCAGGGAAAGAGAAGTCTTACCCGCATTTTAGTTTAGGCAGGCAGCTTATCGCGCAATCAAAAACATCAGCCAACTGAGCACAATCGACGCGCCGACAAAGAGCGCGAAGCAGTAGACCCCGTAGCGCAGCATACGCAGAGGAGTATCGCGCTGGGTGATTGCGAAGACCATGGACGCGCAGAGCGAGAAGATCAACACCGCCGGAAAGTAGGTCATGACTTCCTCCCGGTGCGCAGATTGTGCGCGTCGACGGCGGCGATCACATTCAGCATTCCCGCCACGACGATGAAGCGCGCACCCCAGTCGGCGGTGGTCACCATCACCTGCTCCGTGCCCCAGCCGCCGCTCCGTCCGGCAAAGTACAACAGGCCGTTGCCCAGGTCGCCTGCCATGCACAGAATGTCCAAAATGTCATGCGCGCCGGCGTAGAGCTTGCCGTGCATCACCAGGCCTGTAGCGAACAGTCCTATCACCGAGGCGGCCAGCAGCAACCCGCGAACCCACTTGCCCTGGAGAATATGTCCCGCTCCGGGGATCAGCCAACCTGCGATCAGCGGCAGGTAGACGAAGCCTTGTTGAGTAGTCGGCTGAACGCCTGAGCCAGCCGCCGTGTTCTTGATCTCTTCATTTGCCATGCACTTTTGACTATAACGCATAAGGGCGGGGGTGTTACCAGGGGTCTTCGCCCGCTCAGTGCAAACGCATCAAGATATTTTGCGTATTATTTCCTCTCCGCAGCGCACAATCAATGTATGACCACCAACGGCATCCCGGTCTTTTCCTATTCCCTATTGCCTATTCCCTATTCCCTGCTTTTCTACTACCCCCTACCCCCCCTTTTTTCAGTGAAACTGTGAAACTGTGATGCAATTGCCCTGTCCAATCACTAAATCCTTACCAGTTCGCGCTGAATCTTTCCCGTGACCCAGGCTTTGCCGGGGGCGGTCATCATATCGATCTCGCTGCGCACGCCGAACTCCGGCAGGTAGATTCCCGGCTCGACCGAGAAGCAGGTGCAGGGCAGCACCAGCCGCTCATCGTGAGTCTCCAGATTGTCTAGATTCGCGCCCGCACCGTGAATCTCCTGCGTGATGTTGTGGCCGGTGCGATGGATGAAGTAGTCCCCGAAGCCGGCGGCGCGGATGACGGAGCGGGCCGCGTTATCAGCCTCAAAGCCGCGGATGGGGCTATTGGCGGCGAAGGCTCGCATCACGCAATCGATGGCCGCGTCGCGCGCCTTGATGACCGTCGCGAAGATTTGCTGCTCGCGCTCGGTTGGCTCGCGCCCCACAACGCCGGTCCAGGTGATGTCGTAGTAGATGCTGCCGGGCTTCTCGTCTTTGGCCCAGATGTCGATGAGCAGAAAATCGCCTTCGCGAATCGGCGAGGAGCGCTCGGGCGTAGGCGCGTAGTGCGAGTCGGAGCTGTTGGTGTCGACGCTGACGTTGGGTCCGTCCTCCCAGACCAGTCCTTCATTGCGCATGGCCGTGCCGAGCCACTCCATCATCTCGAACTCGGTCAGCGTGCCCGGCGTTCCATTGGCCGGCCGCAGAGCGCGGGCAATTTTGCGCCACGCTTCGGCGAGAATTTCATCTATGGCCTTCTGCGCTACAACATGGCTGGCCATCTGCTCCCCGGTCAGCACCGCCTCAAACCGGCTGACCAGATCGGCGGAGCTGACGATGCGCTTGCCCAGGCCGCGCAGCAATTCAACCGTGCCGGCATCGACCAGCGAGACGTTCACGATGGCGTTATTGGGCGAGTATTGCATCGCCAGAATCCGCGCATCGGAGAGCATCAAATCCAGGCCGCGCGCGTGTTCCTGCCAACTGGAGTAAAGCCCGCAAGCGCCGGGCAGCGCGTCCAGGCGGTCATGCTCAATGCGATGCACCAGCTTGCGCGGCTCACCCTCGGCGGGCACAAAGTAGTACCAGCGGCGCGTAATGTGCGCATTTTCGTCGAGGCCGAGGATGCGCGAGGCGATAGGGTCGCGGTGATGGTGGTCATAAAAGAGCCAGCCGTCAATCCCGGCCTCGCGGATCGCCGCCTGCATCGTATCAAGATTCATAACGGCATTCTAACCCGGATCAGCCTAAATACGGCGCAAAGTTTTTCGCTTTCTCGACGGCGGCGGCCTGCTGATTTATCCTTCCATCGTGCGCAAAACCCTGTCGGTTGCGATCATCACGAAGAACGAGGAGGCGAATCTGCCTCGCGCGCTGACAAGCGTTCGCTGGGCCGATGAGATTATTGTTGTCGATTCCGGCTCGACAGACCGCACACTTGAGATTGCGCACAAGGCTGGCGCGCGCGTCTTCGAGGAGCCGTGGAAAGGATATGCGGGGCAAAAAAATTCGGCGATTGCGCATACAACCGGCGAGTGGATTCTGTCGCTGGATGCCGATGAGGAAATCAGCCCGGAGTTGGCCGAGGAGATTGAGCGGCTGATGGCGACCGAGCCTGCCTGCGGCGCTTACCAGATTCCGCGACGCAATCATTTTCTTGGCAAGGCGCTCGGCCACGGCGGCTATTGGCCCGATCCCAAGCTGCGACTCTTTCGCAAAGGCGCGGCGAACTTCGAGGAGCGGCCTGTTCACGAGACGATGCAGACCGATGGTCCAGTGGGCGGGCTCAAGGCGGCTCTGCTGCATCACTGCTATCCAACGCTGGACGAGTACATCGAGCACATGAACCGCTATAGCTTGGAGGGTGCGCGGCTGCTGGCGCAATCTGGACGCACGAGCAGATCGCTGCCTGTTTTTCTTTGCAATGCGCTGCTGAATCCGGCGGCGACCTTTATTTATAACTACGTTTTTCGGTTGGGATTTCTGGATGGGCGCGTGGGATTGCTGATGCATCTGAACCACTCTGTTTATATTCACTGGAAGTTTGTCAAAGCATGGCGCATGGGACGTAGCGACGAGTAACTTAGGTTGCAGTCGAGTTAATTACTAAACCTCTGAACAAATCGATGTTTTGAAAGGGCACGACTTCAGTCGTGCCGCAAATACGGCAAAATGAACGTGGGCTTTAGCCCCTGAGGGGATATTAGACCGCTGCAAATATTGGTTCTGAGTATTCTTGAATACGTTTACGCATCAATTTATTGGTTTTTTATCCGCAATGATCCCCTGCACGAGTTAGTTTAGTGATATGCGAATGATGAATTGCAGAATAATCCTGGCAGCGTGGATGGCGCTTTGTGCATTGGGAATTTGCGCGGCGCAAGAGAAGGCTGAGTTACCCAAGCAACAGAAGGCCGCATTGCCGGAGGTAACGATTGCGCCGCGTTCGAGCTCTCTGGTAAGCGCGCAGATTGTCGAGCCGAGGACGGAGCCGGCGATCTCGCAAACGGAAAAGCTGCGGCTGATTCGCGAGAAGATCAAGTACGTTTTTGTACTCTTCCAGGAGAATCGGTCTTTTGATTTTTACTTTGGCAGCTATCCGGGCGCGGATGGACTCTATGCGGACGCAAATGGACCCTACGCATTCGGCGAGCCGGCGGGATTTACGCAGCTGATTGTGAATACCGACGGAAGCCTGGGAGTCATTACGCCCTTCCGTATTCCGGCGACGGTTGTGGACGCGGAGGGTAAGACCGTGCCGCTCTATCCGGCGGACATCGCTTCGGTGAACCACTCGCATACCGGCATTGCGCGCAAGATCGCTCTGGACGCGAACAACGTGGCACAGAACTCCGAGTACGCGCTGACCGAAGAGGGCGTGACGATGAAGGAAGGCAATCCATCGAAACTGCCGACGCTCGAGCGCAAGCAATTTGGCGAGCTGGTGATGGCTCATGTGGACTGCGACACCGCGCCGTTTCTCTGGCGCTATGCCGACCGCTTCGCGCTCTTCGATCACTTCATGGACACAATCATCGGGCCATCGACGCCCAATGCGATTGCGATGATCAGCGGCCAAGGCGGCGAGACGCAGTGGATGCTGCATCCTGAAGCTGCTTCGTCGGGCGGCCAGGGCAAGAGCGCGGTTGTGCCGCTGTTGGATGACCCTGCGCCGTATTGGGGATCGGCGCTGGACACGGCGAACAAGCTGCATCAGCCGCAAGCTGGGGCGCCTTACACCAGCATCTCGAAAAATCTGACATTCGCCAGCCTGCCGCTCTCGTTCATGGGCAACACGATTGAGCGAACAACGCAGGCCGATTACGATCCCGCCTTCGATCTGCCCGATGTGCAGGAGGATATTCAGAAGATTGCGGACGATGGCCCGAAGGCGGTGAACTGGGGCTGGTATCAACAGGGCTACAATCACGAGATCAACGACGCCTCGTCGTGGAAGGCTTCGCACGAAGGCTACATTGCGCATCACAATGCGCCGCAGTACTTCGGCTACGTGGCCAACAATCCCCAAGTCAGTACGCATCTGCATGGACTGAGCGAGTTCTTCGATGCGATAGCGAAAAAGCAGTTGCCCGCCTCCGGCGTTTTTTATCTGCGCGGCGGCTACGGCAACATTCGCGGATGGAAGCCGCAGGACCCCAACTACAAGCTGGCCGAGGTCTTCAGCGGCAACGACGATCATCCTGGCTACTCCGATACGCAGATCAGCGAAGGCTTGCTGGCCGAAGAGGTCAACGCGATTGCGGCCAGTCCGTACTGGAGCCAGAGCGCGATTATCATTACGTACGACGAGTCGGACGGTCTCTATGACCATGCGCAGCCGCGGGTGCGCTCGCACGATGCCAATGGGCTGCCGCTGGAGCAGGGGCCGCGCATTCCGGCGATTGTGATTTCGCCGTACTCCGTGGCGCATGGTGTCTCGCACGTGCCGTCGGAGCATAGCTCGATCATCAAATTCGTGGACGAACTCTTTGACTTGATTCCGCTGGCCGATCTGCCCGATGAGTTGAACGCGCGCAAGATTGGCTCGGAGAAATTCGGTCAGAATTATCTCGGCCCCGCCGACGATCTGGTGGAGGGCGTGGGCAACATGACATCGGCCTTCGACACGCTGCGCCTTCAGGGCAAGCGCCCGCCGCTGAGCGCGGAGTATGCAACAATTCCCGCATCCGAGGTCACTCACTTTCCGCACGCGGACGGCGCCGGCTGCAAACAACTGGAGATTACGCCGACGGATTGGAAGCTGCCCAATCCCGTGCCTGCGGACTTCAATCCTCGGCCGGATACAACACCGGGAATTCCCACGGCGGGCGGATGGACGCCGTGATGCGCGCACCAGCTTTGACCATTATCGCGGTCTTTGCTTGCTGCGTTGCACACGCGGCAGACTCTTCTTCAACATTAACTCGTGTGCGTACGGCAGGCGTGCTGCGCTGCGGCATCGACGTGGCGCAGGCCGAGTACTCAACCTCTGATGATCATGGCAGCCGCGAGGCCTTCGATGCCGATCTCTGCCGTGCGGTTGCAGTGGCCGCGATAGGAAAAGATGCGCAGATTCGCGTGACGCATTATCCCGATGACCGCACGGCGATGCAAGGTCTGAGCGCGGGCGAGGTGGAGATGGTCGCTTCGCTCACTGACGATTTCACGCATACGGTTGGGACGCATCTCCGATTCACGCGGCCAGTGTTGTGGGATGGCGTTGGATTTCTGACACTGGCCACGAGTCCCGCGACGCAGGCGCTCCAGTTGAGCAGGAAGAAGATTTGCTTTATCGCCGAGACCACAGTGGAAGAGAGCGTGCGCGGATGGTTTGCGCGCGAGCATCTAGATTTTGTACCCTTCCCTTTTCAGGAAGAAGGCGAGATGGAGGCGGCTTTTGCCACCGGCAACTGCGGCGCTCTAGCCGGCGACCGGACACGCCTGGTTGAAACGCGCGCGTCTTTGGCGAGGCACGGAAAGAGTTCGCGGTTGCTGCCCGAAATCATTTCTCAAGATCCACTAGCTGCGGTAGTGCGCGAGGACGATGCCGCCTGGGCGGCGATTGTGAGTTGGGTGATGGAGGCGCTTGTTCAAGCCGAAGAGTCCGGCGTGACGCAAGCAAACGTAAGTTCGATGCGCGCTCACGCGAATGGCGACCCGGTACTGCGCTTTTTGCTGGGAGGATCGCGCGAGATTGGCTCCAGACTTGGCCTCGATGACGATTGGGTTGCGCGCGTGATTGCGGCGACGGGAAATTATGGCGAGATTTACGAGCGCGATCTGGGCAGCGGATCAGCGCTGAAGTTGCCGCGCGGCGAAAATAATTTACGTGAGCATGGCGGCGCGATGGTGGCGCTGCCTCCGAAGTAGTAACGGACTCATTGGTTGCGATTGAGCCGTGCCAGCCCTTGCTGCGCAAGATCGGCGATGGCTTTGGCGAGTGGGCCGGAGGCATTCAACGACTCAGTGCGTTCAAGGCGGAGATTCAACTTCGCGGCAAATTCGCGAAAATAAATATCGATGTCGTAAAGAATCTCGACGTGATCGCAAAGAAAGCCGATGGGCTGAAGCAGAACTGTCTTTGCGCCTGAAGCTGCGATGGATTCGAGCGTCTGCTCGACTGTAGGTCCGAGCCACTCGCCGCCGCTCGCGCCCTGACTCTGAAAGGCAAAGCGCCACTCGGAAATCTCCGGCACTTGTGCTGCGACTAACTCCGCCGTGCGCCGGGCCTCTTCGGCGTAGAGATCGGCGGGCTGGCTTTCAATCGTACGAGCCGGGACGCTGTGCGCCGTAAAGAGCACGGGCGCGGGCGAGCCAGTTTCGGCGGTGAGCTTGTTCCACGCGGGTCGAAGCCGCTCGGCGAATGCTGCAATGAGCAGCGGATGCTCGGCCCAGCTCGCGGTGAAGTCGATGCGCAGCGCAGAACTCTCGACGGCGCTGCGATAAAGCCCGACGCTGGTGCGCGAGTTCTGCGGCGCAAGACAGATGACTGCGGCCTCTTCGACGCCATCGGCGCGCATCTGACGAACAACATCTGCGATATAGGGATGCCAGTTGCGCATGGCAGCGTAGACAGGAACGCGCTCGCCCGCTTCGGCCAACTCGGCTTCGACGAGTCGCGCCTGCGCTAGAGTGATTTCAGTGAGCGGGCTGTGGCTGATGAGCGCGTAGCGGCGCTGAATCTCTTCGACGACCTCGTGCGGCAGTAACCGTCCTCCAGTGACATTGCCGAGGTATTCGGAAATCTGTTCGACAGATTCGGGCGTGCCATGAGCGAGCAGGAGGACGGCTTGTTTACTCATGCGCGGCCTCCAGATTCGCCGGCTTTGGCCTAAACTCCTTGACCATGCGGACAACTGCCTGCACATTTTCGACCGGCGTTGTCGGCACGATACCATGGCCGAGATTGAAGATGTGGCCCGCTCTTCCATTTGCCGCGCGCAAAATTTCGTGAACGCGCTGCTCTAAAACTTCCAGCGGCGCAAAGAGCGTGATGGGATCTAGGTTGCCTTGCACCGCGTGGCCAGGTCCAACGGCGCGCCAGCCCTCATCGAGAGGCTGCCGCCAATCAAGGCCGATGACGTCCGCGCCGGTTGCGGCCATCTGCTTTAGCAGACCCGTCGTCTCTACGCCGAAGTAGATTACCGGCACGCCCATCTGCTGGACTGAACGGATGAGGCGCTGCGATGCCTCGAAGGCGTACTCGCGATAATCGGCCAGCGCGAGCGAGCCAACCCAACTGTCAAAAATCTGAATCACGTCCGCGCCTGCTTCGACCTGCAAACGGCAAAACTCTTCGAGGACGGCGACGATCTTGTCGAGCAGCAATCTCCACGCAGCGGAATCCGAGTACATCATCTGCTTGGTGTGAATGTAATTGCGAGAGCCGCCGCCCTCGATCATGTAACTGGCCAGTGTGTAAGGCGCGCCGCAGAAGCCGATGATGCCGAGATTGTTTCTGAAATGCGCAGCAACTTTTTCGATGGCGCGGGCGACGTAGGCGAGTTCGCCGGCGCGATCCGAGCGCAAAGCGCGCACGTCTTCGGCGGTGCGGACGGGATGATGAACGACCGGGCCTTCGCCGGCCTGAAACTCAAAGTCGAGGCCCATCGGCTCCAGCGGCAAAAGCAGGTCAGCGAAGATGATGGCCGCATCCACGCCGAGCTTTTCCGCGGCGGTGATGGTGACCTCGGCGGCGATCTCCGGTTGCTTGCAGATTTCGACGAGAGTATGGTGCTCGCGAATCTCGCGGTACTCCTGCATATAACGGCCGGCCTGGCGGAGGAACCAGACAGGCGTGCGGTCCACAGGCTGACGCAAGCACGCGCGGAGAAAGCGGCTGCCGTTGGGTGTCGATTCGCCGAGCGGGTTCGCAGGATGCATTCAAAGTTGATTTTACCGGGTCGTCCCAAAGCTTTATGACACTATCTTTTTTCGTATGCTCATTTCTTGCGCTCGATGACAGTGAGTTGAACAGGTCCTAATGCACGACGCGAAATCAAGAATCCATTCAATCGCTGTTTCGCAATGCGGTAAATTTAACCTCGCCCAATTTTGTAATGTATTGATTCCATGCTTGTTATTCACTAGTCGGTAATATAGGCGACACTTGGAGCCTTAAAATAGGCTCTGACCAGGCTTGGCGACTTCTTGAAGATAAGGTTTGATGCGCGTTTGTACCATGCTATGCCCCAGTATAGGTGAGCGATGGCACTGAACGGAAATGGCAGACAATTCCTTCACAGTTTCACAGTTTCACGAAAAAAAGGGGGGGTGGGGGGTACCCGAAAAGCAGGGAATAGGGAATAGGGAATAGAAAAGCCCGGAGGTTTGGTTGGTGGTCATGGATTGATTGTGCGCGTTATGGAGGGAATAATCTGCAAAATTCCTTCATTAAATTACTCTGCGGGCGCAGATTCTTCTTGCGAGGGGCGTGGGTATCGGTGGATGATTCTAATACTGTTCCTGAATTGTTTTGACGGTTTTGAATTTTAAGGAGAACACGTGCGCAAAATTATTTTCGCAGTTGTACTTCTGGCCATTTGTCCGCTGCTGGTTGCTCAGCAGGCCATGAACAATGATTCCATCCTCAAGCTGGTGAAGGCTGGATTGTCTGACGATCTGATCGTCTCGACGATCAACGGAACGGCGGGAAGTTATGACATATCGGCGGATGGGATTATCGCGCTGAAGACCGCGGGGGCCAGCGACAAGGTGGTGGCTACGATTGTGGCAAAGGCGAATGCGCCAGCGCCTGAACCGCCTCCGGTTCCTCCTTTGGCGCCAATGCCCGCGCAGGCTCCGGACTCAAGTACTGCCGCATCACAAGCTTCTCCTCAGCCTTTCCATTCCACGGATGGAAGAATGCGTATTTATGTCACCGATCATCCAACATTCGAATCCAATGGCATTGCTGGAAATGACTCCGCTGTAGTTCATACGCAATCGGGAGACGATCCGAGGACGGTGGAAGTTCAATCCGACATTCAAAAAGTATGTCCCGCAAATGTCATCGTCTCTAATAACCAGGATCGCTCGGATTATGTACTTGTTTTCCGCCGCCGCGGAGGCGAGCGCAGTTCGATGTACGCCTTTGGAGGATTGGCCGGATTGGCTCTATCGGCAGCCGCAAAAGTCGATGGCGCGTCGCTCTTTGAAAACACCGGAGATATGATCTATTCAACGAAGAAGAGTTCCATTGAAGGGACAATCAAGGATGTCTGTGCTCACATTCCCGCGCTTAAGTGAACGGATGATCTGGTAGATGTCCAAAGGTGGTTTTGCGGGCCATTGGCAAAGATTGCTAATAATGATACGCTTGCTTTCAGTTACCTCTCGCTAACCGGGGAACCAGGAGAAGCTCTATGCCGACTCGCAATGTGAATCTGACTCAGGAACTCGACCGTTTCGTTTTGGCGCGGGTGGAGAGCGGGCGTTTTGAGAATGCCAGCGAGGTAGTGCGCGCGGGATTGCGAACCCTTGAGCGCGAGGAGCGTCTCTACGAGGCCAAGCTGGAAGCTCTGCGCGCGGCGATTGACGAAGGCGATGCAAGCGGCATTGCCGAGGGCGATGTCTTCAAGCAGGTGCGCGAGGCTCTCCATCTGGCCGTAAGCAATAATTAGCCATGCCCACAGTACGATTTTCCCGTAGCGCCAGGGCAGACCTGCTGGGTATCGGAGCATACACTCTTCAAACTTGGGGCGCTGCTCAGGCGGAGCGCTACATTAGCGACCTTGAGCGTTGCGCCAAACTCCTCGGCACCAATCCTTTGATTGGTCGGCGTTGCGAGTGGATTCGTCCCGGGCTGCATCGCTTTGAAAAGGGCCGGCACGTCTTCTTCTATCGGCTGGAAATAGACGGCATTCTTATTTCACGCATTTTACACCAAAGAATGTTGCCGGAAGAGCAGCATTTCGAGGATGACCGCCATGATGCGTGAGTGCTGGAATCGTCGCCAACGGGCTTCAAGTGATACTTTTAACTTTGGCGGCACTTTATGAACAGACGCACGCGCAGAACGCTTTTGGTGGTGGCCGCGGTCCTGGCATTTCTGGCCGTGGCTGTCTTTCTGCGCTCGAAGGCTCCGCCGGAGGCTGCGCGGCTGCTGCCCGAGTCTGACGGCATTTTCTACGTCAACTTCAAGCCGGTGAGAGCATTCTTTCATCATGATCTGAAGCCGCCGGAGCGTGTGCCGGAGTATCAGCAGTTTATTGATGCGATTGGGATAGACCCGGAGCGCGATGTGGACGAGGCAGCGATTGCGCTGCACCGCATGGCGGACCCAAATGGACCGAACGGGGCGGTGGCATATTCAATGGTGCTGGTGGGGAAGATCACCGGCAAGCGTCTGAATGCTTGGCTGGAGGCGCACGCGACGAGCCGCGAATCCTATGCCGGGCACACGATCTATAGCATTCCTTCCGATAAGGGGCGGATCGACCGCGTGGCGCAGATCGGCTACGACATGGTGGCCGTCTCGAATTATCCGACGACGGAGATGATTCACTCGATGCTGGACCGGCACACGACGGCGGCATGGCCCTTTGCCGGATCAACGCTGCTGCGCGAACATTATCACGAAGTACCGCTGCTCTCGCTGGCGTGGGGCGTGGGGCAGATCGGGATGCCGTTCAACGAGAGCGGGTCGATCAGCGTGCTGGGATTGACGCTGCCGCTGGAGGCGGACTCGACGATTATCGCGAGCCTGGGCTGGACCGGCTCGTTGAAGATTGTGGAGATTGCGCCGACGGAAGAAGTGGCCGCGCGTCAGGCCGCGGCGCTGGAGACGCTGGTGGCGCTGGCTCGCGGATTTACCGTGGGGCTGGCCGGAAACTCCGCCAACGACAGCTTGAAGGAACTGCTGAAGACCGCTGTCGTGACGCGGAAGCGTGAGCGGGTGGTGGTGACGGCGACGCTGGACCGGTCGCTTTTTGGCGGGCTTGGCGCGAGCGCGAAGTAGCTCTGCTGATTCCTTTTCCGAGCCTGGGTCATCCAAATAGGCGGCGGTAAAAGCTGGGCGCCGCGGCTTCCGTCTGCCCTCTTTTCTTCGCGCTCCGGGGTTAACCTCAATCCCCGCGGAGGTTTCATGAATCTTCCAGCTTCTTCAGTGCGAGCCACGGGCTTTGTTTGCAGCCTTGGCTTCGTTCTTCTGTTGATTGGAGCGAGAACGAATGACGCTCAGCAACAGCACACCGTTCTTACCGGTCAGGCGGCCTTCACCGATGCGGCTCACGAGTCTCCGGGGATCCGCCGCCATCTGACGGTTGCCGACCTGCCCGCTCCAGCGCCGAAGGAGTCAGTGGATAATGGACCGAAGATCGTTCCCCGGCCCGCGAATGTGATGCCGATTGCGCCGAAGGGCTTCAAGGTGGAGCTGTATGCGACAGGGCTGGATAACCCGCGGCTGATTCGCACCGCGCCGAACGGCGACCTGTTTCTGGCGGAGAGCGCGACGGGCAAGATCAAGGTCTTGCGAGGCGTTGGGCCGGACGGCAAGGTCGCGCAGATTTCGGTCTTTGCCGAGAGTCTGATTCAACCCTTCGGCATTGCCTTCTATCCCGCCGGCGCGGACCCCGCATGGATTTACATCGGCGACACCGATGGCATCGTTCGCTTCCCCTATAAAGTCGGCGACTTGAAGGCGAGCGGGCCTGCTCAGCATCTGGCTGATCTGCCCAGCGGCGGACGGCTGCGCGGCGGCGGCCACTGGACACGCGATCTGGTCTTCTCGAAGGATGGGACAAAGCTGTTTGCGTCGGTGGGATCGCACTCGAATGTGGACGACAGCGACACGCATCCGGTGGAGTTTCATCGAGCCGATGTGCTGGAGTTTACGCCGGAGGGCAAGTTCATCAAGGTCTACGCCAGCGGGCTGCGCAACTGCGTGGGCGAGGCCATTAATCCAACGACGGGAGAGCTGTGGTGCTCGACGAATGAGCGGGACGGGTTGGGCAACAATCTGGTTCCCGATTACATTACACACGTGCGGGAGGACGGCTTCTACGGATGGCCGTGGTATTACTTCAACGGTCCCGGCGGCGGATTGCATGATCCGCGCCACGATGGAAAGCATCCTGAACTTCAAGCCAAAATCATCACGCCGGACATTCTGGTGAATCCGCATTTTGCTTCGCTGGAGATGCTTTTTTATGAGGGTCGCCAGTTTCCCGCCGAGTATCGGGGCGATGGCTTTGCCGCGGAGCACGGCTCATGGAATCGCGCGCAGCGGAGCGGCTACGAGGTGATCCGGCTGCCGATGGTGAAAGGCCATGCAACTGGAGAATACGAGGACTTTCTTACCGGCTTCACGCTGCCTGACGACACGGTTTGGGGACGGCCGGTGGGCGTTGCCGAGGCGAATGACGGCTCACTGTTTGTCTCCGACGACGGCTCACGCTCGATCTGGCACGTGAGTTATGTGGGGAGCAAGTAGCTCTTAATTTCCCTGATTTTCCATTTTGTCCGGACTGCTGAAGGCGAGTTGCGCGTAGGTGGTGCGCAGATACTTATACGGATTGACCGGCACCTTGTGTACACGCACCTCGTAGTGGAGATGCGGACCAGTGGCGCGGCCCGACTGGCCGACATAGCCGATCACTTGGCCGCGAATGACATGCTGCCCAGGGACAACCGACATCGCGGAAAGGTGGCCGTATATGGTTTGCACGTCGTGGCCGTGATCGATCACGATCTCTCGGCCGTAGCCGCCGGCCATTGCCGCTCCAGTGATGTTGCCATCCGCCGCGGCGCGCACCGCTGTGCCGTAGGGAGCTTCAATATCGACGCCGGAATGGAAGGCGCCTTCGCCGTTAATCGGATCCTGGCGCTCACCGAAGCTGGAGCCTATGCGGCCTTCGAGCGGCCAGAGCGATGGGGCATCAGCCAACTCTGTCCAGTCGCCGGTAAAGCTGGGCGAGAGACCGCTCTCCAAAGCGCGGGAGACGCGGCCCGAAAGCGCCTGGTTGCGGAGCGTATAAAACTGGTCGACGGATAGCTTGATCTGCTGCTGATCGGGGTCGTCATTGAGGGCGATGACGGGCGTTGGGTCGGCGGAAGTGGCGGTTGCGGCAGGCTTGGCCAGCTTGTTCTGGCGCAGTCCGTAGAGAGCGGTCACTTCATTTGCCAGAGCGCCAAGCGATGCCACCTGCACATTGCGATCATGCGCAATCTGGGCCATCTGCTTGTAGTTTTTGCTGAGGCTTTCTTTATCTTGCCGGAGCTGGTTGAAGCTCTCGGTCTTGAGCAACATGCGGGTGTAGGAGCCGGCCAGACCCACGACAGTGAAGGCTCCGATGAGCGCGGCGGCCAGGAATGCACAAACATAGCGAAGCGGCAGGGGAATCTTGCGAATCTGCCCGTCCTCTTCTCTGGCGACAAAAAGAATGTAATAGCGCTTGCGTAGCATACTCGCCTCTCAACCTGCCGCAGACAGGGCCGCAATTCGCCGAGCACTCCAAAAAGCCCAAGGCAACGGAGCTTTTGGCTCCCATAAAACGTTAGACGCCCCTAGGGCGTCCTTACTGTGATGTTTGTCAAGGTTAGCAAAGGTCACCGGGTTAGGTCAATATAGTACCCGCAATCCGAAGTGACCTTTCTGTTGCATTACCCTGAAGAAAAGTAACGTATTGCGGGGTCGCCAACCGTCCCATTGCCCTATTCTAACGAGGTGGGGATGAAAGATATCCATACCGGATGCGGCGAAGTTGCCCTGCTGCGAGCGATACGTGCGCGGGCAGGGCGTGCCAATGGCCGCGGTCTGCGGCTGGGAATTGGCGACGATTGCGCTCTGCTGGCCCCGCGCCTCGGCGAAGAATTGGCTGTGACTACGGATTTGTCGATTGCGGGCCGCCACTTCCGCCTCGACTGGCACCAGCCGGAAGTTGTGGGCCATCGCGCATTGGCGCGCGGATTGAGCGACTTGGCAGCAATGGGAGCGCGACCTGTAGCGGCCTTTCTTTCGTTGGGTTTGCCTCGATCTCTTACTCAGTCTTCCGGCCATCGGCGCGCTTGGGCTGAACGCTTTCTGGATGGATTGTTGGCGCTGGCTTCTGACCACAAAACGCCGCTGGCTGGAGGCGATCTAGCTGAGTCGCCTGTCGCAGTGGCGGACATCGTGCTGGTGGGCGCGGTTCCACGGGGACGCGCTTTGCTGCGCTCCGGTGCGCGGGCCGGTGATCTGGTGTACGTCACGGGCGCACTGGGCGGAGCCGCCGCCGGACTCGCGCGCTTGGCCGAATTGGCAGGGTCCGCAGGCCCCAATCCTCCGCAGGTTCCTGAAAAACTGGAAGCTCTGCTGGCGCACCACCTCTATCCCCAGCCGCGCATCCGTCAGGGGCTATTTCTTCGGCGCAGGGGTTTGGCCACTGCCGCTCTGGACATCAGCGACGGCCTCTCGACGGATCTGGCGCATCTTTGCGAGGAGTCGGAAGTGGCCGCTGAGGTCAATGCGGAAATGCTGCCCATCCACACAGGCGCAACGCTTGCCCAGGCTCTGCATGGCGGCGAGGATTACGAACTGCTCTTTACAGCTCCGGCGGCAGCGCGACTGCCGCGTACAATTTTCAACGTTGCCGTGACGCGAATCGGCCGCATCGTGAGGCGACGTATGGGGCGGCCCACGATCACGCTCATTACACCGAAGGGTTCGCAGCCGCTGGAAGCGCAGGGGTGGGAGCATTTTTCTTGATTCTGATTTGTTGGATTTTATCTCCGCCGGAATCTACAGCAGCCGCAACCTGGGAAAATTCCGACGATAGACCTTTTCAGCGGCTTCCGGCTTCGCGGGTCTTCCCGGTGAATTCAGCCCCAGCCGGTCAATTCAGCCCCAGCCTGTTACCCTGAACACAAGGGCTATTTTCAGCCTTTCAAGCCTTTCGGAGCCATCATCGGGAATGAATAAGCTCATCTTCGCCAACCTGCTGCACCGCCCTTTGCGCTCGCTCATCAGCGTCTTCGCAGTCGCCATTGAAGTTATTATGATGCTCACCATCATCGCTATCATGCTGGGGCAGTTGACCGGGCAGAAGCGGATGAATAACGGCATCGGCGCCGATCTGATCGTGCGCGCCAGCAACGCGATGATCTTCAATGGGATAAACGGCGCGGTCATTCCTGTCAAGCTGGAAGGGGTTTTGCGGGCGCTGCCGCACATCACCGTAGCCACGCCTGTGAATCAAAAACTCTCCATGATCGACGGATTGGAGGTGCTGTGGGGAATCGAATACCCTACTTACAGCCAGTTGAGTCCATTCGTTTTTGTCTCCGGAGGTCCGCCTCAGAAACCGGGCGATGTCATCGTAGATGATGTCTATGCAGCCTCAGGTAAAGGACATCATGTCGGCGAGACGATTCTGGTGGAAAAGCGCCCATTCCGCATCGCCGGCATCTTCGAACACGGCAAAGGCGGACGCAAGCTGATCCCCATTGCCGCAATGGATGATATAACAGGTACGCCGGAGAAGGCCTCCGCCTTTTATCTGAAGGCCGACCAACCGGAGAATATTCCATTGATTATGAACGAGATTCACGCAGTGCGCGGCCTGGAAGACTATCAGATAATGACGATGGATGAGTGGTACTCTCTGATGACGCCCGATCATATTCCAGCGATGAATATCGCCATGAGGGTGGTGATCGGCATTGCGGTCATCATTGGCTTCATGGTTATCTTTCAGTCGATGTACACATCGGTTCTGGAGCGTACCCGCGAGATCGGCATTCTCAAATCGATGGGCGCGTCGAATCCCGCGATTGTCAGCGTGGTGCTGCGCGAGACGGCGCTGCTGGCCGCGGCCGGGGTGGTTTTGGGCGTTGCCGCTTCGTTTGCCGCCAAATCCGCACTTGGGCACTGGTTTCCCACGCTTTATCTGGATATGAATATGAGCTGGATTCTTCAAGGCTCGGCGATTGCGCTGGTCGGCTCCATCTTAGGCGCGCTCTATCCCGCCTGGATGGCCGCCCGCAAAGACCCCATCGACGCGCTCGCCTACGAATAGACTGTTGCTAGAATTCTTCGAGCGGTAGGGAAGGTTGAAGCCTACGCGCGTCACTGGCTTCCTTGCATTAATTCATAGTAAACAACCTTTGACCAAAACTGTGATTGGGTTTATTGTGAATGGAGAATTACACAAGGCATTTCAGTCGTTATTTGGCCGGCGATGAGCAACTTTGGCGAAGAACTGCGCATGGAGCGGGTCTCCCGCGGCATTGCGCTGGAAGAGATCACGGCGATAACCAAGATCTGCCAGCGGCATCTGGTTGCGCTGGAGCAGGAGAAGTTTCGCCTCTTGCCCGGAGGAATCCTCAACAAAGGCATAATCCGCGGCTACGCGAGTGCCATTGGGCTGGATCAGCAGGACTGGACGGAGCGCTTTCTAAAGGCCTACATGGCCAGCGGAGAGATGCTGGACGAGGACCGCAGCTGGCTGGAGTTCGCTTCAAACGTGGGCAAAGCACGCACACCTCAGCACGCGGGATTAGGCGCAAGGTTGCGGTGGATTGGTGTGGTTCTGCTGGTGCTGGTGGTGGCTGTGGGCGCTTTTCTGGCGGTGCGTTCCTATGGCCTGCGCGTCGGCTGGTGGCCTGCGATACTACCGTGGCGCTAGGTGCGGCCGATTGATCGCTGGAAAATCCGTTCATTCTTGAGCGACAAAACAAGCGCGGACGCATCCCGCAAAGGGTTGCGCCCGCTGGGGGCAAAGCTAGAGAGGAACGCCTGAACGGCGAGTCCTACGCGGCTTCTTCTTTGGCTTCCCTGACTTCTTCGGTCTTCGCCTCTTCCATCTGCTTTTCCAGATCGGCGCGCTTTTTGGCTTTGATCTCGTCGCGCTTCTGGCGCTTCAAGTCAAGCTGCTTTTCCGCGCCCAGCAGTTCGATGAAGGCCTTTTCGGCCCCGTCGCCCTTCTGGAAGCCGGTCCGCACGATGCGCAGATAACCGCCCTGGCGATCGCTGTAGCGCGGGGCCACGGTCTCAAAAAGCCGCTCGACGGACTTGTCGGTCATGAGAAAGCTGAGGGCCTGACGGCGCGAGTGCAAATCGCCGTTCTTGCCCAGGGTGATCATCTTTTCAACCAGCGGACGAACCGCCTTGGCCTTGGTCACGGTGGTCTCGACGCGATCTTCGATGATGACGGATGTGACCAGGTTGCGCAGCAGAGCGCGACGGTGGCTGGTGTTGCGTCCGAGCTTGAATCCTGCATTGCGATGGCGCATGGTGTGTAACTCTCTTTCGGTAATCAGTTCTCAGTTTTCAGTTTTCAGTAATACGTCAGTTGCTCCCTAAACGGGGTTTTTAGCTGACAACTGAAAACTGAGAACTGACAACTGTTAAAAGTTCTCTGTCTCTGTGGGCAATTCCAGATCCACGGAATCCAGCGGCTCGTCCTCGTCGTCGTAGTGGCTGTAGTTGGCAGCCAGGGCGGTGGCGGGCGGAATGCTGGTGGGTCCGGGAACAGCGTTGCCTTGCTCGTCGATCTTCATGCCCAGCGAGAGGCCCATCTGGGCAAGGATTTCCTTGATCTCGTTGAGGCTCTTGCGTCCGAAGTTCTTTGTCTTGAGCATCTCGGCTTCGGTCTTTTGCACCAACTCGCCGATGGACTGGATGTTGGCGTTCTTGAGGCAGTTGTAACTGCGTACCGACAGCTCCAGCTCTTCGACCGAGCGATTGAGATGGTCGTTGCGCAGCATGATGCGGCCTTCGTCGCCGCGTCCATCGGCCTCGATTTCTTCCTCGAAGTTGATGAAGATGTTCATGTGGTCTTTGAGCAGTTTGGCGGCCAGACCGACGGCATCGGCGGGCAGCACTGCTCCATTGGTCCAGACTTCCAGTCCGAGTTTGTCGTAGTCTGTGATCTGTCCCAGTCGGGCGGCTTCCACTACATAGTTGACGCGGCGCACGGGCGAGTGGACCGAGTCAACCGGGATGAAGCCCAGGCCCAGGTCGGCATCGAAGTTCTTGTCAGCGGAGATATAGCCGCGTCCGCGCTTGAGGCGCATTTCCATGTCCAGCTTGCCGCCCTCGGAGAGAGTGGCAATATAAATGTTCTTGTCGAGGATCTCGACGTCGCCGTCGGCTTCGATCATGCCGCTGGTGACTACGCCGGCCTGATCGGCGCGCAGATAAAGCGCCTTGGGGCCTTCGCCGGCGAGCTTGAAGGGAACCTGCTTGAGGTTCAGGATAATGTCGGTAGCATCTTCTACAACGCCGCTGATGGACTGGAACTCGTGGAGCACGCCCTCAATGCGAATCGCGGTGACGGCGGCGCCTTCAATCGAACTCAGCAGGGTGCGGCGCAGGGCATTGCCGATGGTGGTGCCGAAGCCGCGCTCAAACGGCTGAGCGCTGAACTTGCCGTAAAGGTTTGTGAGCGTCTCGGCATCTACTGCAAGGCGCTTGGGTTTTTGAAATCCTCTCCAAAGCATATCGGTCTCTCTTTTCCCGCGTGGCTGGTTGCGTCGCGATGCATTTTGCGGCGGCCGCGCAAGTTCTCCTTCTGTTTGAGATGCAGTTGTCAGTCATCAGATGTCAGTTAAAAGCCCGATTTGTATTGAAACTGACAACTGAAAACTGAGAACAGACGACTGTTACTTCGAGTACAGTTCGACAATGAGCTGCTCATTGATGGGCAGGTTCACGTCCACGCGCTTGGGCAGATGGAGCACGCGCCCGGACAGATTCTCAAAGTTGGCTTCGAGCCATGTCGGCACGGGATTCTGCGCTGCGTATTGCGCTCCCTGCTCGATGATGACCAGCTTCTTGGCGGCTTCGCGGACCTTGATCTCGTCGCCCGCGCTCACTTGATAAGAAGGTATGTTCACCTTGCGGCCGTTGACTTCAACGTGGCCGTGGCGGACAACCTGACGAGCCTGACGGCGCGACATTGCAAAGCCCAGCCGGAAGGCAACATTGTCGAGGCGGCGCTCCAACTGCTGGATGAGCAGTTCACCGGTTACTCCGGCGGCTTTGTTGGCTTTTTCGTAGTACTCGCGGAACTGGCTCTCCAGAGTAAAGTACATACGCTTGGCCTTCTGCTTCTCGTGCAGTTGCAGGCCGTAGCCCACGATCTTGGCCTTGCGGTCTTTGCCGTGCATGCCGGGAGGGAAGTTGCGCTTCTCCAGCGGGCAACGGTCAGAGGCGCATTTCGCGCCCTTCAAAAAAAGTTTGGTCGCCTCGCGACGGCAAAGGCGGCATACTGCTCCGGTATAACGTGCCATTTCTTCTCCTGACTTCGGATGACGGCCGGTTTACATCTTGCGGTGAAGATTTCTTCCCGGCCCGTTTCAGTTGTCAGTTCTCAGCTCTCAGTTTTCAGTGTGAACCCGCATCGGGCTTTTTCTGACAACTGAGAACTGAGAACTGTATTTACACTCTGCGTCTCTTCGGCGGACGGCAGCCGTTGTGCGGCACCGGCGTCACGTCGCGGATGGTCTTCACTTCGATGCCCGCGGCAGCAAGCGCGCGGATGGCTGATTCGCGGCCCGAACCCGGACCGGCGACCCGTACATCCACGGTGCGCACGCCGTGATCGCGCG
>Ga0181517_10001177_pt1 | contig 30123 bp, 25 predicted proteins | sample PEATcosm2014_Bin_31_FD_119748 | JGI IMG/M metagenome (GOLD analysis project Ga0181517, IMG submission 119748) | Peatland microbial communities from MTU Mesocosm Facility, Houghton, MI, USA - PEATcosm2014_Bin01_30_metaG | ecosystem: Environmental > Terrestrial > Soil > Wetlands > Peat | place... | reverse complement strand
TCATCCAGCTGCTTCTTGAACATTTCCACGCCCGTGCAAACGGTCGAGCGGGTCTCGCGGAAGCCGACGATCTCGCAGGCTTCGCCCACCTTGACCTTGCCGCGCTCGATACGGCCGGTCACCACGGTGCCGCGGCCGGAGATCGAGAAGATGTCTTCGATCGGCATCAGGAAGGGCAGATCCACAGCGCGCTCGGGACGGGGAACATACTTGTCCACCGCTTCCATCAGCTCGTCTACCGACTTTTCCCACTGCGGTTCGCCGTTCAGTGCACCCAGGGCCGAGCCGCGGATGACCGGAGCGTCGTCGCCGGGGAACTGGTACTTCGAGAGCAGCTCGCGCACTTCCATCTCAACCAGGTCGATCAGTTCGGTGTCTTCCACTGCGTCGCACTTGTTGAGGAAGACCACGATGCAGGGCACGCCAACCTGGCGGGCCAGCAGAACGTGTTCCTTGGTCTGCGGCATGGGCCCGTCGGTGGCCGCGACGACGAGAATAGCTCCGTCCATCTGGGCTGCGCCGGTGATCATGTTCTTGATGTAGTCGGCGTGGCCGGGGCAGTCGACGTGCGCATAGTGACGGTTGGCCGTCTCGTACTCCACGTGCGCCGTGGCGATGGTGATGCCGCGCTCCCGCTCTTCCGGTGCGTTGTCGATGGAGTCGAACGAACGGAAAGAGTTCTTCGGGTTGTGCTTCGACAGAACCTTGGTGATGGCTGCCGTCAACGTCGTCTTGCCGTGATCGATGTGTCCGATCGTTCCCACGTTCACGTGCGGCTTCGAACGGTCAAACTTTTCCTTGCCCATGCCCTTGTATCCCTTCCGTTAAACTTTTCTGTTTGCCCCGGACGCGCCGTGGCTAAAAAGGTCTCTTACGCCTCAATAGTAGGCGTAAATCCTGAAATAACGCTGGCGAAGTTCCGCCGCCACCGACTCAACCAACCTCAAATAACGTTCCCGCGTCAATCCCTGGTCGGAAACCGGTAGCGCGCGATAAAGCGCCAACGCTTCCCTGCCCAGCAGGCCCCGCTCGAGAACTCCCTCGTAATCGCGAATCCGCATCTTGCCGCGGCTAATCCGATTGAGAAAGACTTCCACATCCTGCGCGTCGAAGGCTGCATCGATCAGCGCGTGAAGCTGCGCATAAACCGGCTGATCCTGAACGGCTATCGCCGCCTGTTCAAACTTCATGCCTCGCCTCGTCCAACTGATTCGGTCCAGCCTTCTCTATCGACTTCCACAACCGGCTTCAAATGGAGCGGGAGACGGGGATCGAACCCGCGACCAACAGCTTGGAAGGCTGTGACTCTACCACTGAGTTACTCCCGCAAAAACAGGAATCGGGGATCGGAATCGGGGATCGGATTATTCTCGTCGCTCGAAGCCATTTCGCTCGTCGCGACAAATGTCTCGCTGATCCCTGTTCCCTGATCCCTGTTCCCTCGAACTTATGGAGCTGATGACCGGGCTTGAACCGGTGACCTCTCCCTTACCAAGGGAGTGCTCTACCAACTGAGCTACATCAGCCTGCCTTGCAAAACCATGGGGCGAAACCGCTGCCCTACTTGCCTTCACGACGGATACGATCCGCCTGTCGGGCCAAAACCGTGCGAACAGCCAACCCGCCTAATACTACCAGCGGCAATAACCGCATTTCCACCGGTCTGCCGTTGACGAGGATCTTGCCCTCACCAAGGGTAAACCATGCCAGCGCCGCAAGTACCGCGTACATCGCGATCGCTACCCAGAACTTGCGCTCCAGATCGGAGCCCGAACTCTGCTGCTCTTCGGTCGTGCGTTTCAGCCTGGCTCCGATCCAACTCATTCCGCCAAGACCTCCGCGCACTTCCTTGCCTCAAACTGCTGGTGCACAGGGGAGGGTTCGAACCTCCGTAGGTCTAAGACCGGCAGATTTACAGTCTGCTGCCATTAACCACTCGGCCACCTGTGCACTTCTCGCCGCCGCCCGCGCTCAATCCGCTTCCGCGCATTACACTCCATCCGGAAATCTCCGGATTGTCGGAGCAAACGCACCTCAGTGGGGTCACCGCGGAGGACAGGCCGACTGCAAACCCTTGCCAGCCGGTAAACTTTCTTGCCGTTTCTGGTTCCCTTGCTTCCGTATCTGGAGCTGGCGAAGGGATTTGAACCCCCGACCCTCTGATTACAAATCAGATGCTCTACCAGCTGAGCTACGCCAGCCCGATTCCACCCGGAAACTGCCCGGAACCCTTTGTTTCGCGTAAGCACACTTCCGCATCACGCGAACCACGGCACAGAAGTAAAGGTAGCATACTGAGCGCCGTGGAGCAAATCCGGGAACTAGGGGAGAAAGGACAGAAATCAGGCTTGGGGGGCAGGGTTCCAGGATCAAGAGCCCGGCTTTTTAGACCGGGGGTTCGGCCAGGCTTTGTAACAGTCCGGCACCGGTGTTTCCGACCCGCGATGGATGAAACAGTGCCTGGCGATGCAGCCGCCAACCTGCCGACTTGCCATCCCCGCGTCAGCGGGGGCCAACTTGCGAAATCGAAAACAATACCCTCGTCCTTTTGAAATCTGCAACTTGCAGCATCGTCGGAATCCAGTCTCTTTTTAGTTTCTTATCGGGGCACGACTTCTAGCCTGCCTGAGCCTGTCGAAGGGTGCCGATAAAACCAATGAAATGAATGGGGCTTTAGCCCCTGCCAAGGCCCAATCAAGTACTCCACTCAAATTCGCGCCACCTCTCCGCAAACCGTAAACCCGTTCATTCCAACGCGTCCCTTCAAGCGGCCCGGGGCTTGAGTGATTTGAGCGGCGGGCTGACTGCGGCCAGGCGCAAATCGTATTCGTTCCGCAAACTGAGCCAGAACTGCGCGGGAAGTCCAAAACAGATCGCCAGGCACAGCAACGGATTGGCAAGACGGAGGTTTTGTTCCTGTTCTGGAGTTGACTTGCCAAAGGTCGAAGATGGGGCATCTCTCCCCGCCATGTTCGTTCAACTCGCCGGCAAGGTGACCTCAGGCTTCCTGCCGCGGATGCTCACTGCGCCGAAATCTGGCAGTTCATAGCTCTGCCCCGCACTAATTCGGGATTGAATATGCCGACAAAGAATAGAAAGATCTTGCATGGAGCCCGACCCGGAATAGATCATTCAATGACCCACCCAAACACGAATGCCGTTTTCTAATCAAGGAGAAAGTGGATGCGCAAGAGTTTTCTCGCCCTTCTATTTGTTGTAATGTGCTCATTTCTGACCGCACAGCAGGCGATCGACAACGACTCCGTGATCAAGCTCGTAAGGGCCGGATTGTCGGATGATTTGATTGTTTCGACGATTAACGCCTCGCCGGGAGCTTTTGACACCTCAGCCACCGCGCTGATCGCCCTGAAGAGCGCCGGGGCCAGTGACAAGGTGGTAACGGCGATTGTGCTGAAGGGAACTGGTGGCGCATCGACGGCGCCCGCAACGGCGCCAGCCAGTGCGGGAAACTCGGACGACCCGACTGCCGCGCACGAAGCGGGCATTTACATCTATGACGATTCGGCAGCGGCAGGCTCCAAAATGACCATGCTGGAGCCCTCGGTGTATACCCAGGGTAAGACCGGCGGCATGCTGACCTCGGCGATGACCTATGGCATTGCCAAGGTCAAAATGAAGGCGGTATTGCGTGGCGCTCATGCCAACGCCAGAGTCAGTGCTCCGCAACCGGTTTTCTACTTCTACTTCGAGGAGCAAGGTGCTGGCCTGAGCCATGCATCGACTCCTTTTGGGGGCACCAGCACACCCAATGAATACACTCTGCTGAAATTCGACGTGAAAGGCTCGACGCGGGAGACCGTAACGGGGTCGGCGAATGTGTTTGGCGCATCCGGCGGAACGGACGATAAAGCCGTGACCAGCTTTACCTATACCAAGCTGCGGCCGGGCGTGTACAAAGTCATGCTGAACGGGGCGCTGCAACCGGGCGAATACGGCTTTATTTCCTCTGCGGGACAGGGCATCGTTGCTTCACCTTACGGTGGTGCAGCGGCTTCCAGCAATAGTAGGGTTTTTGATTTTGGTAGAAACTAACCGCTGGGACTGCAAAATGGATGCTGGTGGGAACGAGGTTAACCTTCAGGTGAGGGTGATACCTTGTTTCTGACGGCACCCCATGAAAAAGCGCACACGTAGAACGCTGCAAGTGGTGGCCGCGGTGCTGGTAATGCTGGCCGTGGCCATCTTTCTTCGCTCCAAGGCCCCCCCCGAGGCGGCGCGGCTGCTGCCCGAGTCGGACGGCATTGTGTACATCAACCTGAAGCCAATTCGGGCGTTCCTCAAGAAGGACATGCAACCGCCCAGGCGCGTGCCCGAGTACCAGCAGTTCGTGGACGCGACCGGCATCGATTGGGAGCGGGACCTGGACCAGATTGCGGTGGCGCTGCACCGGATGCCGGACCCCAACGGGCCCAACGGTCCGGTGGCCTATTCCATGGTGGTGGTGGGTAAGCTGACCGGGCAGCGGCTGAACAACTGGCTCGAAGCGCATGCCACCAGCCGCGAAACCTATGCCGGGCACACGGTCTTCAGCATTCCTTCCGACGCCCGGACGGTGCGGGTGGCGCAGATCGGCTATGACACGCTGGCCATTTCCAACTATCCGACCGCGGAGATGATCCACTCAATGCTCGACCGGCATCGCGCGGCGGCTCTGCCCTTCGCGGGTTCCACGCTGCTGGCCGACCATTTTCACGAGGTGCCGCTGCTGTCGCTGGCGTGGGGGGTGGGGCAGATCGGCTGGCCGCTTTCTGAGAGCGGCGCGATCAGCGTTTTTGGGCTGAAGCTCCCCATCCAGCCCGATGCAACCTTCGTAGCCAGTCTGCGCTGGGCTGGGTCGCTGCACTTGCGGGTGGAAGAGATTGCGCCCACCGAGGATGCCGCCGCGAGCGAGGCCGCGTCGCTGGCCACTCTGGTCACGCTGGCGCGGGGCATTTCGGCTCCGCTGGGGCAGAATTCCGCCAACTCCGGCCTCAAGGAACTGCTCAAAACCGCGGAGGTGGAGCAGAAGCGGAACCGGGTGGTGGTGACGGCCCAGCTTTCGCCCTCTGTATTCAGCAACCTGGGTGCCGGCGAGAATTCACCGAATGATTTAGAGCCCTCAACCTCATCTCCTGCATCCAATAACCACTAGCGCGCTTCCCCGCCGCCAGTCAGATCGCTGACTGCTAGCTACGGGTGCCGGGACTTCCGATCTCCGCCGGTTGCGGATCGAACGGAAGCCTGGCAGAGTAGCTCCAATGTCAATTCATCCCAGGCCAGAGAATAAGCCCCTCAGGGGCAAATGCCTTCTTTTATCGGGTGGGTCGCGGCACCACTCAAGTAGCGCTCAGGATCGAGCCAAGAAAGGCCCGACCCTGAAGGCCGCTCCAATTCAGCTTCTGCTTACATGGGCCTGAACAGGCTGCGGAAAAACTCAATTCGTCTGGCCTTGTAACAGGGCACGACTTTAGTCGTGCCGATAAAGCCAATAAAATGAGTCGTGGGCTTTAGCCCCTGCTAAGCCCGTTCCCGCGATTCACTCAAATGAAGGCCTTTTTCCGCAGCCTGCGAAGGCCCATGCTCCCTCCGACCTTGGCCGCCAGTCTCACTCCGCCGGAGCGATCAGGTACTGCTCAAGCTTGCCGTCTGGATAAGCGTAGACAGTGAGCCGCAGTCGCTGGTTGGGGTACACAATGTTGTAGCTGCGGAAGCTCATGCCGCCGCGCAGGCCTTTGCTAGCCTGGGAGAATCCGATTGGCTCGCCCAGCGGCCCGAGGCTCTCCCGGAAGTCGGCAAGCGCCTCTGCGCTGAAGTAATCGCTGAGGTTGCGCGCCAGCAGGCTGCGGTCAATGCTGCCCCTCTGCAAATCGTGGAAGACGGCCAGCGCCTGCTTTTCGGCGTCGGCATCGGCTACCGAGGCGGTGCCCAGCAGCGCGGTTCCGGCCAGCCGGGCGATGGTGGAAGCCGCGCCCACGGCATCCTGATTGGTGAGCACTGCCACCGCTACACCGTCGTCGACAAAGACCTCATTATCCGATACAAATCCGGAGACCTCGCCACTGTGCTCAATCGAGCGGTGGCCGTTGCGGTCGAGCACTTCGACGCCGAGTCCGTAATGGGTCCCCTTGCCGTCCTTCAGTTTGACCTCTGTGAACATCTGCTTGTAGCTCTCCGGTTTGAGGATGGACTGGGCGATCAGGCTTTCGTCCCACAGGGCCAGGTCGTGCGCGGTCATGGCCAGTTCGCCTGCGGCAAACATCCAGCCGCGGCCCTCCTTTGGCGCAACGCGCAACGGCCCGAGCGCATGGCGGTAGTAGGCAGTGGCGTCGGCGTGGGTGAGTTTGGTTTCGTCGGAGTTCCAAACGGACTTCATCCCCAGGGGCCGGAAGATGCGCTCGGTGAGCAGATCCATCAGCGGATGTCCCGTAATGTTTTCGACAATGCGGCCGGCGATGACGAAGTTGGTGTTGGAGTACTGCCAGTCGGTCCCCGGCTCGAAATCGAGCGGCTTCTTCGCCCAGGTATCGAGGATCTGCTGGGCGCTCTCCTGCTGCAGCATCGGAGTCATTACGTAGTCTTCAGGCCAGTAGTCCTGGTAACCGGCGGTGTGGCTGAGGATCTGGCGGATGGTGACCTGATCGCCACGGGTGAGTCCGGGCACGTACTTGCCGACAGCGTCGTCGAGCGAGAGTTTGCCCTCTTCCTGGAGCATCAGGATGGCGGCAGCCGTAAACTGCTTCGAAATGGACCCAATGGAATAGCGCATATCCGCCGTGGCGGGTTCGGCGGGCGTGGCCGGATTCGTAGTCTGGAGGCGGGCCAAGCCATAGGCATGGGTGTAAACCAGTTTGCCCCCCTTGACGACGGCCACCGAGGCCGAAGGAACGCCGGTCTGCTGCAAGATCTGGGCGGAGATGAGATCGACGCGCACGCGTAGTGCGGGGTCGAGGGTATCGACGGCTTGGCCATGCAGTGCGGCTGCGGACAGGGCTGAAAGGCCAAGGCAGATAAGTGCAGTTGTTTTCATGATGTTTTCTTCTCCGCGAAAGCTTATGGAAGCAAGGTAGCAGAGTCGGCGCGACGGAGCCAGCAGGGACGTACAGGATGCCGGAAAAGGCAGCCGACGCAATACAATCGTCAAAATAAGGAAGGTGAGATGGAAATTCTCCTGCCGCAGCGGCATTTGTTCGACATTCCGGAAGAGATTGCGTATTTCAACTGCGCCTATAACGCTCCGCAGTTGAACGCGACGCGCATGGAATTGCAGCGCGGCGCGGACTCCAAGAGCGAGCCCTGGAAGCGCACCGTGGCCAGTTTCTTCGACGACGCGGATATGATTCGCAGCCTTGCGGCGAACCTGTTTGGCGGCGACGCGGATGGCTACGCGGTGATTCCCGCGGCAAGTTACGGGCTGAGCACCGCTGCGCGCGCCGTGGAGCCGCAGTTGCGGAAGGGCGACCGCATTTTGGTGGTGGCCGATGAGTTCCCCAGCGGAGTTTTGCCGTGGATGAAGACCGCGCGCGAGACAGGCGCGGTGCTGACCACAGTTCCTGCACCGGCGAGCGGAGGCTGGGCTCAGGCGATTCTGGAGTGCTTGACGGATGCAGTGAAAGTGGTTGCGCTCTCCACATGCCACTGGACAAGCGGCACCGTGATCGACCTGTTCCCGGTGGCGAGGCGATGCCGCGAACTTGGCTGCTTGCTCGTGGTCGATGCGACGCAATCGCTGGGGGCCATGCCGTTCGCGATGGACGAGATCCAGCCGGATTTTCTGGTGGCGGCCGGATATAAATGGCTGCTGTGCCCGTATGGGTTCGGCCTGATGTATGTGTCGGAGCGGTGGCGCAATGCGCGGCCGCTGGAAGAGACGTGGATATCGCGGGACAACGCGAGGGATTTCACCTCGCTCGCCGATTATTCGGAAGGCTATCTGCCCGGAGCGCGGCGCTTCGATGTCGGCGAGACGTGCGTTCCGACGACCTTGCCCGGAACAATCAAGGCGCTGCAGCAGATCGCGGAGTGGGGCGTCGACAGAATCGCCGCTACGCTAGCCGAAAAGAACCTGCGCATTCTGGAGGCGATGGAAGGGCTTGGCTTCGCAGTTCCCTCCCCTGCCGAACGCTGTCCGCACATGTTCGGCGCGCAGATGCCGGCAGTGTGCGCAACCGATCCGGTAGGCCGTCTGAAGCAGAAGAACATCTTCATCAGTCAGCGGGGGAATTCGATCCGCATCGCGCCGCATGTGTATGTCGATGAGCACGACATTGAACGATTGGTGAAGGGGTTGGAAGGGTTGGTAGGATGAACTGGAACAGAGGCCGGAAAAACTCCATTTTGGGCAATGTTTTGAAAGGGCACGGCTTGAGCCGTGCCATAAGTGCCGCAGAATGAGCGCGGCCTGTAGGCCCTGAGGGACGAATTTCGGGACGCTTTCGATGAATGCAGCCTCTCTTGTGGCATGTGAGACCCCGAATCATGTTGTTGGCTTTATCGGCAACTGTTGAAGCCTTGCTCGAAAAGCGAAAACGACCACCACCAACAAGGAGCAGCATGGACCGGTTGATTGAAGGACACAAGCACTTCCTGGCGGTAGCGTTTCCGCTGAAGAAGGACCAGTTTCATCTGCTCGCCGACGGGCAGCGGCCCGATACACTTTTCATCACCTGCGCGGACTCGCGGATTGTGCCCGACCTGATTCTGCAGACCCAGCCGGGCGATTTGTTTATTTGCCGCAATGCGGGCAACGTGATTCCCAAGGCCGGCGAGCCGGCGGGCGGCGTTTCGGCCACGATCGAATACGCTGTGGAAGTGCTGCAGGTGCGCCACGCCATTGTCTGCGGCCACTCGGACTGCGGAGTCATCCGCGCCCTCATGGCTCCGCACGCGCTGGAGGGCCTGCCCAGCGTGAAGGATTGGCTGCAGCACGTGGAGCCGGCCTGGGAGCATGTGCACGAAGTGGAGCGCCACGCGGGCGAACTGACCCGGCACACCGCGCTGACCCACGCCAATGTATTGGCTCAACTGGAGAATCTGCGCACCCACGAGTATGTTCAGCGCGCCATGTCGGAAGGCCGCCTGATGGTGCACGGCTGGTACTACGACATTCTCAGCGGCCGCATCGAGCGGTATGACGAGGATGAGCGCAGGTTTGTGCCATTGGTGAGATAAAAGGCGTCACCTTTTGAAGCGAATCGCAACGAAAAAAACTCATTCGGAGTAAACTAGTTGATGAACTAGTTGAAACGCATTGGGGATCGAACAGGAGGGATTATGCCGGTTGTCGAATCTTCTTTTACAGAAATCGGCGCCTTTGACGCCAAAACAAGGCTCTCCGAATTCCTCCGCAAGGTCGAGCTGGGTGAGCAGTTTACGATCACCGTGCGGGGACGCGCGGTGGCCCATCTTGTGCCGGTTGCGCAGGACCGCTCCCGGGCAAAGGTCGCTGCGGCTGTTGAAGCGCTGCGCAAGTTTCCCAAGATCGACGGCATCCCGGGCGATACGGTTCTGGAATGGATACGCGAAGGAAGAAAGTAAGAAACGGACATGGAACTGGTTCTGGATGCCTCGGCGACGCTCGCATGGCTGGTTCGGCGCCTCGATCCGAACGAAGCGCAATTGGCCGATGACCTTCTGAGTCAGATCGAGAAGTCCAATGTCCTGGTGCCAACCCTCTGGTTTTCCGAAGTTGCCAACGGTGTCTTGGTCGCGGAACGAAGGGGGGGAATCAGTTCCTCAACTTCGGCCGGCTTCCTGAAGCTTCTGGAAGCGCTGCCTATTCTGGAAGACGCAATGAGCCCGTCGGCGGCGCAACCCACTGTCCTGATCCTCGCCCGCGCCTACAAACTCACCGCGTGTGACGCCACTTACTTGGAACTTGTTTTGCGCACCGGCGCAACCCTGGCCACTTTTGACCGGCAACTGGCCGAGGCTGCGCGCAGCGCGGGGGCAAGGGTGTTTGGAGACGGGAAGTAGACGGGTTGCCCAGGTGCCCAAAGGCGAGGCACCGGGGGCACCCATTTTCGAGAGGGAAATCGCATCCCTATGGGACCCGAACGGTTGCCCCAACGGGTGATGTTACTGCTGCTCTTCCAAGCCGCAGGAACCGCGCGCCAACAAGGAAGAACCAAAGTGTCGTGCCCAGCGCGTTGGCCATCACGAACGGAAAGAAGCCCGTCAACGACAGTATCCCGAATGCTCCCGAAATCACCCCGGTCCAGGCGCTCGCCCTCCCAAATCCTGCCTTCATCATCGTGACGCTTGCCAGCAGTACGCCCAACGACGGAATCACGATAATGCAAAAGGTCAACAGCGGCGTCGCATAGATCGAGGCGGCATATTCGGCCGCGGCAAGATAGGCAGCGCGATGAATCTCGTCGGCGGCGCCGGAGTAGTTTTGGAAGAGTGCCAGCAAAGAAGCGTGATGCATCCAGGTCACTGCCAGATCGAGAGCGACAAAAAGATGCAGGCAGACCACGGCCGACAGCATCCGAATCGTCCCCGCCTTGCGCAAAGCCATCCACAGCGCCCAGGCGACTGGCAGATAAAGCAAATCGGTGACGACCGATAGCCAGACAATCACCCACCACACCGTAGTTTTGCCTGGCAGGTAGCGGAACCAGGCCTCGCCGGTCGCCGGAGGCGCTCCCACCCATGCGAAGAGCGGGATAATCGCCACGTAGCCAATCGCCAAAAGCAGTGCGGCTATCCCGCCACAGCGATAGAACTGCTTCTCTTCACAAGCATTCAAATCGCTCATCTCAACCGGCATCTCCATGGATTTCGCTGCTTCTCCGGAATCATACGCCAAGGCCATGGGGATTGTTCCAGCCTGATCCGTAGGACAGTGGTTCGGATGACCTCGGGAAACGAGGTGAAGCGCGTTGGCAAACTCAGCCCTGGGGCCTGGCGTACCCAGTTACTCCGAGCCTGATCGCCAGATGCCGGAACTAACCCGAACCGCACCCTCAAAAAAATCGTATCCCCCGCTGTTAACCATTCACCCCGCTTCGCCGTTCTACCGGTGCAAGCAGTTGCAAGAAAGCGAGGCAAACAGATGCCGGAAAACATTGTTCCTGTCGTGGTATTTGCAACCTTTGGTTGGATCGCGTGGGTTATCTTCTCTTCGTTGCGCCGGTACAAGGTGGCGCGGGTGATGGCGGACGTGCAGATGATGTTTCTGTCCAGGTTCGATTCGCCGCAGAACATGCTGGCGTATGTGGAGACGGAGTCGGGCCGGAAGTTCCTCACTTCGCTGGCCCACGAAACCGGGACCCCCTACGGCCACATCTTGAGCTGCGTGCGCTGGGGAATCATGCTCATCATCTTCGGTGGAACGCTCTGCGTGCTGCGCGGCGCAAACCTTGTGGAACAGGATCCGCAGGTCTTCGGGATCATTGCCATCGCGCTCGGCGTAGGCTGCGAAGCGGCGGCGGCGGCCTCGTACTTCCTCTATCGCAAGCTGGGAGTGATCGAGCCGACGATTCGGCCGTAGGCGACTCTTGAACGGGGGCGCGCGGCATGCGCCTCCGCTGCGCCCGCTGACTTGCTAACTTGCGATCCCCGCGTTTGCGGGGGCCGACTCGCCAAGCCGCAACCAAAGCACTTCTTCCGCTTGAATGATTGAATCGGCGGCGCAATGAATTCCTTCTTCCCAAGGTGAACGATGGAAGCCGCACGCACGATCGACGGGTTCGCGGAAACAGACGAGAAGCAGTGTGCCCAGACGGGCGAGGAAAGGCTTCAGGAACTCTATGAAGCCACTTCTCGCCCGCTCTGGGCTTACCTGTTTCACGTTCTGGGGCGCGCCGATGCAGCGGACGACGTGGTGCAGGAGACCTATTGCCGCTTTCTGGAACGCAAGACGCCGGTGATGGACCGGGCAGCGACCAAATCTTACCTCTTTCGCATCGCCACCAATTTGGTAAGGGACCGCTTCCGCAGCGGGACCGGCAAATCGGAAAACCGGTTAGCCCAGATGGCCCGAATCGACGACAGCTCGCACCTTGAGCTGCCGGCCAGGGAGAGCGGGTCCGACGTAGAGGCGCGGCTCGATGTCATGGCGGCGATGGGCCAGATGAAGCCGCGCGAGCGCGAACTGCTCTGGCTGGCCTACGTGGAGGGCATGAGCCACGCGGAGATCGCTGCAGCCACGGGTTTGGGTACAATGAGCATTCGATTGCTGCTCTTCCGGGCGCGCCGCAAGGCGGCCCAATTGCTTCGCCCGGAAAGGACGAATGTATGAACCGGACAGATTTGAACCGCGCAGGTTGCGCGCACGAATCCGAGTTGGTAAAAGCCGAGCGCGCGGGAGCCTGGACACCTGAGCTGCTGGCCCATGCGGAGAACTGCTTGGCCTGTGCCCAGACGCTGCAGATCGCGCGGGCGTTACAGCAGTCTGCCCAACGGTCTCACTTGCTCCACAGAATGCCCAGCGCCGGCCAAGTCTGGTTCAAGGCGCAGCGGAGAGCTCGCGAAGCCGCGATCCGGCGCGCCACCCGCTCCATGCGCGTCATGCAGTTTCTGGGCGTGCTGTATGCGCTGGCGCTGGCGGTCTGGGGCGCGCGCAGCCTGGTCGCCGGCGAGTTGAATACTCTGACGCCGGCTCTCAAGAGTGCAGGCGGAGGATTTGCCGTACTCAGCAGTCTCTGCGCGTTAGCCTGCATGGCGTTGGGCTTGCTGATCTTTCTGGGGGACCGGCCGCGAAAGCAGGGGCTGGGCAGATAGTCTTCCGGAATTACAGGGTCGCGCCAATCCCGGCTCCATATCGAGCGCAGCCGCGCAAAGCTTAGTGCACGCCGGGCGGTGGGGCGGCGTGGGGCAAAGGCTTCTTGAACAGCCAGACGGCCCCGGCACAGAAGAAGGCCAGAAGCGCGGTCCAGCGAAAGACATCCACATACGACATCAGGGCCGATTGCTGCATCATCAGACCATACATTTCGCCATAGGAACCGGGCCGCGCCGCGCCGGGACCGATGTGATGGGCCAAGTAGCCGCCCAGGGCCGCCGTCTTCTGCTGCAGCACGGGGTTCGAAGGGCCGAGGTGAGCGCCGATCTCCGTCTGGTGCAGAGCCGACCTGCGAATAAGCGCGGTGGTGGCCATGGCGATGCCGATCGAGCCGCCTATATTGCGCAGCATGTTGAAGAGACCGGTGGCGTTGCCCATCTCCTCGCGCGGAATGGTCGAAGTGGATAGAGTGGCCAGCGGCACAAAGACAAAGCTCAGCGCAAAGCCGGTCAGGGTGATAGGCACCAGCAGTGTGTAAGGGCCGATGTCGAGATTGATGCTTCCGAATATAAAGGAGCAGACGCCGAAGCCGATGAAGCCCGCGCAAAGCAGCTTGCGCTGGTCGATTCTGGAACCGAGAAATCCGACCGCGGGGGAGCCGATAAACGAGCCGATGCCGCGCGGGCCGACCACCAGGCCGGCGGTAAATGCCGTGTATCCAAGAACTTCCTGATAGTAAAGCGGCAGAATGGCGATGGTGATGTAGATGCACATGCCCAGCATGGCAATCAGGAAACATCCTGTCCGGAAGTTGCGATCCTTCAGCACGTGCAGGTCCAGCAGGCCCTCGCGGTTCGTCCACGATCGCCAGATCCACCCGATAAGCCCCAGCACTAGGGCGGCGGTTGCCCAGCGCACCCAGGTGGCGCCGAACCAGTCGTCTTCCTGCCCCTTGTCGAGTACGATCTGCAGGCAGCCGGTCCAGACAATCAAGAGGCCGAAGCCGATGTTGTCGAACGGCCCCACCTTGGCGTTCTTGATATAAGGCGGGTCGTGCACGAAGCGGGAGATGAGAATCACCGCCAGGATGCCAACCGGGATATTGATGTAAAAGGCATAGCGCCAGCTGAAGGTGTCGGTGAGCCATCCGCCTAGGGTGGGGCCCAGCACCGGGGCGACGACGATTCCCAGGCCGTAGGCGGCCATGGCCATGGAGCGCTTCGCCGGTGTGAAGCTCTCGATCAGGATGGACTGCGAAAGCGGCTGCAATGCACCGCCTCCTGCGCCCTGCAGCACGCGGGCCAGCAGAATTACGCCCAGCGACGGGGCGGCTCCGCAGAAGAAAGAAGCAATGGTGAAGAGAATGACGCAGATCAGCAGGAAGCGCTTGCGCCCGAAGCGGCGGGCAAACCAGTTGGACGCCGGCAGGATGACCGCGTTGGCGACTAGATAGCTGGTCAGAACCCATGTCGCTTCGGAGTTTGACGCCGAGAGGGATCCGGCAATGTAGGGGAGCGCGACCGACGCAATGGCCGTGTCCAGCACTTCCATGAAGGTGGGCAGCATCACCGATACGGTGACGAGCCATGGATTCACGCCCTGGGTGAGCGGATAACGAGCTTGGAGGGCGGCAGTAGTCATGGATAGCTGGCAAGAAAAGATTACAGGATGGGGCAGGGTCGGTGCAGGACAAGCGTCACAGCCAGGGATTCATGTAGATCGGCGATGGCCTTGCATCACAACGAAATACGGCCCCCGCCGATGGGAGCCGTCTGTGGATTCATGCGAAGTAGGTTATTTTCCGCTGCTGGGCAATGAAACGGGAGCGGACAGAGCCGCCTGTTCATAGGTCATGCGCAGGTACTTGTGCGGATTGACGGGAACATTGTGGACGCGCACTTCATAGTGCAGATGGGGTCCGGTTGCCCGGCCCGTCTGGCCAACATAGCCGATGACCTGCCCGCGGGTGACGTGCTGGCCGGGCAGCACCGCAATGGCGGAGAGATGCCCATAGACGGTGAGCAAATCGTGTCCGTGGTCGAGAACCACCTGGCGGCCATAGCCCGCCCCCATGGAGGCTCCGGTTGCTTCGCCATCGGCGGCGGCGCGCACCGGGGTTCCGATGGGAGCTTCAATATCGATGCCCGAGTGGAATGCGCCTTCTCCGTTGATCGGATCTTCACGCGAACCAAAGCTGGAGCCCACGCGGCCTTCGACGGGCCAAAGCGACGGAGCATCGGCCAGAACAGTCCAGTCGCCCGAGAAGGAGGGCGACAAGCCGACCTCGAGCGCGCGGGAAACCCGGCCGGAGAGCGCTTCGCTGCGCAGGGCGTAAAACTGGTCGATGGAAAGCTTCACCTGCTGCTGGCTCACTTCATCGGTAAGCGCCAGGGTGGTAGGCGTCGGGGCCGCCGCCGCATCGGCGGCCGGAGCAGGTTTCCCTTGCGACAACTTGCTCTGCTTCAGGCCGTAGAGCGCGGTCACCTCGTTGGCCAAAGCACCCAGCGAAGCCACCTGCACATCGCGATCGTGCGCGATCTGGGCCATCTGGTTGTAATCTTTGCGGAGAGTTTCCTTTTCGTGCCGAACCTGGTTGTAGCTTTCGGTCTTGAGCAGCATCCGCGTGTAGGAGCCTGCAAGTCCGGCGATGGTAAAGGCGCCAATCACCGCAGCCGCTATAAATCCATATGCATAACGAAGCGGCAGGGGTATTTTACGGACGCGCCCGTCTTCGTCGGTGGCAACAAATAGGATGTAATAGCGCTTGCGTAGCATCTGTTCTCATTTCCCCCGCGCGTGCAGGGTCGCAATTCGCCGCTTCAATCAACCAGGCGCACAAGGCAAAAAAATCGTCCAGCCCAACCCAGAAAACAAACGCGCGCCACAAAGTGTGCGCGCCGGGAACGTTGGTTCAGGCTAGCAGATTAAATGGTTACGGGTCAACGAAAACCACGTCGGCGTTCCTGTTCAAAACTGGTTCAATTTTGGGCCGAGGCCTCGGAGCCGTGCTTTTCCCATTTCGGCTCACGCAGGCTTATCACTCATTTAACCTTGAGTTCATGGGTGAGTCCGTGGAGCGGGTCCATTTAGGGAATGAGCGCGGCCGTAAAGTGCGAGCCTCTGGCGAACTGGCCCTTTTGCGTCAAATCCGCGCCGCCGCGCAGCGGAGCTCGCGCGGCGGTTTGCGGCTGGGAATCGGCGATGACTGCGCCCTTTTGGGGGTGCGGGCAAACGAGGAAGTGGCCGTAACCACCGATTTGACCATTGCCGGCAGGCACTTTCGCCTGGACTGGCACCCGGCCGAGAGCGTGGGCCATCGTTGCCTGGCCCGCGGCTTGAGCGATCTTGCGGCCATGGGAGCGCGGCCGGTGAGCGCGTTTCTGTCGCTGGCCATTCCGCGCGAGCTGACGATTGCCCGCGGCCGGAAAGCACCCTGGGTTGACGGGTTCTTCAAAGGGCTGACGGCGCTGGCGGCGCAATGGAACACCCCGCTGGCGGGAGGCGATTTGGCCGAATCGCCGGTGGCCCTGGCCGACATTGTGCTGGTGGGAGCGGTGGAGCGGGGCAAGGCGCTGCTCCGTTCCGGAGCTAGGGCTGGCGATCTGCTGTATGTGACCGGAGCGCTGGGCGGAGCAGCTTGCGGCCTGGCGCGGCTGGAGGAACTGGCTTCCGTCCGGGGAAACCGTCCGGCCCCGCCGCGGATTCCGGCGAAACTGGCGCCAGCTCTGGCCGCGCACCTGTGGCCCCAGCCGCGCATCGCGCAGGGGCTCTGGCTACGGAAGAAGGGCTTGGCGACCGCGGCATTGGACCTGAGTGACGGGCTCTCGACCGACCTGACACACCTTTGCGAGGAGTCGGGCGTTTCCGCGGAAGTGGATGCGGGAGCGCTGCCCTTGCACGCGGGCGCAACTCTGCAACAGGCACTGCACGGCGGCGAGGACTACGAACTGCTGTTTACGGCGCATGCCGGGGCACGGATGCCACGGTCCATTGCCGGAGTTCCCGTCACGCGAATAGGGCGGATGGTCAAGGCGCGCGCCAAAGAGCCGCAAATGACCCTGATTTCGGGCGATGGAAGCGAGCCCCTCCAACCGCACGGCTGGGAGCACTTCCGCTAAGCCCCGGCCCGTATTTGCGACCGTTTGGGTGCCCCACCCTAGCCGCGCCTTTGTTTTTGCGGCTAGGGTGGGCTGGCAGGATCCTTGAAGAATGTTTGGGCCGCCTTACCTCCCGTAGGGAAGCACAGGTGCATTACCTCCCGTAGGGAGGAAGGATAATAGCCCAGGCCGGGGTCCCCGGCGCGCGTGCTTTTTGTGCGCTGGGGTGGGAGGACAAACGAAGCGCAGTCCTGGGTAGCGGTCCCCAAAAAGCTCAAGCCCCGTAGGGGCGCAGGATTGGGCTGTGGATGGGGGCCAAAACACGTCAACGAGGATCTTTGCCATGAAACCCGACCTGTGCTTCCCCCACAACTGGACGGCGGAGATTCTGGCGACGCGGCCACTGATTCTGCCGGGGCGCAGCTTTGTTTATCCGGCGCATGCGGAAGAGGTGGAACGCGGAGCGCTGGAGGTGCTGGTGCGCCCCAGTGGGAATACGCAGCCGTTTCTGGCCACCTGCGCCTTGGGATTCCGCGACCCGGCCGTTCCCAGCGGAGTATGGTCCACGCCGCATCCCGACTGGATGTGCGCGGTTGCGGGCGGGTACGCCTACCTGATCGACACCACGGCCCCCGCAGAGTTCACGATGCTTCCCTATCGGCCGGTGATGCAGCTTGTGCCGGCTCCGTTGGAGGAGCTGCTGCTATTCGTCGGCAACCGGACGGTTCTGGCCTGGGGCCTTGAGTCCGGAATGCATTCGGGAAAACCGGGACAGGCGTGGGAGTCCGAGCGGCTTTCCGATGAAGGCGTGACGGTAACCGGCCTGCAGAACGGCGTCCTGCGCGGAACCGGCTGGGAGATGCGCAGCGATTCGGAAGAAACGTTCGCCCTGGATTTGCGAACAGGCGTCCGGCTGTGCTGAGGCGAGACACTTGACGCCTCGGGGCTTGTCGGGCTGCGGAAGAACTCCATTCGGCCCGGCTTTGTAACAGTCATCCACCGGCCTTGCCGACCCACGGTTGGATGAAACGGAGCCTGGCGATGCAGCCGCCAACCTGCCAACTTGCCATCCCCGCCTCAGCGGGGGCCAACTTGCGAAATCGAAAACAATACACTCGTCCCTTTGAAATCTGCAACTTGCAGCATCGTCGGAATCCAGTCTCATTTTAGTTTCTTTTCAGGCACGACTTCTAGCCTGCCCTGAGCCTGTCGAAGGGTGCCGATGAGGCCAACAGAATGAAACTTGGGCTTTAGCCCCTGAGACCATTCATCGGGATTCTTCGCGAAAAACAAGCTTTATTCGTCTGGACCGTCCGCGCCGGGCCCAAAATGCAAGGGCATGAAGGGCTCTAGGATCTTCCTGATGCGCGGACCGAGCGGAGGAAAATCCGGCTGCGGCTCTTCGCTGGCGATGAGCGCAATCGCGATGAGGAGCAATACGCTGGGTAAATGGATCGGCAGCGAAGTTAAGGAGAAGATGGCGTGTCCATAAGTATTCTTTCCGATCAGCTTGAGAATCAGCGGATCGAGCAGCCGGGCCAACAGGAATACAGCGACAGTTACGGCGATCGAGAAATACCTTGCCAGCCCCTTTTGCCCGGAGGAAACCGGAGCGGCATCGGCGGGGCGCAGGAGAGCAAGCGAAATGGGAGCCATGATCCACGCGGATAGAAGCATGGTCAGCAATGCCCCACTCCCCCAAATGACGTTCCAATTGGTGAGGGTCAGATTCGGGAGAGACTGATATAGAGAACTCGTCGGAAGGACGATGAGTGCATACAAGAGCAGGGACAACGCCCAGTACTTGAGCGCATAAAAAGCGATGCGTCTTGGATAACGGCGCAAATCCGCAACCGCTGGGGCAAGGTCGGGCTTTTCGCCGTGCAGAACCATGGCGACGAGTGCGGCAGTGAGAACCAATGATCCGGCCGTAAGATAAGCGACCAGATAGTGTGTTCCCCAATCCAGCGGGAACAAAGCCATCATCGTTTTATGTTGAGCGACCTGGTCGTAGACATGAATCTCCCCTCCGTAGGCTGTATGACGGGTGGCGAACCAGTCGAAGAGCGGCTTGCGCGCCAGGTTGTGCAACGAGCTCAGGCCGATGCTGAGCAGTTCGGTAACAACAAATGGCAGCCACAGCACCGGGTAGGTGACGAAGAGATTCAGCGTCTTACGGAAGAGGGCTTTCATGGCGCGATCATTCTACTGGAGTGCGCCAGACCTTGATGAAAGTAAGCCGTCTGTCCGCGGTCAAGAAGGCCGCCGGGAAACTCGGCTTCGTCTGGCTTTGTAACAGGGCACGACTTCAGTCGTGCCGGTAAAGCCAATAAAATCAATTGGGCTTTAGCCCCTGCTATGGCCAATTCCAGCCAACCGTTTGCAATCTGGCCTTTCTCCGCAGGTTGTAAAGCCCCTTTGATTTTGGGACTGCTTGATGTATGGGCCAAATCAAGCCGGAGCCAAGCTCATCCAGCCGCTTGCAGCTTCTGCGGCAGAATCGCGTTATAAGCGGAGTAAATGCCTTCGAAGACCGAGTCCCAGCTGGCGGTGAGGGCGTACTCCCGCGCGGCAACCCGCATCTGGCCGAGTTTGGCCGGATCGGCCAGCAGCGCAGCCACGGCAGCCGCAAATCCATCGTCCGCCGCGATGCTGCCCGTGACGCCTTCCTTCACAATGGTCGGGGGACCGCCATCGGGAGTGACGACGGCGGGAACGCCGCTGGCCAACGCCTCCAGCACCACGTTGCCAAACGTGTCGGTATGCGAGGGGAAGACGAAGAGATCCATGCTGGCGTAGGCGGCGGAAAGCGCTTCGCCCTTCAGCACTCCGGGGAATTCGGCGCGCGGCATGCGCTCGCGCAGATCCTCCAATTCAGCCCCGTGGCCCACGACCAGGAAGCGGAAATTCTGAATCCCCATCGCTTCCAGCTCCTGCTGGATCTGCGGCAGCAAGGTCACGTTCTTTTCAATCGAAAGCCGGCCGACGAAGCCGAGAACGAATTGTTTGTCCTGCGGATCGCGACGGCGCTTCGAGGGATGGAAGAGCTCGGCGTCGACGCCGCGCGGCATCAGGTGGCAGGGACGCCCAGCGGTGCGCTCCAGCAACTGGCAGAGTTCGGGATTGGGCGCGAACAGCACTTGGGCCAGGGAGTAGAACTTGGCAGCGGTGGCCATGGTGAGGTCTTCGATCGTCTGACCTGCGGCGGCGGACTGCCGCTCGGGGAGCAGGCGCAGGAACCAGTGTGATCGGCGTGCCAGGTACTCGTGGACATTGGTATGCCAGCTGGCGGCGAGCGGGAGTCCGCGGTGGTGCGCAAGTCCCGCCCCCAGCGTGCCCAGCTCGCTGGGGCCTGTGATATGGATGACGTCGGGTTTGAAGCGGTCCAGAACTTCGCCGATTAGCGGAATGTGGCGCAAAAAGGCGGGGTCGTAGCGGAGATCTTTCTCCAGTGCAAAGCTGAGGAAGCTGCGCGGCAGCTCAAGGGTCCAAACATTGCCGTCTTCAACGAAGGCCTGAACCCGCTCCCCGGCGCGTACGCAGAGAAAGGGCAGATTGCGCCGGCGCGCAAAGGCTTCAAAATGGCGGCTGGTGTGAGCCACCCCGTTTACTTCGTGAAACGAGTCGGGAAAATAAGCTACGCGCGGCGTTTGATCGTTCATGTCGTGATGCGAATTCCCTGCTTCCTGCTGGATTTCAACGGTTAGACGGTAAATTGGTGGAAACGTTCAGGTTCGTGTATGCAGCGACCGTCAAACCCGTCCCGACCGAAGCTGTGTTTTCCATCCCCGCGCCGGTTTTGGCGCGAGGATGGAATCGGAAGGCTCCGAGGCCGGTAAGCAGGAGCCTTACCCGTCGTTTTCGCCCAGCGCAAGCCGCATCTGCTCCGAGTCTTTCCATGCCAGCCGAAGGCCGCCGCTGACAGGAACCTGGCCCATCATCTGGATCATGGCGATCATGACGCTCATTGCCCGAGGCGGCCGGCCCTTGGGCCAGATCTCGCTCATCGGCCTCACCACCCCCTGCGCATCCGGATGGTAGCACCGTTCATCCCAGGTGCGGGAGCCCTGCGGGAACTCCGGATAGTGGCGAATGGCGTCGATCGTGGACTGCAGAAGGCGGTGCTTCCAGGGTTGGGCATATTGGGGCATGAAGAGCATATGGCTCTTCTTCTCCCGGCGAACCTCGTGCACAAACTCGGTAAAGCTTGTGGCGTTGGTCAGGTTGATGTTGGCGTTGGGTTCAACCCCATGACGATCGCCGCCGGTAATCAGCAGCATGTTCCACATCTCGGCGAGGCGGCGGACGGCGCGGTTTTCGTCCCAGTTGCGCAGGCCGTTCAGTTCCAGGGCGTGCATGTACACGCCGTTCTTTTGCAGGAACTCGTTGACCAGGAAGTCGTGCTTCTCTTGGCCGACCAGGTAGAGATCCCAGAGCGGGTGATTGAAGATCACCAGCACGTTCGGCTCGTCGTGCAGGGCCTGCAGGATCTCGGTGAGCCGTGCGTCGTTCGGGTTCGCGGTGTAGTCCGACAAGGTCTGCATCCATTCCTCGGCCTTGCCGCTGGGGAGGTTGTGAATGCCAAGGTGGAAGGACTGAATGCCGTAGGGGGCGGTCCACTCGACCGAAACCGGGATCTGGCGCGCGCTGGGGACAGTGCGCAGCAGCATGGGAGCCTGAATGGTGTCGTGATCGGAGAGGGAAACCATCGAATCCATGCCCAGCTTTTCAATCTGCTTGCTTTCCAGATCGAAGGCCAACTTGGGAGTCATGGGAGGGGTCCAATAGCTGGCGGCATAGTTGACGCGGATGCCGTGCAGCCCTTCGGAGCGGGTCTCGAGACGCGAGAGCAGCGGCCGAATGATGGGGTATTGATTTCCCAGGTTGGCGAGAAAGTCCAGTGTTTCCTTCGACTGGTTGGTGTGACTGTGCAGTGAAACGCCCGTGCGAAAATCCTGCGTTGCGTTTTTGTCGCGCCACAGGTACGAAATGGTCGAATTGGCCATCATTGCTCCTCATTCCCCGGACGAACTGGAATTTCTGGAGACAGTATTGCGCGAAGACCATCAATGGACGGTTAAGGTACTGCGAATAGGGGTTCAATTTACTAAAGAATCAACAGATTCACGGAGTTGAAGGGGAGAAATCACGGCAAAATGTGGCAAAAAACCTAAAACTCCCGAAACCGGCCCCAAGTTAGTAGATTAGTGTCCGTTGCGGGCGATCTCCGGCGCCACAAAGTCTTCCACTCCCCAGCCGGCCATGGCCTCCGGGCTCACCGGAACGCCGGATGCGACCGATTCGGGGATCAGGTGATTCTCCGTAAGGCCGTGGCGGAGCAGTTCGAAGGCCTCCTCCGGGGTGTCGGCAAATTGGAAGAGCTCGAAGTCCTTGGGCGAGATGGTTCCGTGGTCGACCATGGCCTCGATATTCAGGACCTTCTTCCAGTATTCCGAACCGTAGATGACCACGGTGATCTTTTTGGCCAGTTTGTTGGTCTGAGCCAGAGTCAAGATCTCGAACATCTCGTCGAGCGTGCCGAACCCGCCGGGAAAGACCACCAGCGCCTTGGACAGATAGGCAAACCAAAGCTTGCGCATGAAGAAGTAGTGGAACTCGAAATTGAGCGCCGGTGTGATGTAGGGGTTGGGGGTCTGCTCGAAGGGCAGGCGAATGTTCAGCCCCATGGTTTTGCCGCCTGCTTCGTAGGCGCCACGATTGGCCGCCTCCATGATGCCCGGGCCGCCTCCGGAAGTGACCACGAACCGCTCGCGATCCGAGTGGAGGGTTTTGGCCCACTTGGTCAGCATGCCCGCCAGGGTCCGCGCATCCTCGTAGTAGCGGGCCATTTTGACAGCCGCCTCGGCGCGCTTGATCTGCAGTTCGGAGGCCTCGCCAGCTTCGATCTCGGTGGGCTTGGCGGGCTGCTCGTGGCTCGGGGCCAAGCGCGAGGAACCCGTGTTCTCCAGAAGCTCCAGAGCGTGGTCCGCCTGATCGCGGCTGTGGAAGCGGGCGGAGCCGAAAAAGACAACCGTATCCTGAATCCGCTCGTGGCGGAATCGGGCCAGGGGTTCCATGAACTCCGAGACTATGCGGATGAGGCGACCGCCCGAACCGTTCAGGAAGGCGGAGTTCTCATAGGCCAGCGGCGCGCGCGTCAAAGGCGGGGGAACCTTGTCGGCGGAAGCGGCGGGCGGTAGGTCGGCAGCGCTGGCGCCGGCTCCCAAATCCGTGTTGGCTACTGCCTGCTTTTCTTCGCTCATGACTCATTTTCCCGTTGGGCTTACTTTTCCCGTTGGCGCAGCGCGTCCTGAAATGCAATCCACAGGTTCAAAATGCCCAGTCCCGAGACGATCCCGCGCACCGCGCCGTTGGCGGCAAAGATGGCAAGCGTGGGGAACTGGAGGAAGATCGGATTCTGATCCCAAAACAGATGCGACCAGGGAGCGTAGCAGACGGCCAAACCGATATACATGCGCAGGACCACCCGCAGAAAGAGCTCGGCGCGCTCAAGCCAGCGCGGAATGCGCTGCGGAGTCCTTGCTGACGCTTGCGCCTCCGAGGCCATCGGGGGAACAGGCTCGGATGCGGCGATCGGCGGCGAAGGCAGGGGTACCGACGCAACCCCTGCCGCTGGGGCGGGGCTGGCTGTCACGAGGGGCGGTATCAGATCCGGCTGAGACATTCTTAGGCTATGTACGCGGTCCCTGTTCTTGGGCAGTTTTTGTCATGTTCCGGGAAACCCAGACCCGAAACAGGGACATCGTATTGCAACGTTATCACAGCGCAGGCGGGGAACCATCGCCGGTGCTGCGGCGGACCCGTGCAATCGCATGAAGAAGCCGAGTACGGGAAACAGGAGCGTTGAAAGGGGACAACGCCAGTTGCGCCCTCCGCAGCCAAACGAACACGGGTCTCGACGGGTTGGTTTGAAATCACCCAAAAATGTCCCTCGCCGCCTAAAGCCGGAAATAGACTCCGATCATGGGCTCCGCGGTCTGCGTGAATTTGTTGGTGGAGGTGAAGAGGCTGGAGAGATTGGGCGCTTTGTAGAGGTTGCCGCGATATTGAGCGCGCAGGCCGATGTGGGGCAGCAGACCCCAGTCGAGACCTGCGCCGTACACAAAGACGGGCTTGCTGGAGGAACTGGTGGTTCCGGGAATCGAAATGCATATCGCACTTTGCGTGGCGCACTGACTCAAGTTTCCCTGCCCACTGGTAGGTACATCGAAGATCATGCCGGCGCCGGCCAGCGCGAAGGGGCGAAGATTGGCAAGTTTGACCGAGGCAATCCAATCGCCGGTGACCTCGTGGGCATTCGCTTTGAATGTTCCGTACAAGCTGCCGCAAAAGATGTCATTCGTTGGGCAAGGAGGATTGCCCGTGCTGTAGGACTGGTTGGCGCGATTGTAGGAGTATGTACCTTCATAACCGAGCCAGGGCTTGCTGATGTGGCGCAACTCAATCAACCCACCGGCGGAATTGGATGGGCTTTGCTGAACTCCGTTTGCGCTGCTGGTTCCGGTGAAAGCTCCATAAAGACTTGCCGCAACATCCGTTTGCGCAAAGCTGGCCGCGCTGCCCAAGGTAAAAACTGCTGCCAGTAGAAAAATCCGGTACATGAATCGAATCTGCATGTCGTTCCATCCTTTTGCGTTACGGACTGTTGAGTTGAAGGAAGCCGGCTCGAATCGGCTTTTGAGCGATCTTACTCCAAAACCGGATCGGCACCGCCCAGCCTCTATTTTGACGAGCGCGAGGCATGGCTGGTTATGCGAAGGCCAGCCAGGTCCTTGGATTTTTCGAATTACCAGGGCAGGCGAGACAACGTTTTTGAGGCATGCCGGTTCTTACTGCATATGCGCTTGCGTATACGGTCCTTTTCCAAAGGCAAAGTTACGCACCGGGAGCAAGAGCCTGCACCCTTGGTCCACGCATGGGCCCCTTACATTAATTGCACGCAACGCAGCTTGTGCGCAGCATGCGCAGGCCCGCGTAGTGGTTTAGTTGAATATTTTGACTCAGTCCCTGGTAATGCGTCCTCGAGATGCAAGCCCACGGTGCTCTTTTTCCGTGGTCTTGCGTCCCGAGGTTTCGTCAAGCCGCAAGACTCCGGCGGCCGTGAGCCGCGCCTCCGGAACCACCCTCCTCACCCCCCAATTTGAGCTAGGTCATTTTCGAAGTGCGACAATTGAATGTGCGTCCGGGACAGGACCAGGCGAGCCCGGCGCTGGGGGGCTCCGTGACCATGCAGCAAGTCCTATCGACGCATATGTTCCTCACCCAGAGGCTGCATCCGGGACTCCTGGAGCTGGCAGCCCAGTCCGGCGCGCAGGCGGTGGAGATTTTCGCGGCCCGGCAGCATTTCGACTACACCAGCCGCGACCAGGTGTCGGAAGTGGCAAGCTGGCTGCGAGCGAATCCCATGACTGCCTGGAGCCTTCATGCCCCGCTCTTTGCGGACCGTGAGATGGGCCGCTCCGGCGCTCCGATGCTGAACTTGCTGCACCCGGATAAACTCCGCCGTATCAATGCCATGGACGAGATCAAGCGGGCCCTCGAATCCGCCGAGCAAATTCCCTTCAAGTACCTTGTGCTGCATCTGGGTGAGCGGGACGACGGCTGGTCGCCGCGCTCCGTTGAGCACGCGATTACCGCGCTGGAGCACCTGGGCGTTTTTGCGCACCCGTTGGGAGTGCGCCTGCTGGTCGAAAACCTTGCCAGCGAGCCCACCAGCCCCGAGCACTTGGTCAACATCCTCGAGGAAGGCCACCTGGGCAACGTAGGCGTTTGTTTAGACCTGGGTCATGCCCATTTGAGCCCGGGAGTCGGCGAGGCTATTGCCACGCTCGGCAAGCGCATCGTTTCCGTCCATGTGCACGACAATCACGCGGCCAAGGACGAACACCTGTGGCCGGGAGACGGATCCATTGACTGGCAGGTAGCGGCAGAAGGGTTGAAGGCGCTTGCAGCGCCTCCCGCGACGGTGCTCGAAATCAACCCGGACCTGGTGGAGAATCAACCCGACTTGCCTGCCAAAATCGCCGCGGCGTTCGCACTTTTCGCCTGAGCCGGACGAATACGACAGTTGAAGATCGGAAAATCCGGAGGGAGCATGGGGTTTTAACCTCCGGAATACCTGCCCAAAAAGCAGGGCCATCACATGCTGCGGAAATACTCGATTCGTGGGGCCTTGTAACAGGGCACGACTTTAGTCGTGCCGATAAAGCCAATAACCTGAGTCGTGGGCTTTAGCCCCTGCTAATCCCGCTCCCGCGATTCACTCAAATGAAGGCCTTTTTCCGCACCCTGTTCGGGCCCGGATATAGTCCAGCCTGTGCAAGCACGACTGGATTACTAGGAATGAACCTGGGGAAGCAGGCGCTTCGTTGAGAGCGGACGCCTGGACCTGGCATGCGGACGCACAACTCGTTGCGGCGACGGCGAGCGACACTTGGCCGCCCCCCGCCGCCAGTCCGCTTACCGAGAGCAGAACTGCGGAGTTCAGACACTGGCGGTCGCGGTGCAGCTCACATGATGCGAGGAGGCGTGTGCGCCCTGTGCACCGCCGGGACCTTCTGCACCAGCAGAGAAATGGTTTTGCTGACGGTCAACCCATCCCCAACCGCCTTGACGGTAAAAGAATAAGACCCTGACGCAGCCGAGCTTGTGGCCGTCACAGTGAGCGTCGTCGAGCCCGCCTGATTGGCCATGTTCACCGATGTGCTGCTCCAGCTTGCGGTGACTCCCGTCGGGAGGCCGCTGATGCTCATCGCCACCGCCCCGCTGTAAGTTGCGCTTCCGGCCAGTGTGAATACGTCTGTGCTCGATTTCCCTTGTGTGACGGAAACAGAAGCCGAAGCGGGCGTCACGGACAAGGTGGGCGGCGTCAAGGTTACCGTGAGCGGAAGGGACGCACTTTGGCTATAGGCGCTGCCGGATTTGGCGACCACCCGGGCGGTGATGCTCAGGGTGGTCGTTCCAGCTGCTGCCGCTGAACTCCCTGCAAGCGTCAGCGTCCAAGAGACGGCGCCGGAAGCAGAGAGCGAGGGCGCGCTCCAGGTGGCATTGACACCCGCGGGCAGCCGGGAAGCAATCGAAATCGAAGACCCAGCCGCACCGGAGGGAATTACCAACCCACCCAGAGGTGTGGCCGTTACCGTGGCCGTCGCGGTTGCCAGCGACTGCATGGAAAGCGAAGTGGGAGAGACGCTGAGCTGGATTGACGGAGCCGGCTGGACCTGGAGTGTCACGCTCTGCGTGGCGGTCATGCCGTCGCCGGCAACCGTGATCTTCAGCGTCGCCGAACCGACCGGCGCGGAAGAGGCCGCGGTCAAGGTGAGAGTCTCTTTGTCGCTACCGGTTCCCGCAGGGGCGCTGAACGGGTTGGCGGACCAGCTCGCCGAAACTCCGCTGGGCACTCCGCTAATCGAGAAAGTAAGCGCGCCGGTATAGGAGCCGCCGGTTGCAGCGGTCAGCGCAACGGTCCCGGCCGCGCCCTGGGTAACGGAAAGGGTCGACGCTGCCGTGCTCAGCACCAGGGTGGGTGGCTGGGTAACAGTCAGCGCATAGCTCAGGTTCTGGGTTCCGGTGGTGTCCTTGCCGGTGATCGTGATGCTCTGCGCGCCAGCCGCGGTCGAAGACAGAACGGATACCGTGACGCTGGATGTGGTGCCGGGCAGAATCGAAGCCGGGCTGAAGCTGACAGTGACGCCTGCGGGAGCTGAGGCCGAAAGGGCAACGGAGTTCTTCGCCGTTCCACTTTCTGTCACGCTAACTGAGAAGGTGGTGGAACCGCCTGCCAGCACCGTGCCGGCGGCGGAGGAAGCCTTGAGTGTGAAGTCGAGACTTGGAGCGGTGCTGGAGCCGCCCCCCCAGACGCTAACCAGCACCGCGCCGTCCACCGATCCCAGACCGGTGGACAGATTATAGGAAGCGCCGCTGGCCGTATAGCCGGTAACGCCGGGAACCGTGTTGTTGCCCGAAAGTGTTTCGTGGAAGGGGTTGTGTGCCGCGTTCAGCAGCGAATAGAGTGCGGCATTGGCATTTCCCTGGCCCACCCCTTTTTTTGACTGCACCACCAGCGCCATCACCCCGGCCATGGTGGGAGACGCCACCGAAGTGCCGCCGAAGACGTAATATGCGCCGTTCTCTGCAATGATGTAGCCGTCGTGACCGGCAGCCGACGATGCCACGTCCGGCACCGCCCGCATTCCGTTGGCCGCACTGGTTCCCGCAACGCCCTTTTGCCAACTCGGCTGCGGATAAATCTGACTGACTCCGCCGCCCGAGGCCCACAGATCCGAGCCGCCGTTGGAACCGCTCTCATTCCAGACCTTTTCCGGAATGTAGCTAAGCGCCGAACTGTCGCCGGTGCCGTTGGTGGTGGACCAATATTGCCCAGGATTGGAGCCTTCGTTGAACTCCGTGCCGCCCACGCAGGTGGAGTAGGGCGAGCTGCACAAGCCATTCACGCCCAGACCGGTGCCAGAGGTGGTATCCGCCGAAGAACAGCCTGCCGCGCCCGCGTCGCCCGAGGAGACGAAAGCGCTGATCCCCTCCGCCGCCGCCTGCTGCCAAAGACTGTTGTAGAACGAGTTCTCCGTGACGCCCATATCGGCTTCGCAGCTGCCATAGCTGGTGCTCATCACAGTTGCGGTAGCGTGATTGACGATATATTGCGCGGAAAGATCGATGCCGTCGGTGGTTGCGGAGGAAGCAGCCACCACGAACTTGACTGAAGCCGAAGGCGCCACCGCGCCGGCCCACTCCACGTCCAGAGTGGCTTCATCCTGATCGCCGGCCACCAGGCCGGGGTTCGTGTTGACCAGCGTCACGGTGGGAGCGTTGGCCGACAGAGCGGAGATCGACCGGAAGGCCGCCACATCGGAAAGATTGATGTTGCTGCGGCCCACAATGGCGATGGAGGTTCCGCTGCCGTTGGTGCCCGCCTTGTAAAGCGGGTTCAGATCGTAGATCGTGGCCCAATCGGCGGGAAACAGGTAGTGCGTGCCGCCGCTGGTGTATGCAGGATGCGTGCCGAGAGCTGTGCGGGATTGAATGGCCGCTTGACGGCGGAAATCGTGCAACGAAACGACGCCGCCGACCACGCCCGACAGAGAAGCTGGAATCTGCGGGTCCTGAGCGTTGGCGATGTGGTTCACGCCATCGACCAGATAGCGATGGATCTCGGTATGAAAGGCATCCGCGACCTGCGCTGCTGTACCGGAGAAAATAATCTGCCGGTTGCCTGCGGGAACCTCATCGACGGTAAAGCCGTGGCTCGCCAGCCAGGAGGTAACCAGAATGACGTCTTGCTCGTTGGCCCCGAACCGCGCGCCATACTGAGCGGGTGTAAGCCACTGGTGAAAGAGAGGCGAGGCGGGATCGTGCTGCTCCTCAACCAGAGCGTCCAGCTCCGTCTGCTGGGCGGCCGAGGGCTCAAGCTGCAAAACCATGCGGTCCAGGATCGTCTCGCCGCTTACGACGCCCCGGTCGAACTCGGCTCGGGCCATGGGGTGCACATTGCCGGGCAAGGCGATCATGTCACTGTCGTCGATCGGCTTCGACAGGCGGCCAGATGGCTTCTGCGCAAACGCGGCAACACAGCAGCCGGCAAGAATGAATACTGCCGCACCATAAAAAGAGATTCTGGCCGTTTTCGGCATGAGCGCCCCATGGAGGAAGTGGATTTTGCGTACGGGCCCCGCAGACGACTCGAGATCCTCTTCCCCTATCGGCGCAGCGACGCAGAGGCAGAGCGAAACAGGAGAGAAATAGGTGACTTCTTCTTACTAAAGTACCCATTTATCCAGAACGATAAACGCGCACTAGTAATCTACTTTCGTGGGTACGGCGGATTTTTCAGTAGCTTAGGGCCCCAGAGAGGATGCGATGCTCGGTGAGAGGGCTGAAGGGAGGTTACCTTAGGTAACCTTTGAACGAGCGCATCTTCCCATCCTCCGGGCATCCATCTACTTTCCCCGCATCCTGATCCTTCCTGTTTTGCGGATTATTTCCCTGCTCCCGCGCACAATGAAACCAGACCACGCCTGAGGCATCTGCACGGCTTTGCGGAACAAAACCTGCTCGCCGCCGCCCAGACGCCTCATTGCTGGCCATACCGTTTTCTGCCATGCATCGAAGGACAGAAATGCGGAAAAGGGGCATCTACCCCCACCATAAGCGCTAAGATAAAGATTGACTAGATTACGGCCCAGTATTAGTCTTTGCGCATGGCAGAACTTGAGAACTGGCATGTTTTACGCAGTCTATTTCCAACAGAGTGGGAACGTTTGGGTC
>Ga0181517_10001175_pt1 | contig 30154 bp, 30 predicted proteins | sample PEATcosm2014_Bin_31_FD_119748 | JGI IMG/M metagenome (GOLD analysis project Ga0181517, IMG submission 119748) | Peatland microbial communities from MTU Mesocosm Facility, Houghton, MI, USA - PEATcosm2014_Bin01_30_metaG | ecosystem: Environmental > Terrestrial > Soil > Wetlands > Peat | place... | reverse complement strand
CGCGGCGGCAACAGAAACGGCTAATTGCGTTTTGCCCGACCCTGCGGGTCCTTCGAGCAGCAGCGGTTTTTGCAGCTTGGCGGCGAGAAAGACCACCTGGGTCATCACCGGGTCGATGAAGTAGCCCGTGGCCGCAAGTTTGGCCGCGAGATCGTTGATTGAGTCAAACATCGCTTTGCCCTCGCACTTCCCAGGGATTTGGTGTCGCATCATGCTTACAACTAGCGCAGCGACCACAGAGTGAAACGTCCAAATTCTGGACTGCCTGTACCCAGACGTTTACTAGCGAAGTGGTACTCAGCGCCGCCAATAGTAGCCAGAACTCGCATTCCCAAATGTCTGCCGATGATGCCCTCCAGATCACAATGCCGCGATACACGGTCAACGTCCCACTTAAGATCGTCAGCAATGAAGCGATCACCACCTGCCTTGTGCGCCCCACCCAGGCCTCCTCAAACGCAGAGTCAGCATGCGGGCATTTCAAAACTCGGTCAAATGCGAACGGGCTCGAGGCCGGTAGCAGAGCTGATTTCGGGAGTGAAGACAACGCGAATATGAAAAACCGGGGCCAATTTGACAGAAAGTCGATCTTGGCCCAAGATTTCCACGCTCGCAGCACTATTAGTTCGTCGCTGCGCGGGAAATTTTTCCTGCGATAACGAACCATCAGAGGAGGGCCCGATCATGGACAAAGGCTCAATCAACGGCAACACAATGCAAAGCACGCTTCTCTTCCGATCGATTGTCGACGATCCGAGTGTCCTCGAAGAGGCTAGATTCGCGGAAAAGCATTACAGGATAGGAGAGTTAGCAGAACTATGGGGACTTGGAAGAGAGACAATTCGAAAAATGCTGATTGACGAACCCGGAGTGGTCAAAATACGTCTCGGCCGCAAGAAGGCTCATACAACGTATAGCGTGCCGCATTCCGTTGCCAGAAGGATACATAACAAATTGTCGCGTTAATCGCGGCAAATGCAATCCACTACCCTAAATCGCCGCATGTATTGGTGGTTTCTACGAGATTTCCTGAAAGAATAGAACCTTATGAACGTTCGCTCGAAGGATCAACTCTCAAATGTGAGTTAGCGAATGGATACAATCCGTGCTTTTGGCTTTCCTTCAAACGCCTCCTGCAAAATCTTAGAGAGCCGCTCCTGCCGTCCCGGAATCCAAGCGGCGTAATGCTTCCGTAGAATCTCCTCCGTATCGCCAATAAGTTCGGCTACATCGGGTATCGGCACCCCTTTCTCAAGCAAGATCCTGACGAAGGTGTGCCGAAATCTGTGGGGATGGGCTGGAGTCTCCCACGGGCCGGCCAAGGCGAATATCTTATTGAGTCGCTTGTTCCGCCAAATATCGCAGAGCTGCTTTGCGTTTTGAGTAACTCCCGCAGCGAAGATCAGCGTTCCATGGAGCTTCTGCCGCGCACGGAGTCGCTCAACCAGCCAATCCGGAATCCACGTGAAGAGTGGCCGCTTCGTCTTGTGCATGCGCAGGAAAACGTCATTTCCTTTCAGGCGCTTATTGATATCGAAAGTGGCCACATCTGAGATTCTCAAGCCGGTATAGACGGATAGATAAATGAAGTCCTTAACGTCCTCACCTCCCCAAGTGCGGTAACCGGGTCCTTGCTTGAGCTGTGGTCCGATCTTGTCGCAAGCAGCGTAGAGGGTTTCGAGCTCTTTATCAGTAAAAGGGGATTTCGGAATCGTGACCGATGAACCTTCGGGTGCCTGGAGGTCATCGGTTATGTCTTTGGCGAGCCATTCGCGTTTAACGCAGAACTTTATAAACGCCTTGAGCCGTTCAAGTTTCTTGGCCTTCGCCCGAATGCCATCTTTCCAGCTCGCATAGAAGCGATCCATATCGTTGACGGTGAGTTGATCGATATAGACACAGCCGCGATCCGCACCATAGGCCAATAGCTGATTGGTAAAAGTCCGGTATTTCGCGAGAGTGTTCGGCGCAATGTTGCGGTTCCTGGATTTTGCAAGGAACGCGTCAGTCGCGTTCTCAAGCGTGATCCGGGTGGCCTGAGGTTCTTCGACAGGTGGCGAAAATGGGGCAGTTCCCTTCCACGATCCGTTCCGCTCGAGAGAGGCTGCGACTGCACGCGCCGCTTCGAACTCCCACTGGCCGGTATTCTGCCGCTTGAAATTCCTATGAAGCGTTCCCGAGGCAAAGATAGGGCACTCGCACCGTTTCCAGCCCTTCTTGCGCTCGTCATATTCGGATGTGCGGGAGTTGTGGGGATGGCCACCTTTACAGCCTTGGCGGTGGCGTCTGTAGAGGGCGAGGTGCACGGCATGGATTATACCCTGCTTGGCCCATATTGGCCCATCCTTACGTTGAGAATCTGCCAAATCTAACTAATATAATGAGATATAGTTTGGGGCGGCTAGTGGGGATCGAACCCACGACATCCTGAGCCACAGTCAGGCGTTCTGCCGCTGAACTATAGCCGCCGTGTTCCCTATAGATTGTACCATCGAATGTGTGCCGTTTTGCGCGCGTGAGCGCAGCCGGAGCCCGCAGGCGAAATCCCGCGTCCCACACGGCGGACGAGGGACCTTGCCCACACTCCGCCTTGTTAGCCTTTGCAGGTGATCGGAGCCTTAATTGATACAGACCAATCAGGCGTCGAATCATGGAAACCAGCGAAATCTCGCCTCGTCAGGACCCGCCATCAATCACTTTGGCAACAAGATTGAGCGGGCGCTCGATCGGCATTTCTTCACCTGCGTAATAGCGTTCACGATCGTCTTCTTCGCATGCTCTATTGCCGTGGATCTGCGCATGAAGATGTGGACCGACGAGTTGTTGACCCTGACCATGGCTCAGCAGGCCAGCGCTACCGAGATTGTGAAAGCAACGTGGGAAGGCTGCGACGGGCCACCGCCGCTTTACTCGATCGTGGTCCATGCGATTTTGCCCTGGATCCCCACCGAAGCGCTCGCGGTCCGCTTGCCGGCGACGCTCGGATTCTGCGGTATGCTGCTCTGTCTGCCGGCCTTCTGCCGTCGCAGAATGCCGGCCTCCTACGCGATGGCCGCCACGCTGGTCGCTTGCATCATGAGCCTGGCCTACTCCAACGAGGGCCGCGGCTACGGCATCATTCTTGGATGCGCAGCCGGCGCTTTATTTTGTTGGCAACTGGCGATCGAAGGCCGGCGAAAATATCTGGCGCTTCCCGGGTTTGCATTCTGTGTAGCGCTGATGACCGCCCTTCATTACTATGCCATTTTCTTCCTTGTCCCTTTTATTGTTGTAGAAGTCGCGCGCTGGAAAACATCGAGAAAACTGGACTGGAAACTACTGGCATCTATGACGCCAGTTGCCGCGGTGTTGCTTCTGCATTATCCCCTGATCGCCGCCTCCGCAAAGTTTCAGAAGCACTATTGGTCCGCTGCCACCTGGAAACACGTGTACTTCAGTTTGGGCGATTCGAGCCTCTGGTTCAACCTGAACTGGATCCTTTGCCTGTTGTGGATTGCCGTGTTTTTTACAACCGGAAAGGGCCCGTTAAAAGATCACCTGCGACGGTCACTTCGCTTGCGTGAGTGGACGGCAATGGGTGTTTTCTTCCTTTTGCCGCCATTGATCGCCATCCTGTCAATCTACACGACGCACGTTTTCGTCAGCCGATACGTTATTTGGGTCACGCCGGCCCTCGCCGTGATGTTCGTAGCGCTCATCTGCGCAATAGAGGATAGCGCTCCGATGGTTGGCGCTGGTTTTCTGGCTCTCTTCCTGGCGATGGCCATAAACAACGAGTGGACGCGCCTCTCGGCAGAGCCGCTACTCAGAGATGGAAATGCAGCGAATGCCGAATTGGCTCAGTTGCCCAGCAGTCAGGATCCTATTGTGATCCCCAATGTGCATGCCTTTGTTGAGCTATCTCACTATGCGTCGCCCGCGGTTCGCCAGCGCCTCCTCTATCTTCTCGATGCCGGCCTTGACCAGCGTTACCTGCACTACGACACAGACGCGCTGCTGATGGGCGCGCTGCGTCACCGTACCAGTCTGCACATCGTGGATCTGAATAAGGGATTGGCCGATCACAAACATTTCTTTGTGACGGCTGCACCACTCGATTACCTTCCCAACTATCTCGCCTCGATGGGGTGGCGTGTGAAGCTGCTGCACATGTCACCGGATGCCGCGCTCTTTGAAGTTACCTGGACCCCGGATGCTAAGATCCCGGCCCAATGACCGGAAACTGCTCTCCAGAGATGGGCCGATTGTGGCGTGAAAGGATCTTCTTTTCCCTGATCGGTATAACCTTCGCTCAACAGATGCAGTCGACTTGGAACGCGGCGGTTAGCGGAAGGGCTTGCGGCGTTTCCATTCACGCATTTCCTCGGCCGCTCCCGGCCCGGCGCTCGTCCACCTGTCCTTCCATCGCGACCGTGAGTTGCTTCGATTTCCTGTAGACGTTGGCCACGGCCAGCGTCCATAAAGGAACGAAATCTACCCCCGGTACCAGCTTGCCGAGAAACGATGGCATGAACTCCCAGTGCCAGCCTAGAAGAAAGGTCAAAGCGCCGCCCACGCAGAGGTCCAGGATGTCATCCGCCGGCGACGCCGCTCCTTCGACAAAGAGAGGGAAGACGGCAATCTGCACAATGTCCGCGAGAATCGCCAGAATGAGCGCGGCGCGCATGCGCGGTCCGGGGGAGATGGTGGTGGTGCCTCGGTTCACTTCAGCTCCATCTTCGTAATCTGGCCTCAAAACCAGCTTAGTCCTTACCGGTTGGTTCTGCCCGCGCTTGCGGTAAGCCGCTCAGCGAACTGGACGCAGTTACGCGCAGCCCAGGGGGCGGGGCGCTATGATCCTTTTGATGCGAATCGCGCCTTTTCTAAGTGTATTTTTCATCGTGCTTGCAAGCGGAGTGGGATTTGGACAGGGGACCGCCCCGGCCTTCCGCTACGATACGGGCCACGGCCAGATAACGCTGCCAGGGCGTGACCCGGCGCAGGACGGCACCACCGTCATTCCCACGGTGCTGGTGCCGGTGCGTCTCCGGTTTGACGCGGGACAACCCCTTGGCAAGCCACTGACGCTCGATTCCGCTGCGGATGTTCCCCGGGTGCTGCGTTCGCCGGTATTTGCAAAGGTGCCGTTCGCAGCGCAGGAGAGGACCCAGTACGCAGACGCCCTTCTCCGCGCGACGGTTGGCACGGCGGCCACTTGGCACACGCTGCTGGCACAGCCGCAGGTGCGGCCGGTAACCGTCGACATTCCGCCAGGATATGGATACGTACTCACGTCGAAACGAACCGGGACTCGCCTGGGCATGGTGGACGTGGAGTACGTGCAGCAGGAAATCTTTCGGCAGATACCGCGACAGGACGGCAAGCTGGTGATTGCGGTGACTCGGAACGTCGCATATTACACCTACGGCGACGCAACAGTGTGCTGCTCATGGGGAACACACGGGGTTGATGAGACGACGGGAAACTCGTTCGTGCTGGCGTCCTTTCTTTCAGCCGTGCCGCCGCTGGTTGAAGAACGCGACGTGCAGCCGCTGACTGAGCAACTGGCGGAGTGGGTCAACGATCCGCTGCACGACCCGCTGTTTCATCTGGGCTCCGGGCACCCGCTGCCTGCAACAGAGAACGTGATTCCGCGCTGGCAATGGCCGGCCATAGAGGGTGCCGAGCATCGCGGATGCGGCGGAGATAGTCCGGCCACCCGGTACACGCTTGAAGATCCGCTGAATACCAACGAGCGCAGCAATCTGCCCGCCGGGCCCGCGTGGGTAATGCATGATCGCGGCGCGGCATGGCATGTGGCAAATGTGGCGCTGATGAGTTGGTACACGGGTCGAGCCGGACCATACAGTTTTCCCGACGTGCAGATGCTGCAGGCGCCGGCAACTCCCTGCACAGCGGCTCGTCCTGCGGCTACTGGATCGGTGAGTGAGCCCACGCCACCAGCGACGGCCGTCATTCCGTCGACACCAGCCAGCAACGGGCACCAACTGATTGGGTATTGGACCGGCAGCGGACCAGGGGGAACGGTGCTGCGGCTGCGCGACGTTTCGCCGCAATGGGATGTGATCATCGTGGCGTTTGCCGACGTGAATCACCAGGCGCCGGAGGGCACCTTGAAGATGCATGTGCGGCCGGGGATGGATCTGGCGCAAATGAAGGACGACATCGCATGGCTGAAGAACCAGCGGAAAAAAGTGCTGATCTCGCTGGGCGGCGGCGGAGAGTATTTCACCCTGGCGCAAACCGCGAGCATCCCCAATTTCGTGAACTCGGTGACACAGATCGTAGAGGAGTACGGGTTTGACGGAATCGATCTGGACTTCGAGTCGCCGTCTTTGGTTCTCGATCGGGGAGACACCGACTTTCGGCATCCCAGGACGGCCTCGGTGGTGAATCTGATTGCGGGGCTCAGGCAATTGCGGCAGCACTTCGGGCCGGCTTTTATGCTCTCACTGGTGCCGGAAGGCACGCAGATACCCGCAGGCTATCCGGGCTACGGGGGCCAGTTCGGAACCTATCTGCCGCTGCTATGGGGAGTGCGCGACATTGTTTCATTTGTCGATGTGCAGGACTACAACACGCCGCCGCTCGAAGGACTCGATGGGGAGATCTATCAGATGGGAACGGCCAATTACGATGCGGCAATGACGGAATTACTGCTGCGCGGGTTTCCGGTCGGCGGGCCCGGGGGAGATTTCTTTCCGCCATTGCCCGCAGATAAGGTCGCGGTCGGGTTCCTTGTCGGCACATCGACGCCAAAGCTGGTCAACCAGGCAATGCAGTACCTGATCACCGGCAAGGCTCCGCAGGGCGTGAAATACCGTCTGCGAAAAGCAGGCGGATATCCACGGCTGATTGGCGCAATGTTCTGGACGATCGACGGGGATCTGAATGAGAACTACGCGTTCTCGAACCTGATCGGACCTCAACTGCATGGCTACCCCGCCACCAGCGCGCGAGCGCCAAAGTGAAACACTCGGCAATGGTCGGGGCTAAGGGATTCCTGGGGAAACTTGGGGGAACATCCCGTCTGTCCCCGGGTTTCCTAAGGGTATGTGGGTGATGGATCAATATGCGGGAAGAGGAAAAGTCGACAAAAGCTTTATTCCGTTTGGAGGAAGAATCAATTACAACAACGATGCAAGCAACTACCGCATTGTGATTACACCATTGCCAGTGAAAAAGGAGTAATCTGAATGACTAATTGTCGTTGTCGCCATCTATTGTTTCTATCGCTTCTCGCAATAACACCTCTGCTTATTGCGCAGGGTGGGTGGCACAAAACCACCATGTTTGGGCTCAATAATGCGCCACTGACAAAGCTCCGTGGAATAGCTATTCCTGCAGAAGCGGTGTATAAGGGGCAGCATCTGAAAGCGTATGTTTTCTTTTCTGGTTATGATGGCCATGCTGGAGGGCCTGGCTATCCATTCTTCGGAGTTTATGTTGAGAACATCGAAAAATACATTCCGGAATCGGAGATCGATAAGTTTAGGGGACCCGATCTCTCACAATATGCAACGAAGAATGACGCGATTCAACTGAATGTCACGCAGGGAAATAGCAGAAGAGAAATCACCACGCGTCTATTGTTTACTGACGGGATGAATTTTGACTCGGGCTTTCAGGCAGAAGGTTCCTTTGAAACGAATCCTAGAGAGACCAAGATTGCAACGGACACATGGATGCAGTTTCTTGCTCAGATGAGCAATGGATTTGAAGATGGTAAGGCAGTTATAGGAGGAAGAGGACTTTCAGGCGAGCTTACAGTGAAGTTTAGCGGAGTCGGGTTGGGTACGAAACTCAAAGAATTAATAGCTTATTGCAAGAGGCAATAAAATAGACCAGAAAACAGTTTCCATTCGCATGGTCGACATTGTTATTCCCGACCTAACCTCCTAAATCCGTCCATTTCGCAAGACGATCTGGGCGAATTCCCAAGCGCTAAAGCAGCAATTCGGCTGTAGTGAGTTTTGCACCTGCCAAAACACTTAGACGCCGCCCGCCGCAAGCACGAAAGAGCGTAAGAACGATGAAGCTAAGCCATGTAATTCTGGGAGCGATGATCGCCGGAATGGCAGCAACATCCGTGGTTGGTCAGACGCCGGTGCTGGGCAGCGTCGAAGCGCCGTACGCCAACATCATGGGCACGGTCCACGTTGCCGGAGGCGTATATGGCGCAGGTTCGGTTGCGTACGGTCCGGCGGGCACGCCGCTCGTGCTCAGCGGTTCGGACTTCGGAAAACCTGGGGACAGACGGGACGTTCCCCATGTAAAAACTCCTGCCGTTAGTCAAACAGTTCACCTTGCCGCTCTTCCGTGGTTATCTTGACGAGTGAGTACGTCCGCTACTACCACGAGGACCGCACGCATCTCGGCTTGCACAAAGAAACTCCGGCGGGCCGTGAAGCAGCCAGAGATACAAAACAGCGAAACAAAGTCGTTTCTATGCCGAGGCTCGGCGGATTGCATCATCGGTACGACCGGGCCGCTTGAAGCACTGAGACCGAGCGTTCTCAATTCCTTGGGAAAACCCTAAAGACAGGCGCGTCTGGGGCACAACAGCAATGCGCCTAACGACACTTCCGCGTGCGCCAACGATTCTCAAATCTCCACAAACTCCAGCTTTCCTGAGGGCCTTGCCTCGCGTTTAACCGTTAAGCGCAGGCCATTTCGCCGTCGGACGGAGATTTGGCTAGGCACACCTTGCGCATCTCGCCGCCCATCTCCGCCATAGCCTCGTACCAGTCCACCTGCGCTTCCATGCCCCAGTCGTAGACCTGCGGAACGAATGTCTCCCGCCGCATATGACCCAACTCGCCCCTGCGCCGCTGCACATATCTGCGCACAGTTGCCTCGCCTACCCTGGCCTGCGGACGCTCCTCGCGAATCCGCTGCCATATCCGTCGCGCTGTGTGCCTCTGCTTCTTCGGCGCTCGTTCGTCGGCGCTCAGTATCCCGTCAATGAAGTCCGTCACCGGCCCCAGACTGGGGCAGCTCCGAACCGGCTGCTTGCGCTCCGGCGGCGTTGCGCACGCCAGAGCCTGCCGCACCATCCGCCGATGAACTCCAAGCTTCTTCGACACGCCCTGAATCGTCCCTGTCCCATGCGTGTACTCCCGTCGGATCTCTTCAAAAAGCTCCACCTTCGTTCTCCTGTCCATCGGTCTCCCTGTCGGCTCCGCCGACAGGGTACCCGATCAGTGAGTGAAGGTGGGCCAAATCAAACGAGCACAAGTGGGCCAATTCAGAGTAGCGAAATCATTGGGCGGCCTGCACCATCGAATCGCATCGCCGCGTAATCATCCTCAACTAAAACACGGTTCTTGCCGAACGACTGCAGGATTCGTGCATCCCCTTGGACTGTCACCCCTAATCCCTTCTGCGCTGACTACGCAAATCCGCTCCTTCCGAAGCCGGAAACTCGTTCACATTTGTATCTCCATCCCTTCTGTGCCGAATCTTTACGGTAAAGAAGTGGCCGTTCTCCGTCCGGACAGCAATTTGGCGAGGAACAGCTTAAAACCGGATTGCACTTGTTCCATCTATCTCCAGAGAAATGAAGCTATGACAAACATAACTGCTCCAAAAATCACTACCATACCGAATTGCATTAGCTTCCGCCTCATCGAGATAGGCTCCCGAAATTCGAAAACTGGCCACAGGACTACGAAAACAATTGGAAACACCTTGAAGTATTCCACACGTGCCAGGAAATGCCCTCCCAATGAGCCTAAAGCCACGGCCACTGCGAATGCGAGATTGCGGCTATAACTTCTCGACACGGAATGCACCTCCTAGCCACCACCGCACTGAGCAATATCCTTTTTGTATTGGTCGTCCGTTGCTTTTAGTCCGGCAAACCAACTTGGGACCGTTACAAAATACGTCTTCACAAATACACCCGCTAATGCGGAGTATAATAACCCAGTTGCCGGTGTAACCGTGCCACCCATTCCCCATTTCATCGTAGCTGCAGGGGAGGTAAAGACTAGCGCGGAAAACCTGGGGACAGACGGGACGTTCCCCATGTAAAAACTCCTGCCGTTAGTCAAACAGTTCACCTTGCCGCTCTTCCGTGGTTAACTTGGCTGGGCGGCCTCCTTTACGGGGAGCCAAAGCTCGCTTTGTCGCCTCTTCCAGCCCGTTGACAAATTCCTCGGTCCCCAGCGGGCGCCCGGTGTGCGTCGACTGCCTTATAGCCGCCATCTCCGGCTCGGTTGCTCCGTCGGCCAGAAATGCCTTCCAACTGGAAACATTCCATCGCTCATTCCATTCTCCCATCGCCAGCCATCCGCCTGCCGTTCCCGCTCCGCAGTGGACTGCGGCGCTCGACCAGTTCCATGTCTCCGCTTCTGCAACCATTCCGGGTTTCCCCTCTGTCCCCAGGTTTCAGGTCACTTCCCAGCGCAGCGGGGCACCGCGACCGCTTGCGCCCGTAAAACGAATCGATTTTGCAGAATGATCGAGCAGCTTCGTTGATCCATTAATCTCGATTCGCGCAAGACGCTTCAAGTCAGATTCGGGCAATCGAATTTCAATCTCCCATTGACCAGCCTCTGCAGGTGCGTACCAACCCGAATATCCACTCGCGGACTTTTTGAGCCCGAGCAGAGGAGATGAGAACTCGTACTCTGCTAACGGTAGAAGCGGTTTGAAGCTGAGCCCTCGCTCGTCGAATTCTACTCCCAGTAGTTTGACGGCGCCGTAAAGTGGCCACGCGTGAACGTGCATATTCATCACCGGGAAATCGGTCCAATTCAGCCCCCAGTCCGCAGGCGATTTCCTGCCATCAGGTAGGCGCGGTGTGAACACGGTCTGACCGGGGTATTCTGAAATCACTGAATTGTAGCTATCCGGCCCACTCCAAATTCCGTACCAGATATTTGGATAGTTTTCCGCATGCGCGGTCAAGCAATTCTTTTTCCATTCATCCCATGCAGCTGCGCCGTCGACCAAAGCCAATGCCCAAATCAACGTTCCATTGACACTTGGCGAGATTCCTCCATCATCGAGCACCCCTGCCTTTCTTCCCGACGCGTTCTCGCTTGCGCTTAGCATCATCGCGCCTATAGGCGAAGGGCTGCGTACCAACTCATTCAAGGTGGTCACCAAGGTTTGGCGTTGTTCGAGCGTTGCTGCGCCACCAATGATCGCCCATGGTTGCGGCTCCAGCCAGAGCCTGTTTTCGCCGGTCCAGCCCTCGTGGAGGCCGAGCCACGCCCGACGAAACCATCGGCCGCACCAGTTTTCCCCGAGCGCCCTGCGTTGAGTCTCGGCATAAGCGCGTGCTTGGGCGGCGTTTGCTGTGTCGCCGACATAAGTAAGCATCCTCGCGTAATAGTCGAGAACATAGGTCGCCATGGCCGCGTTCAGTACGCTTTCTCCCTGGGTGTAAGCCTCATCGATATATTCCTTCGCCACCCTCCCATCTACCACCGTGTCGTTATAGTCTCCCGTTAACATGCGGATAAGTCCGTGCCGTCCCACTCCAATTACCTTGGTGAAGTGCACATAGGAGCGGGCTAGCATTTCGCGAATCGTGAGTCCTGCAGATCCTGAATACCGTCGTTTATCATCATCGATCTTCTCATCAAGGAAACTTTTGTCACGAGTCGAAAGAACATATTCGGCCGCCGTCCAAAGCAGCCACATCTCCTGATCGCTGGGCATGAACTTTTCTGGCATCGGCACACCGCACCCCACAATGGCATATGGCATCGATCCATCGGGCAGCATTTCCTTCAACGTGTACCGGATAACTTGTTTTGCGATTTCAGGTTGAGTGAATATGAACGGCATTGTGTGTTGAAGTGGATCGCGTGCCGCGCCTTGGAAGCCCCAGACGTATTGATATATTCCCGATTGAGAAATAATGTGCTCGCGGAAAAAGCTGTCATATGTAACGTTGCTGCGAAGGTAGTAATTATGCCAGCGGATTTCCCGGTCGACCCAGGGCTCGGTAGGAACCGAAAAGCGCAGCCCGTCGGTATTCCAAGCGGCCGACGAACGTGCCAGTGCACTCGCCGGATCAGCGGTGTATTTCTCCACTAGTTTTTCGATCGTGAATCCTTCGGTGAGATATCCGTACAGAAAGCACATCGTCTGGCTCTCATTGGGATCGAGCCTGAGATTCCGTTCGAGAATCATGGCGCTAGTTGCACCGGTCGCACTCAAATCGTTGTTTAGTTTTGAGCCAAGCCCCGATGGGCGATCCGCGCCGCCGTCACCGAAAAGGCCCGTAGCGTCCGTTGCGTAGCCGTCCATTGGAGCATCTAGTGAAACCAGAAACGTCTGGGGCGAATTAAGATCTTCCATCGCCGCGCCCGAAGCGAAGCCGGATAGCTTGTTAGCGTAGCCGCGCGTTTGGTCCTTCCGGATCTCTTCAACCCTGTGCCACAAATCTTCATCTTCCTTGGTTCGACCTTGAAAGGTCTGACTTTCCTTTAGCCCTGCTCCGTTCGGCAAGAGCTCGAATCGATGTGCGAAACGTCCGCTGAACTCCCGCCGCATCTCCGCAGCCTTGGCTACGTCATTGAGCATCGATGCCTGCATGTAGTTTCGATAAGAGAATTGGATGTTTTGGCAACCCCAGTACTCAATCCATCGCAGGTCTTTTGCGATGTCACTGTGGTTTGTGACCGTGACCATGGAGATCAAAACAGGATCGTCGCCGAAAGGTGCCAGGATGTTTTGCTCAACCTGGTACCGGTGCCCTTTAACTATCTTGTTGTAATACCCCGCCCCGAAGACTCTCTCAAAAGACTCAGCCTTGGCTGAATAATATGTGCTCAGTACTGCGTCACCATCGGTAAGAAAGCCAATGCCGGCGCCAAACAGCCCTTTTTCTGGACAGTAATCGTTCAGAAACTTTGGGGATCCCTCATCCTGGCGCACCTGAACATATCCGTAGTTTGAAACCGCAGCCACCAGGCGATCGTTCCCCACTTGGTGAGTATGGTCGGTAGGTGATCGCCACTCCTTATGAACCGGCGTTACTGCTTTCTCGTCGGAAATTTGATTACAGGTGTACTTATAAGCCGGCAATCCAAACTGGTCCGTGATCCATTCGCCAAAATGCCCCGATCCGAAGGGTTTTGATTCCTTTGTCGAGGGTTCAGCATGGCTTGGGGAAATGCCGTCCCCGAGCGCAGTGGAGAATCTTGATAGCCCGAGATTATGCATTGTTCCCATTCCTGCAATACCGAGGAACTTCCGTCGATCCATGACTAACCCCTCAATCGCTCTTGATGACGTCCAGTGGTTAAGCAACCGAATGCCATCAAGCTGTTTGCGGCATGCATGCCGTATTCTCGTTGACGTCGTAACACATCGGATGTTAGAGACTGGGTGGTGTGCTGAACAAGAGCAGTACTGCTCCTTCAAACAAAACTATCAACCAATATTGCGAAAGCGGCTGCCCCTCATCCAGCCTAAGCATGAATTCGGCCTTACCGGATTCTCAACAGATTCACTACAATATTACGGGCCGCAATGGATGATTGAGTCTGGACTGTTTCTCGGTCGGCTTCGCTCGCCTTTCAAACCGATCTTTGAGAGGCACACATCCTTTCACGAAGGCCAAATTGAAGATGGATATCGCTCCGACTTCAAATGTCATGCCTGCCACCGCGTAAGATTCGGCATGGATTGAAGGTAACGGCATATGCTGCAAGTGTTGAGGGAGGGAGTCGAATCGTGAAAGCCGTGGCGGTATATCCACAACTTCGTTCCGTGCGTCTCATCGATGTCGCCGAACCACATATCCAAACGGATTCACAAGTAAAACTGCGCATTCTCGAGGTAGGCATTTGCGGCACCGATCGTGAGTTATGCCGTTTTGTTTACGGCACTCCCCCCGCGGGGCTGGACTATTTCATCCTCGGGCACGAGAGCCTTGCCGAGGTCGTTGAGACCGGTACGGCTGTTGCTGACCTGTCAATCGGAGATCTCGTTGTTGGCAGCGTTCGGCTCCCATGCAACCACGCTCAATGCGACGCGTGTTGCGCGGGCCATCAGGACTTTTGTTCCTCAGGGGATTATCTGGAACACGGGATCATCGGATTACACGGCTTCATGACGGAATATGTCGTTGAGGAACGCCGGTTTCTTTGTCCTGTCCCGCGTCATCTCCGTGAAGTCGGCGTACTCGTGGAGCCGCTTACCATAGCTGAAAAGGCGATGCTGGCTGTTCGTAGCACCCAATCGAGATTGCCATGGCAGAGCCGCCGAAACGCTGCCTTGGTTATTGGCGCTGGTCCAGTGGGACTTCTCGGCGCAATGAAGCTGATCTCTGCGGGCTACCGAACATTTGTGTATTCTCTGGGATCACCAGGTTCCCTGCCTGCTCGCATCGCCGAAGCAATCGGTGCAACCTACTTTTCAGCCGACGAAATCGCGGTAGATGCTGCCGCTGCAATCCTTGGATCGATCGATATGGTTTACGAAGCTTTAGGCGCTGCCCGGGTGTCTCTTGATTTCCTTTATCGGCTGGCTCCCAATGGAATCTATGTATTCACCGGTGTGCCTCGAGATCAAAGTCTTGACGCTATTCATTCGAATCGCGTGATCACAAACCTCGTATTGCGGAATCAAGCGATACTAGGCGTAGTAAACGCTGGCGCAGAGGCTTTCACATTGGCAGTCAGTGACCTGTCGGACTTTTATTCAAAGTGGCCCGATGCCGTTCGCGGCCTTATTACGCACCGTTTCCCAATCGAACAATTCACTCAAGCTCTTGAATCTCCCGCCAATTCCATCAAGAACGTAGTAGTGGTCGAAAAGCCCAGAGTCATCAGTTAGATGCCAACCCAATCCGATACGGTCGGAGTCAGATTGGCAAATGCGCAGCTAAGATGCGTTGCCTCGTTTCCGCGCGGAGGGCGTTTTCGCAAAACACAAGTGGAAAATCCGGTTGTAATTCCGAAGATTTTCCTCGGAGGCACCGAGATGCTGCAAAATCGACTACAGTGCTGTAGAGGCAAAAAGCAGATGCCTGCCCAAAATGGTCAATATCGCTTGAAATATCAATAGTTTACGCTGGTCGGGGCGGAGGGATTCGAACCCCCGACCCTCTGCTCCCAAAACAGATCAGACCATTTGTTGAACCCTATTGAAATTGAGTAAAAATAACTGCTTTTGATTGATAGCCTTACCGTGCGTGTCCCGAACCATGTTGATCTTTGTGGCTCTTGGGTGCTTTGACAGCTACAATTTTAACTACACTGGCAGTAGCGACAGGAATAGCGAAAATGCCCGAAACCAATCTCCAATCCGAACGCCAGCAGGCACATTTTCTAATCGACGCCTTGCCGGACGAAAAGATCTCCGCTGTGCGCGGCCTGCTCGAAGTCATGGTCGATCCGGTTTCCATTGCCCTGGCCAACGCTCCGATTGACGATGAGCCGGTCAGTGAAGAAGAGGCCCGCGACATCGCCGAAGCCCGCGCCTCGCTCGCTCGTGGCGAAGGCGTCCCGCATGAGGAAGTCCTGGCCGAATTCGGCATTACCGCCGAGGATTTCGAGCGCTTGGGACGCACTCCTTTGACCCCCGAACCGCACCACTCCGAACAGTAAGCATGGGCCGCAAGAACATCGCATGGAGAGACCAGGCCAAGGCCCAACTCCGCGCCATCGACCAACCCGCCGCTCTGCGCATTCTTCACTCGCTTGCTCACTTCGCCGCTGCGGGCGAGGGCGATGTGAAGCGGCTTCAGGACATCGAGCCTCCAGAGTTCCGCCTGCGCGTGGGAGACTACCGCGTCCGCTTTCACGACCTCGGTCACACCCTCTACATCACCGCCGTCAAGCACCGCCGCGAAGCCTATCGCTGATTCATCATGCGACGACGATACATTTGATACAAGGGTTTCATGCCCCGCTCGTTGAGGCTCTTGTTCGTCCTCTTTGTTCGATCTCTCCGCTCCCGTCGAAGTCTGCTATTGGAAAACTTGGCACTTCGGCAACAACTCGGCGTTTTCAAGCGCAAGCATCCGCAGCCGCGATTCTCTGCCGGCGACAAGTTGTTCTGGGTAATCTTGCGACGGTGTTGGCCGGAATGGCAACGTGCGCTGGTTCTCATCCAACCGGAGACTGTCGTTCGCTGGCATCGGGCCGGATTCAAGTTGTACTGGACGTGGCTCTCGCGGCATCGGATTTGTCGAGGAAGGAAGCCGGTCAGCCGAGAACTGCGCGACCTGATCTTCCGCATGGTCAGTGAGAACCCGACCTGGGGAGCGCCGCGCATCCACGGTGAGTTGAAGATGTTGGGCTTCGAAATTTCCGAGCGAACTGTGCTCCGCTGGATGAGAAAAGCGCCAAGAAATCCGGAGTCTGCCAAACGATGGGCGGCGTTTCTCCGCAGCCATCGCGAGGCCATCGCCGCGATGGATTTCTTCACAGTACCCACGCTCACATTCGGCATTCTTTACTGCTTCTTCATCATTTCCCACGACCGGCGCCGTGTGCTGCATTTCAACGTCACTCGGCATCCAAGCAGCACGTGGGTTTCTCAACAACTGCGCGAAGCATTTCCGTACGATACGACTCAGAAATACTTAATCCACGACCGGGACGCAATCTTCAATACCGAGGTCAGGGAAACCATCGGGGCCATCGGACTGAAGTCTGTGCGGACCGCTTTCAAGAGCCCTTGGCAAAATGGCGTGGCCGAGCGGTTCGTTGGCTCCTGTCGCCGTGATCTGCTGGACCATGTGATTGTGCTCAACGAACATCATCTCAAGCGATTGATGACCGAGTACGTTCGTTACTACCACGACGACCGGACACATCTCGGGTTGGCGAAGCAAACTCCCGATGGCCGAGCAGCGGCAAAACAGGCGACGCTTCCGCCTGACGTTGTCTCAATGCCGCGCCTTGGCGGTTTGCATCATCGCTACGACCTCGCTGCGTGATTTCACCCGAAACTCGGTCAAGACCAACGCAGAATCAGCGAGAGTAGTGCGTCCGCATTTGCCCGTTCAGCCCATTCGCGTTGTCGCTCATCACCTTTTCTCGCCTCTCCACTTTCGTCGATGGCCTCTTCCGGTCGGCTCCGACCTCGTTTAACTGTTAAGAATCGAGCTATTTTCATGCGGATGGCATTTTGGCGAACCACAGGATCGTGAAAACCACATTTCGCTCACATCTGCGGATGCCTGCATCGTAGATATACTGTCGTAACTACAAGTCGTTTCTAGTGGGTTTTTAGTGGCAAGTCGCGCTTATGCTTCTTTGGCCTGAACCGCTCCAGAAGGGCGTAAAGGATTCCAGTTTCCAACGCCACGATTGGAACAAGCGTGCCGTAGGTGGCTCTGGGAACACGGTCGATCCCAGGAAACGCCTCGTTGAAGCAAACCAGACCGTACATCAGGGCTGCGTGCAGGAGAAGCGCCGGTATCAAGCCTATCCAGAGCCATTTCTTCTTGAGCGATTTCCTCTCCAGGAAAACTAGCAGAGTGATGAAAACACAAGCGGTACATAGGTAGACCTTCAGGGCGATCTGGGCCCACTCACGCCCCATCCACACAAGGACATATAGCGGTATCCCAGCAACCAACATGATCGCCACAGCCCAATTCATTTGCGTGTTCTCTTCTTGCTCGTCCATTTCTTCGTGATCGCTCATGGGTGACTCCAGCCACTGAAGCATCCAGCTTCCTGCATGTTCTTGTACGAGCCGTAGACCGCCAGTCCTTTCCCGGCCACATTCAAACCCTTGCCTGCAAATTTCGCGCCTTTGCGAAAGCCCTTTCCAACTTTGATCTTGGAACCAAATGCATTCAACACCCTTCTATTCTTGTAAGCCTCTGACAATTCTTTGCCTGCATCGACTCCCTGATCTAAAAAAGCGTCGCTGGCATCGCTTGCATCATCCGGGGTAGGGATAGGAGACCACGCCAAGGCAGCAGCTCCGGCACAATCGAAAGCCTTGTTGACGGGCGCGGTTTGCTGACTGACATTTTGAATAAACTGCTGGGCGCTTGGGGCAATCGGCTGCGCCCCCCAGCTATTGTCAATCGGAGTCTGTGAATAGCCGTTCGCAATATCGCAGTTGCCTGAACAGGTCGTTCCACCCATTTCCGTGCCAGGCGCATTTGCGTACGTCACGTAGGTGTTAGACGAATCGTAGCTCGTGAATCCAAAAGTATCACTGTCGGAGAAGTAGGTCGCACCCGTGACGCGACCATTGATCCAATCGCCCCCGGCGGCACCGCAGTCGCTTGACTGTTGGCTTAGGCTCGTCCCCGAATTCTGAGCCGAATCCTGCCGGTCAATGGATTCGACGGCGTTTCCAGCATTATTGAAGTACACGCAATCCAGCCCATCCGGATCGACGTTGATCAGTGCATTGTTGCGTCCATAAGCGTAGAAGTTCCAACTCTGCGGGTCACTTGCATCTGCCGTCCACGAACCCAACGGATCGGGAGACAGGAACCGTCCCATTGAGCTTGCGTAGTACCTAGCCCCGAAGTAGTCATTCCCTGATTCGGTATCGCGTTCTTTGCCGGTGAAGTGCAACGGGGTGGAATCGTCGGCGGGGTAGCAGACATCAGGATACTCGGCCAGTTGATCGCCGTACGGTAGTGACTGGAAGTCCATCTCCGGGCATCCGAGGTTGGCTAACATGCCGGAAACCTGCATGCGACGCGTGCCCAATGCGTCCTCAAGGTGAAAATGAAGCGCGGGCTGGCCCGAAACCAGATCATAGGTACCGATTAACCCGCCGCTCGCATAGACGTTCGTCCGCTGCCACGTGCCTGAGCCGTTGAGAATCGACAGCTCTTCCCCGCTGGGCCCCAGCACATAATCCTCGGCGAATTGGAAGCCGTTGGTAGCCGGATTGCAGCTCATGGTGGAGATTGTACCTTTAGCGACGCGATCGCCGTCGGCGTCGTAGAGATAGCCGGTCATAGTAGTGAATCCTGGCGCCGGCGTGCTCTCGACTGCGCACACGCGCCCCTCGGCGTCGTAGAGATAAGTGTTGCCAGTCGTCTCGTCCTGAATCAGGTTCCCGGCTCCGGAAGGATCGTACTGGTGCAAGCCATCGTTTATCTGGTTGTTGCCGTTGACTGGCGACGCATCGAGCGAGAGAAGTGTAGCGCCGGAGGCAGCCTGACAGGAACTGCCCGTCCCATTCGTGAATCCCGAAGCGCCCGAAACCAATTCCTGGTGCAGTCGATTGCCAAACGCATCATAATCCCAGCAGAGAGACTGCGCAGTGCCGTCAGGCCAGGTGACCTTAGCCGCAGAAAGCCGATAGAGGGAGTCGTAGCCATTGCCCGAACCAGAAAAAGCGGACATGCTCCACGCGCCCATAATGCCGGGGCCGCTGCCAGGATAAGTCGCATCATTGAAGGACGTCACGTTGCCGACACTGTCATAGTTGGAGAGGCTGTAGCTATAGACTGTGCCCTGGTTCATGGACGACGCGTTGACGGCAAGCGTGATTTCAGCTTCGTCAGTGTGCTGCGGTGAGGCGCTGTCAACCGCCTTGAAAGTGAGTGCAGGAGGGTTGGTGCCGGTAGAAGCTGTAGGAGTGCCGGTGATTGTGGCGGGCGTGCTTCCACTGGGCTGGTTGAGCACAAGGCCAGAGGGCAACGTTCCGCTGGCCACTGACCAAGTGATGTTGCCCGTGCCACCCGAGGAATAAAGCGAAGCGTTATAGGCCTTGGTGACCTGGCCATCGGGCAGCGAGGTGGAGGTGATTTGTAGCTGGGTGCTCGATGGTCCGGCGGGGCAGGTGCCCGTGTTATAGGGGGTGTTGGTCGTGACCAGGAACGGAAGCGGATTGCTGGTCTGGCCTTCGACCTTCACGAAAACCTCGCCGGACAAGGCTCCCGATGGTACGGTGAGAATGAGCATGTTCGAGGTCCAGAGGGTGACCGTGGCCGGTACGGGTGTTCCCGCTACTTCGGTGCCGCTCGAGTTCTTGTAGTAGCTAATGAATTGCACGAAGCCATCGCCACCCAGATTCGAGCCGTATATGACAAGCGGTGTGCCTACCGAGCCGTAGGCTGTAACGCCCGCCGGCCAGGTCGTTCCGGCGATCGTTGCCGAGCCTTGCAGCGGCGCGTAAGGCGCCTCAATGCTGCCCAGCAAAGGTGGCGGAGTCTGCGCGAACACCGAGACACAGGCCGCCGTCAAACCTATCGCTCCGAGAAATCCGCGCCATGCATTCATCGGGTGTACGCCTTTCTTCAAGTTTGGTTGCTTATTGCAACAAATGTCTTCATAACTTGACGGTGAGTATACAAATGGCATCTTTCTAGGGAACCTGCCCTAATGCCGAATAGCTCGTCAACCACATCCTTGACGGCGAGAACGTCTGTATTAGGTTACCCGGCATTTGTGACGTGGGGTTGCTGCCGCAACCGGAAGAGGCACCCGAGCTAGTCGAGCCCAGATACCAGTTCTGAAGGCCACCGAATGTTGTGTAACCGGTGCTGCCGGTAGTGGTAGATGAGTTTGTCTGGAATAGGTTCATTGGAAAATTCTCGCTCGGACTTGAAGTCTGCCCCCAAGTGCTCGTCGTCAGGCAAGGCTGCGACGCGCCATTGAAATAATTGCTGAGTGTGAGCGGCGACCCATTTGCACCGACTGAGTTTGTAAGAGTCTTGAGGTTCCCGAGGGAGTCGTACGCCATGATAAGCGAATACGCTGACGGTGCCGAACAAGTTGAGCCGACGCAGTGCTGCTGGGTTGCGCCCATCACACGGCCCATTTGATCGTAAGCCTGGAAAGCCTTAAGGCTGAGATAGGAACCCGCTGTGGGCGCAGAGCTGCATGTCGAATTCGCGGCCTGCGTCCATTCATTGATCAATCTTTCGACTGTATTCCCGCTCGTCGAAGTCCCATACTCATAGCACGATATTGGAGTGCCCCCAGTGTCATTTTGGTATGTTTTTTGGAGAAGTTGATTGATGGCGTTATAAGCGAAATTTGTAACAATGCCGCGGGCATCGGTTTTTGAGCCGACATTGCCGTTCGCGTCATAACCGCTCGTGCAATTACTACCGTTCGGAGCTGTTCCACCGGTCGTACCGTAGCAAACGTAACCGCTTTCTGGATTGTAGGATTGCACCAGGCGAGACAGACTGTCGTACAAGAACGACCGCGTTCTGGAACCCGACGACCCGAATGCGCCACCCCATTGTGTGACCGTAAGCAAGTTGTTCAATTGACTGTAAAGGTAATCGGTCTCCATTGAGGGTGTTTGAGAGCTTCCGTTGGGCTCCATCACCTCGGTAAGCCGCCCAAACGCATCTGAGCTTCTCTGCCAGTGATTCCCGTTCTCGTCGGTATAGTCCGCCCAGGTCCCCGTCACGCTCCCGGTCTGGCTGCTGTTGTTCCCCAAATGAACTGTGCAGTTCCCCGCACCAGGAGCAGAATTGTTATAACACCACAGTTGATAACTGCCGTCCTGCTCCGTCTCCCTCGTCGTTCTTTTGAGCGCGTCGTATAAGTAAGTGATCGTGGTGCTGGCAGGAGGCGATGAACCACGAAATGGATTTGTCACTGAGCTTACGTTTCCCATACCGTCATAGGTAGTTTTCACTGTGTCTGTACCAGCCGGATCGGTGGTAAGTTGTGATTCGACCGTGTGTCCCATGCCGTCCATGGTTGCAGTGTTTGATACCCAGCTGCCCGAAGGCACTCCAGAGATTGGACAGGTGCCGCTTCCCACGGTTGTGTTGAGCAATTTGCAGGAAACAACGCTGGGCGAAGGAGGCGAGTCGTTGTATTGATTCCAGGCCATACCGCCGTCCGGCGACGTTGTCTCAGTCGGCCTGTTCAAGCTGTCGTTATAGACAAAGCCAGTGGTATTGCCGTTTTGGTCTTTGGCGCTGGTTAATTGACCGTTGTTGTAGTCGTATGTGAAATTCTGCGTGTAGCCAAGCGGATCAGTGATTGTAGTTAGAAATGAGTTGGTATTGGCTGATGGAGTATACGTCGTGTTCGCGCCGCCCGACAAAATCGTGTAACTATCTGCGTAGGAATAATTCGTGACAAAGGTTGAGCCAGAGATATCGGTACACGACTGATTACCGCAAGGTGCTGTCATCTTCAACACTTGGCCGGTATCGTCATAGGTGTACGTCGTAGTCGGCCCGGCCCCTCCGGACGATAGCAGACGAACTTGCCTCGTTAAATTGCCGCGCGGAGTGGTCGAGGAGCCATTGAAGTTCGTGTCGTGCGTGCCAGTTGGGAGATTTGATACCCCAGTCGTTGAATTGCCAGCGGAAACTGTCGCGCACAGTGTGGTCCCACCATCGTAGTAACTGTCAGCCTCAGCGATCCAGTTTCCACTTCCGTCTTCAACGACCTGCTGGCAGGGCTCATCGCGAATCGTTCCGGGAGATGAAAACGTCCCGTAAGTAATCAGCGTCTTTCTCGCGGCTGTGCTTGCTCCAAAATCGTACTCGTCAATCTCAGTCGGTAGATAGGAACCGCCAGGGTACTTCGTCTTCGACGTCACCGAACCTACCGTCGTATCTACTTCGAACATAGAAAATTGATCTTTCCACCATTTGGTGGTCGTCACAAGGGCCGACGAACTCCCCCAATCATTTTTCGAAGTCGTATTCTCCAAGGGAATCTGAACGCCATATTGCGACCCGGAAAACTTTTCTACTGGCAACGTATAGGGTTGATACGTATACACGGTCGATTGCGTCGTGTTGGCTAATTCATCTGTTGTCGTAACAGTTGTTGACTTTGTGGTCCAGTACTGAGAGTCACTGGTGAAGGTAGTCGAATAATTAAATGTTTGCTCCAATGCGACATGCACGCCGTCGTAGCTTACCTTCCTGGTCGCCACAACTGGGGTATTGTATTGATACCAGCAGACTCCGGCCTCCTCTTGTTCACCACCTCCATTGACGGGCTCCCAGGCCGCCAGCGTCGCTCCAAGCGAATATGTAGGGTTTGGCATGTATGTGTACTTCACCCATCCCCCGCTTGGATAGACGATTTCGTTCAGAAGTCCGTATGGGTTGAGTATTGTGGAGTCGGTTGGGTTGCTGTTCCCGGAGTAAAGAGTGAATTGTTGACCGTTCGGAAGATTGATCGCCGACACGACATCAATCTGTGCAGAAGACACCGAGAAGCCGTTTTGAGGGCAATAAGAGCCAAATCCATTTGAATTCACTATCGAAATAGACATGTCATTAGCGTTTTGTGTCGGCGGCAGGGCCCATTCGTAGGCATAGGATGCGGCGGTTGTGCTCCACTCAACACCGAGTGAAATTCCCCCACTAGTGACCGTATCGGTTGTGCTACTTAACCCGGTGCCACTTACTGTCGCAGCTGATCGCCCGGCCGTGTCAGTCAAACTAACGTTGTATTGGTTATTTGTGTTGTTGTATGAATGACTAGCTCGGATAATATTCCCGTTGCGATCCTCGATCTGTTCCGGTACAAAGTAATCAAAATCTGTCTCGCTAGGACCGAACGGAGTGAAATTGGAGTAGACAGTACCTTTGGAGTCGGACACTGTAAGTCCAACTGGCGCCGCACCCCCAGTTCCCGCGCCCGCCTGTGGGAGCTCGGCAGTGACCTCATCATCCTGCCAAGACTCCGCTGGAGGTATCGTGGGGCCGCCAAGCGGGGACGGACATATCGAATTGGCATTCGTTTGCCACGTCTCGGCCAACCCATAAAGATCGTGACCAGTACCCTGCGGTTCGGTGAATGTATAGTGGTTGTCTATTAAGCACGAACCACCAGGTGGCCCAGATAGAGGAGTGACTACCTGGTTTGAGTAGCTTAAAGAGGGGACGCCATATTGCCATCCACAGCCAGTCCCAAACGGAATTGCGTAATCGACGGCATTAGTCGGACAGTGAGTGATAAGCCCCAGGCTGTGCGGTTCACTAACCTGAAATACACCGCTGCTATGGTAGCTAAGTGAAAGCGGCATCGTTATGCCACGCGATGCAGCAACGGGAAACGTAATGCTAATGCTGACGGCGCCGCTCGAAGGATCGACGGTTTCTGCGAGCAGGTGTATGTAGTCATGACCGACGCCCGGAATAGGAGTCGCGGTCTCCGCAGTGACTGAGGCGCCGGGCATCGTAGTTTGCGCCGAGGCAAATTGGAGCCATCCGCCCAGAAGCAATGAAAGCAGCCACAACGCTCTAATGCACCGTCGAACTCGCTTCTTCATTTGTTTTTCCGTAGAACTTGTCATGGCTGTACCTTTTGCGGGAGAGTGATAGTTTCGAGTCATAATCGACTGCGGATGCGCTAGCGGGCAGGCCACCGAACTGTTGATCGTGCTACCGAGGACTACGTTAGAGACCTTCATCGCGATCCCGCTTTCCCTCCATAACGTGCCTTGCGTTACTGTAGCGTCACGACAACTTCAACGACGCCGGTTCCAGAATCAAGCGTCCCCATTGCCTTGCCGATCACCGCGCCGAGCATCCGGTTGCGGTCGGTTCCCTTCATGGCGTAGCCAGGTGTGGAGGACGAAACCAGAAGATCGCCCCTGTGAATTGGGCCGTTCTCGGCACTGACCTTCGTCGGAACAATGCCGACCATCGCCATGGGAATTTCCTGCGCGCTTTTCGACAACGTTTCTCTGCGGCCGATCACGCCGGGCTTGGTGGCAAAGATGCCGGTCACCATGGTGGAATACGGCTCAGACGACTTCTCAACTTCTCCATCGTCGCCGGACCCTAGAACCAGTACGTCGCCTGGCGCATAGTGCTTCAGGTCACCTCGCGCATCGACTGCTTCGGCGTAATCGCCGCCGCAGAGTACGCCTGTCCATGCAGTCGTTTGAACAGTACCGCTTGGGTCGGAGGTGAACCGAAGCCCTCCATTCACCTCAAGTTTGGCTCCAGGAGTTGTCGTGCCGATGCCGACGTAGCCGGTCCCGAAATTCATGGTGAACAGAGGAACATATCCGGACCACATATCCGAATCAGGTCCCCAATTAGACGCATTTAGGAAGTCCAGCGAAACCCCATTCCACTTGATGCCTGCATGACGAGTTCCATAATCACCCAGGAATATCCCATCGCTGGAGGAACCGCCGTAAACCGATGCAGTAAAGTTTCCATTGGTGGAACCATTCCAGCCGGAGCTCATAATATCTCCATCTACGTTAAACGTCGTTACTGGATCTGGCGTTTCGATACCGACGTTTCCGTTGTTCTCTATTGTTAACGCTTGCTGTTCCCAGCCCGTACTTTCAGTCCAAGTAAGCGCACCTCGATAATTGCCATTACTATCGGATAATACCTTGACTCCAAAAACATGACCAGGGACCGTGACAGTGATGCCTTTATCGTCATTTGCCTGCCCGGAATCTACGTTGACTTGCAAATTAGTGTTTGGACTCGTCGTCCCGATCCCAACGTTGCCACTTGCTGGAAACGTATTCGTCTGCGCCAACGCACCCACGGCCATAAGTGCCAACGTCCACCAAGTCAAAATCGCGTACCTGCTCATCGTCCCCTCCGGGTTCCATAGTTGGGCGCTTCACGCGCGATATTTGCCGTGTGAACTAGCTGGTGTGTGCTCACAAGTGTGAGAAAGCGCACGCCTATGCTCTCGCTCAATCAAAGTGAAGCTCACAAGGGAAGAGCGAGTGGTTCAACACGAGCGGAACTGTGATTCTTAATTCGCCGGGAGTATAGCCTGTTTTCTACATGGATCAACGCTATTTTTTATTGAAAAGCGGCAGAGGTGTGGATAACCATGACCGACATTATTTACTAGATAGTAAATCGATAGGTTACTTGAATTGCCTGCAATGTGCGCTGTAACACTTTTCGACTTAAACGCGTTTCCTGCTTTGGGAGGGCCTACTACAAATCAGGTGTGCCGTCTAGGGGGAATTTCGGCCATTGCATCTTAGCTGCTAACGAACTTTACTTTGGAGATGGGTCAATATCCACTCCGAATCTCCCTCAATGACGGTTCTTTGGTTGCCGCCGTGGTTGGAGCACCAGAAGAGCGCTTGTCCCTATCATGGTCACTCCGAGACGTTGCCATAGCGACAAGCCCGACCAGGCGTTCGCAATGATACCTCGGATCAGCAAGAGCACCATTACGATGCCCAGGATAGTTCCGATGCGCTTCAGGGCATCAGCAGGCCTTACTATGCCCAGCATGAGCCCGAAGGCCGTCAGAATGAGAGCGATCATTGCGACCGACCCTGTAAGCACCACCCAACCCTGCATGAAGTTCGACCCGTTCATAGCGCAACGCTCCTCTCTCCACGGAATTGGCGTTATCGTTTCCCGGAGAAACAGCCACGATTTATGTCGGCCAAAATCCCCGTGCCATCAAATTGAATCTCGGCTGGTTCTCGGCTGCGGCGAAGTATGCCATCCAGAATGCTTTGACCGCCTCCTTGCGCTCGGCCGAGAGCGGGGCGAAGTCGCTGCTTTCAAGGCGACCAAGACAGAGCGAGACACCTTGGAGCATGAAGCCATGCCGTTCGCAGAGACGTGCGGCGAGCTCCCGGGCACGGGCCGGCCTCGTGAGCGAGCCGGCCGAGACGAAACTGTTGGCGCCGTCGTCTTCAAGGAAATCGCTCGCGAGGATGATCCTGCGGTCGGTCCCATCGGGAAGCAATGCGAACTCCTGCCGGGCAGCGTCGAGTGCGCCAAGGATGTCAGTCCGCGACTGGTGCTTATCGAGTGAGGCGACCCAAACGGCGAACTTCTTCCCTGCCTCATCCTGGAACTGGCGCAGATCGGTACCTCATGCCATCTACGGCTCACAATGAGGAAGCGCATATAGCGAATCAACTCCTTGTAATGCTGCTGGCAGACGCGGAAAAAGTTGACCATCTCGCCGTCAAGATCATTTAACACCTCGACCTTCGACGGCTGTTTGTGGAAGAACACCTGTGCGCCGCCTGCAAATGGCTCAACGTAGGTCGTGTGCTTCGGGAAGATGGCAATGATTTTATCCGCGATCGTGCGTTTGCCGCCGATGTAGGGCAACGGTCCGATCATGTCCGGGGGATTTTGGATTGTCTGATGTTGCAGAAGGGCGCTTCGATTCGACCTTTAGGGATCGAAGCGTGCAATCATCTTACGCGAGTGACGAAGAAATGATAGATTGCAAAACCTTGCGAAATGCAATGCGTTCATCGGTGCCACTCAGCGGGAATCACCACATGAATCACAGCAGATGAGCCAAAGCGCAGACGGCGATGGCACGAAGAAGGATGGGCCGCTCGTCCTTTCCGAGCACGGGGTGGTATACCACAACTCTACGAAGAGTTGTGCAAAAGCCACCTTCGCTCCTCAGTGGCTAACACCCGTCGAACGGCCCGATGGTATAGTACGCTCCATACCAACGAAAGAAAGGTTGCGTAATCTGCTCAGGAGGATGAGTACAGAGAATTCGACGCGCGCCGCACATCCGACATGAGGGTATAGAATTCCGCCATCACAGCAAATCATCCTGATGGAGAGATGTGATGGCTCAGCAAGGCTCAGATGCAAGCCAGGATGCCAAAGTAAATGCCGAAGGGATTGAGAAGGAAATCGAGGCCCTTCAGTCTCGTTTGCGCGAAACAACTGGAAGCTTGGGCAGTTTCTGGGACCACGTTAAAAAGATCAACGAGCTTTTCAAGTCGCTTAAGCCTCTCTTGGCTGAGGATCGACGAAAGCTCTGGGCGCAACTTGAAGGCGTTTGCACTGAAGCAAAGGAGCGTCAGGCTGAGAATCAGAGGAATTGGGAGAAAAGGAAAGGGGTTTCAGCCAATAAGCGGAGCCTTGTTGAATCGAAGATCCGCGAGGCGTATTTCCAGGCGAGAGGCGGGAGTTCCGCGTCGGAGCTTGCCAAAGCCGGCGAGCTGCTCAAGACTGCCTTGGAGTGGATGAAGACTGGCTGGTCAGGATTCACCGCCACCACACAGCTCTTTGCTTTGGACGACGGCAAAATGATCAAGACAGACCATGACGCGTGCTGGGAGCGGTGGAAGGAAGCCAATGAGATGCTCCAATCGCGCCGCCAAGAGATAGGCGAGAACAACTTCAGCCATTTTCGCGGTGAGGCCGAGGACACAATCGGTATTGCCGCATACGACCCAAAGCGGGCCAAAGGGAGAGTCCAGGCTATTCAAAAGGCCATGCACGGAACGATCATGACCGGCGATCAGTTTTCGGACATACGAGAACTTCTAGACAAAGCATGGGCTCGTGCGAGCGAAAAGCAGGGGGAAAAGCATGATGAATGGTTGCAGCGACAGCGTAGTTTCATTGATCGGAAAAGGGAGCTGATCCGCCAGATGGAAGAAACCATCGAACGCATTGAAGAAGAGATCGACCATTGCCGCGACCTTGTAGCAAATGCACGAACCGATGACTTCGAAAGCAGCGTGAGAGAATCCATGGAACGCAAGTACGACGTGATCGCAGCAAAGCGCCGGTTCATTGCAGAGCTTGAGGAGCAGATTCGCGAAATTGAAAGCAAGCTCCGCCGATAGGACAAGTTGGCCCATGCCTGGCCAGCGGGCGAGTTCCGTTGCCTAATATCAATGCCCGCAGTAGCATTGATGGCAAGGTGAACCATGGCAATCTCCTACAAACCGGGCGATCTTGTGCCCGCCTCTGGCATATATCGCGTGACTCATGATCCGCGTCACGCCTACGAACACGAAGTCACATGCATCGCTGGCAAGAAATTTCCTCCCTGCCGGAGCTGCGCGCACCCACGATTCGAGCTTGTGAAAGCTGCACTTCACATCGAGGATCACGAGCACTTTAGACGGTAGATCTTGCAGTCTCTCCCTACTGCGATACCATTTCGGCGATCAGGAAGCCGTTGCTGTCCTATATGATCTCGACCCTGAATTGATCCAGCTACGGAATGGGTCTCCACAAATCTCACTAGTTCTGAGCTCGAATTGCTCTTCAATTCCGTATGCTCCATATCTCCCTTCCGCCGTTGCAATACACTTTTCAGCCAGTACCGGCCAGCACAGATACTTGACAATGCCTGTCTGAGCGCTATGCTGAGGAGATAAATTAACTATTCACCTTCCATGCCGGAATCACCCAGGAAATCTAATCACGAAAACTCATTTGAACCTGCCGGGCAAGAAGTCAGAAAACAGCGATTTCAGGCATTGGCTGAACAGCACGATCTCTTGGATACTGAGATGGGAAAGCTGATCGCTGAAGAATGGTCCCTTATCGCTAAGAATGGCGAGGATGAGGCAGATTTTCTCCGTCTTCAGGAGATCAATCGAAGAGAAATCGAAATCATTGAAATGCAGAAGGAAATTATCGAGGGAATGGCACGTCTCTCGGGATCGCCTGGACAATAGGGCGGGCGCGCAGCAAAGCGAACATGCGTCCGGTATCGAGGTCAGGTTCATCATCCGGTGTGGAACCGGAAGCGCCCGATGCCAATCTCGGGAACATACCTTCGAGGAAGGATGGGCCGCTCGTCCTTCCCGAGCACGGGGTTACCACCCGCAACCGAAAGAGAAAAAGTTGCGTATCAGCCACCTTCGCTCCTCGCATGGCTGACACCCGTCGAACGACCCGATGGTATAGTACGCTCCATGCCAACGAAAGATAGGTTGCGTAATCTGCGCAAAATGCAAAGGTACATAGACGAACAGTTGACTTATTTCGCCATCGGTTTATACTGATAACTGTATGATTCCCAGCAACTTACAGACGCTTTTCTGGGACACGAACCTTGACACCTTTACGCCTGAGGCCTATCCCGACTACACGATCTTCCGGGTCCTCGAGTTGGGCGACGTGGCGGCGGTGGCCTGGCTTCGAGAGACCTTTTCCGAGTCGGAAATCCGCCGTGTGCTTTCGACTGAGCGTCGCCTCTCCGAAAAATCCGCCACCTTCTGGGCGCTCGTGTACGGGATTCCATCCCGCGAGGTTGCGGCTCTAAGCCACAGCCGCTAACCGCCACATCTTCGACAAAAGGACATTGCCATGACCGATCATGAACAAAGGGCGTGGCACAGCAACGTGATCCCCGCCTCAACAGAAGCAACAATGCGCGCCCTCAGGGACGCGCAACTTCTCGATCGCTTTTATCTTGCCGGCGGGACAGGGCTTGCCCTCCAATTCGGCCACCGGCTCTCACTGGATCTCGACTTTTTCTCGCCGGAACATTTCGACGAAGAAGCGCTCATCCAGCGGATGCAACCGCTT